>ENA-OWNT01000038-OWNT01000038.1-seawater-metagenome-genome-assembly--contig:-NODE-38-length-385168-cov-10.486176_pt1 | contig 385168 bp, 313 predicted proteins | sample MGYA00238136_ERZ651165 | MGnify/ENA primary metagenome ERZ651165 (study PRJEB26861, sample SAMN08777766) | seawater metagenome | isolation source: coastal seawater | place: USA: Florida | collected... | reverse complement strand
GGCTAGCCTTGAAGATAGATAATCTATCACTTAACTTATCTCTAATCCTGGTCCACTTTTACTTGACGATTTACATAAAGAGGTATCTATTTAGAGTTTCCAGAATCGGCCATTTTCCAGACCCACTTTAGGCCACTTCTTATCACTCTCCAGGATATTTGATGAAGTTTGAAAAATGGGATGGCATATCAGAGACTAGATTTTGAACGTGTTTAAAAACGTGATGATATGATAAGTGAGAGTCAGACCATAAATTGTGAGTGTCAAAATCTCAAAATATGGTTGCTCAATATCATGAGCTTACTGACTCTCAATGGGAAATTATTAAAGAATATTTGCCCATCCAAAGAAAAAGGAGATACGATTTACGAATTATTTTGAATGCCATTTTCTGGATTTTACGGACTGGGAGTCAGTGGCGTAATTTAGATAGCAAATTTCCAAAATGGCAATTGGTTTATTACTACTTCCGGAAATGGACCTTAGATGGAACGATAGAAACTATTAATTGGCAGCTTAGTCAACTGGAAAGGCTAACTTGGGATAAGAAGAAAGATCCATCCTTAGTTTGCCTTGATAGTCAAAGCGTTAAGATTGTTCCCTTCACCTGCGAAGATGTTGGTATAGATGGTTTCAAAAAAGTAAATGGTCGAAAACGACATATAGTTGTAGATACTTTAGGGCTTGTAGTTGGTGTAATTGTCCATGCAGCCAATCACTTTGATAGTCCAAAAGGAATTGAAGTAATTGCCAGGTGTGATTACCGATTTGATCGACTTAAAAAGATCATAGTAGACCAAGCTTATCGTGGCTCTTTTGTAGATGATATTTATGATTATTTCAATGGAGAGATCGAAGTAGAAGTAACTTCTAGAAATAAAAGGTCCTCAAATTTTGAAATAATTCCTAAGCGATGGATCGTCGAAAGAACCTTTGCCATCATGACTTTCTTCAGGCGTCTGTCAAAGGATTATGAAAAAACAGTAGAATCTTCGGAAGCCATGATCTTATTGATGAATTCCTGGATGATTCTTTCGAGATTTAATCGCCGATGAAATATAATTCTTAAACACGTTCTTTAACTGCCTTCTCGAGACTGTTACAAAAAACTACCAAGCCCTGTTTTACTGGAGTCTTTTGATGCAAGAGGTTTCTGAGATCGTACAGAAAAAGAAACTTTCCTTGATTATCTTCAACCCTGATCCAAGCGCTTGGCTGCGAATTGCTCCTGGAGTTTTCGAAATTGGCAGAGAACCGACTTCTGAAAATCATTTGACGCTAACGGTAAATTGTATGAGTAGAGGCAGATTACGTGCTAGTGCCCTTGTCCTCTTCCCCTAAGCTGCAACCGGTTTAAAGTAGAGTTTATAGTTAATTTGTCCTCTTCCCAAAAAGCGCAACCACCTAAATTAGAGATTTCGATGTATTTTCTACTGATTGAGACAGTTCATTGGGCGGTATACCGCCCAATGAACTGTGCGGCCTGAAATTATTGTAATCTTTCCTCCAAGCCTCTATTTTTTGCCTAGCGTCTTCAATGGACAGGAACCAATGCAGGTTTAAACATTCATCTCTAAAACTGCCGTTGAAAGATTCAATGAATGCATTATCAGTTGGTTTACCCGGTCTTGAAAAATCTAGCGTAATATTATTTTCATAAGCCCACTTATCTAGTGCCTTGGAAATAAACTCGCTACCATTATCCACCTTTATGCGTTCGGGGATACGTTCTAAATGCCGTAATTGCTCCACCACATCTTCACCTTTGATAGATTGGCCAGCATAGATCAGAGGGCACTGACGACTATAATTATCCACTACAGTTAAGGCCCTAAATCGACGACCATTAAATAGCTGATCGGAGACAAAATCCATACTCCAACACTCATCTATCTTAGAGACCTCAGGGTGCTGTTGTCGATGAGCAGCTGCCTTGTTGCGCCGAGGACGCTTACTTCTTAAGTTTAAACCTTCTTCGCAGTAAATACGGTAGACTCGCTTATGGTTATCTTTCCAGCCCTCACGACGTAAGAGGATAAAGATCCGCTCAAAACCATATCGAACACGGCTAGCAGCGATATCCCTTATCCGCTGTCGAAGTGCTTCATCATCTCTCCTGACGGCCCGATAGTACCAAGTTTGACGACGAAATGGAATAACCTGACATGCTCGACGAATCGACACTCGATATTCATCTATTAAAAATAGCGCCAACTCCTTTCTCTGACGGGCCTTTACAGCTTTTTTTTGATCACATCTTGCAACATCTGCTTATCCAGACTTAAATCTGCCACTAGTTGCTTGAGTCGCTTGTTCTCATCCTCCAGTTGCCGTAAACGACGCAATTCAGATACACCCAATCCACCATATTTCTTCTTCCAATTGTAGAAGGTAGCATCACTGATCCCCATCTTCCTACATATCTCAGCAACTCGGGTTCCTTGCTCCGCTTGGCGTAAGGCAAATGCAATCTGTGCTTCCGTAAATTTCGACTTTTTCATCTTTTTGCTTTGTTAATTTTAAGATAAATATTTTGTCGAAAGTCTCTATTTTACAATGGACACGCTTTTTAGGGAAGAGGTCATTGATTGAATTTAATTGCAGCAGCTGGCTTTCCGCTTGGAGAACAGCTTCAAATAGCTTCCTTGGAGTTCGCAATAAAGAAGGTATGTATGTACGAAGTAATATTTAAATTTAAGAGATGTGTTCAAATACCTTATTCCAAACTCATTTTTTTCTAGTGTGTCATGATTGTAAATTGTACAATCTCTCCAAAGCCTATTGAAATATCCCTCAAATAATTTAGCAATTTCTTTACTTTTGATAGAAATAAAAGCAAGTTCCGTCCCTTCTTATAATGGAAACCTTGTGAATACTTCATTCTTGTCAAAAAAGGTGAAACTTATTAGTGGAATCAGTTTTTAATTCAATTTTTTGAAGTTTAGCTTGGAATAGAATCCTGCAATAAATTTGGATGGTTTTATTCTTCATCTATCCTATTGACAAATGATTTCCGCCTATTGTCAAAAAGTATTCCAACACACCTATATTCTATTTTGTCTCTTTTAATAACTTCCTCTCTAGACTTAGATGAAGGCTGAAGCAAGAAAAACTATATTCAGCCCCCATCCTCAATTTGTTGTGGAGATATTACGCTATGAAACATATACTTAGTTGTAAGACCAAAAGAAATTGCTCCTCTTCTACCTAGTGTTGTCTCATTCAACAGATCGCTAGTCTGTAGATATACACCTCCATTAAATTGACCACTTTTACCATCTATGATACTTATTGTAAGCCCGAGTGTAGCTCTGTCCTCTAATTTTTCAATATCATTTCCAGGGCCAAAGAAACTTCTACTAAAATATCCTCCGATGGCTAAGAAAAGGGATGATTTACTGTTATAACTATACACATGTAAATAGTCGATTCTTAGCGTTGATAAGCTTGATCTAAAATAATTACCACTATAAGCTATAACTTCTGTGTTTGTACGTAATTGTCCATTCGTAACATTTGGGTCTGTAACAGTAAAGACGTACTCACTTTTTTTCAGATTTTGAAATGAGCTAATCCTCTGATGAGCAAAAGAAACTCCAAATAGATTGTTTTTGGATCTTCCAGTGTAGCCTATCTCAATAACTCCAAAAACTTCTAAAGTATCGATAAACCGATCGCTAAACATCGGGGTTCCATTTTCTAAATCAAACTTAAATTCGGTTGTATTTATTCCCCCACGAATGTATACCTTGTTTTTTCGTGAATAATTTCTGGGGTTATTTTCGAGGTTACTCAGTTGTCCTCTAAGTAGTTCTAATCTTTTTACGACAAGTATGTATTCTTTAAATACATTATCGTTTGTCACTCTCTCTCCCAGCTTTAACATTTCATTAATTACACTCTCTTTTCTTTCATCTCTCGGAATTCTATAGATCAAATCAGAAATCCTTTTAGGGTAGGTATCATAGTTGTAAGTTTTCAAAATCTTATTTATTTCAAGCGAAATACTAGCACCACCAAGTTTAAGTATTGTGTCTGAGGCTTCGCTAATATATTTGACCTCCTCTATTATGAGAATTATTTCTGATTCAACCTCCTCCAAGCTATCAATTTCGTGCACTATTTTTTCCCTCTCTTCCAGATTTATATCGTATACTCCTTTGGACCAATGATGTCCAAAGACAGCAGTTGCTGTTGACTGTGGAACAAATTGGTCTTCACTAAAGAGTCCTGCAAGTCCTGTGGAGTTTTTCCCTTGAAGATCTACTCCCCAAAAGTAACCTACCTTCCTGTCAGTAGGAGAATAGTAGTTTCCTTTAATCATAGCCTCTGTAATATCTACCCCTATGCTAGCTCCTGACAGCAAAATAGAGCTATTTCCCGTAGCGTCCTGTGCAATTATTTGAGCATGAAGGGTAGTACCAATGTCTAAGAATGAAAAGAATACCGCTATAAAAATCAAATTTGTCCTCATATTACCAGCTGATTCTATGATCTTTATTATAGTAAAATAGACTACTTGTAAGCCTTCCCTCAATCGGCTCTAAATCAATTTTCTTATAAGGTCCCACCTCAGAATAGATCGGTTGGTTATTTTCATCTAACCCTGTCTTTCTTATTTTTACAACTTCAATTTTCAATGACCACTTAGAGTTTTCTAGGCCAAACAAACGTAGCTCTACATTAATGTCGTCAGCTACAATTAAATTTTTAACTTTTCCTTCATACTGAGTACTCGATACTCTATGATAATAATATCGTACTGGAACACCTTGAAATTCAAACATTGATATCGTATCAATTGCCGAATCTCTAATGAAGGTATATTTAACATTTACTCTGGGCATGTCATTAAGTTAAGATACTACCTAAAACTAATGAAGAAATCACATTAAATATACATGTTTTGTATTTAAGTATTAGTAAAAGAGAGTCTGGGATTGAATAAAGCTTTAGTTTTGGTTAAAAAGTTAACCAAATGCACCGTATAAAATTGACACTTGATGAAGCGGTTGCCTTAAAAAAGCGAATGCTTCAAAACGATGATTATCGAGAAATCAGCCGTTGTCGGGCCATGATGTTAAGCCATAAAGGCTATACGATTCATAACCTGTAAGATATATTTGATGTAGATCGAAATACCATTGTTATTTGGTTTGATCGCTATGAATCTCAAGGCAACTGCTTGATTAAGTTTGAATAAATGGCCGTTTTTTCGGTCACCGATCCAGAAGTTCTAGGCTGGTGGGTATTCCCACATTTTCCTCCTATTCTGAATTCAAAATACTGGTTTTGCGAATCAAAGTATGATAAATTGCTATTACAACGATTTACCATACAATTATGAAAATTGGATATGCCAGAGTAAGCACGAAGGAGCAGAATCTTTCTTTACAGATTGATGCATTGAAAAAAGAGGGATGTTATATGGTCTTTCAGGAAAAGGTAAGTGGTTCAAAGGCCGATCGCCCAGAACTGAGAAAGATGATTGATCAACTTAGAGAGGGTGATATCATTATCATTTGGAAATTAGATCGACTTGGTAGATCACTCAGAGATTTGGTTAATCTGATCAAGGAAATTCAAGATAAAGAGGCAGGACTTAAGTCTCTTAATGATTCCATTGATACCACTACCGCTCATGGAAAGTTGATCTTTCATATTTTTGCTTCTCTTGCAGAATTTGAAAGAGATATCATTAGCGAGCGTACAAAAGCTGGGCTTGTATCTGCCAGAGCAAGAGGAAGAAAAGGAGGAAGACCAAAAGGATTATCTAAAGAAGCTCGCGATAAAGCAATTATTGTGGAGACTTTATATAAGCAGGGAAATATGTCTATATCACAGATCTGCAAGCATGTGAATATTGCTAGGAGTACAGTATACAACTATTTGAAGTTCAGAAATATAAAAATAGGGTCGTCTTCCAATCATTGATATTGGTTGTTAGCGAGAAGACTTCTTTCCTTTTCCAAAATGCTCATACATAAGTGCCTAATACCTTGGATATACTTATCTATATATTTTCTTCTGTAAACTAGTATATAGGATGGATGATGAACCGGTATGTAGGTAATTCCAGCAACTGAAAACGTTTGGTATTGGAAATCTTTAGATAACGTAAATTCTTGGTTTGACAGTTTTTTCAAGACGAAAGATGCCACTTGTTTCCCAAGCAAGAAAACGACTGAAGGCTGAAAAATTGCTAATTCTTCATCGAAGTTGGGACAACATTTTTCCATTTCCTTCCTGAGTGGATACCTAATCTTATCCCCTCTTAGGGGGAGGCACTTCACTAAATTTGTCTTATAAAACTTGATATTTCTTCTTAAAGGAATTTCTATTCTTTCAATCAAGGCTCCTGATCTTGTTTCAGCTGACAAGGGTAACATTTCATCATCTACATCGAAACGAACCGCTGAGAGCCCAACCCAAAATACTTGGGGAGAAACGGAATCTATAAAGTGATCAAAAACAGGGGCTTGATTCAGGTAAAGACCACAGACATTACAGTTCTTCCTTCTAGCTGGCTTTAACTTTTGGCTTAAGGTTAGCGAAGATTTTACCGTCATTTAAGTTGATTGTGCGGTAAATATAGTCATTAAGGGTTGCACTATCAACTTCTGAGAAGTTACCTGAATGAAAATTGAACTGTAGTCGTCCTACCAGTTCAGACAGGTCCTCATTTGCTTCAATCGATCTTACTTCAGGTTTATGGCCTTTTGCTTCCAGATCATGATAAATCTGAGTACCATGATATGGACGATATTGAAATACACTTGTTCTGAAGTTCACCTTATTATTAGTAGCTATTTCTTTCAACTTACTTGCTAGCTGAAAAGTCATATCCATATCTTCTTTGGTTTCGTTGGGAAACCCATAGATGAAATATCCTTTAATATTGATACCCGCTTCTAGAACTTTGGTTAAGTTGGTTAATATGGCATCAATATTTTTAGTTTTATTAATCGACTTCAATATTTTTGGTGAGCCGGATTCAATTCCAATAAATAATTCATGGCACCCGCTTCTTTGTAACGCTGACATAACATTTGGCAATGCCTTATTGAAGGTCATAACATGTGCCATTGAGCGCCATTGAAAATTAAATCTTGAGAAGACGTTGATGGCTTGTTGGATGGACTTATGACCTTTCAAAAACAAATCATCAAGAACTCTAATAGATTCAACTTCAGGAAAGTTACTTTTGATTTCTTTTAACTCATTAATCAGAGATTGATCAGTTCTTTCCCTAACTGAATAGTTTTTGTTCAGAGATCTAGCAGCCGCACAGAAGGTACAATTGTACACACAACCTCTACTAGCAACTATATTAGCTTCGACAAAGCCCAAGGGATGGACTAAGGGTTCATTCTGGAAGAAATTTCTATTAAGAGGAATAGAAGATATATCCTGCACCTCATAAATCGACCCCTTGGTAATTTGGAAAACCCTGCAATTTTTCTCAGCAAAGAATGGGGGTTCTTTCAGGTCGTCCTTAACGAGGTCAACCATTATTAGCTCGCCATCACCAGTTACAATATCAACTGGGTTGTCTGTCTTCCAAGTTACGATCCTTTTGTATAGTTGTTTAGTTGATAGCCCTCCAATAATGAAGTGGGTTTCGAATTTAATTGCTTCGATCAACTCTTTAACTAGATCGTAGTTAGTAGTAAAGATATTTGAAGCAATAAATTCAGGCTTTCTCTCATTAAGAATCAAAAGTAGATCAGACAAAGGAATTCTTTGATCAACTGCATCTATCAGATCTACCTCAAAACCTGCATTTTGAAGCCCAGTTGCGATATAGCCTAAACCTATAGGTGGTAAAGAGTCTTCGTCATACAGATCGTTTCTTTCTTTAAACAATGGAGAGTTAATAATTATGATCTGCTGTTTTTGATTTGATTTCATAGCAATGACTTGAATTTTTCCATAAGAGCAGAACTAGGTTTGACGGTAATAGATCAAACTAAGCTATACATATTTGTTATGGCCTACCAGAGTTCGCTGTATCGATCTCAATAACCTGATAACCTTGATATTAGTTTTTGGATTTCATTTTGAGGTGCGCGTTGGTTAACCGAACTATACATTTCTAATTTCTCTATTGCATAATCACTTGTTATTATTCCGTTCAAAAAAAGTGCTTCAATAATCCAAAGAGTGCCTTTGACAATGACTTCTTTACGTTTAGCTATTTTTCGTAAGCTCCCATCAGAACTAAGGATTACGGCATCTTTTCTTAAAGCTAGTTCCAGAACTGAGCTATCCGCGATACTGAGTCCAGAGTGCTCATGGTAAATCGTGAGAATGGCATCTAAAGCACCATTTTCATCAATAGTTAACTCTCCAGTTTTCAAATGGATCGTAACTTGTTCCCATTGATTTTCATTAGTGATTTCACTTATGACATTTGGGGTAGTCAACACTTCTAGTTCTAACTGAAAGAAACACTCCAATAAAGAGAGATCTACCAGATCAAACAAGATACAAGCGTCCTGAATCACTATTTCTTTTCCTTCATGCACCTCCTGGTCTTTTTCGTAATTCATTAATGCTGATATTCCATAGAGAAGCGGCCTTACTGATACTAATAAGTTCTTCTGCCAGGGCTCTGTTGACAAGTTGATCAAAGAATTTTGGATTCTCTTCTCCCTTGTAATTTCCAGGCTCCTTTTTTGCTCCGAATTCTTTACTCATGAATATCATCCAGCGTCTGTAATAAGTTTCTGTAATTACATTTAATTTCCAAAGTCGATGTACAGTGGCTCTTATAGAAATACCGTAGTACTCCTTTATCGAGATTAACTCATCAATCTTTATATAGCTACGTTTTGGTCCGATTAGCTCAATCAATTTTTTGGTTGGAATCAAAAAACAACTCGAAAAATAATGGCAGAACTTTTCCATCTGCTTATCGTTATTCAGAATTGAGTCATCAAGATTCAAAAGTAAGTGGGCAAGCTCATGTATTATAGTAAAACGTAGCCGTTCTATTGGCTTATCTTTAGTGTTCACAGCAACAATTGGAATACCTTGGGAAGTATAAACAGCAAGTCCATCAAAATCTTCAACCTCTTCTGATAGATAAACTTTAATGCCTTGCAACTCCAACATTTCAACTATATTAGAAATAGGAGAAGACCCAAGATTCCATGCCATTCTAAGATTCTTGGCAGCATTTTCTACATCTTTTTCACTATCAATTTTTAGGCCCTCAATTGGGTTATGAAACTGTTCTTCAAAACCAAGAATGTTTTCGATTTCAAGGAATCGTTCCACATAGTCTCGGACCTTTTCGACAATGGAGTCTTCATTCCTTTTTGAGAGCCGAGCTCTTTTCCGAAACATTACCTCTCCGAACTCAGTACTTTTTTGTTTCAAAAAATAGTCCGGTTTAAGATTGAAGTAATTTGCAATCGCAACTAGTACTTCATTCGAAGGATTCATCGCCCCCTTTTCATACTTGCTTAAAGCCTGTTTGGTGACCTTATTTTCTAAGGCATCGGCAAGATCTTGCAAAGAAAAACCAGCCATTTTCCTTGCTAACTTCAACCTACTACCAAAGATATTTTTTTCCGAAGGGTTCATTACAATTACAGCTTTGGTTGACAATTTATTATAAAAAATCAAAAATGTCAACCATTTAGACATTTTTCATCTCTCAACTAATGAAAAAGCGGCAACCCAGTCTTTACCGAGTTACCGCCTCCCTAATTTACTGATACGGAATACCTACATCAAGACATAGGCATTCCCCTCCCCTCCAAGCATTCGAGCCTGAAGAAGCCAAACGAGTCTGTTCTTCTGTTAAGTAATTATTTAAATGGAAGGGAATGACAGCAAATGATGAAGCTTTGTCGAAATAGCAAGCTGTATTTCATTCCCTTCGGATATTGCCCTATTTACTTGGACTTACCCTTCTTTTCCAGATTGTAGAATTTTTTGAGGATAGCATTAATGATGTAGGAAACCGAACGATCTTGGTCGTCCGCATCTTCATTCACCTTTTCCAAAGCTTCTTTGTCCAGGTAGATGGTTTTCTTGACTCCCTTCTGCTTGTTCTTTGGTTCCTTTTTGCTATCGCTCATTATTTAGGCAGGTATATTCACGTTAGTAAGCGAATATACAAAACCTGCCGTATCTGCCTATTTCAGATAGCGTTGAATAAGTTTAATATGTTTTATAATGTGAAGATATAAATATGTCATACATTATCATACTTTGTATGATAAATATTTTTAATCATATTATCCATCCCACCCTCCCCACTTCTTTTCTTTTTTCTTTCAATAGCAATATAGCTCCATTACCTCTACTCTGTCAATTTCCTTCATATCTCCCTAAATCGTTTTACAACGATCCAGGAACCGAGAGACAATCAGCAAATTGATTTGGGAGCTTAGGTTCAGTGCTACCCCCTAGCACCATAGTTTCTCTTTTACTCCCTGTAATTGCGCGCTACTCCCTGTTTTTTGCTTTGGCAAGGTACTATCCGGCTATAGAGGAGTAAATGGCCGTAAACTTTCCAGACTGATTTTTCTATCCACTACTTTCCAATAAAAATAAGTCCTCCACCATTGACACCTCTTTAACCAGCTAGTGATTTGTGCCTCGCAAAAGGGAGGAGACCTCAATTACCTATCCGGTAGAAAAAGAAAAACTACCCCAGAGGTTTACCCTCCGCTCCCGATGAAGGGAGATTTCCTAATTAATAATCCGTGAAAATCACAAACAAATTCAGACAATGAGTTATCAAATTTCAACACAGGTGACAGAGGTTAAAATGGTCTATTACAACAAAGTAAAGGCAGATGAAAGACCACAGATAAGAAGCTCTTTTGATGCTTACGAGGTCTTAGCCGCTAATTGGAATGATGGCACTATTGGACTCTATGAAGAATTCTATATTCTATTATTAGATCGCTCGAACCGTGTTATGGGACGTTACCTAGTCTCACAAGGGGGAATGGCTGGAACGGTAGTAGATGCCAAACTTCTCTTTGCATCTGCTTTAAAATGCAGGGCTTCCAGTATCATTTTGGCGCATAATCATCCTTCAGGAACTCTCCAAGCTTCCCTACTAGATAAAACACTCACCAAGAAACTAGTGAAAGGTGGTGAAGTATTAGATATAGCTGTTTTAGACCATCTAATCTTATCCCCAGAAGGAGGATATCTAAGTTTTGCTGATGAAGGTTTGATTTGAATTAAAGGGCTTTGCCCCTCTCACCTGCAAGAAAAATAGCTCAAACCGTGTTGTTCCGCATCGCTACACTGCCCGCACCATTTACCACGATTTTTCTTGCAGTCTCCACCCCATTCTCAGCCGAAAGCAAGGGTTGAATATCAACCCCATTTAGAACCTTTTAAAAGTATTAAGAAATGACAAAGCAATTCACCAATAACACCAGAAAAGGCAACAAAATCGATTTGTATCAGGAAGTCACCAACAAAATAATTACGCTATTAGAACAAGGTGTTACCCCTTGGCGCTGCCCTTGGAATAGATATGGACTAGCTCGTAATTATGCCACCAATCACATCTATACAGGTATCAATGCTTTTTTGATGAATCTTACCCCTCATCCAATTCCTTATTTTATGAGTTTCAAACAAATCAAAGCCAAAGGCGGGAAGATTAAAAAGGGAGCTAAAGCCGAAAAGGTCTATTTCTACAAAACACTATTCAAAGACCAAGACGAGAAACTGGTAGGGGCAGAACAAGCCAAAGCCTTGCAAGGTATGGGGGAAGAAGTACAAACAATACCCATGCTCAAATATTATAATGTGTTTAATGTTAGCGATGTAGAAGGTGTAGAAATTAACATCCCTGAAGTTGAACTGAAAGATCACCAAAAATTAAAAAAATGTGAGGCTGTAATTAAGCAAATGCCGAATGCCCCAGAATTTGTTTTTGAAGATGCTAATAGAGCCTATTACGCTCCAATCTCTGATAAATTGAATATGCCAGCAATAGGGCAATTTAAAACCGCAGAGGACTATTATTTTACCTTATTCCATGAGCTAACCCACTGCACTGGCCATCAATCCAGATTAAACCGTAAAGGTATTGCTGAGGTTAAACCTTTTGGATCCCCAGAATATAGCCGAGAGGAATTAATAGCTGAAATGGGGGCATCCTTCCTTTCTGCGCAAGTTGGCATTAACCATGATGAACTAGAAGAAAATAGTGCAGCATATTTACAAGGCTGGCTATCTGTTTTAAAGGCTGACAAAAAACTGATCTTTAAAGCAGCCGCTCAGACTCAGAAAGCTACAGATTTCATTTTAGGAATCAATCGGAAATACGAAAATTAGAAATCGAGAAGGGAGGGAGTGCTAGCCTCCCATTCCTTTTCAATGAATTAGAATATAAGCAAATCAATGTTACTCACTGTATTAGCGAGCGACCGCCTAGCGGCGATAAGAATCGTAAGCTTCGTTAATAAAAGTCTATAGTGCCTAGTCGCACTTAAGCCTTTTCTTATCTCACCTAATGTATTTCCAAGAAAGCAAAACCTCTAATAGTTTTTACTTTCAAGTTAGAGAAAGCCGGACCTCGCTACCTCTTTAACTTGTTGACTTTCTTTCTATTTCTGAAATCGAGTAATTCTGCTCTAATATATCGTCTCTCTTTCAGATGATGAAAAACTGTAAAGTGCCCCTCTTGAATCAAATACCGCAGTTGTTTAGAGCAAACTCCTAGTAGCCGACCCGCAGTTCCGGTACTAACTAGATCATCTTCACCAAGTACTCTTTGCAGTTCCATATTGACGATTTCGAATTCTTCTCGAAGGAGGTCCCTGATCATTTCTTTCAATTCGTTTGGAGTAATCGAGTGCAGTATAATATTGTTGTTTTGCATGGCTAAAAACTTGTTGATGATGTAATTGTTTTCCGCAATATACCTTTGTAATAACAGCCTTGCAAATCTCTAAAAATCAGCATAATAAGCGTTAAAATGTGTCAAAATGGAATGATTTGAAACCATTGAAATACCGCTTGAGATTAAATCTGGAACCAAATGAAACGACTTGGGAAAATTCAGGAAAAGCAAAGAAGGAAAACTTTAACACATTTTAACTTCAGAAGGAGCTTTTACGAAAAATTGGTAATTAAAAGAGGTTCATGAAAACCCCATATGATTAAATAGCAATCTTTTTAAATTTCCTGCTCGCGAAACCCTATTTTGGACTTAAATTTATAGGCTGATTAAAAGCTCAAGGCAATAAAATATTGGAGGGTTTTTCTTGCCCTTTACAATTTTCCATTTTCGTCTGTTTTGATTACATACATGTCATTTTCACCATCAACCGGATCCCTGGTCCCGCCAACGATTATAAACCCTCCATCAGCAGACCTTATCAAATCGGAACCAAAATCGTCAAATTCTTTTGAACCGAAATGCTCCATAAAAATTGGGGATTCAATATTGAAGCTAGCCCCCACTTTCATTAAGAAGATATCTTGGTCTCCTCTAGCAGATTGGAATCTTCCTAAAAAAACCAACCCTTCCAAAAATTCGTTATCAAACACCACATCTACAAAATGCCCATCAAGGTTATCAAGCTTCTGCCCTTTCATCTTTTGTCCGGAAGGGGAAAATAGAAGTATAGCTGGAGAATTATCTTCCATGCCAATTACTAGATAGTTCTTGTCAGACAACTCAATTATTCTAGTAGGTAAAAAGTCATTGAGAGACACTGTCCAATCAACCGTATTCAATGAATTTTTATCCATCTTGACTATTAAATCGGAGGATTGATTTCTTGAAGTTCCAATGAGGAGACTCCTATCCGAAGTGTATATCAATGATCTAGGAACACCAACATTAGCAAATTCCCAATAAGCTAACTGCCTGCTCAAAGATGGAGTTGCTTGACTCAAAAAGAACTTGTTATTGTCATTAAAGTTAATACCTGTGAATGCAATTTCACCATCTGGCAATCGAACCATTTTCATGAGAAAGTCACCAGCCCTGGGGGTTACTAGTTCGCTCTGAATTTCAAGTTTACCACCAGCCATTTTTACAATAACATCTATTGCCTTATTCCCAGGGCCTTTAAATCCACAAGCAATAAACTCATCATTGTCCAATCCTATCAAATCTTGAAACCAATAAATTTCATCACCATTGCCTTGAGCAAAGCTATCTAAAGGAATTCCCGTAGTTCCATCCAAGAGGTAAACTAAATTATCACCATACCCACTCACGATTATATTTCTATTGGATAATTCGATAACATTAATAGCAGCATCTGGGTTTTTTCCTCCCAATATAACCTCAAAAGTGGATATAGATAGCTCTTGGTAGGGTGAAAAAGGGGGCTTTTCACAGGTATAGCTGAGGGCTATTATTAGAAAAAGGCGCACTATTCTTCTCATATAAGGAATTTTCTAAAACTAGAGTCAAAACTAATAATATGCCTTTAAACACTTCTTATTGACTGTAGTTGTGTACAACTTGAGCCTTAATTTATTAAATAAAAACATTAACTTTGTAATCAACACCTCAACAATCCAAAATACATATCAAGTGAAGGCTATTCGAATCTATTTCCTCTTTTGGCTTATCTATTTAATTACTGTTTTAAGTTGTGACAGTTTACCATTTAGAGAGTTTGACAAAATATCTTTCGATAACTTCATCTGTGGTAGCGACAAATTAGTCGTTATGATTAATGGCGTTTCTAAAGAATATAAAACTGTAGAACTTTGTGGTCGATGCTGGATGGGCGAAAATTTAAATGTAGGGAGGAAGATTGATTCAAATGAACATGGTGACTTGCAGGTCAATAATTCAATTGTAGAAAAATACTGCCTCAATAACACAGAAAGCTCTTGTGAAGGCAAGGGAGGTCTCTTTCTTTGGAATGAATTAATGAACTATTTTGATTCTACACCTACAATAAGAGGAATTTGTCCAGAGGAATGGCATGTTCCAACAGACGAGGAATGGAAAGATTTAGAAATGTGCCTTGGAATGTCCGCAGGTGATGCGAATGGCTCGGGTTATCGGGGCAAGAACCAAGCGTTTAAATTAATGCATAAGGATTTATGTGCTCAACTAGGGATTATTGATCCAGATTGTGGATCTTCTGGGTTTGATCTAACTTTTGGAGGAATCAGGGAAACAAATGGAACTTTTATAGGAGGATCTCAAACTGCCTATTTTTGGACCTCAACAAGTGCAGGGACTGGCGCTACAGCTTATGGAAGGCTAGTAAGAAATCAAGGTGAAATTTCACGGGGTCATGAAACCCTTTTTAAAACAAAAGGTCTTTCTTGTAGATGTATCAAAGATTGACAAAAGAATACTCACTTCATTTAGCACTTCAATTGTTAAAGAACTAATGCCTCAAAAGACTTCAATAAGGAATAAACTTGAAGAGCTTATTATAAACAATAAGACCGAACAAGCTATAAATTTTTTGCTTGAATTAAGTCCAACATTACAAGATCGGAACTTACATAATGAGATTTTGACTCTTGCTGCAGATTACCAAAACTACTTATCGCAGGCAATTGGGCATCGAATCCTGACATTTGAGGAAAAAAACACGTGGCAGAATAAAATTAATCAGAGTTTGATCCACATTCTAGAAAAGTTACCGGAAAATAAAACGAAGCCTCTTTATAAAACTAGAAAAAAAAGTAAGCTCCGATCTTATTCTTTACTAGCAGTTTTGATCATTAGTATAGCCCTATTTTATAGAAAATGGACTATCAATCAGCAGGTAAAATTGAACTCCGATCTATTCACAACCGATCTAAGAAATGATAATGATAGAGATCGACAAGAAATTGAAAAAGATGCGAATTCTTTCAACCAAAGTGAGAATACGGTCTCCCTATTGTCGCCAAGAGAGGATAGTAATACAATAAACTCAAGAAAAGAAGAACCGAAATCTATTGATACTAGCCTACAGCAGTATCAGGCCGACAATTTAGTCACAAACGAAGCGTGGGCAGATTCGACATCAAGTGAAAACCTAAGGCTGATCAAAGTTGTGATTCCAAGTAAATATTACACCAATGCAAAGAGCATTGGATTTGGAACATGGATAACACTGCCACTTGGGCAAAATAACACAATCAATATTCATAAAAATGAAATTCAGAAAGTTTTTAATGGTAAAGACAAAATTCATATCAAAATTTCTGTGCTCGATCAGAATGATTCTGTGCTTTTACACAAATTTAAAACACTATACCGGAAAGATTTCCCCTCAAACCTTAAATTTGAACGATGACATATAAAAAAAAAGACTACTTGTTGTTAACGATTTTGATTATCTCAATTATCCAAATTGGGTATTCTCAAAAAAAAGGTGAGTTGCAAAACTTTAGGCTCAGAATTGTAGAAAGAAATACTGAACAGCCAATTTCGGAAGTCCAAGCTTATATTGACGGTACTCTAGATATTGTAGAGCCTGAAAAATCAGACTACAATGGCAACATAGTTTTTCCTCAGGTACTTACCATTGGTAAATTTTATGAAATTACCTTATTGAAGAAAGAATACATCCCAATAGTACAACAGATTAAAGTCTCTGAAACACCATCTCTTAATTTCGATAAAATTTATTTAGAAAGGAATAAGAACGTTATTTTATTCGGCAAAGTCAAGGATAAAAAAAGGAGACAACCAATTAGTGGCGCAAGTGTAAATTTAACGATTGCTGGAAAACCTTTTGAGAGTACAACTGACGGTTTTGGCAACTATCGGTTTGTCATACAAAGAGAATTAGGCATGTCTAGAAAGGCAATTATCAATGTAATCCATCCCCGATTTAGAATTAGTGCCGAAAATGAAAAGTCCGAATCAATTGAGGACGCAGCAGCATTTTACAGAAATGACTTCTCTCTAGAAAAAAAAAATCTAGACCCTAACAAGGTGACCTTTTGGAGTAGTATAGGATTGACACTAGCCTTGGAATCATATGGCTGGTTAAAATTCTATTTTGATGCAAATCCACTGTACAACGACTACAAGAATAATCTAAGAGAAGAAGACTTCCTCAAATTACAGCCAGAATTTGAGACACGGGAAGATGGATATCAAAGTGCTGAGGCCAAAAGGCGGACAGCAAAAGGAGCTATTATAGCAGGAGGAATTACTATTATTCCAGCACTAATCAGTGGATATATAATACTAAAGAGAAACTCGAAATCCGCTGACGAGGATTTACAAGGCAATCAATTAAACTTGTTTGGTCTTAAAGCAAAGTATCATTTTGGACAAGATTCTTTCATTGGCATTGCATTTACTTTCTAAGCTCTATGAAAAAAAAAATACTGCCACTGTTTTTCTTCGCCTCAGGACTTATAAGTTGTGAAAAACCTCCATTTGATGAATTCTTAAGGGTAGAAACACCTCCTTTAGATTTCGAACTTACAGAAATAGGTGAGGCACGGTATGATTTTCGTACCAATTGCTACACGGTTGAAGTTGAAGTTTTGATTAATGAACCAGGTGTTTCTCAAATAATCCAATGTGGTTTAGAATGTTCAACGGATTCATTGTTTTCGGAGAGCAGTGAACGAGTTACACTGAACTGTGACAGTATCCCCGGTAGGAATACCGGATACCTTTCACGAATAAAACCAGGTGTAACATATTTCTGTCGACCTTTCGTTTCAACTGAATTACAACAAACTAAATACGGAGAAAGCATAGCTTACACCTTAACTGATGCTTGGATTCGAATAGAAGTAGACAAAGATTTTATTCCAAGACATGGAGCAACATCATTTACAATCAATAACAAGGCTTATCTTGGGCTCGGGGCATCAGAAGGGAATATCTTATTAAAAGATTTCTGGTCATACTCCGAGAGTGAAGGATGGGAGAGGCTAGAAGACTTTCCAGGATTAGGAAGGAAAAACGCATACGGTTATTCACCTACCGATATAGATTCAGGATATATCTTGGGAGGAAAGACAGAAGTAAGTTCGTCGCAGCCCTCCACAGAGTTTTGGATATATAGTCTAGAGGGAATTTGGGAGAATTTACAGCCATTTCCTGAAGAACTACCTCATTATTCAACAATATCAGCAACAGAGTCTAGTGCTTACCTCATTGGTGGAGTAAAAAACTCTATTTTTAGTCCCTTGCCAAATAAAAATATTTATCAGATGTTTGGCAATGAATGGAACAAAATAGATCAGTACAAAACTCAAAGCGAGGGTACGGATCTAGTTGGATTTTACTACAATTTTTGCGACGAAAATTCTCTTTGTGCACAACGATGTGCTCCCTATAAGTTCCAAACGATATTTATAGGAAGTGGGTTTAGAATTCCTACTGCACCACTTAGCACAACACCTAATAGCTTAAAAACAGATTTTTGGCAGCTAAACCTAAACTTCCAAGAATCCCAAGTTTTTCCGATCAATTGCTTTAGAACTATTCCAGACACAAGATGGGAAGATCTAGAGCCTAATGGCCTTCCAAATCTTCAAGTGAATTCATTATATCTCGAGCCAAGGTCAAAGCTTTATTCCTTCCAGATTGGAACGAAAGGCTTCTTACTAATCCCTGAGAAAAAATCTGTTTGGGAATTTGATCTCATTGAAAGGCAATGGTCGAAAAAAAAGAACCTACCAGATGACATTTCCTTAGGATTTGATGGTATTAGTTTTTCTTTAAACGGCAATGGCTTTATTGGAACTGGTAATTATCAAGATTCCCTTTCCAGACAGATTTATAAGTATTTTCCAGATTAGATGTGCGTTTTTCTTTAAAGAGACTTAAATTTTCTTTCTTCTCTTTTACAGTTTTTTTCAAGTGAAGCAAAATAGCGTTCCTTAAACCTCTTTTCTAAACGGTTAAGATTATGACCTAAAAATGGGTCTTGCCTATCAAGTGTAACACCATAAAAGGTGGAATAGACTATTTCCTGCCCTTCTCCTCCCCGTTTAAAGAAGGACCTATTCCCTTTCCCTCTAAATGCTGATTTATTTCTTCTAGCAATGAAAGTGCCTTGTTTTCAATCAGTATAGATTGAGGAGTTTGAGCTTCTTCTTCTTTCTGAAATTCAGGTGAATCCAAGATTTTGCCGTTATACAGAGATTCTATAAATTTTTTCAATTCTGCTTGGGCTATATAGAAACCTTTAACTTCATTCCACTGCTCTTTATTCTGAAATAACTCTATTTGCGTGGCAAAGATGGTTTCTTTCAAAATCATTACTTCAATCACCCAGCCGATGACCATCAATGTACAAACAGAAATAATCCAGGAAAGGCCATAAGGAGCCATAACTAAATAAGCCTCAACTAATGACAGTATCAGTAAAACTGTTGCAGCAACTATCCCAAAGGATAAACGCCCCTGAATATTTGCAGGGTTTAGCTGAAAAAAGAACACTAATGTTCCTCTTCCTGCCTGTATAGCAAGCGGCACTAAGAAGGCCGCAATAGTGAAGCCCCAATTAGGGGCATTCTGAGCATGAAATATCCCCATAATAACAGCTGATATAAGATAGGTTATTATCAGCAATGAAAAGCTTAGAACAGGGAGTATAGAGCGAAGCCTTTTAATAGACTTCCCGAAATCATCATTGATTAATATATTTTGCATTAGATCTTATTTTCAGGTTTGGAAATTCTTGTTTTTTCTTTTCAATAGCACTCATAAATTGACGATTCGTAATCGATTCTCTCCGGAGTTTTTTTCCTTCTTTCTTCTCATAATACTGAATGCTATCTCCTCAGCATTTACTTCACTGTCAATTCCAATATATTCTCGAAGGTGTGATTCGGTAGCATGCCCAGTGAGTAGCATTATTTGCGGTAAGCGATATCCCATTCGATATAGGTTAGTGGCAAATGATCTCCGGCAAGTGTGAGAAGACACACTTTGATATTTTGGCACGTATTTTTTCTCAACTCTGGCTTTACGCCCGATGTATTGATCAACTATAAATACCTGACTGTCCAATTTCGCCTTCTTGCAGATATCTTTAATGGTCTCGTTGAATTTCTGCATTGACATTTTAGGAGAGGCGTAATTGTGTTTTTCCAAAATGGGAAGAAGCCAGGGAAAAATATTGAGAGGAATCTTAGCAGGGGTATCCGTCTTCTGTGAAATAACTGACAGAATTGGAATGTTATTGATGGTTTTATAGAAGTTGTTGGGAGTATACCGAGAGTAATCGCTAAAGCGTTGTCCTGTGGCTGCACCTATAAGGAATAGGTCACGAACTTTATCTGCAAAATCGAAAAGTCTTAGGTCAGCCAGTATCTTCAGTTCCTCTGGCATCAAGATCACTTTCTCTCCTACAGCCTTCTTTTTCGGAACCATCCAACCTGCTCCTTGATAATCAATATTCGTGTGTAGTTTCTTTCTCCGTGCCCGCTCAAGAAATTGTCTCAACACACTTAGGGTTTTATTACCATATGCCAGTTTATCATTTCTTTCACTCAGCCAGTCAATTAACTCTAAGCGGAAATTCCAATCCACATCTTCATAGTCAAAATGTCGAATCTCAGTAGCAAATTTCTTAAGGATATTAGCGTGTCAGTTGAATCCCTTCCAACTACTCTTTCGCATTCCTTGTCGCTTCATTTCTTGTAATTCCATCGATACATACTCAAGAAAAGTAGGACGGTCTTTCTTTCCATTTTGAGCACTATCTTCTTTTTCCCCGAACTTACCAGTCAAGACATCTAGCCTCTGCTTAAAGTCTTTGACTTTTATGTTGCCGTAATCAGAATCTATAAAGATGTTAATGCAGTGGGTCGATAAGTCATCCAGACCTCTTTGAATCAAGAATAGACCTGGTCTTCGTTCTTGCTGAATAGGTCTTTGCAGTTTAGAATCCCAGTCTCTAGGATGAATAGAGTAGCCTGTAGAATAAACTAGCCGCCTACCATTATACCTGAAGACTAATGAAATCAGCGTTTCAGACTTAGCACTCGGAAGCCTTAGATTAAACTTCGCTTTGGGTAATTTTGCCATCATTAAAGATTTAAGTGTTACGAAATTAGGTTTCGACACTCAAACTGACAGCGTTGTCGGGATCGTTGTCGTTTCTCTTCCCGTCTTTTCCTTTTTTATTTGTTACCGAATTTGAAAAACTTCAAAAAAGCCAGGTTTTTCAAGGGTTTTAGCGGAATACCGGAGAAAACCGTAGTCCAATGGGGCTCCAAGTGGGACCACATTAGGAAGCCTGTTTGACGATGTCAAATGGGCTTTTTGCATTTGATTTCTCATTTAGAAAGCCCCTCCAATATGATTCATTGCAGGGGCTTTCTTCTTTGCTGGAGACACACTCCAACAAATCTATCTATCGATTAGGTCTTCTCTTTGGCCACTCATTATAATGACTGAGCAGTGTTCTTGTATCCCATTCTCGCTTGCCACGTACAGGTACATATACTCCACGCATCTCCAAATCCCGGATCTCCTCTTCACTCCAAAAATGAGGTGCATAGCTTGCCCTTCGCTTTGGACCGACTATTTCCCGTGATCTCTCATTACCCGAATTTAAGCTTTGCCTCACCTTTAGCATTTCCTGGAAAGCAACTAATCTGCGATGACTCTTCATGATTACACTTTTTAGGCGTTGAGAACTGGTACAAAGGTAGGGGAGGAAGAAAGGCCATGCGTGGAGTAATGTTGCGGTTTGGGGGATTATTGTTGCAAGTCTGTTTTGAAATGGGGTATTTTAAAATCTATGTTTGTCGCCACTACCAAAAGCACGATTACCGAAGACATTAGTACTACATAGCGAGTATAAGTGATAAGGACATTTTATTATCCGAAGTTCAAAACAGCAATGCCTTTGCTTGTACTGAAGTCAGTAAAGACTTTATTCTAGTCACTGTTCCCATTCCTCGTAAAGTAATAAAGTAAAAAGAAGGTAGGATCCCAAAGATTAATTTAAAAGCAAAAGCTCCTTTACTTCTTCGATTTCGTTTCTTACCGTGCCAAAATTAAGGCTATTCTTCATATATTCAACCACTGTCCTCGGCAAGTATCGCCCAAGCGGCGGGTCAATAATGTAGCCCTGGTTCGCAGATTCTTTTGATCTGTCCGAAAGAAAGAGTTGTAATCCTTCATTGTGCCTCTTTAAACGTTTCATTATTTCTATTCGCTTGTTTTTCTCCTTGATGGCGCCGCCTAAAACATATTCTATATCTGATATTGACAATAAATAAGGGAGGTAAATATCAAAATGCCCTCGAATAGCTTGGCCGTCTCTTGTCAGTGGCCCTATTCCATCCAATTTATCTAATCCATACATTGGCATTCCAACAAGGGAAGGCCCGGCAGCGCCGCCTAAAACGGAGGTCAATGGGGTGCGGTGCTTTGTGCTTAGATTTTGATCCAGACCAATGCTGTCTCTCAAAAAAGCATAGGCGTACCAAAACTTATCATTGTGGATCGTAACCAGATACGGTAGAGGTCGCTTTAATGCAGAACTATCGTTCAACTTATTGTCTCCCGCCTCATTCTTGGAATTCCAGGCCCTCAAGATGTCAAAGGTCGAGGTGAGTCCAGAATTATCGAAATACCCTCCATCAAGGAAATGGCCTTTACCCGGGATTTTAGCTGCCGGAGCATAAAAAGGGAAGCGATTGGTGGTAAAAGCTGCTTCAAAAAAGGTCAAGGTACTATCCCCTCTTGGATGATCTAGAATATTAATAGTTCCTGGAAAAAGGTGCTCAGTCTGCGCTTTGGAAAAAGGAGAAGCGACTGATCTCAGTCCGTTTTCGGACTGCGCAGTATTGACTATTAGGAGAGGAACTGTTTGATATTGTTCCGAAACTCGATTCCAGGTCTCTCTAAACGTTTTATATTGAAGTCCTCGAATATCGTCTTGATTGTCTTGGTACAGTAAATGCAAATAGTTGCTGATCAAGGCATCTGACCGGTTATAATGGCTTAATGGGAATAGACTGAAAAGAAAGTCATGTCCTAGCCAATAGGTCAGGTCACTAGAAAGGAAGTTATATCGTCCCATTCGATCAATGATCTGGCTTTTTCCATCCCGTAACCCCTTGTCATGCATTGCAAAATATAAGGTCTGACCAATTCCTCCTCCAGAAGCGCCTGAGTAAGAAAGGGTATTTCTAAATGCCTCGCCATTAGTTTTATGATCTAGCTCATTTAATACCAACATTGTCCAAAAGGACGCCCTTACCCCTCCGCCATCAGCAGAAATAAGTAATGGAGTATCGCTTTCAAAAGCATCGAAATAGTCTTGAACATCATCAATACCTCTATGCTTACTCTGTTCCTCTACTAAATCAAGTTCATTAAGTGGATTTTCAATATAATGGCCGTTTACAGTCAGAGAGAAAACAAGTATAATAAGTAGTCCAAATGGGAAGTAGGTGGTCCAAAACGAGGATGGCTTCAACTGCATTGCTGAATCAAAGACCCCATTATGTAATCTTATGCGCTTTATAATGAGGGCCAATAGATCGTAATAGCTGGTCAAGTACAGGATAATAATGGCTACAGCAGTGATCTTAATGTACTTTGGAGGGCTTAGATTTAGGAAAAAGATCGTAAGCAAAGCAAGCTTAGAAATAAGTACTAGCGAACTTAAATAATACTTATTGTTTGATATTTTTGGAAACCAACCGAATCGAGTTTTTCCGGAGATCAACTTACCAATAAAACTCTGCGTCCTATGTCCTGCTTGTAGGTCTTGATGCCAAAACAGCGTTCTAGATACCTTGAACAGCGCAAAAAAGAGGGCATGGATCAAGCTAGTCAGCAACATCATTAGAAGCGTAATTTCACTCCAGCCCACTAAACTTGCTACCAATGCCGTTAACACCAATAATACAAATGAAAGTATAGCAAGAATAACAAACCGCACTTTCAAAGAATGGACTTTTTGCAGAGCCTTTTCTTGCCCCCGGCCTTTCCAGACTTTCCAGTAGATCTTCTGCTGTTCTTGCAGCCAATAGAACTGGAAAACAAAGAAGAAAAGTACAACTACTAAGATAAGTGGATTTGCTTCAAAATTCCAGAATTTCAATAAGGCGGAAAGGATCACATAGGTCCAACCAAGATACAATAGTAGACCTAAAGCCCTTCGAAGTATATTAAAAGTGGGGTATTTCAATTGATGCCAATCCGGGAGTGAATCCTTTGGCCTCAAAAAGTAGGTATTCAGCCAAACCAATTTACTTTTTTCAAGTAAGTAATACTTATTAAATTCTTTTCCAGGTAAAAAATAAAGCGGATAATGACTGATAATATGAGCTAGATGCAGGATCAGTAGATAGACTAAGATCAAATAGCCTGGTTGCTCGCATAGATCAGCTAGGAGGGCTACTCCTTGATCTAGTTTGGATAGCAAAAAGGTCATGATCAAAATAATGATCAAACTTAAATAGGAGGAGCGAAGAAATAAACCTAGCTGATAACTGAATTTGAGTATATATCCCTGGAAAAATTGAAAGAAAGGGAAAAGGACTAAAAAGCTTGCAAATAAGAAAATCTTAGCAGGCTGCACATATTCGATCAGAGGGAATTCAAAAGTTAGGAAAAGAATGTTCTCAAAATAATCACTTGCCAATGCGATGCCTGCCACAAGAAGAGGAAGCTTTTCTCCCTCTCGCAAAGCTTTATTCACATAAAAATGTAAAACTTCTATCCGATTATTGTTAGGATCCTTCGTGGCATTTTTATATGCATGATGAATAGAGAGTCCGATCAATAAAAATGAAAGAGGCCAAATGAAATCAAGTACAAAGAAACTAAAATATAGGGCTCGAGCTCTGTCTGTAATTAATTGTCCTTCGGAAGTCACTGATTGCGGATCAGAGATGAAGCTTTCTGAGGAAAACAGAACTATACAACACACAAGGAGCACCGAAGTGACTACAAAAACTCCGAAAACAAATCTAAACCTAGAGGAGGCTTTGACCAAGTACGTACTTGTGGGATCAGACATTTTCCTGTATTAAAATGAAAGATGGATTACTATACATTGCTTCAAAACAAGTCTATTTTCCTTACCATCAACCCCTCTTATACGCCAGAACACAGTACCTTTTAGTTGACCCGATGATACCAATATCAAGCGGGCCCTGCACTAAAGACGTCAACCACATCACGGAGGAATTTTTTCAAACCAATTTTATCTCTGGTGCCAATCCGTACTACTACTAGATCGTGCTCCGGTACAACATATACCCTTTGACCGAATAAACCTCTAGCATAAAACATTTCTTTGTCCACACCTTCTATTCCAGTCTTCTTCTTTCCATCAAGAAGATCTGCCGTAATCGGTTTGTTCACCCAAAAATGTGCTCCATAATGTTCTGCCAGTTTATCTCCATTTGGCTTCAGTCCCAAGCTTTTGGAATACGCTACCCAGCCAGCAGGCAAAATACGCTGACCAGTCTTTTTGACCGTCCCGTCATTCAGAAATAGTAATCCAAACCGAGCCCAATCTCGCGCAGAAGCGATACAATAAGATGATCCAACAAAAGTCCCCGAATGATCTACTTGTAGGATCGTATTGCACATTCCAATAGGATTAAAGAGGTTTTCATGTGGGAAGTTCCAATAGGTCTCAAGGGGATCAGGATCATTTGGACCTGCTGATTTAACAAAACAGGCTTTCATCACTGCAGCAATAAGATTGGTATCACCCGATGAATAATTGTGTCGACGACTAGGAGGCCTAGCTATGCCTTTGTTAGCTGCAAAGGCAGCCATATCTGGCTCTCCGAAAACCATTTCCATTACATCATACCGAAAATTCTCTTCTCTCCATTTCAATCCGCTAGCCATTCGAAGAAGGTCATTCATTGTTATGTCTTCATCAGGATTTGCATTAAGCAACGATGGATAATTCAAGTAATCTCTGACTTTGATTGTCTTCAAGAAATCCTCCACGATTTGAGCGTCCGCAATATTGGGATCAGCTAACTTGCGATCATCAGAAAATTGCTGAAAATCACCGAATTTGCCTTTGTGGACCATAGCTCCCAATATGGCATTAACTACACTTTTAGTCATAGACCAACCTATTAGTGGGGTAGTGGGGTCAACATCATCTCGAAGGTGAGTCAGGCCAGTACTTTGGGCAAACGAACTATTGTTATATACCTCATAAATGATCTTCCCTTTATGTACAACAAGAGCAGCTTTTGTACCTTTATTTTTCCCATTATTATCCAGTTCAAATACGCTTTCAACTGCATTTTTCAAGGCTGTTCCATTAATGTTCAGGTTTGAGAGCTGTCCATTTCCTACACTCAAATCACCCAATTGACAGACGTCATAATTAGGATCGTGATTGATCATGCTTGGTTGCTGTTGAAGACTCTGTATGTCTTGATCATCAAAAACTACCGTACAACCGAGTCCATTTCGAAAAACTACTCCACCCTGGTAATTAGCAGGCGACATATCTCTCGGATAAGCCATGATCCCATTGGCATTCTCAGTAACGATAAACCGATCAACCAATCCCGTAATATTCATCCCCCAGACCGACGTTAAGAACTTAAAATCATGGTCCTTTAAATTAGCTACTTGGTCCTCAAAAACGGTTCCTCCTTTAAATCTTTTGCTGACCAAAAGTGCCACCCCAATATTTTGGGAAATAAAGCCAGAGGCCATCCTCAATAAACCGGAAAAACTCCAGTTAATGTCTTCATTTCCTGTAATTCCTTCCTGAGCTAGGCTTGACTTAACATCATCATCAAGGTAGGTCTCAAAGTCAAATTTGTAAGTACCAATTTCAATCTTATCAGGTTTTGTATGATCCTTATTAATAGCTTCTAGATAAGCTTCGAGCAAATCAAAAAAACCTTCTAATTCGTAGTCTGATAAGCGTTTTAGGGCATCCATATTGCGTCATTTAATTGATTCTCAAAATATTCATGGGCTTGGTCCGACTAATTATGCAATGAGCGAAATCCTATGTATAACTTGATTCTAGTGTCGAGAGTAGATAAGTGGCCATCGACCTAGGTAGGTGTTATCAGGGCTTCTGCTTCCAACGCCTGGCCAAAAGCTTCATCAAAGGGATATCCCATGTTAGCCTTGCTTGTAGGCGTAAGGAGTTTTCTATATCAGTATTGCCTTCCGAAGTGATTTCCCGCAATTCGGGAGTGTATTGTACACCAAAGCCAAGGGTCAGTGGAGAGTTTTTAAAACCATGTTGTATAGATATCCCTGGCGAAAAGACCTGCTTTAAGGTAATGTCATGTGGAAGTGCTGAATCGCTGTTCGTTAGTCGATAGTTAAATACGGCTCCGATATCCACAATAGAGAGCATCAAACTTGTGTATGAACCTTTAAATGAAGTCAATTGATTTCCATCTACAAATTCATAGCGACTCAATTTGCTGTTGGCAAGTATGAGCTCTTCTTTGTCTTTATGTCCCCAAGCGAATTCGAAACCGATTGGGGCGGTGATCCCAACATTCCACTTGAAGTTAGTGGTACCAGACAATTGTTCGAGCCCTGCAACAATGCCAGGGTGTGCTGATACAGTAATACTAACACGACTTCTCCGTTTGTCCAGAAAGCTAAATTTGGTAACGTGGCGCTTAATTGCTTCTTTCACATCATCAGAATTGTCTGCGGTGACGATATCAACCATGAAGCTGCTATACTTCTTGTAAGCTTGTAATAATTGGATAAAATTGACCTTGGAAGTGTCTTTTGATTGAGTCAGAGCATCCTCTAGAAGAGCTGCGATCACATAGCTACCGCTACTTACTAAATAGGCATAGTCTTTTCGGTAGATGGAACGATAGACATCGATGATTTTTTCCAAGAGATCCTCTCCGTCTTTACTGAATAATATGAAGTCATTACCCCAATCGATACCGAGACTTTCCAAGACCTCGAGAATTCCTACAAAATTCTCGATGATCCCGACATAATCATCTCCGTTTAATTGGTCTTTGACTTGTATTTTTTCGATGTCATTTAACAATGTAATAATCGGGCTGATTAGACCCTCATACAGGTTTGCTCCTATTTTGTTGACGGTATCTTCATCCAGCTCATCCTTCTTCGAGGCATCCTGCTTTTCTACCTCTTCCTTTGTCATATTGAAATTCTCGATAGAGGCATTGTATTCTTTTAGGATTGGATCGAAAAGACGTTTAAAAAAGGATGTATCCTGATGGTAAAGAAAGGCCGAGAAGTAGATAACTTCTTCGGGGGTATTCATTTTCTTAATTAGTTCGTACGGAAGCCAAATATCTTTGTAGTCGCCCTCTTCTCCAATCGGTATTTCATCATCATCCTCACTTGGTTTTCGTCTTTGCAAATTATACTGAAGAATATTTAAGCCTTTTGACAGATCATAATACCCTTGATAAGACTTATCCCCTTTAGTTTTGAAATCATATTCCTGCTCCAGGTAATCTAATATTTCAACAGGATGATACTCATTAATCAGCTTTTCAGCCAGATCCAGTGAAAATACAAATGCATTTCTCAAGTTTGTGTCCAGCTTTTCATGAATATCTTTTTCTGTTTCAATTAGGTCCCTTAGGTTTGTTAAGGTGTTTTCGAGGTCTTGTTCAAAAGCATCTTTAAAATCATTCCCCAATTCCTGGTAATTGAACACATCAGCCTCATTTAGAAAATCGAAAGTCTTGGGCAACAACTTATCAAAATAGGTCACAGAATCTAACCTTGTCCGAAATTTGTTGATATAAAGCCTAGTCACTTCTTCTTTGAAACGCTCCCCGATAAATTTAGCCGTTCCATCTATCAAGGCCGATTCCCAGGAAAAAACAGTAGAAGCGGTCGCTTTGTCAGCTAATGCTTCGTCTCGGCTTACTCTATTGCTTGACAATTCGAGTTCCCCAATCGTTAGATAAGCATCCAATTTCTCTTTCGAAATCTCCACTTCACCCGTAGCAGTAACACTCATAATATCCTTCAAAAATTCTGCAATTCTAACAGTCTCCGTCGGGAGGCCTTCATACGGGTTATTTTGGAATCGTTGCAATATCAATGACATGCTGGCGTGCTCTTCTCCTTGTTCAATTAATTTCAATAATTGCCCTTTATTTACGGTTCTCCCTTTTAGATTCTCAATGCCAGATTTTTTAAGTGCTGCGGCATCAAAGATTTCACCTGTGCGCCATGACATCCAGTTAACACTGTCTATCTTGATAAAGGGGCCAAGTTGATTGTTATCAAGATACTCCAAGGAATCTTTCTCATCCAACTTGGCTTTCAAAGTCGATAAGATTTCCACATAAGCATCTGTCTGCTTTTTCAATGTATCTAATGAATATTCATGTATAACATGATAGACCTTTAATGCATCATAGAATGCATTTTGGCCATAGGCCCACATTCCTGCAAGTCCAAGGCTAAATACTAAAATTAAGTGCTTCATCTTCATTATTTTCTTCTAGGTGCTTATGGTTTTTAATTAAGGACTAAGTGAAAACCTTAGTCGTTCAAAAACATCTGTTAGTTGCTGCGCCCAGCTGAACTCCATGCTATGCGGTATTTTTCGTTCTTCTCCAGCAAACAATAGCCCTACCCCTTCTCGTGTTGTCTTATCGTACCAGATAGATCCAGAATCTCCATTCATTGAGATTTCAACTTTTGCACTATTTGCTGGATCCACTGGCACTAGGCGAAAAGCCGGAATGGCCACCCGAGGCTGTCCCCTTCCCCTAGATTTTAGATAATAGCCAATGCCGTCGACAATCGCTTCTGTAACGCCAGAAGTCCTTCCGGACTTAGTCAAAATATCTCCGAGACGAGGGCGCCTTATAGCATTAATTTTATCACCTGTTTGGAAAATTTTAAAGTCGGTTAAAATTCGGGTTCGAGCAGGATTATTCCTTCTTCCAAATAAATGTATCAAAGCGGCATCTCCCTGCGGATCGAAGCGTGATAACCTACCCACAACATGTATTCTTCGATCCCCTCGGTCCAAAGATGTACCAGGTTGAGTCACTAATATCTTGGCTTTGCTCGGAACAACATGATGACAAGTAATCAAGGATAATTGATTAGATTGCAGCTTATCATAACCTATTAAACCGATTGTGCCAGCAGTTCCTCTCCGACTTGACAACACTCCCCCAATACTCAATCCAGGCTGAATTGTCCTGCGGCCAACTTTTCGTTTCGGATCGCTTGAAAAGCTACCAACCTGGTCTGTCGAAGCAATGCGATAATTTAACAGCTGCACTTCTGCTTGGCTGGGTTTAGATTCAGCCGGTAAATCACCTTGCATATGCATCCTCACACAATGTTCATCTGTGCGCTTTTCATCAACAAATCGATTTCCAATATCAATTGCAAATACATTGTTGTTGCTACGATATTTTTCGAAGATTTCTATAAATAGAGCTTCCAAAGACATAAACACTAATTCTGACCATTGATAGTAGATAAAACTTGATCTTGTTGCAGTGGCAGATCAAACTGTTTTTCTTTCTCCTCTTCATTAAGTAGAATAGCCCTACTGACATAATATCTTTCTTGTAGATCTTCGCTAGCATATTCAGCCGAAAGTAAGTAATGCCCTGGCGGTCGATGATAGAAACTAAAGTACCCATGTTCATCAGCCTGGATTGGTGGTAATGGATTATTATCATCCTCCATAGAAGAAAGCGACACGGTTACATCAGAAAGCTTTTTTCCTGATGGCTCCCCACTAGGGAAGTATACCCGTCCGGTCACCTCAATCGTTCCCTTCTTACTACCTGAATTTTTGCTCACTTGCCTTTCATCTGCTCCATATGGCAAGATTAGATCTTTGATCCGGCGTAATAACTCCACAGTTCTTCCGCAGAAGAAGCCAAGTATAAAGGAGAGCACTATAGTGCGGTGGCTTATTTGATCTACAGCAACCGAGCCATCAGTATTCAAGAGGTTAATGCTAAATATAATGATGATTGTACTCAATGGAGCATAGAGGATCTTAGCTAAGTGGATCGGCACCTTCTCAGCACTGAAATCCCCATCACTGATGGCTTCTGAAGCACGATACAAGACGCTTGCTGCGACGCCAAAAAGTGACCAAAAGATGATCTCGAGAAAGAGTAAGGCTCCGGTAAGCCAGAAAAAGGAAGGGACTTTGAACGGAATATTTGGTAATGCCGTAATTAGACTATGTCGATTGAAAGGTTCGAGTTGTCCTTCCATATATTTGATCAATTCTGGCGAACCTTTTTCTCCATTCAACATCAACACCCCTTTTAAATATCCGAATACTTCTTGCGGAATTTCCAATGTTTCTTGCTCTTGAGAAGCCTCATCCTGTAGAAGCACGTCATGACCATCAATTAAGGCTTGAACAGTTATTAAATGCTCCTTGGATAAGTAGATCACTTCTTCTCCTTTTATAGGGACAAAAACGTGTAGAACAACATAGAGGAATACCAGAAAAATTGAAAGATAAAACCCTCTACTAAACCATTTGAGGGTAGCGGTTGATACTAACGGATTATGGTAGATCCTAAACCACACCCTTGTATCTTGATCAGTTTTTCCTGATAGTCCAGCTCTAAATTTTTGAGTAAAAGTAGAGGCTTCTGAAGTTGGATCTGAGCTTTTCCGTTCTTCTGTATTGCCGCTTGCCATGTCTTAATTGTTTTATAGTTTTCTCAATTCTAAGAGCCTTCTAATCCTTAACAAAAGCATTCCCAGTATACAGTTAGATTGCTAGTACTAGGAGCATCAATTTTTTCAGGAAGGTTTCAGTTACAAAAATACGGTCAAGCCCAAAGCAAAGCGTCGACATTTTATCCACAAAACTTTTTCTATCTTACAATATATCTAAGTTGCATTTACATTAAATTGCTTTTTATCAGCATTTTATAATATTTTTGTTTTAAAAAAAACAATGCCTCAAATCTCTTTAACAGAAAGTAAACTCTTCAAAATTTGGCGATGCTTAGATGCTCTGGAGGCAATTCAGTTAAAAAAATGGCTTATTAGTCCCTGGTGTAATTCCTCAGCGAAGCTCATTGAGCTCCATGATATACTATGTGTTTATTATCCTCATTTCAATTCGGATGGTCTAAATCGAGTAGCTATCTATCAGCGCTTATTTCCCAAACGCCAATTGGATACTAAACTGTTGGCCACTTTGATGTCCTTGCTGACCAAAAAGATCGAAGAATTCTTAGTGCACCAACATCTTAAACAAGATATGGCCACTCAACAAGAAGTACTGATGAAGGTGTACCGAAATAAAGGTATGCGTGATCAATGTATGGTTAAGAACAAAAAGAGGGCTGACACAATACTAGCCAAAAAAACAAGATCTTGGCAGGACCTCCTGGAGTTATCTCAACTTTACGAGGAGCGATATCGCCTTTCTGATAGCCGTAACAAAGCCCTGCACGCAAGCGAAAGTGACCTACTGAAGGCGAGTCAGTACAGCAATCTTGCTTATATTTGGAGAAAATACCGACTCTTGCTGGAATTGTCTGAGCGGGAAAAAATCCTGGGAATAGATTACGCTCTAGACCAACAATTAAACTCGCTTCCTCGTGAAGCAGTTGAACATATGCCAGTCCTACAACTCTATCAAGAGTTCCTCAAAAACCGAAATAAAACAAACATCGCTCATTTTGAGAACCTGAAAAACCTTTGGCTACAGCAGCGGCAGTATATCGACCAACAAGACCAAAGTATTTTACTCTTCTATCTCATCAATATAGGAGCAAGAATTCATTTGCAAGGAGTAAAATCAATCTTATCACAGCTCTTAACGCTATACAAAATTGGAGTACATGAGAATTTGTTAACAGAAGGCAATCAGATGACGGTAAGAACTTTTGCCAACATAGTCACGACTGCCAACCTCGAAGGCGATTTTTACTTTGTTCGTACATTAATAAGCAAGCACAGTCACACCTTGCCCATGGCCATCCAGGCGGATGCTGTTACCTGGGCGAAGACTCATCTTGCCTTCAATAGCAAAGACGCCCAATTGTGGAAATCTTCTCTCAAGCTCCAACAGATCGGCTCAATCAAAAACACCTTCACGATTCGGACGCGGGTACTACTGATCCAGATGTGGCTCGAAGACTTTTTTAGTAAAAAAGAGCAGGACGGAAGCTTTATGTTATATTTCTGCGATGCTTTTAGCTTGCAACTAAAGAGGAGTAAATTATATGGCCCGAAAAGGCTGGCTGCCATCCGGATATTTATCAAATATAGCCGAACCTTAATTCGGTTCAAAATGCGGAATCGCCTGGAAAAAGATAAGTTGATGAAGTTAAGAGCCGAAATATTAGCTGTCCCAGAAATGCAGGCGAAGCAATGGCTCCTTGAGCAAATCGGGAAAAAACTTGGGGAATAGTTACCTATCCCCCAGTCTAACTCTTTATCCAATTATTTCTTCCTCAATTACTATCCCCCCTTTGATTTGACCTAGGTCCTTGTCTTCTATTTCAAGGGTTTCAAATCCTTTGAATGTGTCTATGGAAAGAACTTGCTTTTTCATGATGTACCAATTTTAGAGCCCAGTGGCCTTGAATTGCCGATGAGCAGTTAGGAAATGGATGATATACCTCTGATCAGAGGCATAGAATTCCCATCCCCTCCGTGTTTTGCGCGCTACACAAAGGGATCGCTTTGGATTGAAGCTTCAGAAAGCAGAAAATGGAAATGTGTGAGGTATTTAGATCACACTTCAAAGCTAAGCCTTAGCCAAGAATAATGTCAGGCATTAGGATGAAGCCCTTTGGAGAATGAATGAAAATACTATTTGACTGAAGGAACTTCTTATTTACCTAATTGGATCTTTAAGTTTTAGAAAGTAGATCATATTACTTATGAAGATAGATGACGAGGCATAATTGACAAGCTTTAAAATCCTTCCAATGCAATTTTAGTCACGATCTAAATTCATTTGAATGTGAAATACCTTATATTAGTACATCCCCCAAATACAGATATTTGGATGTCCTTCTTTAAACAAATTGCTCGGCCTTGTATTTAGATGTAAGTCTTGTATATAAAAGGAAGGAGTAGTAAACCTTAGTACAACATGAGAGCCCTAATTGTAGATGACGAAGTAAAGAGTCATACCATATTGCAATACCTTCTTGAGACAAATCACCCTGAAATTGACATTATTGGCAATGCCTATAATGTTGAAGAAGGTCTTCATCTCATCTCTAGACACCAACCGGATCTCGTTTTTCTAGATATTGAAATGCCAGATGGCTCTGGCTTTGATTTGTTAAAGCAAATAAATGATGCAAAGTTTAAAGTGATATTTATTACTGCTCATCAGGATAATGACTATGCCATTACTGCGTTCCGTTTTGGAGGTTTGGATTTTCTGCTGAAGCCTATTGATGCTGATGATCTTAAAGAAGCAATCGATCGATACCCTAAAGGGCAACTGATTAGACTCCAGGAAAAACAGATTGAAATGGCCAAAGAGTCGAAGCTTGCTCTTGAGAAAAATGAGCGCCCGTCACGTTTGCTAATAGCTACCACGGACGAAATATTTATACGAAAAGTCTCAGACATTATTAATCTACAGGCAGATAAAAATTATACTACATTTCATTTCCAAGATAATAGATCAAGATTGATTGCCTCGAAGAATATTGGTGAGTATGAATTGCAATTCCAATCTTACCCTAACTTCATGAGAATTCACAAATCCCATCTTATCAACTTGAACTATGTGGATAAATACTTAAAAGGAGATGCTCATTTGGTTATGAATAGCGGTGCAAGTCTTCCGGTTTCCAAAAATAAAAGAGAATTATTATTTAATCGTTTAAAATCACTTTAACTAACCCTTATTCAAGCGCAGGATAGTTTTGTTCATCCAAAACATACTTTCATACATTATTTCTTTATTTCAATTTGCTTTACCATAGTTTAGAAGCAATTTCAAAACAAAACCCATTAAATATGGCATTTACACAACTTCCTAAAGATGTTGGACACCCGGAACTACAAAGTGAATTCGAATTTCTCACGGATATTGATGTGCCGCCTCATCTTAGTCATTGCCTCTTTTACAAAGAAGATCTGGAAATAGTAAAAAAACAACACGCCCCCTCAGATGATCCAGATGGGCCGGATAATAGTGATAACCATATAGGTTTTTGCATCAGTTTTGGTAGGATCAAGCACGTCAACCCTGACGGATCGGTAGAAGATAGGGAATGTCTAGTAGCGTTTTCCGTAACGAAACAAGATGACAATAGTGATGGTGCATGGGAGACCAGGCTAGATGAAGAAGATGATTACATTGCATTTAGTTGTCCCAGATATGAGACTCCAAAAAATCGAGCTCAAATCAAATAGATAACAGGGAGGGCTATTTCCTTTAGTCACTAAGCAAATAGCCTTTTCGTCATATTCATCCCACCGACCTCTACTATTGAAACCAGGTCAGGGATGAGATTTATTAAAACGGACGAGAACCAAATTAAAATTCATGAAAGTCAAACTATCTAATATCCAGGCAAATATCTTGAGATCTCATGGCAGGAATTTCTCTCGATTTTTATTTCTTAAGTTCTTTGACTCGGCTGACCCCAAGGATATTCAGGCCGCTGTTCACGAAATCTATTTTGGCGAGGTTTCAAATATAAAGATCATTAATAATTGTCGGGATCAATTGCAAGAAAGCAAGAAGTACAATTTAGCAGAAAGGTTCTCAACCCTTAGTTCGCAAAAATCGATTGTTCTCAACATGCATTTAAGTTTCAACGGTCTTAGAAAGATCGAGAGAACCAACTGGAACAGCAACCAAGATCGCTTTCTCAGAAAAGGCATGAAATCCGGTGATTCGATCAGAAAATTAACAGATCTTCCTATCAGAAAATGGGAAGCTAATTATCAACGGACGATTGATGCGATGGTATCAATTGCAAGCAATACTGAAGAAAATCTAGAACTATTTATCGAACACGCTAGGGGTAAGTTAGCCAAGATCGGAAAGGTACTCTTCGTAGAAAAAGGGAAAGTATTGCGCTGGGGTAAGGACGCTATCGAACCTTTTGGCTTTAAAGACAATATCAGTAACCCAATTTTTTTTAAAAAGGAAGTAACTCCTGATAAAGTCACCTATACACCTATCGATAAGAACTTTGATATTGCACTGGACGAAAGAGGGGGTAGCTTTTTAGTTTTCAGAAAACTGGAACAAGATACAGTGGCCTTTCAACAAAAGGTCAAGGCCATCTCCAAAAGACTAAAGATTTCAATGGCTTACGCAGAAGCACAAATCCTTGGCCGATTCAAAGATGGGACACCACTTGCACTATATAATGAGCCTAGCCCACCAGGCCTAAAACAGGAAGAAATAAATGATATCATTGATTTCGATCAAAATATTGATACCGGATATAGAGATGACCCAGAGGGTCTTAAATGCCCATTGCATGCACATATCAGAAAAACAAACCCTAGGGAAGATCGTTCAAAAATATGGGCTAGTACATATGCCCAGAACAACAGTAGTTTACCTACTCCAAGGCACATGCCTAATGCCTTTGGTCGAATTGTGAGGCGAGGCACAAGTTACGAAGTTGAGGGGGAAAGCGTTGGCTTACTATTTATGTGTTATCAAGCTAGTATTTCTCACCAATTCGCGCTGATCCAGCAACACTGGTGTAATTCCACAATTCTAAAAAAACTAGTTCCAGCAAATGATGACTTAAAAGCCATAGAAGAAAAAAGAACAGTTGGGCTTGATCCAATTGCAGGGCAATACTATACAGCGAATGCGAATTTCTTAAACAAATGGCAAGCTCGCTGGGATTGGAAGAAAAACAAAATGCGTCCTGCCCTTGTGGACTTCAAAGACATGGTAACCTTCAGAGGTGGAGAATTCTTCTATACCCCTTGTATTGCTGACCTCCAAACCCTAAATCCTGCTGATCCAGTATAGAGGAGAGGACCAATCTTTGTTTCCCAACGGAAGAGCAAAGCGCGAAGTTATTGGTTCAGCTGTACTGTCCTAATTTAGTATCTTTTTTAGTTATCTTGTTGAATATTGATTCTACAAGTAGCGGAGGTACTAACTATGAATAGGCAGTTATCGGTATTTCACAACGCAAAGATCTTTCATTTATTAATTGCCTTAGGCACTTTTATATGCCCGACCGGACATTGCTTCTCACAAAGCAAAGTCGTCTGTCATTTCAATCAATTATTAGTAGAGGATGGTTTAACCTCTCAAACTTATAATCATCACGTATTCCAGGATGCTCAAGCCTTTGTTTGGATTAATTCATTAAATGGCCTTAATCGTTATGATGGTGCCAAGATCAAACAATTTAAATCTACTGATAGAGACTCATTAACACTCTTGGACGATGGATTAAATAGCCCCTTCTTCGAAACTAGCAGGGATGCGTTATGGTTCAGCAGTAGACAGGCGATATACAGCTTCAGTCCAATCACAGAAGAGTTTTCTTCCTTTCGGCTCGTACCTAGTTCAGTTGACACCGTCAACGATTTTCAACTGAAGTTTATTGATCAGAAAAACAAGTTGGGCTGGGCAAGGATTCGTCATCGACTATATGTTTTCCCACTAGAAAATCCAGAACGAGCGTACCCCGTCTGGCAATCTCCACTTGTGGACTACCGGTCTATCTTTCGAACGTCAACTAATGAGCAGCAAACGATCCTTTATAGTCATGCAGGTCTCGGCTTTCATGTCAAAATACTTGAAACTGATCCTGCTGCTAATGAGGAATCACCGTTCAGAACCTTTTTTAAAGGTAAGAGGGTATACTGCTCTTTATATAAGGAGCCCCATACGGCTTGGGTGGGGTTGCGGGATGGACTGGGAAAAGTTAATATTGAGAACTTAACCGCTCCAATTGGAGCTGACACATTGATCAATGAGGAAATAAGAGACATTGTCGGACTAGCTTTACTCAACGATGACACCCTAATCGTTGCTACTCAGAAGACCGGCATTTATTTATATGACCAGCAAACCAATCAATACATTGGCAAACTCTATCAACATTCTGATCAAGGTATTAGTGCATTTCAAAAGGAAATTGAATACATCTATCTTGCTCCTGACAGCACACTGTGGATCTCATCACAAGGCAATGGAGTATATTTCACACACCTGAGTAAAGTAAAATTCACTTCCTTTTTCCTTGCTGATTATGAAGAAGAAGAGTCTGCCGCAGGAGTCAAAATGGTGACGCAAGATCATGAAGGCAGGACCTGGGGCATAACGGAATACAAGATTTTTGTCTGGGATAGCACGGGGATGCCGATTCTAGATTTGTACAAAAGTATCAATAGCCGATTTCAGCCCACTAGAAACAAACTCTTTAGTATTTTTTGTGACGAACAAAATCGGATATGGCTAGGCTCTCAAGCTGGCCTTTTTCTCCTTGATTCTGCTAGTAGACGTTTCCAACTGCTTCCTCTGATTCATCCTGAACTAATAAGGACCCCAATTATTACTGCCTTTCATCAACTATCAAGAGATAAACTGTTGATATCAACTGCAGGCAATGGTATTATTGAGCTGACTTGGAAGAACCTCATAAAAAACTGGTCCTCTGCTCCCTGGTTAAAGAGTAATAGTACTTTCAATTGGATTCATCAAACAGGTACAGGACGCTTATTTGCTAACCAGTACGGAGAGCGGTTACTGGTATTAAACAATAGTACAGACAGGGTTGTGTTGAAAGAAATTGAGCATAAAATAGAATATGCAGGTTTAGTCGAAGACTTTAAAAGAAAGCGACTTTGGATCCCATCTGCCAACGGCTTGTTCTATATCGAATTGGATGATCCTAGGTACGAATTGCAAAGAGATGAGTATCTGGATGTTAAATCCATCCAAGGCCTTGCTGTAGATAGTTTAGGTATGCTGTGGCTCAGTACTTCAAATGGAATTGCCAGATACAATCCAGACCTGGACACACTTGAACTTAGAACCTATGATATCGCAGATGGGCTTCAAGGCCTGGAATTCAATTTTGCGGCCATTAGCAAAGGGCGTAGCGGTAATTTGGTTTTCGGAGGAATGAATGGAGTTACAATCATAAATCCAAATGACATTAATGATATAAAGACTCCGGCTAGACCTTTCATCAGCGATATACGGATCCGAGGCTTGCTAGATTCGGAAATCAAAGATCACAACACCGCAATAAGCAATCCTGCATTCATAAAAAATCTGGTTCTTGATTACAAATACAATCGATCTATTGCTTTTGCCTTCGGGCCAAAGTCATATGAAGCCCCCGATGACATATCTTATCATTATCAACTGATTCGAAACGACAGAGACACCATCGATGAATCTGACGCCCAAGATCCAAGGTTCATTGACCTGCGCAAAGGACAATATCTGCTCAATGTTTTCGCCATAAACTCTGATGAGGTTTCGGATAATATTCCTTATCGATTCCGTTTCAGGATCTTGGCTCCTTGGTGGCAAACTTGGTGGTTCTATACATTGATAATATTAGTAATTTTAGGAGTTATCTATTTTATTTACGATGATCGAATCAAAAAAATTCGACGCGAAGAGGCCAATCGTAGGGAGAAGGCAGAAACAGAAACTGCCATACTCAGGCTTCAGATGAATCCTCACTTTCTTTTTAACAGCATCAATTCGATAGGAGGATACATTATAGACAAAGAACCAGGCAAAGCCTACCATTATCTCACCCGCTTTGCAAAACTCATGCGGCAGATTCTCTTGCTTGCAGCCAAACCATCACTCCCTCTGGCAGAAGAAATAGAATTGATGAGGCAATACTTGAAAGTGGAACAAATGCGGTTTGAGGGTAAACTTAATTTCGAAATACTCACTGCATCAAATATTGAAATCGAGGAAGTCCTAGTTCCAACTATGTTGCTTCAGCCCTTTATTGAAAATGCTATTAAACATGGATTAAGTAACAAGGAGGAAGGCGGTCGTATTCGCGTTCAGTTTGAATTACTTGAGACTAATCGCCTGCAATGTATAGTAGAAGATAATGGAATCGGAAGAGAAAAGGCCAAGTCAGTTAATCCAGATAAATCTCATAAGTCCCAAGCTCTTGAAATCACTAAAAAAAGATTACAATTTTTAGAAATGAAGACTGGCCAGAAGACCAAACTTGCTATTGAAGACCTTCATTGTCATAATGGAGAAGCGGCTGGTACTCGTGTCACAATCCATATACCTATGATACTATAGGGAAGATTTTGATCACTCCATCACTCCCCCCTTAAAGAATCCACCGGATTCGCCAGCGCAGCCCGCACCGACTGAAAACTCACCGAGAATATCGCGATACCAACTGCAGCAAACCCAGCCAACACAAATACCCCCCAATTAATCTCAATCCGGTAGGCGAAATCTTGGAGCCACTGCTGCATGCTGTACCAGGCGATAGGCGTGGCGATGACCAGGGCGATGAGTACCAAGCGCAGGAAGTCCTTGGAGAGGAGCTGGACGATCTGCGGCGTGTTGGCGCCGAGGACTTTGCGGATGCCGATCTCCTTGGTGCGTTGCTCGGCGGTGAAGCTGGCAAGACCAAAGAGGCCGAGGCAGGAGATGAAGATGGCTAACAGGGCAAAAGTAAGGGCGATGCTGCCGATTTGTTGTTCCGCTTCGTACATGCTGGAAAAGGAATTGTCCATGAAGCGGTAGGAGAAGGGTTGCTCGGGGGAGAGTTTCTTCCATTGGGCTTCGAGGGATTGTACGACGCTAGCGCTCTCGGCGGCGGAGAACTTACAGGAGACGTGAGCGGTGGAGCGGCCAATCATGAGACTCAGTGGGCCTATGTTTTCGCGGAGGCTTTCCCAGTGGAAGTCTTTGACGACGCCAATAATGGTGTACTCATCAAAGTCTTCGGGATTGGGTTGGCCGGTGACATTGTCGGAAGGTTGATAGAGGCGTTGTCCGATGGGGTTGTCCCAGCCGAGGATGGCGGCAGCCGTTTCGTTGAGGATGATGCCGGAGCTATCGGTGGAGAAACTGCGGTCGAAGTAGCGGCCATCAGCCATTTCCAGACCGAGGGTTTCCAGGTAGTCGAAATCGACACGCCATTGGCCCATATTGATGGCGTTGTCTTGGCGGAATTCGCGGCTGGTGACGAAAGTATTGTTGCTGCGCGAGGAGGGTACGGGGAGATAGGAGCTCACCGTTACGGATTTAATACCGGGTTGTTTCTTGATCTCTTCTCGGTATACCTCTACTTTATCACCCAGGGCATAGGCGTTATCGACTATGATTACCTGGTCTTTTTGGAAACCTAGTTTTTTGTCTTGGATATAGTTCAGTTGCTTGTAGACTAGCATCGTGCCCACAATCAGTACGATAGAAGTAGTGAATTGGAAAACCACCAAGGCACTGCGCAAACCACCTCCTCTATTTTTGCCTACCGTCTGCCCTTTCAAGATCTTGATGGTGTTAAAGGCGGAGAGAAAGAAGGCGGGATAACTACCGGCTACTAAGCCCACCAGGCCCGTCCCTAGGGCTAGCGCCAACCAGAAGCCACCGCTGCCCCAAGGCATGCTCAAGTCTCTGGTGGAAAGTTCATTGAACCATGGTAGGACGAGGGCAGCTAGGCCCACGGCTAATACTACGGCCACGATGGTTAGAAATACGGTTTCACTCAAGAATTGACTGACTAAATTGGACCGTAAGCCACCCAATACCTTTCTTACACCTATTTCCTTGGCACGTTGGGCGGAGCGGGCGGTGGTCAGATTCATGAAGTTGATACAGGCAATGAATAGCACGAAGAGGGCAATAGCTCCAAAAACCCAGATGTATTGAATATTGCTATTAGCCGAAAGCTCGATGTCTAAGTCGGAATAGAGGTGAATATCGGTAAGGTCTTGTAAGGTATAGCGTGCATACTGGCCAGTAGCTTCGAACTCTTCTAACGACAGATTCATCATCATTTTGGCCGTCTCCGCGATCTTCTGCTCGGAAAAAGCATCAAATTTGGTCTTGAAGGCTTCTACATCGGTGCCCGGGCGAAGGAGGAAATAAGTGTGAAAGTTGTTGCTGGTCGCCCAAAGTGGGGAGGCCTGCTCCACTTCACGGTTTCCATTCATGGAAATGAGGAAATGGGCATCAAAGTGGTTATTGGAAGGAAGGTCTTCGTAGACGGCAGTGACTTTGCATTTTTGGCGATTGTCCAATACTAAGGTCTCTCCCATGGCCATTTGGATGGTTCCAAAGTACTTTTCAGCCTTGGTTTTTGAGATAGCGATGGTGTTGGGTTCCTCTAGGCAAGTTTTGGGATTGCCGGCGAGGATGGGTAAAGGGAATACCTCGAAAAAGCTTGAATCAACCGTTAGCAACTCTCGCTCCTCAAAATTCTGTTGCATATCTCCGTCCCGCTTTACCAAATAAGTACCGTACTGGCGTAGACGACAGAAGGTCTGCACCTCTGGCATCTCTTTGGCTACATCAGGACCGAGTACAGCAGCCGAGACCGCCATATGCAGTTCACTTCCTCCAAACTTAATATCACTATATGGGCGAACGATTCGTTCCGCTTGCGGATTCCAACGATCATAACTTAATTCGTGGGCAATAAAGAGTGAGATTAAGAGGAAGCAAGTTAACCCAATGGCCAGACCGGCTATATTGATAAAACTGAATCCTTTGTACTTCAATATGTGTCTGAGGGCAATCTTTAGGTGATTCTTAAACATAATCAGTCGAGTTTTAAGATTCTTCGTCTAAGACGGTAATAGATCAATGGATGTTACGGGGCTATACCTCTTTGATGTATAAATTCACCTACTCCCCCTATTTCAAGGCGACAACTGTTACATTTTATTGATCTACTTTTGTTGTAGCACCTCCTATGTGATGAACCTACACCCCGTCTTCTAATTGATAAAACCTACATAATTTATGTACCACCTGACTCGACTACATTTCGTCCTCATCTTAGTACTAACACTCCATATTAGCTGTACAAACAGGACTGAAAAAGAAGCATCTATTCCATACGGGCCATTCCTAGGGATGCAAGCTACTCAAACACCGCAACTCCTAGCTCCCGACCTCATCGCCTCCCCCATGGTCGAGTTCAACGGTACCTTTACGCCCAATGGGAAAACCTTTTTCTACACCAGTGACATCCCAAACCATGGCATTATCGCCTTCACGGAAATGAATGAAGATGGGACTTGGACGGCCCCAGCTGTTGCTCCATTCTCAGGATCTCATTCCGAGTACGATCCTATTTTCTCACCAGATGGAAGACGGCTCTATTTCAGCTCTCGACGACCAACGGAGGTTTATGAAAATAAAACGAAGAGCAATATCTGGTGGGTGGAAAAAGATGGCGATTCTTGGAGTGATCCGACACTAATCCTCTTGGCAGATCAAGATGTATATTATAGCTCTCTTACGCTTAGTGGAGCTATTTATTTTAATATTTGGAGCAATGGCAAACTATTCAAAGCGAGTCCGGAAGGGAATAGCTTTCAGATAGATACTCTTTCGGATATCCTACATACCCAAGGAAATATCGGCGATCCTTTTGTCTCCCCAGATGAAGATTATATCATTTTTAGAGGGTATGGAGAGGACAGCTTCGGCCAAGGGGACCTCTACATTAGCTTCAACATAAATGGAGAATGGACCGCCCGACAAAATCTAGGCGAGCCTATCAATAGTAAAGACCTGGAGATTTGCCCTTACGTAACTCCAGATCGTCGATTCTTTATTTTCGCCAGTAGTCGCCTACAATCACCATACTCCGTTAAGCCCTCACAGGCTTTCAGTGAGTTGCAAGACAAATTCAGAACTTCAGATAACGGAGAGCTTAATATCTACTACATCTCAGCGGACTTCATAGAGAAACTTCGAGACAACATCGTGGGACAGTAAAAGCTAGTCCGAAAGAGTGAAATAGGGGCTCACTTGCTTACTTACCTACTAGTAGGTATATTTGCACTCGATGAGTGAAACACGTACTGACATATTGGATCTAGCCGAAAAACTAATCCGACAGCGGGGATATAATGCCTTTAGTTATAAGGATATATCTGTTCCGCTACAGATCAAGAATGCAGCAGTACACTACCATTTTCCGACTAAAGCGGACTTGGGCATAGCAATCATCGAAAGGACTAGGAGGAATTTTGCGCGAGATTCTAAAAAATGGGATCAGCTCGCTCCTCTGGATCAGATCAAAGCTTTCATTGGTATTTATGAGGCAAATCAGGCCCAGCGACTTCGGTGTTTTATGGGGGCATTAGGGCATTCCTACGAAACCTTGCCTTCTGCTATGCAGGAAGTACTAGCCAAGGCTAGTGTGGAGATCCGATCTTGGTTAGAAGGAGCACTAGCGAAGGGTAAACAAGCTGGCGATTTCACTTTCAAAGAAACGCCCATTGAAAAGGCGGACCTTATTATCACCTCCATGCTTTCCTCTTTGATCCTTTTGCCCATCACCAAAGATGATGTATTAGCCAATGTCAGAAATTCGATACTAATGTCTTTGTAGATATTTTTTTGACACTAAAACTTACTTATTAGTAAGTAAATAATAAAATATGAATAATCCAACAAGAGTAGTCATCACCGGCCTAGGCGCTATCACCCCTATCGGCAACAACGTTCAGGAGTTTTGGGACAACGCCTTAGCAGGCAAAAGCGGAGCCAGTACCATCACCCGATTCGCCCCCGATGCCTTCAAAGCCCAATTCGCTTGCGAGGTCAAGGATTTTGATCCGAGCCTTCATCTAGATCGTAAGGAAATCAAACGCAGTGACCTCTTTACACGTTTTGCTTTGTACGCCGCCGCCCAGGCCATGGCAGATAGTGATCTCGATATGGAAAAGGTATCCCCCTTTGATGTAGGCGTGATATGGGGTTCAGGGCAAGGTGGGATGGGGACCTTTGAGGAGGAGGTTAAGGAATATGCGGGGCAGCCGGAACGCCCTCGTTTTAACCCCTTTTTTATACCTCGCTTAATCACCAATATGGCTTCCGGGATGATTTCGATTAAGTTTGGCTTACAGGGGATAAATTATACTACGGTCTCGGCCTGTGCTACCTCCAATTCAGCCATCATGGATGCTTTCAATTACATCAAATGGGGGAAGGCCAAGGCTATTCTGACCGGAGGTTCCGAAGCCCCCATTACCGAAGCTTCCATTGGTGGTTTCACAGCCATGAAAGCCATGTCCAAGCGCAACGAAGACCCTACCTCCGCCTCCCGCCCTTTTGATACCCAAAGGGATGGCTTCGTAATGGGCGAAGGGGCCGGTGCACTTGTGCTAGAAGAGTATGAACATGCTAAAAAACGAGGAGCCCATATCTACGCCGAAGTAGTCGGAGCTAGTATGACCGCAGATGCCTATCACATGACGGCCACTCATCCAGAAGGACTCGGAGCTGCCAAGGCTATGGAACTCGCCCTCCGAGAGGCTCAGCTTGATGTCGAGGATGTTGATTACCTGAATGCGCATGCGACTTCTACCCCTGTAGGAGATCTAAGCGAAGTGAAAGCTATAACCAAGGTATTCGGCCAACAAACAAAAAATTTAAGCATCAGTGCTACCAAATCGATGACAGGCCATCTTTTAGGTGCAGCTGGCGCAGTGGAAGCTATCCTGAGTATAAAAAGTATACAAAAGGGAAAGATTCCTCCAACGATCAATGTTAACGAATTGGATCCAGCGATACCAGATGACTTGCAAATCGTGCACGAGGAAGCTGTGGATAAAAAGGTAAACATAGCCATGAGTAATACCTTTGGTTTTGGGGGGCATAATGCGATTGTAATATTTCGCAAAGTATAAGACATTATACTTGACCAATCACTGAACTTTGGATCTACCCTTAGGCGTTTATTAGAGTGGAGTGCCCAAACATGTTCGTTTGGCCCCTAATAAACTGTTCATCATCCGAAAGTATTTGTAACACAATGAACCTCGACACCTATCTGTCAAGGATAGATTTCCTTGAAAACCCTACCGTAAATCGTGAAACCCTCATTGCTCTACATCGCCAGCACGTACTCACCATTCCATTTGAAGACCTGGACATCCATTGGAAGATTCCTTTGAATATTGACCAGGATGCGCTAGTGGACAAGATTATACAGCGAAAACGAGGCGGCTTTTGCTACGAACTGAATACCCTTTTCTATCACCTATTGCTTTCCTTAGGATTCCCTGCTCAATTGGTTTCCTGTCAAATCTCTCAAGGGAATGGCAAATTTGGGCCTCCTTATGACCATATGGCCATCTTAGTCGAATTAGAAGAAACCTGGTTGCTAGATATTGGATATGGGGACCTTTTCATAGAACCTTTAAGGCTACATGAAACGAGTGTACAAAAAGATTGGTTCAAGTTCTTTCAGGTTCAGAAAAATGGAACTCACTTCCTATTATCAGAATCCAGGGATGGCCAGCGATTCACTCCCCGATACAAAATCCGTCCTGTACCAGAATCCATCCAGGCCTTCATTCCTCAATTACGTTGGAAAGAAAATCATCCAGATTCCTATTTTGTCCAAAATTTCATTTGCACCTTGCCCAATCGTCAAGGGCGTATCACCATCTATAATGACTATTTGATTATTACTAAAAATGGCAAGCGCAGCAAGAAGAGATTGGTGGATACTACTGACAAGCAAAGATATCTTCAGCAATACTTTGGAGTAGAATCACAAGTTGGCGTACAATAAGGAGTGCCGCAAATTCAATAAAAGATATGGGAAAATCAGTGCTGGCCTTGGTAGCTATATTAGTCTTGTATATCGGATGCCGTGATGAAGCCAGCACGGCCGGCTATATGGCAGACGATATGATGAGCTCGACAGGGGCAGAGAACCTCGATATTCCATACCAGAAATTTTGCCAGGGATACGAGGCTTTGGATGCTGCTTTAGTAGCTAACACCTACACCAAAGATGCAGTACTCATCAATGTATACAACGGATCGCTACCTATTTCTTTCCAGGGACGCAACAGCATAGATTCCTTCTTTGTCGCCACTTTTGCTCGGGCATTGGAGAGCAATGTAGGCCTACAAATTAACTTTAAGCTTACCTCTCGACAAGAAAGAAAGGGACAGGTTTTAGACAATGGTTTATATAAGTTGAGCGTTTCATCTCCAGGTCAAGCTGTTGACCATCGCTACGGCAAATTCTCCATTGTTTTACAACAAGAACAAGGCTCCTGGAAGTTTGCGATAGATACCAATGCGTCTGCCACAGAAGAGGAGTATAGGCAAGTAGTGGGGGGGCTCATAGGCAGCGATGGTCGGAGATAAAACTATCGCTATTTTCAACCTTTGCTAATATGCCCCAACCCTTAAAACGTCTCCTAAAACGAAGTCTCTGGCTATTGCTTTTACTCCCCTTATCTTATTTACACTGGCTCCCGCGAGACTACGTCGATCGGGTAGTTTACGATCTTTTCCATCCCGATACATATGTAGCGACCAAAAAGCAGTTGGATGGGATTTTAAAGGAGTGGCCAAAGATCAAGGGAAGCCAACTTCCAGCTCCCTATCTCAAAGACACTCACCTTAATGAACCCAGTTTTGGGTCTATCAAAAAAATACCTCCTATTATATCCTCAGTTAAAAAGATGTCTATCGCAGAATTGTTGGTCAGGTGCGAATTAGGGACCTGATGCCACGGGATGAGTATTACCAAGGTTCCTTTTTATTCAGTCGAGATTCTTTGTATTGGGGAATCGACAAACGCATTCTACATCGTTTGCTAGACCTACAAAATCTGTTAGCGGAAAAAGGGTATGACCGGGATGCCTTTTGGGTACGACACGGGCATCGACATCCGAGATACAATAAGGAAGTCGGGGGAGCTGGAAAAAGCCGACACCTTTACGGAGATGCGATTGATCTGGTCATCAAAGACATTAACCAAGATGGGAAATACACCAAAGACGATAAGGATATTGTGCTCGATCTTTGCGAAAAGTACATTATTAAAAATCAAGGAGGGATTGGGCGGTATCCCTGGTCGAGAACGGTGCATATTGATCTTCGGGGCAGGAGGGCAAGGTGGGATAGTTATTAGTCTGTACCTTTGGCCTATGATAAGTTGCAATCTCTTAGTGATCAAAACCCGACAATTAGAGGCCACTCAGCAATTTTATTCAAAGCTTGGAATAAATTTTGAAAAGCACCAACACGGAAAGGGGCCTATACATTACGCGGCAGAATTAGGTCAATTGGTTTTTGAAGTTTACCCATTACCTAACGACCAGAAAATCACTGATACTAGCACTCGCCTTGGCTTTCAGGTCGAACAACTCGATGATCTGCTAACTCAACTTACCTTGCATCAAATACTTAAAGAGGCTCATGAAAGCGAATGGGGGTATCAAGCCCTGGTTTGTGATCCAGATGGGCGAAAAGTGGAATTGACGCAAAGACCAGGTTAGACTTAGTCGTGCCAAGGAATCGTCAAGTCGAAAAAATATGCATGACTGGAGGTAATAATTTATCTTTTATGGTATGCAAGTTATCGATGCCTCGGACTTCTTCTTACGTGTAGTAGTATATGACCTCATCCATAAGGAGAAACAAAATCAATTGCGATTTAGGATCATTCCCATGGTGCATATTGGAGAGAAAGCTTTTTACGAAGCCGCGTATGAAAACTTAGCAGAATGCGATCACATCATATACGAAGGAATTTCCTCCAAGCTCTTCCAAGGTACTTTTAGAATGATGAGCCACATGGCGAAAAAGTTAGACTTAGTTGAACAGCGGCAGCATTTAAATCTCAAAAAGCTTCCAGCTAACTTAATCCACGGAGACTTAGCGCCAGCGGAAGTAAAGCCAGCCTGGCAAAAGGTTAACAAATTGGATCGGCTAAGTTTTCGATTTTTGATGCCTGTAAGCTATCTGTATCATAGAACAAAAATCACGAGGAAATCATTATCGAGAAGCTTCAAAAATTCTCAGGACATCAAATCTTATTCCTACCGACATACACTATACCCAAAAGATGTAGCAGAATATTTCATTTTGAACCAAAGGGAACAAAAACTCTTTAAAACCATCAATGCACATATTAGGGAGTTTCAAGACACGCCTACATTAACTGGAATAGTCTGGGGGGCAGGTCATATCCATCCCATCTTGTATCACTTAGAGCAACAAGGATACCAAGTCAAAAAAGCATCTTTTCTTACTGTTTACCATATCAATTAGGAGCAAAACATGAACAAGAGGCAAGCAAACTTGCTAAAATTTATAATTTTTAATAGTTTTGCATACCAAACGTTTAGTATAAATGCCCATTCAAAAAACTACGCGGGAAGAAATCATTAAGAATAGTATTAAAGCCTTTCGCCGGAAGGGCTATTACCGCACGAGTATGAGTGATCTAGCCAAGGAGGCGGGTTTGACGAAAGGGGCTTTCTATCATCACTTCAATGATAAGGAAGAGGTGATGCGAAAATCCCTTCAGGCTACGATCTACTGGTTTGAGAAAAGAGTGTTTAGCATTGCCTATGAAGAAGGCCCTAGCAATGGACAGAAAATTGTGAAGATGGGGAAGGTTATCTTTCAAGCCTTTACACAGGGAGATGGCGGCTGCTTTTTTGCCAATACTATTCTTGAAACGGCTCACGTTGAGGACACCTTTACCAAAGAGATCAAGCATTATTTTAAACTATGGGAAAAGGCCTTGCAAAACATGCTCAAGGACAAATACAGTGCTGGCGAGATTGAAGAAATTGCGCAACGAATGATCGCAGATATCGAAGGCTCCATTATTCTCATGCAACTGTACAAAGATTCTAAACCCTTGCAGAAAGCATTGCAGAGAAGTGCCTTATCCATATTAGAAGAATAGACCGGAAGTGATTCTATATATTTTTTTGCCGCCATACATACTAAACGTTCAGTATAATATACATTCTTGAACACCAAAAATATAGTACTATGATACATCAGGAACCCTTTGAAGTCTTTTGTGTGGATGCGTTCGCTTAAGCGGGAAATTGATCATCCCTGAATCGCCGAAAGCTGTGGTTCAATTCAACTGTGGGACCGCAGCAAAAAAAGAGTTTTACCTTCCCTTTCTGCAATACTTGGCTGAAAATGGGTATATCTGTGCCCTTTGGGATTATCGAGGAAGTGGAGACTCTGCACCTGAAAATCTTGCAACTTGCGATTACACCTTCCTTGATTATGGTACAAAAGATATGCCAGCCATCTATGACTTTCTGAAAAAGCGTTTCCCAGATCTCCCCTATTTCCTTTTTGGGCACAGTGCCGGAGGTCAACAGGTTGGTTTTATGCCCAATTTAGAAGGTATCTCTGGCATGCTAGGCGTAGCCGTTTCGGTAGGATATGCTCCTTTTATGCCATGGTGGTATCGGCTTCAATCTCACTTCTTCTTCTATATTTTTGCTCCTCTCAGCTTCCTTTTTGCCGGATACCTTAAAGCAAAACCCTTCGGCTTCATGGAGAACCTGCCGAAAAATGTCTTGAAACAATGGCGCGCCTGGTGCAGCAAACGAAATTACTTCTTCGACCCTAAATTTTATGGTAAGACCGTCCCTATTTGGAAATTCAGGCAACTACCGTTTCCCGTGCATGTATTTTGGGTAACTGACGACCCCATTTCAAACAAGCGATCCATACCTACTTTCTGGCAACATATTAAGAGTCGATATGGAATTGAGTTTACACGATCTACACCAGCAGAACTAGGTGTGAAAAACATCGGTCACTTCGGGTTCTTCAAAAAACAGATGCGACAGAAGCTTTGGCTAGCCAGTCTCCAAAAGTTGGATGGGATGTTGGAGCAACAGCATATTTCTCCTTTTATTCATTGATTCTATCGGGGATTATGCCCAAATAGTCATTTCCTGCAATAGAGGTGATAAATACATCAATAGGTAAAGCAAAGTGCAATCACAGGGCTTGGACGCCAATATCGAGAACCAGCGCTCAATACCAATGGCGGTTTAGCGTTCTTATATACTGCCTAAAAAACGGGACGGGGGTACAACCGATTTTGCTAGAAGCAAAGAATTCCCTTAACTTCAGTCTTTAGGCAAAGTTAGATTATCACCAATGATCAGAGGTTCGAAAGAGTATTGGGCACTCCTAGTTGTATTTCTAATACTATATGCATTGTATAGCATCATCAAGTTTGTTTTCCAGCAAAGAAAGAAACGGCAGATTATTGCTTATAACGAGACCGAAGTTTCTTACGCCAAACGAACCTTCAAGCAGCAACGTGTACTCGAAGTAGATATAGAATTAGAGGAACGAAAGCGAACTTCTATTATCAAAAAAACAGTGGAGGGTTTCAAGGCCATTCCAATGGATCGTACGGACAAAATCACCTACAACTTTACTTGTTCTTACTGTAATTTCGACAACCATGTATTACTAATCTATTTAGAAAGAGGAGATTCTGAATTCGCGCTGTCTTCACTTGTGGATCCGTATCATATACTTAGCCGCTGGGACATTGATCATTTCAAGTTGGCACAACGCGATAGTTTTAGAGGCGCGGGGCTGTACATTGGCAGTCAACCGGCCATTGCAAAACTAAGCTGCTGCCACCAGTGTGAAACGCCCTATTTGTTAACTTTTTCAGCGGGAGAACAGCAACCTTCAAGAAATAGTTTTTTTATTCAAGGGCTTTGGGAGATTCAAAAGGAAAGTGCTTGGTCTTTTAAATGGTAATCTCGATGCGATTCATTTCAGGGTCAAAAACGACGCTTTCATAATAGCCATCGCCTGTCCAGCGCGTTTCTCCAATAATTTCAAATCCATCCGTGCGAAGTTTTTCTGTAAGCTCGTCTACTCGTTCCTTACTACCTACAGAGACAGCAAAATGAATAATACCCGTGTATTGTAACCTTGGATCCTGGCTATTGATAGGCACCCTCGGCATTTGCATTAACTCAAGTCGGCATCCCTCTTCAAAACTAAGAAAATAGGATTCAAAATTCTTTTTGTCATTTCTATATTTATCTCCTGCCTTTGCCTCAAAATAGTCTTCGTAGAATTTTTTCATTCCTTCCAAATCCTGGACCCATATGGCTAAATGTTCAATCTTCATATGCTCTAGTTGTAGCTACAAAATAAGGCCATTCTTATTCCTAGTCTACCAGAATATTGACTAAAAGGAATGCGAAATCAACATACATGCAAACAACTTCCTCAGTGGACGGCCTATAAGCGCTCCATCCATTTACGGAAAGCAGCCGTTTTGGGCCCACTAGTTTTCAAGGTTTCTTGTTGCCCTTGTATATGAATAGCTAAGCGATTGCCAAAAAAACCTTCCATTTTGAGAATGTAGTTCACGTTCACAATTTCACCTCGGTTGATGCGAAAGAACTCTCTTTCATCCAGCACTTCTTCTAACTGCGACATGCGATAGGAAATAATGTGTTTTTTCCCTTTTTGGTCGAAGGCAAATACCAGGTCATCATCTGCTTTAAAGTATTTAATTTCGCTAGTATTGACAAAGTAGATTCCGTTATTTTTTTTGACTACAAATCGCCGTTTATAGTCCTTGTCAGAATTGCCCAAGGCCCGCGTCAATTGGCTGATCACCTGGTCTGAGATCACCGTGGGCGCTTCCTTATTAAAGAGTTTTAAGTATTTATCTAAAGCTTTTTGTAGCTCTTCAGGAGCATACGGTTTGAGCAAGTAGGCGATACCATTGGTTTGAAAAGCATCTAGTAGGTACTGATCATAGGCCGTTACAAAGATAATCGGGGTTTGTACGTCATATTGTTGGTACAATTGAAATACTTTCCCATCCAAGAGTTCTATATCCGAGATAATAAGATCAGGATCAGGGTGTCCTTGTAGATACGCTAGCCCTTCCTGGACACTTTGTACCCAGTGAACGTGAACCTCATTATTGAAGTAGCCCTTCAATAAGCCCAGGAGTTGGTGTGCAGCTAATTTTTCATCTTCCAGCAGTAAGATGTTCATTATTTAGTCTTTAGTGGTTGTTGACAAAATAGTGGATTGTACCCTACCTTCTTAATTCACTTTTCGTAATAAGGGGATCTTAACGATAAAACGGTTAGGGTCAGATTCTACAACTAAAGCTCGATCCGTCAGTAATTGCACCCGTTTTTTGAGTCCATCCAAACCGGTACCCATGCTGTCCTTAGGGTTATTTTTTAGCTTAACTGCATTAGCAATACAGAATAAATCCTTTTCCATATAGATTGACACTTCGATCGGGGCATTCGGCAATGCCGTGTTATGCTTCACTACGTTCTCCAACAATGTTTGAATAGAAGCGGGAGGAATATAAAATTGGGGTAGTTCCATATTCTCTAAGTCAATATCAAAAAGGAATAGGCCTTCAAAGCGTTGCTCCAGTAAATAGATGTAATCTGCAGAGAACTTCCATTCTGCCTCAAGCGATACTAATTCTTCATTTTTATGGCGAATCATATAACGGTATAAAGAGGATAGTCGTTTGGTAAACTCACTTGCTTTAACCGGATCGGTTTGGATTAAGATATCCAGAATGTTAAGGTTATTGAATAAGAAATGAGGATCTACCTGTGCTTTCAACAACTTTAACTCATGATCCTTTTGATTCCGCTCCAATTCCACGAAGCGGGTTTGGGTTGAGTAATATTGCTTGGCCATTAGGAATAGCCCCACTGGTGCCATGTCAGTAAAATTGTCAATCATTCCCCAGAGAAGATCTCCAAACCAGTCTCCCGTCAGGTTGTTATCGCTATAAACCGGCAATAGCAAAACCTGGAAGCCAAATTGGATGATTAATATGACCAAAATAAAAACAAAGGTCTCTAGGTATCTCCCATCATGAAAGAAGGAATTGAACACCCAAAAGACAATCACAACTACCGCTACTATATTGATCGCATAGCTAATCACCATATGCTGTAAGAGCGGAAAGACTTGCGTACTGAATAAGGGTATATCTTCTTCTGACCATTCTGCGAAGAAATTGATTAGAAAGGCGACAGAGAAATAGATGCTTAGCAAAGCCCAATCGGCTTTGTCCATTTTTCTAATCCAATTTAACTCACTCATAGGCTGATCATTCAATTCAGTTAACACTTACAAGATACTGCAAATGCTAGGAGCGTTTAGCAGTTTTAAGGTGAACTCGAAAAGACAGCGGTGAACGGGAAATTTTAGCCGGTGAATAGAAATGGGGTAGTTACTCTTGCGCAACAATCCTCTGGACTTGACTGGAATTAGGTGTTTGAATCCTGCACCAATACCCCCCAGCATGAGGGAATTGAAGAGGGACGACGTGCTCGCCCGCTGCAAAATAACTTTGCTTTGTAAAAAGCAATTGCCCTAGGTCATTCAACACCATCATGGAGACCGGGGTGCCGTCTCTTAAGGTAAACACCAATTGGGTCTGACCCAAACATGGATTGGGTGCTGCCCGCATAGATTGAAGCGCACTTGGGGGCGCGATTACATCAGACAATTGATCTATGACTAATTTGACCGTTCCCAATTCCAAACTACTATTAACATACTCTATGGAGATAATTTCATCTGATAAAGAAATCAACCCCTGTAAACTAGCAACCGGCTGACGCAGTTCCATTTTCAGGGTAAACAAGCTACTATTGTCCTCCATGGTATAGGAGTTATCCGAAAAATCTGCCCAAGCAAAACGCAGAGATCCTTTTTCCAATAGATCAAATCCAAAACTACTAAAACCTAATACCTCTAAATCACCAAAATCAAGATCAACAAAGGACATAGCTGCAGTGTCGAACCGAAAATCGAACTGTAAACTAACAACTTCTACAAAGTTGCGAACCTGAAAATCAAGAGATATAGTATCTCCAAGCTGTCCTTCCAGATCTGGAATACCGATGTATAGTGTGTCGGGATCAGAATTATCAGCATGTAAGTTGTTGGGTACAAAAAATAACACTAATAACAGGAAGAATAACAGACCGGATTGACCAGGATATCTCATTGAAATTGGGATTCTGAAGTAATAAAGTCAGTGGATCAGAACGTGTTTAACAATAGCCGTAAACATAATAAAAATCAGCCATAGATGAGGGCTCGTATGACTAAAGGCGAACTTTTAGCCAGCTCTGACTGTTTTTAATGCCTGTACCCATTTGTGCCGATTGGATTTATAAATCCCACACCTACGATATGTCTACCCAAAAGAAAAGTAAAGTGACCATTGGTCAAGCCTTTCGCGAATTTATCTGGCCTCGCCGTCGATTGGTTCTACTAGGATTAGTACTGATTGTAATTAGCCGTTTAGCTGGCTTGGTACTCCCAGGCGCTAGTAAGTACTTAATTGATAATGTGATTGTGAACGCTGACATGGAAATGTTGCGCCTCTTGCTTATGATAGTAGCAGGGTCGATTTTAATCCAGGCACTTACCTCATACTGGCTCACTCAACTACTAAGTGTTGAAGCTCAATATTTGATCTCAAAGCTGCGTGCCAAAGTCCAACAAAAAATACTTTCCCTTCCTATCAGTTACTTTGACAATACTAAATCTGGTGTACTGGTGTCTCGAATCATGACCGATGTAGAAGGTGTCAGAAACCTGGTTGGTACGGGCTTAGTGCAATTAGTTGGAGGAAGCTTAACTTCAGTAGTTTCCTTGATCCTGTTGATTCGCATTAGTCCAATGATGACACTATATGTACTTGTACCGGTCAGTATTTTCGCCTACATAGCCCTTCGGGCATTTGGTTATATTCGGCCGATATTTAGAGAGAGAGGCGTGATCAATGCGCAAGTGACAGGCCGATTAGTAGAGACATTAAATGGCGTTCGAGTAATAAAAGGATTCAATGCTGAAAAGCAAGAGAACAAGATCTTCGAGAAGGGAGTGGACACTCTGTTCCAAAATATTAAAAAGAGCCTAACCGCTACCGCACTCATGACCAGTTCTGCCACCTTTCTTTTGGGCATAGCCACCACGGGTATCATGGGTATCGGCGGATACCAAATCATTCAAGGAAACATGACCTTTGGCGACTTCCTTTCCTTTACGCTCTACCTCGGTTTCATGATTGCTCCAATTGTACAAATGAGTAATATTGGTAGTCAGTTGACCGAAGCTTTTGCAGGCTTGGACAGGACTGAGGAGATCATGAACATGGATCCAGAGGATGACAAAGCTACCCGCACTATTGAATTGGGGGATGTGGAAGGAAACATCCAATTTGAAAATGTATCCTTCTCCTACATAGAAGACAAAGAAGTAGTCCATAATATTAGCTTTGAAGCGCCCAAGGGTTCCGTCACAGCCCTGGTAGGCTCCTCGGGCTCGGGCAAGTCAACCATCGCTGGATTAGCGGCTACTTTCCTGACACCAGATAGCGGGCTGATTACGATTGATGGCACCGATTTATCCAAGGTAAGTCTTGATAGTTTCCGTCGGAATCTGGGAGTCGTTTTACAGGATGATTTTCTTTTTGAGGGAACCATTCGAGAGAACATTTTATTCCCTCGTCCCGATGCCTCAGAGGAAGATCTTTTAAGTGCAGTGGAGGCAGCTTATGTAAATGAGTTTACCGACCGCTTCGAGGATGGCCTAAATACTTTAATTGGAGAACGAGGTGTAAAGCTATCGGGGGGGCAGCGGCAACGAATCGCGATTGCCAGAGCAATCCTTGCCAATCCGAAGATCATCATCCTGGATGAAGCCACTTCCAATTTGGATACGGAAAGTGAATCTCTTATCCAGAAAAGTTTGAATGAATTGATGCAAGGTCGGACCACTTTTGTAATTGCTCACCGTTTGAGTACAATCCGTCAAGCTTCTCAGATACTAGTGATTGAAAATGGGCATATTGTTGAGCGAGGAGATCATGAAGCATTGATCGCGAAAGAAGGTCGATATTTCGAACTGTACACGTATCAGGCTAGAATTTAACCTTCTTGGGCAAATCTCTCATGGACAGTCAGAGAATGAGATGAATGAACACCACTTACGATTACTGTCAGTGGACGATAGCTATCAGTGAAGCATTGAATTTTGCCTCTGAGGTAGTGCCTCGAAACACGATATTTGTCTAAGAATCGAATCTAATAAGGCAACTACTATTCTTTCTGTGTTTCACTATTGATGCACTCACTAGGTATCACCCTTTAGGCTATCATCTTTCAATATATGACTCTCCAGAAACTCATGTATTTCAGCAATAGAAGTCTCTTCACCAAAACGAATGGGTTCCTTGAATTTCACAGATAATCGGACGCCCTTTTTCTGGAGCTGTAGGCCTTTTTTCCCGAAGGCTTTACGAAAGCCATCGATCTCTACTGGCACGACCAAAGGATTGAACGCCTTGATAATGCTGGCAGCGCCCTTTTGCACGGGTGCTTCAGGGGTAGTAGTTCCTTGCGGGAATGTGATCACCCAACCAAACCCAAGCGCTTTTTCAATTTTCTCTGGTGCTTTAAAATCTGCTCCACGACGCACGTCCTCTCCTTTGTATCGCCAAGAACGTTTCACGGTCACCGCCCCAGCATATGAAAACAACTTAGGCAGAATACCACTATCCTTCATCGTTTCTTCCGCTGCGATATAGTACGAATTTACCCTGGGTACCAGCAGGTACAAAGGAAAATTGATATTCTTAAACCGCCATTTCACACTGCAAAAAATGTGATACAAGGCAATCACATCCGCGTAATAGGTTTGATGGTTGGAAATAAACAGGACATTGGTTTTGGGAAGCCTTAATAGGTGTTTTGCGCCTTCTACTTTAGTTTTGTTTACGATAGCCAAGCCTGGATAAGTAGCCAACCCGATAAGCCCTGTGAGCGCTCTTTTGAGCACTAAGACCTTTCCAAAGGGGTCTTTCAAACGCACCCGTAGTTTGGGTGGGCCCTGGCGTTTTCTTTCACGCTTATTCTTTGTTTTTCGTCTATTTTTACGAGGAGCCTTCCTTATTTTTAGAAGTTTAGCCATAGATGATCATAGCACTTTAGGGAATTGAATAGGGAATGATGGAGCGCTTTTGGATGCTTCCCAAAGTGCAATGTAGGAATAAAGCCCGTTATTTGAGCTGATTTTGCAGTAAATCGTATTTATAGTAGTTCTTTGGCAAACCCCGAGTTCGAAGTCCCTCAAAATAAAACTCAAAACATCACTGACGATTATTGCAGGTTTTGTTTTTCAGCTCATCTTATGATTGCCACAGGATTCCACAAAGCAGGCCAATAGCTTTCACGCTTATTTACTAGTCTATCAAATGTTCAAGCACTTGTATGTGCCAGCTATGAATAAGGTCAAAAGGCCTGCTTAGGCGAATTATTGCCAGGATAAATCAATAGGATAGGCAAAGTTTACTAATCCAAAAAGTCGTTTAGCTAGGACGAATATTCCTGTAAGTGGGTAATAGTAAATGTTTAAACATCGGTGTCGTATTTTGAGAAAGTTGCTTATTCCTTCCTATTCCAAAGCATCTAGAAGCTCTTGTATATCGACCTGATCAGGGACGGCCTTTAGTAGTTTTTCATAATAACTCCTGGCCTCCTTCAGCTCCCCTTTCAACAGATGTGCATCTCCATAGAACCTCAATAGAGAAGTGGAGTTGGGAAAAGCCGCTTTGTATTTATCCAGTAGGAAAAAAGCATAACCTAAATCTCGTTCAGCCAGCAACCGTTGAATGTGTTTTTGATACTGTTCTTCTGGCATGGGAATGGAGTAACCCAATCGATTCGACAGTTGTTTATAGTGCTCTTCTACCAAGAAAAAATCATCTAGAGCAGGAAAATGCTCAATATTGTATCCATCAAATAGATACCGGAGCCCTTGGTGAAACCCAGGAATAGTAATCGAGACATGATTCTCTTCAGGCAAATGTGAATACTTTGAATGCAGAGACTTCAGCTTTGCATCCTGCAACACCTTGATGAATTTTTCGGTGCTCAACTGCGTATAGCCACCTTCATTTCCCACCGCTACGAATAAACGTTGCTGAGGCAGCCCTTGCTTCTGCACAAAAGCTTTAGCCAAAGCTACTTGTTGCTCATCATTTCTTCCCAAACTAGGGCTTAAGGCAATATACCCTTGAAGAAAGTCAGGTTTTCGCATCATACTGAAAACCGTGAATAGTCCGCCAAAGGAGTGTCCTGCCATGGCACGATAAGGTTGCAATCGATATTTATCGGCCAGCATAGGGTCTAGTTCATCTGATAGAAAATCAAGGAAAGGCTTTGCCCCGCCGAAACGCGCATTGGATTGTCCATTTGGGCCTGCCGGGGTGAGATCTCGACTCCTATTGGTATTGACAATTCCTACTAAAATCAGCGGAGGGATATCACCACTACTTATCATCTGCCGAACTAACCCACTCACGTAAGAGAAATTCCATTCGGCGTCTAATAGGTATAGGCCGGGGTAAGATTTCTTGCTTTGATCATAGTCATCTGGTAAGGAAACCCAGATTGTTCGCTTTTCTCCTAGTAGCTTAGATTCAAAAGAAAATGCTTCGCCGACAGTCAGGGCAGGAGACTGAGCTATCAGTAGAGAGTTAGTCATCAATAAGTATAGCACTCCAAGAATTTTTGAATCCATGGATACAGCGTTAAAGGTTAGGCTCTGTTCTTAAAGATGACGACTAAGAGGGATGGTTGTAATTTTACTGAGTTTCCTGAAAATTATCCTTTCTGAGAATAATTCCGCTGAGCAATAGCTAGTACTTCTGTGATCTGCTTAATCGTACCACACTTCCGTTGTCGAACCATCTGCTTATCCAGTAATCCATCCCTTTCTTCATTTCTGTAGTTATTAAACTGGGCCGAAATAAGAATGACTTGATTACCAAAACCCGCTGAATTAGTCTTTGGTTTAGCGAAGTCTATCAAGGCCTTCACTGCAAGATCTAAATTGTCATTTTCTACGCCTCCTGAAATACGCTTCAAGTTTTCCTGGTCAGAAGCGTCCACCAGCGGTAAAACTTGCTTTACTTGTGCTACTAGATTTTGTATTAGGTGTGGAGGAATACCGGCCTCACCAGAAGGTGGGGCTGTAGGTTTGTTCTTGTTACCTAAAAGAGTTTTAAGGAAGTTTTTCATGTTTTATATGTGGCTCTGTTGTGAATCAGGAACGGTGTGCACTATTCTATTTTCTTACCGGTAATAAAAAAGCCAATCTCCGGTTGTGCGGATACCCCTTTCACTTTCTCCCCTACATAATCGAATTTTAATGGAATATTACTATCCTCTAACAAGAAACGGCGGCCAGTGAAGGGGATGAGTTCTTGCTTGGGAACCCCGCCCTGCACAAATGCCATCAACTTATCATTTTTCAACTCTATGATCATCTGTCCTCCAATGGATAATTCATACTTTCCAACTAAAGCTTCTAATTGCTCTGGTGTCAGGGCCAGGATCTGTTGTTGCTTATTGTATTTTTTCCCTAAGCCTTTTAACTTCTCAATGGCATAGGTATGACCGGGATGTATGGCCAATACTTTTCGATATTGCTTTATGGCAGATTTGCTATCACCCAATTCCTGATAACAGTTGGCAAGACTATAATAGACATTCCACGATTTTGGGTGCTCCGCTGCGTTTAGCTCGAACACTTCTTTAGCCTGTTGGTGCTGTCCACGTTGCATAAACCGTTGGCCGATTGTATTCCATGCTTTTTCACCAGGACTGAGGTTGTAACCGAGGCGCTGAGACATTTTAGCAAAATGGCCATTAATCTCATCCACGCTCTTCATGGTATACAGTGCACTCAGGTCTGTTTTAAACCATTCCTTAAAAATAAACTCCAGGCCATCATAGGTACTACGGTGTGGTACCGTACCGTGATTCTCCTCCTCCATTAATTGAAAATCCCATTTAAAACTGGATGTAGGGTGTTCCTCCATCAAGGCTGCCAACTTCATGGCTCCCCCCAACATGCTTCCTCCTTCATTTCCCATCGTCATGTAGAAGAATCCTTCAAACTGCTTCCCTTCATCATAGAAGGTCTTCGCTTGATCTACCAAATATTGATCATCCCACCATAAACTCGGGCTAATAGCAATATAAGCGTTGAATAATTCAGGTTGGTTCACCAAAGCATGAACAGCGAATAGGCCGCCAAAAGAATGACCAACCAATAAGCGAAAGGAACTTGTATTATAGGTCTTATCAATATGGGGAATCAATTCTCGCTGAAAAAAAACCAATAGGCTATCTGCTTTCCCACCGGTGGGAAAACTTTGTTGAGTACGTTCATCTTTTACACCAGGTGGCGTCAAATCTCGAGTTCTATCAGTTGTATTAGGTATGGCTACGACCATCATATTGGGGATTAATTGCTGCTTTGTCATAAAAGATACGATCCCGCTAGTATGGTGAAAATGGGAACCTCCATCTAGTAGATACATGACAGTAACAGGTTCTCCATCTGCTTTATATTTCTCCGGTAAATAGACATGGTAAGGACGATTTTCATTTAGAACTTCTGAACGGAGAGAAAATGATTGACCAATGTTAAAAGCTTGGCCAGTTGGTTGAGCAATAGCCATTTCGAAAGCACAGCTTAGCAAAATGAAACTGCCTAATAGTCGGGTAAAAATTCGCATACGATTTGATGTTTTTCCTTCTCTGACAATTTAAGGTATTTCCCGTCACACTTGCAAGTATGGGTAGCATTCTTGAGCCAACGCCAATAGATAATCGTACCCCTCAACCTGCGTAAGCATATATGTAGGTAGGCTTTCTATGCCGCACCTGGCAGCCAACAGACCGGTCGCCAAAAAAGCTACCGAATCCACATCGCCTCCCAAATAAATAGACTTGCGCAAGGCATCCATAGCACTCTTACTGTGTTTTAGAACATATAGTACACTAGCCGTGGTATAAAATGCATCCGAAGGAACTCCTTGTATTCCGGGCAAGAAATACGGTGCTTGGATCGGTTGAGGTCCACAGAGTATTACAAATTCCGCTTCGGCCAACTGGTCATAATCAGGTAAGTTATCGACCAATTCTAATTGCTGATCATAACGACTGTTAAGTGGCACCGCGTTTCGGCAATACCTTATCAACTTTAGAGGATCTTCCCTTAGTACCATCATATAATAAGCAGCTCGCGCAATACATTGGCTAGCCAGTATGGCTTGGGGGTTAGGATGGGTTGCCCTCGCATTGATAGCCGCATAGTGATTGATCTTGCTTTCTGCGACCGAGGCCAGTGGAGCTACACGCATGACGGGGGCATTGCCCGGATTATCGCGATCTCGCTGGAAAGCTCGGATGGAAGCTAATTTTTTTCCCCCCGATAATACCACCCCATCGATCCATGACCATTCCGGCCATATCCCTTTTGCTTCACCCCTCTTAGATATTCTGCTTTCCAATGCTGCACCAATAGATCTTCTGTAAAGGGAGGGGAATCGCAAAGTGCCTTCATAAGACCGATGGTCATTTCTGTATCAGCCGTATAATCCCAAGGCAAATAGTTTTCCGTAAATAGGTGTTTCTGGTCTACTGGCACCTGTATCTGGTCTCTCACATTGACTAATTCCGAAAAATCTACATAAGCACGAATCCAATTCCGATCTTGGAATTCTACGCCAGCGCCAAAGGCATCGCCGATAGCGGTACCAAGTAAAAAGGCTGTTATTTCCGTTTGTAATCTTTCTGGCATCACGCTTACCTGATTGAATAGTTCTAAGATATAGTGATGCGATCTCCGTGTGATTTGGGGTGAGAAATCACCAAAAAATGTAAATCATGGGTACTGTTGTTCAAAATACGGTGTGGTATCCCAGGCAGGATGTGTATACTTTCTTGGGGGTTTAGTACTACTGTTTTTTCATCCAAAAGAAAAGTAGCCTGTCCTTGCAAAATATAGAACAGCTGCTCACTACGTTCATGATAATGAAATATTTCCGCTGTACCTGGAGGCATTTTTTCCTGTATGACACTTAGGTGCGGACGCGCCAGCAAATGCCATCCATCGCAATTATCTCCCCAACTATAGTGCGGGGCATTTTGTGTGGATACTTTCATTTATTCTGAAGTTGTTTAAAAATGTCTGCTGAGTTGAAAAGGAGAAAGTTTTTGGCTCAATTGGGGCTTTTTTTTGAGCTGCATAGCATCGCTACGTAGCGATAAAAAAACGAAAAGTGAGTCAAAAAGAGCTTCTTAGTGACCAGTGAGATATTTTTAAACAACTTCTCTATTTTTTATGTCATAAAAATACCCAATGACAAGAAAATTAAAGTAAGGAGCTTTTACCAAAAATCCATTTTTCAACGGCGTTTAAAAGTCAGGAAAGCCTGGTTTTTCGTTTCATCGGACAGGTTAATAAGTAGGTTGTTGATCATGAACAGGTCAGGCTGGCTAGCCAACTTTTGACTGGCATTAGTCCCATCAAACCACCTTTGATATAATTATTATCTTTGACAAGATGCTTACATATATGAGACCTAAAACGTATTTAACTTTCATACTTTCCTTTTTTCTCTGGAGCTGTACCTCTCAATCTCCACTTGAAATTCTGGAGCAACAAATCAAAGACGAACTAGCACAGGTGGAGGGCATCTTCGGCCTAGCCTTCAAAAACCTTGCTACGGGAGAAGAAATCCTAATTAGCGCCAGGGATTCATTCCATGCGGCTAGTACGATGAAAACGCCAGTTCTGATCGAACTCTATAAACAGGCAGCAGAAGGAAAATTCAATTTGACGGACTCCATTTTAATCAAAAATGAATTCAAGAGCATCGTGGATGGGAGTCCTTACTCTATGAGTATTGACGATGATAGTGAAGGGAAACTCTACAACGCCATCGGCAGCAAAAGCACCATCGCTGATCTCGCCTATGACATGATCATCTACAGCAGTAATCTCGCCACCAATATTCTAATTGACTTAGTAGATGCCAAAAAAGTGACCCAAACTATGCGTGAATTGGGAGCGCCTGATATTCAAGTCCTGAGGGGGGTAGAAGATATCAAAGCTTTTGAAAAAGGCTTAAGCAATTCGACCACTGCCTTTGATTTAATGGCGATCTATGAAAAAATGGCATTGCAACAAATTGTAAGCGAAGAGGCGTCTGATGAAATGGTAGACATTCTTTTCGATCAGCAATTTAATGAAATCATTCCCGCCCATCTACCCGATGACGTCAAGGTAGCCCATAAAACGGGGGTTATTACAGGTGTACATCACGATTCTGGTATTGTTTTCTTACCAGATGGGCGCAAATATGTACTCGTGATCTTATCTCGTGAGCTAGGAGATTTTGATGCCGGAACGGCTAAAATGGCTGATGTGTCGAAGATCATCTATGACTATGTTGTGCAATAATAAAAAATGACTCACCGGGTGAGTACTCACCCGGTGAGTCATTTTTTATTATTATCTTTAAAAGGATTTTTGCTCTCTAAAACATTTCAATCAACGCGCTCATGCACTTTGAACAAGGTGGTGTATACCATATCTACAATCAGGGTAATAATGGTAGACGTATATTCCTACGTGAAGGCCATTATCATCATTTCATCAATAAAATGCGCCAGCATCTTTTACCCTACGGAGATTTACTATGCTGGTGTCTAATGCCTAATCACTTTCATTGGCAATTCTACGTCCAAAACACCCATCTTCCTAAGAAAAAAGTCTCCTTAAGACAAAAAGGAACGCGCTCTATTTCACTTAATGAATCAATCGGAATCCTGCTCCGTTCTTATACACGAGGCTTGAATAAAGAGCTCAATTGGTCGGGCTCCTTGTTTCGTCAAGAAACCAAAGCTAAAGGTGGATTTATAGATGAACTTGTAACAGTAGACCATGAAGCATTTTTTACAGAGGGTGCCTACAACCATATTTGCTTCAACTATATTCATGATAATCCAGTTAAAGCTGAGTTGGTAACGCATCCAAGGGATTGGCCTTTTTCCTCTGCTGTGGAGTACACTTTACCTGAAGCTGATGGACTATGCAATAAGGAATTAGCCTATGAATTAGGGCTACAGTTCGCCGGGTGAATTAGAAGATCTCCAGGTGATCCAAGCTGACCCGAAAAGGCTCGCCCAAGCTATCGAAATACCCCTCCCCAAAGACCTTCTTAAAGGAGCGAATGCCTTTTTCAGTTAAATAGGGGAGCATTAGGGTCCAGACTGCTTTGGTTGGGTCTTTTTCCGCCTCTTCTTCCCTAATCGTTTGTTGCGGTATCCAGAAGATGGAAAGCATCCAGATAATTAGAGCAAGGTTGTAATAAATTCCAGGAAAGGGCTCGGCTTTCATACTTCCAATCTGTATACCGTAAGCAATGGCTTCTTCATTATCTTTGATACTCTGTAAACTGGAAGCTTTGAACTGCTGCCGGAGAATGGGATGCTTCAAAACTCTAAGGTCGCCGAAAATAAAACTATACTGCAAATGTAGAGCATGATAGAGCTTCACTTCATTGTGCACATTTTGGAAGGATGGAAAATTTCTTCTCTTCTGGCTTTCTTCTGCCATCCGCTCCCAAACTTGATCCACAATACTTTTCAGTAAGCGGTCTTTATCTCCAAAGTGATAGGCTAAATTGCCACGACTCATACCTATCTCATTGGCAATATCCTGCAAGGATATATTCGCATAACCTTCCTTATTGAATAAGGTAACGGCTTCATCTATGATACGATCCTTAGTGCTTCTCTTCATGCCATCATTTGTATTGTAGCTGGGGCTAAACAGCTACATATTGATCTGATTTAAGGCAAAACTAACAACTTTAGTCGCATAAAACTAAGTTTTTATGTTTTTTAGTCGTATGCGACTAAAATATGCATTTTTGCTGTATCTTTGTGCCATCTTAGTTGTTTTACTGTTAACTAATTTATACATGACGAATATTACAGTGATCGGTGCAGGTACCATGGGAAATGGGATAGCACACGTTTTTGCGATGAAAGGATTCCAGGTTTCCTTGGTAGATATCTCCCAAGAAGCCCTAGATAAAGCGATAGCAACTATTACCAAGAACCTGGATCGAATGCTGAAAAAGGAACGCATCAGTGAGGCTGATAAGGTCAGTACGTTGGGAAATATCCAGACATTCACTGATCTAGCGGAAGGCGTGAGTAAGGCTGATTTAGTTGTGGAAGCAGCTACTGAAAATATCGATCTGAAATTGAAGATTTTTCAACAAATTGACGCCGCTGCCCCAGCTAATACAATCCTGGCTTCCAACACCTCATCTATCTCATTGACTCGGATTGCCGCTGCGACCCAACGCCCTGAGCAGGTCATTGGTATGCACTTTATGAATCCAGTGCCAATCATGAAATTGGTCGAAGTGATTCGAGGCTATTCCACTTCGGATGAAGTAACGAAAACCATCATGGAGCTTTCTCAAAAATTGGGTAAAGTTCCTGTAGAAGTAAATGATTACCCAGGCTTCGTTTCCAACCGAATTTTAATTCCAATGATCAATGAAGCTATTTATACCCTTTTTGAGGGAGTAGCCGGGGTTCAAGAAATCGATACGGTAATGAAATTGGGAATGGCTCATCCGATGGGGCCGCTACAGTTGGCTGATTTTATCGGACTAGATGTCTGTCTAGCCATTTGCAATGTACTGCATGAAGGCTTTGGAAACCCTAAATATGCACCTTGTCCGTTATTGGTTAATATGGTTACAGCAGGAAAGAAGGGAGTCAAATCTGGCGAAGGATTTTACACCTACACGCATGGCACGAAGGAATTAGTTGTTTCACCAACGTTTCAATAGATAAAGTATAGAGAATGGGTAAGCGGCTTTCAAACCACCACCAATAAGCTATCCCATTTAAAAAATTGATTCTCCTATAATTTTTGTGTTTACAGTCAGAAGTTGTTTAAGGATGGCTGCTGAGTCGGGATGGAGAAGGTTTTTTACTCAAATGAGGCTTTTTTTGAGTCGCATAGCAGCGCTACGCGGCGATAAAAAAACGAAGAGTGGGCCAAAAAGAGCTTCATCGCGGCCAGTGAGGTATTTTTAAACAACTTCTCAACTAAAATTTTGATCAATACTATTTATTAATCGCTTATGGTCTTCACTTTGAGTTGACCACAAAAATTTTAGGAGAAGGAAAAATCATCTTATGCAAAAGATAGCGCCCTACCAAGCTAAAAATAAAATTAGAATCCTAACCGCTGGCTCCTTGTTTGACGGACATGATGCTGCCATTAATATTATGCGGCGAATCATTCAGCGATCTGGGGCAGAAGTGATTCACCTGGGGCATAATCGCCCTGTGCATGAAATTGTGAATGCAGCTATTCAGGAGGATGTACAGGGTATTGCCATTACATCTTACCAAGGCGGTCATATGGAGTTCTTCAAATATGCCCATGACCTACTGCGGGAGAAAGGAGCAGGACATATTAAGTTATTTGGTGGCGGAGGTGGAACCATTCTGCCTAGCGAGATTGAGGAACTACACGCCTATGGAATTGACAGAATCTATTCCCCAGATGATGGCCGCGCGATGGGCTTGCAAGGGATGATCAACGACTTGCTGGCTGCTTGCGATTTCCCTATTGGTTTGAACTTAAATGGAGAATGGAAAAAGACCGAGAAACAGCACTATGGTTCCATTGCCCGTGTGATTTCTGCCATTGAAAATTACCCCAAAAAACAGGATAAGCCACTGCAAGAAGTCGTTGCTAAAGCAGAAAAAAGAAAAGGGCCTATCCTCGGTATCACCGGTACCGGAGGCGCAGGAAAGTCTAGCTTAGTGGATGAATTGGTCTTACGTTATCTACAGGAGTTCCCAGAAGATAAGATTGGGATAATTTCAGTTGATCCATCAAAGCGTAAAACGGGCGGCGCATTATTAGGAGATAGAATCCGGATGAATGCCATTGCTGATGAGCGGGTCTATATGCGTTCTATCGCTACACGACAGGTGAATCTAGCACTTTCCAAGCATATTGGGGATGCCCTCAACGTACTTAAGTGTGCGAATTTTGACCTGATCATTCTCGAAACTTCAGGTATTGGCCAATCCGATTCAGAAATCGTTGACTATGCAGATCTCTCTGTTTATGTAATGACGCCAGAGTATGGAGCTGCTTCTCAATTAGAGAAGATTGACATGCTGGACTTCGCCGACTTGGTGGTGCTCAATAAATTCGATAAACGAGGAGCAGAGGATGCTTTGCGTGATGTCAAGAAACAATACCAGCGTAATCATGACCTATGGGATCAACTCGCAGAAGGAATGCCTGTTTATGGTACCATCGCTTCCCAATTCAATGACGCAGGCACCAATGTTCTGTTTGAGGCTTTGGTAAGAAAACTCTTCCCTAAACGCTTCGAGAAGCAGGCACACCATCTAAAGTTGAGTAGCCAAAAAATAAACATAATCCCTCCTAGTCGCGTCCGTTACTTGTCTGAGATCACAGACACGATCCGAAAGTATGATGAAGAGACCGAACAACAGAGTGAACTAGCGAGGAAACTATTTGCCTTAAAAACGACGCAAGAAACCCTCGGCAATACCTCAGAAGAGTTGAATTCTTTGATGGAGGGAAAGGCAAAAGATCTAGAGCAGGATCTCAATAAAGAGACGCATCAAATTCTAGAAAGCTGGGAAGGCAAGAAGGCGGCCTATAAAGCAGAAGAGTTTGTCTATAAAGTTAGAAATCGAGAAATCCGAGTTCCCACCTTTACCACGACCTTATCACACAACAAGATACCAAGGGTCGTACTACCCTCTTTTAAAGACTGGGGTGAAATTGTAAAATGGAGTCGCCAGGAAAATGTACCGGGTGAATTCCCCTATACTGCCGGCGTCTTCCCTTTTAAACGAAAAGGCGAGGACCCGACTAGGATGTTTGCGGGAGAAGGAGGGCCAGAACGTACAAACAAACGCTTCCATTATCTATCAAAAGATACGCCAGCCAATCGCCTTTCCACGGCTTTTGACTCGGTGACCTTATATGGCGAGGACCCCGATCACCGCCCAGACATCTATGGTAAAGTGGGGAATTCTGGGGTAAATATCTCCAGCTTGAATGATGCCAAGAAGCTCTATTCAGGCTTTGATCTCTGCGATCCAAAGACTTCTGTCTCAATGACAATCAATGGACCTGCTGCTACCATCTGTGCTTTTTTCATGAATGCTGCTATCGATCAACAGTGTGAGAAATACATTGTAGAGAATAAGCTGGAGCACCTGATTGAAGCTAAGCTAAAAGCGCTTTATGACGACAAAGGTTTCCCTAGACCGACTTATGAGGGAAATATTCCCGAAGGGAATGCAGGGTTAGGATTGAAATTGCTTGGATTAACTGGAGACCAAGTCTTAGAACCTGCCATTTACGGTGAGTTGAAAGCAAAAGCCCTACAATCAGTGCGAGGTACGGTGCAAGCTGATATCCTCAAAGAGGATCAAGCACAGAATACATGTATCTTTTCCACCGAGTTCTCGCTCAAGTTAATGGGAGATGTGCAAGCTTATTTCATTGATGAGAAAGTACGGAACTTCTATTCGGTTTCCATCTCAGGTTATCATATTGCAGAAGCAGGCGCTAATCCGATCTCGCAATTGGCCTTTACATTAGCTAATGGCTTCACCTTTGTAGAGTATTACCTAGCCAGGGGTATGAACATCGATGATTTTGCCCCCAATCTATCTTTCTTCTTTTCTAATGGAATTGACCCAGAGTATGCGGTGATAGGGAGAGTGGCCAGACGTATTTGGGCCAAGGCCATGAAGTACAAGTATGGCGCCAATGAACGTTCGCAAAAACTAAAATATCATATCCAAACCTCAGGTCGTTCCTTGCACGCCCAGGAGATATCCTTCAACGATATTCGTACAACCTTGCAGGCCCTTTACGCGATTTATGACAACTGTAATTCGCTACATACCAATGCTTATGACGAGGCCATTACAACTCCTACAGAGGAAAGCGTGCGACGCGCAGTAGCCATTCAGATGATCATCAACCACGAATTAGGGCTCGCTAAGAACGAGAACACCTTACAAGGTTCGTTCATCATTGAAGAACTAACTGCTCTTGTAGAAGAAGCTGTAATGACTGAGTTTGATCGCATCACTGACCGAGGGGGCGTTTTAGGCGCCATGGAAACGATGTACCAACGTGGAAAGATCCAAGAAGAAAGCTTGCACTATGAGATGCTCAAACATACCGGTGAATATCCCATTATTGGCGTAAATACCTTTTTATCTTCCGATGGTTCTCCTACGGTCACTCCGAAAGAAGTGATTCGAGCCACTACCGAAGAAAAAGAAAAACAGATTGAAAACCTACAAAACCTTCATGCTGTTAAAGCAGATCTTGCTAAACAGGCCCTAGCAGAATTGAAGGAAGCTGCTTTGCAAAATGAAAATGTATTTGCTGCCCTGATGGAAGCGGCTAAACATTGTTCGCTGGGGCAAATCACAAATGCCTTATACACAGTAGGTGGACAATACCGTAGGAATATGTAAGCTGATGGTGGATGAGGGCAGTTGTAGTGGTTATTCTGAAATTGCCCTCATTCTCAATATCATCCCTTGATCAATGGCGAGATAGAGGGCACCATCTGGCCCTTGTTTTACACACCTAATCCGCCAATGGAAATCTTCCAACAATCGTTCTTCCTTCACTACTTCCCCTCCTTCTAATACCAATCGGTTGAGATGCCGTCCAGCCATTGCACCTAGAAATATATCTCCTTCCCATTCCGGAAACTGATCAGCCGTGTAAAAAATCATGCCACTAGGAGCAATACTTGGCACGTAATAGTATACTGGTTGTTCCATGCCCTGCTTATAGGTCCAGCCATTTCCAACAGGCCCGCCTGCATACTCTTCTCCATAGGTAATAATGGGCCAACCATAGTTGCGCCCAGGCCGGGCAATATTGATTTCATCTCCGCCCTTTGGGCCGTGCTCATGAATCCAAAGTTCCCCTGTTAGTGGGTGAAAATCCATGCCCTGCTGATTTCGATGCCCATAGCTCCAGATTTCCGGGCGAGCGTGAGGGTAGTCGAGAAATGGGTTATCTGTTGGGATTCGACCGTCATCATGCAGTCGGATAATTTTTCCATTGTGTGTGGAGAGGGACTGAGCTGAATCTCGGGTAAGACGATCTCCAATACTGAAAAAGAGATAATCATCTCGTATTAGTAAGCGACAACCATAATGATCACCTGTTTTGTAATAAGGTTGAGCCAAGAATAAGCGCTCTCTTTCTTCAAGACAATTGCCTTTTAGTTTCATCCGATCTACAGCTGTGGTGGTAGCACTATCAACACGACCAACTGTATAGGCCAAATATATCCAGCCATTTTCGTCATATTTAGGATGCACGAGTACATCCATCATCCCTACGTATTTTCGCTGATGAACAGGCGGTAAATTGCAAACTTCTTCCACGACTCCTGTCGCCGGATCAAGAAGACTCAATTTCCCCTCCGGGCGTTCCGTAACCAACATGCGACCATCCGGCAGCCAATCCATACCAAAGGGGACGAAGAAGTCCGAACTGATCGTATCCAATTGAAAGTTAACAGCTTCACTTTTAATCACATTTTCTGGAAAAATGCGCACTTCAGTTTCTTCTACTGGTTCGCAAGCAAAGACGGCACCTCCTAATAGTAGAAAGGCCAAGAAGGTATGCTTCCAATTTATTCTTGATGACTTCATTTGCCCCCTATTTATCTTTAAAAAGTGTTTTTGACTGAATCACATCCATACGAATGACTAGCCCGTCCTTAAAAGTGAAAATTTCAACAATATCTTGCCCCACCAGTTCCTTGCTACGTAGCCAGACTTTATCATGCATAATCACTTTTTCATCAATCTCCACGAGGTGTTGTATTTCTGATCGAGTTCCCGGATAATGCTCAAAGTGTTTGGTTCTATTCTCTTGCAGAGCCGCCTTCCCATCTATCTTCAATTCATTATCTACATACACCTTAATGGTGTCCGAAAAACCTTCTACATATTGACTGGCATTTTTTTCATTTACTGCCTCAATCATATTTCTTACGATCTTCAGTTGATGGCTTTCTTCTTGTGCTATTGCACTAAAAGCGTTCAATAGGAACAGGTATAGGAATCCAACAATTATCCAATTTTTCATACTTGATTTTTGATGAAATAATCTTTTGTAAATAACTAAGGAATGAGGGATAAATAAACTGCACAAGTAGGCGAAATATTTTTTCGCCAGACAAGGCCTCAAGAGCTGAGTGTAGCCTAGCTACATAGCTTGTCCCGATCTTTCATCGGGAAGGCTTTTGTTAACGCAGTATGGTGGAAAAAGATAAAGCGTAGTTGTATTTTTTATTTGTGCCTCATTCCTAGGCTCAATTACCGGAATTCCTGCTTTCCTTTTTGCTCAATTAATTAATTCATAGGACTATCATGTACATAGGGTAAAGTCTTTACCTTTAGGTGAACCTACATTTTAGCAATGGACAAGTGGATCATATTAGAAGGAGCTGTAGAGGACAATTTATCCGCTACCATAAAATCCTTGGATGAATTGAAATTGACGATGCTGTTCCCGGTAGACATCTTGGGGCGAGGCTTTACCTATTACTACGAAAACTGGATTAAAGCCTTAACGATCGAAGAAATGGATATTCGAGGAGAGGTAGAAGGTTCTACCTTGTATCTTGTTCACATACAAAAACTAGGATCAGAAGTTAAGGCTAGTTGCAATTGTCCACATGAGGCGAAATGTAAACATATTGCTGCCATACTAATCGCCGCTATGCATCAAATACAAGCTGAATAGTCACACATGAAAGCCAACACACCCGACATCACTCGAAGGAATATTGGAATCGATATTCTTCGGGGCTTATCCATCTTATCTGTTATTCTACTACACTTCAACATTCGCGTTCCTTTCAAAGAGACATTCATTGGAGAGCTGTTGCCCAGAATGTGGTATAGCTTGATCTTCTGGAGTGGATTCTATGGCGTCTGCGTCTTCTTTGTCATTTCCGGCTTCCTGATCACCACCTCAGCTCTTAATAAGTGGGGCAATTTACCTGCTATAGATGTACGATCCTTTTATGGTATGCGCTTCGCGCGTATTATTCCCCTACTTGTATTATTACTCCTGGTACTTTCTCTTTTGCATATTCAAGGTGCTTCTGGATTTACCATTAACGAAGAACGCACTTCGCTGGGCCGGGCTGTACTAGCCGCCTTGAGCTTCCATATCAATTGGCTAGAAATCAAAGTCGGATATCTGCCGGGTAACTGGGATGTTCTTTGGTCGCTGTCGATTGAAGAGACCTTCTACTTGTTTTTTCCTTTGCTTTGCTTATTGGTAAAGACCGAGCGGCAATTCATCGCCATCGTAGCCGTCTTCTTGTTGATCTCCCCCTATGCTCGTACAGCATTATATCCAGACAATGAATTAGGTGATCGTAATCATCTGGCTTACCTCGATGCTATCGCTATGGGTTGCGTAGCCGCCATAGTTTCTAAAAGAGAATGGCTCTCTCAAAAGGCTATACCATGGCTTACAGCCTTAGGCTGGATATTCCTAATATTGGTATTCCTATTCAAAAGGATGATCTACAAAGCTGGACTTAGTTCGATTGGATTAAATGTAACACTCCTAGCTATCGGAGCGGCCCTGGTATTGATCGGGATGCAACATCGACAGAAGCAAGGTCGACAGAAAAACTATCTTGCCTTTCGCTGGTTGGCGGCCATCGGGCGCAACAGCTATGAAATATACCTTACACATATGTTTGTAGTCATAGTGGTTGTAAAATGGTTCAAAGAATGGGGAGGTAGCGGTGAGTGGATTTGGGGACTGTACATCGGAGGTACACTCTTGTCTGCCCTCCTAGGAGAAGCTGTGGCTCGCTGGTTTTCCAATCCGATGAATAGCTATTTGCGAAAGCGATTTGTTTCAATTAAACCTGTCAATACTTCATCCGACCAAACATGAAATCACTGCTTTTATTCAGTTGCCTACTGACTATATTAGGTCTTGCATTAGTCCCATTAGAGGCTTCTCCTATCGATGTCATCCATTATCAAGCTCAAATTGAGCCTGACATTGTCAATAAGACGATTAGTGGAGAGGTGGTGATTAAATTTAAGGCCCTGGAAAACACCCAGAGGATAAGTTTTGATTGCGGTAGACTAAAGATACAGCAACTCGAAATACCAGGAAACACAAGCTCTTTTATCATCAAGAATGGTAAAGTTCAGATTACACTTGATGAAGCACTAGTTTCTACAAAAACGTATCAGGTCAAAATCACTTACGCCGGGCAGCCACGTAGAGGAGTCTTGTTCAACCCGGAAATTCCGAGCATGAGCACCATCTTCTCAACCAATCAATGGATGGTGTGTAAAACAGCCATTGATGATAAAGCCACACTCGACCTGACCATCATTGCCCCTAAGCATCTAATGGTAATTGCCTCGGGGCAAATGCATAGGCAGGAGGAAGGGAAGGAAGGGAAAGTTGCCTCTGAATGGCAATTAAGACAGCCCGTTTCTGTCTACGTCTTTGGATTTGCTATTGGCCCATTTCATTCAACAACCCAAGTACACCGAAACATTCATTTTCAGTATCTCTCTGCTAGATACAAATCGAAAGCACTACAACAGATCTTTGTTGAAACGCCGAACATGCTCGATTTCTTTGAAAACAAAGCTGGCGTTCCTTATCCTGACTCCAGCTATGTTCAGATCCTTTTCCAAGGAAGAGCTTCTCAAGAGATGGCTAATTTCACGGTCATGCGAACCTCTTATGGGGAACAGGTACTCAAGGACTCGACGGCCATCAACCTCGCCGCTCATGAATTAGCACATCAATGGTGGGGCAATCAAGTCACTTGTACAGATTGGACTCATTTCTGGCTGAATGAAGGCTTGGCCGTGTACATGTCGACGGCTTTTCGAGAACATAGATGGGGAAAAGCAGCTTATAAGGAAGATATGAAGATCTACTATGATGCTTTTCAGAAGGTAGTACAAGCCGGAAAAGACAAAGCACTGGTTTTCCCTGATTGGAATAATCCCAGCGCTGAAGACCGTATCTTAGTATACTACAAAGGAGCTTATGTTTTCCATTTGCTACGCGAGAAACTAGGGGATGAGCTATTTTGGAAAGCGCTAAAGTACTATACACAGACTTTTTATGGGAAGTCGGTCACGTCTCAAGATCTACATCAAGTATTCGAGCAAGTTAGCGGCAAAAACCTTCAGGATTTCTTTCAGGAATGGGTATACAAAAAATAGCGGCCCTCCCATGGAGGCGACCGCTATCTATTAATAAACTGCCTTGTATGCTACTTAAGCTCTAAATCTTTATAATTCAGTAGATTGCTCTACGAATTCAGTTCTCTTTAGTGACGTATTGACCAGTTCCTTATAACCTCCTGTCACATTGACCACACCTTCGAAACCCCGAGCTTTGAGAATCGAAGCCGCAACCAGAGATCGATAGCCACTCACACAATGCAAGTAATAAATGTTGTCACGCTGTACTTGATCCATATTTTGGTTGATGAAGTCAAGCGGAAAATTCTTGGCACCTACCAGATGTTCTGCATTAAACTCACTTGCCTTTCGCACATCCAAAACATCGAGATTGCTGCCGTCAAACAATTGAGCAAAACGCTCCGCAGAAACTTCTTGAACAGTATCCAATTCTTCGCCGGCAATTTGCCATTGCTCCAACCCTCCTTCCAAGTACCCAATCGAGTTATCATACCCAACTCGAGCCAATCGAGTTACCACCTCTTGTTCTTTTCCTGGGTCAGCGATAAACAGTATAGGTTGTTTCAGATCTGTTACCAAAGCCCCTACCCATACTGCAAAGCTTCCATCCAAGCCAATGAAGATGGATCCGGGTATAAATCCTTTAGCGAAAGCCTCCCTGCTACGTGTGTCCAAAACAAGCGCCTCTTCTGCTTCCCAAGCCATCTTAAAGGCACGCACACTCAAAGCTTGCATTCCCCTTTCTCGCACTAGGTCTATACTTTCATATCCCATTTTATTCAACACCGCATTCTTTGGAAAATATTGCGGAGGTGCGACCAAGCCTGTTGTGACTTCTTCTACAAATTCGGCCTTCGTCATATCTTCCCGTAAGGCATAATTCACTAGTTTCTGTTGGCCAAGTGTTCCTTGTGTATCACTACTCATTTTCTTGCCACATGCCGAACCAGCACCGTGTCCAGGGTAAACAATTACCTCATCAGCCAAAGGCATGATCCTTTTTCTCAGGCTATCGAACAGAAAACCAGCTAGGTCTTCTCGCGTCAGTTCCCCTTGCTTGATGGCAAGGTCGGGGCGTCCGACATCCCCAAGGAAGAGTGTATCTCCTGTAAAAATGGCGTAATCCTTCCCTGATTCATCCTTGAGCAAGTATGTCGTACTTTCCATCGTGTGTCCTGGAGTATGCAACACTTGAATACTTACATTCCCAACTTTCAAAATTTCATTATCAGCTGCAATATGCGCTTCAAATGCAGGCACAGCAGTAGGCCCATACACTATATTGGCTCCTGTCTTCCTCGCTAGATCCAAATGCCCTGATACAAAATCTGCATGAAAATGGGTTTCCAGGATATACTTAATCTTAGCACCATCCTTGATGGCTCTTTCTAAATAAGGCTCTGTTTCGCGAAGGGGGTCAATCACTACTGCCTCTCCATTGCTTTCTATATAGTAGGCTGCTTCTGCTAAGCAACGGGTATAAATTTGCTCTACTTTCATAACATTATTTTACATTGAAATATGATCATTTATTCATGTTTTTAGGTAAAACATATCTTTTGATCATACTTCTATGGACAACGTGAAGAGCACATATACTAGAATTTTCATCCCTTAGCAAGGGAGTAGGTTTACTATGATTTTTTGTCTATTCAAAAATAGATCAAAGCAAAGCCCTTTTCAGTGAGGATTATCACAGAAGTAGGTGACATTTGTCATCATGCATAAACCATAGAAAGGCTAAACAAATAGGTAAGAGGTTCCCTTTGAGTGGAGGAACACATGAATACCAAGGGATATCAAAAACAAAGTGATGCTCTGAAGTTATAGTTACCGCTCTATTTACCAGCCCACTGGATACCTTTCTTCAATAAATCCAATAAGCGCTCCTCAGCAAAGGCCTCACCAGAGTGCCCCAAAGCAGAATAAAAACTTCGGCCTCCTCCTGGCAACTCCTTGTACCAGACAATAGGGTGATCATCTCCCATTCCAAAATCTTTGTCCTTGATCATAGTCCCCAAGTTACCACTCGGGTTAAAGGTATTTTCATCCACTGTGTAAATAGGCGTGAAACCATTATCACGAGGATTATTATTAAAAACATACCATTCTTCGCTCCTCGTCCATTTGCTGGACAAATCAGCACACGGAAAACCCATCACAGAATCGCACTCCAAATACATATCTGCCGTCTGAAATTGAGGCTGTAAGGAATGGTGACTAAAGCGAGCACCAATGAGTTCATCTTCATACCAATCCCATTGATGGGAACCATCTCCTGCGCCATGAATTCCGACGAAACCTCCACCACTTTCCATATAAGATTTAAGCGCTGCACGTTGCTCATCTTTCAGCACCCGACCTGTTGAATTGTTCCAGATCACTACATCAAACTGAGCCAACTGCTCTGGGTTAAAGACAGCGCCATTAGACGTAGAGAATAAAGTCCAATCATTATCCACCGCCATTTTTTCAAAAGCAGGAATCGCCGCTTTAATTGCACCTCCATGCCTAAAAGCGTTGGTTTTAGAAAAGACTAGGACTGAAAAATCCTTCATCGCGGAAGGTAATTGAGGAGGCCGAGATTCATAGACTGGAATTCCATTCTTGGCTTTATAGATGAAAAAAGTCACATTGATCGCTGCAATAGTGACCAAGGTGAGTACAATATATAGGAGTGTTTTGAGTGCTTGTTTCATAGATTGGCGATTGAGAAGGTAGTAACTGGAGAAAGGGAGCTATGGAAGCCCTGATACACATAGCTTCCATAGCACAATAAGCCAAATATCAATTATTCATAGCTTGATTATCAAAGTAAAAGGACACAATACCGGTAACTGGTTTTTCGCCTGTATTTGAAAAAGTAACATACAGATCATGAACGCCTTCTACTTCTTGAATCGCTGTAAACAATTTATCCTCTCCAAAGCTGGCTATACCGATTGATAGGTCCACTTCGGCAATGGCTGGGCCATCCACGGCATCGAGTCGGAAAGCAATTTTTCCGCCTTCCATAAAAGCCCCAGCCTTTAGATAATGAATTAAGATTCCTTTGACACCAGTCAGGTCTAATTCTGAATACAGGACATAGCCATTATTCTGCGCAATCACGATATCCAAATCCTCTTCTACCATACCCTGAGACTGTTCCGGTGTCAAGGTAAAACGCATCGACTTCTCCATCATAGCATAATCAGCAGCCAATACCAATGGACTCTTAAGTACTATTTCTTCCTGGGCTACCAAGGGGCCAATCTTCTGACCACCTTTATCCTTGTAAGATGCACGGAAAATATATTTCCCCTCTGGGTTACCTGATTTATGTTGGTCAAAAATGAAACTACCTTTAGTGGAAAGACTGCTAGCTAAATCGCCAGCATCTCCAGCCAATGACAAAATGTATTTAGACATTTGCTCTGCTTCGCTACTCGACAATTGAGGGTGTGCAGCCATAGCTATTTCGCCCCAAACGCCACCTCCACCAGATATAATCTTACCCGCTAGGTATTGTGTGGCACCTTCATCATCCTGATATCGTTTCGCTACCTCCAAATAGGAGGGGCCAACTGATTTTTGCGCTTTTTGGTGACAGGCACTACAATCTGATTGTTCGACTAATCGCTGTCCAAGAACAAATAGAGAGGCCTCCTGCAAAGCCTGATGCCCCATTGCACTTTCGTTCGCATCGTACCCTCTTTCTAAGTAATCAATGCTCACCGTTACTGCAGAAGGGGCTATTCCACTACCTAGTTGACCATCTTCCTTGTCCACTACATTTACCTCATAATCCAGGCGCTGGCCATCCCAATAGAAACTTCGATTACCAACAAAATTCCAACTTAATTCTGGCATGGAATTTCCAGCTAAAATTGTGGTATTGGCTTCTGAGGTTTCACCTGCAGGATCAGTTACGACCAAGCGTGCCTTATACTCTCCTGCCTTTTCAAATGTGTAAGAAGGATTCGCTTCGGTAGCATCGGCCTTATCGTCCCCATCAAAATACCATTCATAAGTCAATTCATCTCCGTCAAAATCCTTCGTGTTGGCCGCACTAAAGTTGACGGTCAAGGGTAAAGCTCCAACCGTTTGATTCGCATCAATTTGGGCCACTGGCTTTCTATTTCCAGAATTGTATTGAATATGCACCAAGCGAGCATCTGGGTTATCAGAGAACCAAATCGTTCCATATTCCAGCATGTACATATCGCCATTGGGTCCCATAATGATATCGGTAGGGTTGCTAAACTTATGACTAGGCATAAAACGCTCCATCCGCTTAAAGTTCTGATCTTCATCCATAGTCACCGCCATGATCCAACCTCGCATCCAATCATACACAAAGAGTTTACCATCATAATAGGCTGGAAAACGCCCTTCATTCTCCGGGTAGTCATCTACATAAAAAACTGGTCCTGCCATCGCATTTCGCCCACCATCACCCACAATGGGAAACTCGGAAGAAGGTCCATATGGATACCAGATAAAGGCGGGATTGGTAGGCGGTAATTCTCTGGCTCCGGTATTATTAGGGGATTGATTGATGGGTTTCTCTGGATCGAAAGGATCAAAAGAAGTTTGCACGGCAAAATCATACTTATTGTACGGCTGATTATTTGCAATAAAATAAGGCCAACCATAGAAGCCTGCTTTCTTAGCTTGATTTACCTCATCATACCCACGTGGGCCTCTCCCTAAACTATCCTTCCCGGCATCGGGGCCCACTTCTCCCCAGTATAAATAACCATTATGTTGATCTACTGAAATCCGGAACGGGTTTCTACATCCCATTACATAAATTTCAGGTCGCCCATCATCACTCCCTTCTGCAAAAAGATTCCCAGCAGGGATAGAGTAAGTTCCATCAGCCTCTGGTTTGATCCGCAGGATTTTTCCTCTCAAGTCCATGGTGTTCGCCGAGGATTTTTGTGCATCCCAAGGCCCACGCCCTGATCTCTCATCGCTAGGAGAGAAGCCATCAGATTCATGCGGATTGGTATTATCACCCAAGGAGATATACAGCAAGTCATCAGGGCCGAACTCCATACTTCCGGCAGAATGACAACATTCTTCTCGCTGTGTTGGTACTTCTAGTAGTACTTTTTCAGACGACATATCAATCGATTGATAATCCGCAGCCATGGTAAAGCGAGAGATATTTTGCTGCCACTTTTCAGGGTCAGAATAAAATAAGTAGATCCAGTTATTTTCCTTAAAATTAGGATCAAGAGCTAGCCCCAAAAGACCATCTTCAAACTTTGAGGAAACTTCCATTTGCTGGATCAAAGAAGAGCTATCCACCGCAGGATCAAATAAACGAATAGCCCCTTTTCGCTGAACAAACAACAACTTACCATCGGGTAACATCACCAGTTCCATAGGTTCATCCAAATGATCTTCTAGCACCACTTTCATAAAACGATTTTCCTCAGGAGCGACATTGGCGTTGCTAAAGTCTAGTCTTTCTGCTGGACCAGCTGCATAATTTATTCCTCCTAACAGGTGATCCAAAAACAAATCTTCGCTAAAGGATTCTGGCGTATGCCCCAAGCCTGTATACCAAGCTCGACCACCATCAAATTCGTGATACCAGGCTATCGGATGATTTTCTCCATTGGTCCCCCCTTCATAGGAAGTCTCATCCAGGTTTAGGAGTACGGTGATATCACTTTGAATCTCTTTATAGTTGTACCATTCATCATTCCGGTGCCATATTTCTGGCAGCATGGAAGAACTTTCGTGCGTTCCATCTATCAATTGTATATCAGCTTCTCTCACATTCGGATCATTCGGGTGACCATTAAAATAGGCCCCTACTAATTGGCCATACCAAGGCCATTCGTACTCCGTATCTGCAGCTGCATGAATACCTACATAACCACCTCCTGCTTGTATGAAGCGATTGAATTCTAATTGTTGTGCCTCATCTAATACATCTCCTGTGGTATTGAGAAAAACAACGACATTGTATTTCTGTAAACTAACCTCTTTGAATACAGAGGCATCTTCCGTTGTATCTACGTTAAAACCATGTTTTTTCCCCAATGCCATGATGGCCGTTTTCCCCTCGTCAATACTGTCGTGTCGGAAACTTTCTGTTTTAGAAAAAACCAAGACACTGACAAAGTGCTCTTTGGCAAATAAAACCTTGAAGGCAATAAAACCCAGGAGACCTAGAATACCCAAAATGATGATAGCTCTCTTCATGTTGTTGTGTTATTATACTTGATGCTCGAACAAATTCTATGTTTCAAATCCATTGAAACCTGAAGCTATCAGGTAGATCAATGCTCCGCCAGTCTATCTACTTCCTCTGAAAATTATCAAAGGACTGTTTTAATTTGTAAATTTGACACAATAATAAACAAATCCCCATATTTTGTCAAATGAACACAATAGAGTTTCTACGCTCAAAGCCAATATTTTTGAGTACTTCGAAACAGTGAAAGACAAGTTTTTGCCTGGTATTTCAGCTGATGCTGTCATTTTAGGTTATGATGGTCATCATATAAAGGCGCTTCTACTCAAGGTACAGGATGCAGACATTTGGATGCTGCCAGGTGGATTTATTGAAAAAGAAGTAGATCTAGATCTAGCTGTACAGCATATTGTAAAGGCGAGGACTGGGCTGGAAAGCCTATTTTTTCAACAATTTCAATTTTTTGGTAAAGCCAATCGTAATGCTCATCGACAGGAACACCTCAAAAAAATTATCGCACTGAGTCCCAAGGCGCATGATTGGATGAATCAGCGCTTCATTACTGCTGGCTACTTTGCATTGGTTCGTATTGAGGATGTAAAACCTGAACCCGATCTTTTCACTGACATCTGTGAATGGGTAGCACTTGATGAGATTCCTACACTTATCCTAGATCATAAAGAAATTCTCGGTGCAGCTTTGGTCTATCTACGCCGTCAGCTCAACTACCTACCAGTTGGCCTCAACCTCATGCCTGAACGCTTCACCATGGCTCAGTTACAAAACCTCTATGAGGAGATGTTGAAACAAAAACTGGATCGAGGAAACTTCCAACGCAAGCTGCTTAAAATGGATATATTGATCCGCCATGAAAAGCTAAAAAGTGGAGGCGCGCACAAGGCTCCTTACCTATATGAATTTGATGTTGAGAAATACAATGAAAAAGTAAGAAATGGTATAGGTTTTATATAATTTTCTAGGGCATCAATCCAATCATTTATGAACCCTAGAATAACAAGTAGTAAACAGATCTTCATCAACAAACACTCTCTTCTCTTTCTTGGCTTGCTAGCTATAATCATTCTACTAAATGCTTGCCAACAGCGTTCATCTCAAGCATCTTATGACCTCGTCATCTATGGAGGCACATCTGCAGGTGTTACGGCAGCTGTACAAGCACAACGGATGGGTAAATCTGTAATTCTCCTAGAACCTTCTTCGCGACTTGGGGGCTTGACCACAGGTGGGCTAGGCCAGACCGATATTGGCAATAAAGAAGCCATTGGTGGAATTTCACGGGAGTTTTACGAGGGAATAAAACATTACTATGATGACTCCACGCATTGGGATTGGCAAAAAAGAGAAGCGTATCGAGATGGGGGGCAAACGCGCACCGCAGCTGGAGAAAATTCTATGTGGACCTTTGAGCCATCAGCAGCTTTAGCCGTTTTCCAACAATTCATCGATAGTCACAACATACAAGTTGTCTACAATCAAAAGCTTGATAGAACCGAAGGTGTAATGAAAGAGGATCGGGCAATCACTTCTATTAGTATGTTATCAGGAGAAACCTACCAGGGCAGGATGTTCATTGATGCTACCTATGAAGGAGACTTACTAGCTACCGCAGGCATTAGCTATACCTTAGGACGTGAGGCAAATGCAAAATATAAGGAGACCCAGAATGGTGTAAACACCTCCATTAAAGATACGACGATGACGGGCTATCCTGCTCACAATACCCTTAATCATAATTTTGTAGATGGAGTAGATCCTTATGTTGTAAAAGGAGATCCAAATAGTGGTCTATTACCCTATATCAACCCCAATGGTCCAGGCCTGGAAGAAGAAGGGGACCACCATGTGCAAGCCTATTGCTTCCGCATGTGCTTAACAGATCACCCCGAGAACCGCATCCCCTTTGCCAAGCCCGATAATTACAATGAATTGGAGTATGAATTATTGCTCCGCAATTTTGAAGCCGGAGAAAATGGCTTTCCCTGGATCAACTCCCAAATGCCCAATCGCAAAACTGACACCAATAATCGCACGGCATTCTCAACCGACTTCATTGGCCAAAATTACAGTTACCCTGAGGCAACCTATGAAGAACGTGCACAAATCATCGAAGCACACCGGCAATACCAAAAGGGCTTGATGTGGACTTTGGCAAACCACCAAAGAGTTCCAGAACATATTCGTTCTGAAGTAGCGCGCTGGGGAACTTGTAAGGATGAATTTGAGCGAACAGACGGATGGCAACAACAGCTGTATATCAGAGAAGCGCGAAGAATGGTCAGCGACTATGTAATGACTCAGTATCATTGTGAAGGCTTGGAAGTCGCAGAGGACCCCGTTGGAATGGCTGCTTATGGTATGGATTCCCATAACACCCAACGTTATGTCAACGCGGAAGGCTTTGTAAAAAATGAAGGGAATGTAGAGGCCAGAGTCAAAGAGCCTTACCCTATCAGCTATAAGTCTATTATCCCTAAAAAGGAGGAATGTACAAATCTGCTGGTTCCCGTATGTGTCAGTGCCTCTCATATCGCCTTTGGCTCTATCCGAATGGAACCTGTTTTTATGGTGCTTGGACAATCCGCGGCTATGGCTGCTTGCCTTTCCATCAATGAAGGAATAGCTGTACAAGAACTGGATTATACGCTATTACGAAAACAACTACTGCAAGATAAACAGCGGTTAACCTGGATCGGAAAAGAACAATAGTCTATTCCAAAAAGTGTCGGTATTTAAATACTACGCATTGTGTTTAATGCGTAGTACGCTGCATGCTAAATTATACCCTACCTATCCCCAACAAATACCTAACATTAGGGGTTTTGCCCTACTTGAATTCCCTATTTTTACTTCCAACTCATTTACATCAAACAATATCAACTTACTAGTATGAAACTCACAGCGAGAAATACACACCGCGATATCGCCTATTTCTACATAGGACTGATCATTTCCTTTTCCTTATCTGGAATTTTCCTCAATCATCGTCGGGTATGGCACCCAATGAAGTATAAATATAATACCGAAGAAATTGCCCTTAATCAAAAAGTAACGGCAGACCAAGTAACCGATGATTACATCAAGTCCTTTTCTCAAGAATTCAAGATCGATGATCAACTCCGACGTTATGCTGTTGACGATAATAATGTACTCCGCATTTCCTATACCGATCATGATGTACAAGTAAATCTAAGTAGTGGGGAAGGAGAGATTGGAGAATTTCGTCAAACGCCACTCCTGGGACAAATGACCGAACTCCACGTCACGACCAATAAATGGTGGATCTATTACTCGGATGTCTTCGGCATCGCCATGTTGACCATCGCCCTTACCGGAATGTTCATTGTTAAGGGACAAAATAGCTTTCGAAAACGAGGCTGGAAGTTGGCCCTGATAGGCATCATTTTTCCACTGATCTTTCTTTTCTTATTAGGCTAAGAAGATAACATATGTACTTCCGAAGTTTTTAAAATTTTGGAAGTACATATGCTACCGTAAACCTAATGCTGCTTCCCCTGTTTCATTGGCACACCAGTTGCCAGAATTATCATGTTCACTCGATTGTTTAGTCTTTTCCTATTCTTCGTAGTCCTTAGTACTTGTGAAGCACAACAAAAATCTACAACTGCTTCAGCAGAGGAAACCTACACCTTTAGCTCCCCCTCCAGAGACGGAACTGGTAAATATTACCTAGGACGTGAGCTTTCACACGTAATGGGGCACCTTGGCGCCAGTTGGTTGGAACGAGCGGAAAGAGAAAAAGAAGAAAATGTCAGCCAAGCTATTCAGAATATGAAACTGAAACCCAATGAGATCATTGCAGATATTGGCGCGGGTTCTGGGTACTATGCTTTCCGGATGGCCCAAGAAGTCCCTGATGGAAAAGTTCTAGCCGTAGACCTACAACCCGAAATGTTGGATATCATGCGGCAAAAGATCAAGAAAAATAAAATCAAAAACGTCGAATTGATCCAGGGAGAGGAAGCCAGTCCCAATCTAGCCGAAAACTCGATCGACATGGCCATGATGGTGGATGTGTATCATGAATTATCCTATCCGAAGGAGGTTATGCAAGAGATCGTCGCTGCGCTAAAACCCAACGGTAGATTTATCTTGTTGGAATATAGAATGGAAGACCCCAAAGTCCCCATCAAGCGGTTACACAAAATGTCCTTGGAGCAGGCAGTAAAAGAGATGAAAGCCGTTGGACTCCGATTAAAAGAGAATGTAGAAAACTTGCCTTGGCAGCATTTCATGGTTTTTGTGAAAGAGTGATGTTGCTGTAGTTCTTAATGAAGTTTTGTGAATATTCGAAGCCTAAATCGCAGGCAATATGACTATTCTAAATAAGAAGAAATGCATAATTGTTCTTGGTTCTCCAAACGATAAACAAGGTAACCTCAGTCCAATTGCATTGAGTAGGCTAAAAGTAGCCAAGGGCCTCTATCAAACAGAGAGATCCTTTGTCCTATGCACTGGTGGGTTTGGTCCCAACTTTAATGTTTCGAAACACCCCCACGCTCTATATGCAAAGAATTTTTTATTAGCGAATGGGGTAATGCCCGAGGATCTTTTGACTTCAGTATTAAGTGCTAATACAGTTGAAGATGCTGTCCTTTCCTTAAAACAGCTCTATAGTTTGAGTATTGAAAATGTGGCTGTAGTGACCTCAGATTATCACATCTCTAGAGTGAAGTTCATCTTTAATAGAATATTTGAAAATTATAAAGTATTCTATCATAGTACAGATAGTCGGCATCTCGATGAATTGACAAGAAACAAACTAATATCGCACGAACTACAGGCCCTCAAGAGGCTTAAAGACAAAGGATTAATCGTAAATGGGAAAGTTTTCAAGTAGGGGTATAAGTGTTGCGACAATAAATATTAATTAAATCAACAACTAATCGTTTTTAAGCCTTCGAAAACTGGCTTCATGAAACTTCTTCGTCCAGTCATTATTTTCCCAAGTTCCCACAATGAATTGATACTCATCCTCAGAGACATGGATCCAACTATCTCTCAAGATTAAGCCCTGATAATCGTACTCATAGTGCAAATCTTTACCATCGACGATGACCGTGCCCGCCGTAATCCCGCCAAACTTATCAAATTCGTAAAACGCTATTTCCTCTTTCGCCGCATCAAAGGCTCTCACCCCCTCATTGCGAAGCCCAAATGCTTTGGTTTGAGGATCGGTGGCATAGGTCTCTACGTGCACTATTTTTTGATCAAGCCCCCAGGAGAATACAACCTCCGTTTTTCCATCAAACCCACCTAACTGTTTCCCTTCCGACACCCAGGTGCTTCCCACCAAGTTTTTGAAGGCCGCCATAGGATTGTCTTGAGCGATAAGGGTGCATGAAGTCAAAATGCAGCTGACTAGTAGTAGTTTTTTCATTGTATCTGTTTTGGTAGCAAAACTCTTAAATAGAATAAACTTGGGATAGGAAAAATTTTACTTCTGCTGTTGAGTACTCGGATTACATCGGAATATAGTTAAGGAAATCCCCTCTTTGCTTAATATACTCGGAGGGGGTAAAGCCGGAAAAACGCTTAAAATCGGCTATAAAATGGGATTGATCGTAAAATCCACAATCATAAGCAATGGCTGACCAATCAACAGCTCGTTGAGCTTCAATTTGTTGGATGGCTTTTTGGAATCGAATAACTTTTAAAAATGCTTTCGGCGTTACGCCAACTCGTTCCTTGAACAACTTGATGATATGTTTTTGGGAGTACCCTGCTTTCGCCGAAATCTGTTTGATACTATATTGGTTTGGAGAAGCCACAATGGTCGCTATGGCAAAATCAACAAACGGATTTTCTTTGAGCTTTGCGCGATAATGCCTCAATAGACATTGTTCCAATACCTGAAATTTATCGCCAGGAGTTAAAATCTCTAATAGCTGCTCTCGAATGCTAAGTATTTCTGGGCTTATTGCCAGCTCAGCATCAACCACTAAATTTGTCAATTCATGCATCGGTTCCATCATAAACGGAAAAGCCCTCCCTTTTTTGAATTGCACGATCAGCATTTCACTTTCTCTTCCGGAGGGAATCGTAATGGGGGTAGTTCGAAAACCCGAAAACCAAACCTTTTGACAGGATTGAATTTCTTTTAGCGTTTCATTATCATAAATGTACTTTGGGTAATCCGTGAAGTCGAAAATCAGTTGCACTTCACCGTCGGGCAAGAGTCTATCTACCAGGTGCTCCGGATAATACCCAGCATGATAGAAGAAGTGATCAATAAATTGATTCAGCGGAAAGGTCGGTATGTGGATTTTTGTAATCAATTATTGATCTCTTATGCTATGTTCTTCATCATCACCAAAACTTCTATTCCACGATAGTTTACTTGTTCAATGGGTGTCCACCCCATTCGACGATACAAACCGCCATCTAAACTTTCAGTTTGAAGATATAAGGTCTCCACCTTGAGCGATTTTGCAATGGCAATCAATTCTGAAAGAATTTGTCTTGCAATTCCTTTACCTCGATGCTCTTTAGCAACATAAACACCGCCCACCCAATGCTCTTTCTCTGGATAGATACTCATTTCGCGGAACTTGAGTTGAGCAGCCCCTAAAAGCTCGCTATTCTCGATAGCTAACAACATCAAGGGGACTTTATCCTTATTCAGATAAATGTGCAGACGCTGGATGTCTTGTTCCAGCGTTTTTTCTTTACTCAGGTATCCCCATTCTTCAAAATACCATTCGGCAACAATGGGTAATAAGTCCTTATTATCAGCTAAATATTCAAGCTTCATTTTTTATTTCGATTCTCTAGTGTAAACTACTCTTGTCCAAATAATTTATCCACTTCCCCCTTGGAAGGGTGTGGCTTCCGGGTAATCACTTGATGATCATGACTCAATCCACGTTTCAAATGCTGAAAAGAAGGTTTCGCCTTGGAGTCTTCGTAACGAGGATCACTGATCATTGGCAATTTGGCCATTTTCTGGATTTCGATAGAAGGATAACCAAACTCTACCACAATTTTTCCATACAATAAGTAACAGCCGGAGCCCTTAAAAGGATAGCGCTTTAAAATTACAGGAAAATGAGTGGTATCAAATAACCGTCCTTCTACATCGATCCAAGTTCCAAAATTCATCATCCCTTTTACCGTAGGAACATCCTTAATACAGATTAAATATCCTACTAACTTCACATATTTACCCTCGTGCTGTAGAAAATCTTTCACCAATAGCACTCCTCGAAATTCTGTCCTCAACAATTCGAATGGCGAATAACTCACCATAAACCCCAAAAACTCCAACTCATCAAAAGCATCTTCCACTGCCGTTACATCCAAAGGGGGGATTTTAAAGTCTTTCTTTTTTGTCTGAAATAAAGTCAGTTGGTCCTTAGGTTTTTCACCGGTATGTAATAGGCGTGCCTCAATCGTCAGTGATTGCTTCGTCTTTCTGGTAAAGCGAAATGCCTTGAGAAAAATCATCGTTTCCAAATGCTCAATCCCGATAGCTACCCGCTCCATGAAGTCTTCTAATGATTGGTAGGGACCGTTTCGCTCCCGTTCATAGACAATAGCCTTAGCTGTTTTAGAAGGTAAACTCTTAATATGCTGAAATCCGATATAGACGTGATCTTCTTTGATCGTAGTGTTGACCACTGATTGATTCACACAGGGCAACTCTATTTTTGCTCCTGCCATACGCGCTTCGTGTACATATACCTCCGTCCGATAAAATCCACCAAAATTATTGATCACAGCGACCATAAACTCCAGCGGATAATACACCTTCAAGTATAAGCTTTGATAGCTTTCTACAGAATAAGAAGCAGAGTGCGCTTTACAAAAAGAATAACCCGCAAAAGATTCAATTTGCCGATACACCTCCTTTGTCAGCGCCTCTGAATAACCACTCGCTTTGCAATTATCAAAAAAACGCTGTTTGATATCTTTAAACTGACTAATGGACCGCGTTTTGCCCGACATGGCGCGCCGAAGAATATCCGCATCTGCCAGATCTAAGCCACCATAATGATGCGCAATCTTCAACACATCTTCCTGAAACACCATTACGCCATAAGTCTCCCCCAACTGTTCCTCAAAGACAGGATGAGGATAAGTAAAACTGCCGGGGCTATTATGCCGCCGCACATATTCTCTTAGCATCCCCGACTGTGCTACGCCAGGACGTATTACTGAAGAAGCCGCTACAAGTGTTTCATAATTATTACAATTCAGTTTCTTAAGTAGGCCCCGCATAGCCGGACTTTCGATGTAAAAACACCCTAGCGTATTCCCAATACGTAAATGCTCATTGGCCTTTTCATCTCGCTTGCAAGTGTCCAAATCAAAGATATCGACATCAATTCCTTTATTTTCTTTTACCAATTGTACACAGTCATAGATATGCCCAATCCCTCGCTGACTTAGGATATCCAATTTTTCAAACCCAATATCCTCTCCGATATACATATCGAATTGAGCAGTCTGGAACCCCTTTGGAGGCATTTCCAAAGCGGTATAATAGGTGAGCGGTTTTTCGCTAATCAAAATACCACAGGAGTGTAGGGAGCGGAGATTGGGAAAGCCCTTTAATTTATTGGCGTAATGGTGGATCGTCTGTACTACTCGATCTTGCTTATGCTGATCCATTGGACTGCGCGTCAGCTTATCGATCTCCGGCTTGGCCAAGCCAAACACTTTGCCCAGTTCTCGGAAGGTAGAGCGATACTTAAAAGTCCCTATCGTACCAATGAAGGCAGTACACTCAGAATTAAAGCGTTTAAAAATATAGTCTAATATATCATCGCGTTCCTGCCAACTCCAGTCAATGTCAAAGTCGGGGGGACTAAGGCGAGCCGGGTTGAGGAAGCGCTCAAAATAGAGGTTGAGTTCAATAGGACATACGTCTGTAATGCCCAAACAATAGCTCACAATACTATTAGCCCCACTACCTCGCCCTACGTGATAAAACCCTCGACTCTTACTATACCGAATAATATCCCAAGCAATCAAAAAATAACCTGTAAAACCCAAGCGATCGATAATACCCAGCTCTTTCTCTACTCTATCCCTTGCCGCTTTATTCTTCTTGTCATATCTATTCTCCAAGCCTTTGTAAGCCAAGCTTTCCAAAAGCAGTTTATCGCTATATCTATTCCCTGTATAAGTCTCCTTATTCTTTGGCGCATCAAAATCAAACTGAAAGTTACACTGATCAATTAAGGCATAAGTGTTTTTCACCACCTGCGGATAAGCCTTAAATTTGCTCAAAAACTGATCTATAGCGACCGGATATTCATCTGACTTGGCCATGCCATATTGCTCTACTTTAGACCAGATCACATTGTTCTCTATCGCTCGTAAAACCGTATGAAAATGGTGCTCAGATGGGTCGATGAAAGTAATGGGTTGTAAGATAATCGCCTTGTCCAGTACGGTTTTTCCTACCCGATATAACAGATTGATTTGATCAAACCGGATCCCCCAATACTCGTTGGGCTTAAGTTGGCGCTGCTGTTTAGCTTGGTAAGGATAGACGATAAAGGCGTGATCAAAGGCAGGTGCAATATCAGGTATGGCTTGATGGCGCAAATTATAGTAAGACAAAAACTGGTTAAGTTCCTGAAAACCCTCCTCATTCCTGGCATATCCTACATAGCACAACTCATTCCCCCGATTGCGTCGGAACTCTATACCAATGATAGCCTTCACTCCCTGCTGCTGGCAAGCCTTAATAAAGTCATAGACGCCCGTCACCGTATTGATATCCGTTAAGCCGACCGCATCATAGCCATAGGCTTTTGCCATTTTCGCCAATAGCTCAGGCTGGATCGTTCCGTACCGCAAGCTGTGCCAGCTTTTGCAATTAATGATCACCTCTCATTCCCTGCTATAGCAGGCAAACAAGCCGCCTTCTGTACCACTCCTTTCCCAAAACGCCGATGAATCCGATCCATCGCCTGATATAGGCGAATCATCTCTGGCGGGTCATTAAATAAGTCGATCTGAGGATGACCACTCACCAAACCCGAGCAGCGGACACCAACCAGTCGGATCAGCATTCTTCTTTCATACAACTGATCAAACAATTCGTGTGCAAGTTGTACCAAGCGGTGATTACTGGCAGTATAAGAGACACGGCGTTGTCGGGTATATGTATCAAAATTCGTATAGCGAATTTTTACTGTTATAACAGAAGTTAATTTCTTGGATTTTCTCAGTTCAAAGGCCAGGCCTTCCACTAACTTGATCAATAAGGCTTTAATATATTTGATGTCAATGGTATCCTGAGAAAAGGTACGCTCTGCCGAAATAGATTTCTTCTCCACATAAGGAATTACAGCCTGCATATCGATTCCATTGGCCTTTTCCCACAGAGACTTTCCATTTTTCCCCAATAGCCGTTCCATAAACTCAACGGGCATTTCTGCTAAAGTTTTGACTTTTCGGACGCCTATTCGAGATAAGGTGGTAAAAGTCTTTTTACCAAGCATGGGGATCTTGGCAATAGATAGGGGATTGAGGAAAGGCTGGACATCTCCTGCAGGTACTTCCAGTCGGCCAGCTGGCTTGCTTTCATTGGTTGCCATTTTGGAGACTGTCTTATTGATAGAAAGTCCAAAGCTAATCGTCAGTCCTGCCTCTTTCTTGACGGTTGTCGCCAATTCGTTGGCCCATTTATAGCAAGTCCGATAGCGCTCCATCCCCGTCATATCTATATAAAATTCATCGACGGATGCTTTTTCAAATGTAGGGGAAGATTCTCGAATAATGGTAGTGACCAACTTCGAATAGTTGGAATACAACTCCATATCCCCTTTAATCACTTGCGCATCTGGACACAATTGTAATGCATAGCGCATCGGCATCGCCGAACGCACGCCATATTTTCTGGCTTCATAAGAACAAGAGGCGACTACCCCTCGCCCTTCTTTCCCACCAATTAGAATAGGTTTTCTTTGTAAAGAACTGTCTCTGAGCACTTCACAAGCCACAAAGAAACAGTCTAAATCCAGGTGTACTATACTTCGATTCATATTTGTTTGGGTTAAGGCCCGAAAAAGCCCGCCATCTTTCGTGACTAGGCAGATTAAGTCCCTACGGGACAGGCAGGAACAAGACTTCCAAATTTCTGGAAGCTATGGGTAGAAAACATCCACAAGGACTGTTTGCGCTAGTCAGTGCCTGTCTAGCGCCAGATAGATTCCCCACTGACCAAATTCCATAAATATGTTCATGTAACAAGGCCGTCCGTCGTAGGCCGTACTTAAGGACATACTAGTCATAATACATAGCCACAGATATGACCGAATTCACGTGCCGTAGGTACGTAATATACTTGGCGTGAAGGGGAGGTTAGATTTAGGGGAGAGGTTTAGTTAATAAACGGTTGGGGAAGTAGCGCGGTCATTGTAGTTGGCTTTCTAAGATGGAAAAGGCCAACAGGATCGCCGTCATAGCAGCCAATTCGTAGGTATTAAACTCTCTTTCATGACGCAGTAGATTGCCTTCAACAAATACCTCGTAATACCAATCTTTTCGATTAGGTATGCCAAAGGTCGCAATGATCAATTCGATATCTTTGGTTTGGAGGTAAAGCAAAATGGCATCTATTTCTAGCATTTTGACGCGCCAATTGGCATAGCGGTCTTTGAAGTAATGCACGCAGGCATTTACAGCAAGCGGAGCCTCCTCCTGAAGCTCTGCCCAGGTTTGTTCTCTCATAGCATATTTCGATAGTTCTTTATCAAGTTTTGTAGAAACCAATCATAGGGCTTGATAAAGAAAGTTTGCGATTTGTGTCAGTTAAGAATAGCAAGATACAAATAAAACAATTTGTTTTCAAAATGCTTTTTTAGATATATTTTGAAAGTATTTGTTTTACCTTGATCTCCAACATCTATCATATTACATCTAAAAAGAGCAGCCGAAAAAAATTTTAGCTCGGGTGTAATATTCGCCCCTTAACAGCCACTAAACAAGAAAAAACATTGAGTCAAGACTTCTACAGATTATCCATTCTACCCTATGCGGGCATCATCATTAAGATATGCCGAGCATACACCCATACACAAGAGGATTTCGAGGATTACTACCAAGAAGTATGCTTGCAGATATGGCGGAGCAAAGACAATTTTAAGAAAGAGTCGGAATGGACAACTTGGATCTATCGGGTAGCATTAAATGTTTGCTTGACTTTAGTGAAAAAGAAAAGAGTGTCAACCGAGTTTCATGACTATAATACACTACAATCCATCGAACAGCCTAGTCATGCGGCATCCAATAAGGACGCTATTGATGATTTATATGCAGCCATTAAAAAACTATCAGCAATCGATCGAGCTGTAATTATACTGTACCTCGAAGAAAAGTCCTATCAGGAAATCGCCCAGATTATGGGAACCAACCCCACTAATATTGGGGTCCGAATCAACCGAATTAAGAAACGTTTAAAAAACATCCTTCTTTGAAAAATCTCGTGGACATTTAAACACGAGTTTTTCAAAGCATCAAAAGAAATAACATGGAAAAATCAATTGAAAATACTTGGAAGAAAGGGTTTACGAATGACACATCATTCTCCATCCCCGAAATAACCGATATCAGTAGCCTCAAATCCATCTACTTTATCGATCAATTCAAAAAGACCTATAAAACGAATATTGTCTTACTAGTAGGAACCGCAGTCATTATCCTATTCGCATTCATCTTGGGCGATGTTCCATTTATCGGCTTAATGATGTTCGGTCTATTCTCAGGCTTGGCCATTTTGGGTTATCGGGAGTTGAGTAAGCTACAACAACTGAACCCTGGAACGACCAACTATGAATTTCTCAAAACATTCGATAACTGGCTGAAGAACTTACTACATAAATTCTCAATGGTCTATCGCATTCTAATCCCCTTGTTATTCATAGGTTTTGCTTTAGCCATTTTACAAACCAATTTCTTCATCCCCTTTTTGGGTGAAACTTTGCTTGAGCGTATGGTAGGAGACTCTACCCCCGCCATGATTGCAGGAGTTCCCGTATGGTGGGTAGCCGGCATTCTACTCATTGCAGTAGTCTTATCTTACTTTTCCACCCGCTTTTTCCGTATGGAAATGCGATCTATTTATGGAGAGCTCATTGAGAAACTGGATAGAAGCTTAGCAGAGTTGGAAGAATTGCGAAGCGCGTAGTTTAGCCTTTGACTTAGACATCAGAAGTCTTCGAGACTTCTGATGTCTAAGTCAAGGAAGTTTTCTACCTTCAAGAGAAAAGCTGATTTGATATGATGTCAAAGCTATCCCAGCACCTAAGCTTCAAGCGTATCTTATTGTTAGTACTAATAGGCTATCTCACTTGGCGCCTCTGGCCGCAATATGTTAAAAATAGACCTGCGGATCAACCTATAGCTGCTGTCCAAGGGAATATCATGACCGATCCCGGAGACGGCCAAACTTATCAGGTCATAGAATTAGCCGACGGGAAAACCTGGATGGCAGAGAACCTGAACTATACAACAAAAGGAGGTGGCTCTTGGACTTATCCAGATAGAGCCTATCCAGACAGTGTAGTAGAGGCTAATATGCACTATGGTCGTATGTATACTTGGGAAGCAGCACAAAAAGCCTGTCCTAATGGATGGCACCTGCCGTCTAACGAGGAATGGAAAGTAATGACAGATGCCTACGGTGGCTCCGTACTTTCTTCCAGCCCCGAAGATCGAGATGCTAGTAGCTATGAGGCTTTAATCCATGGGGGTTCCAGTGGGTTTAATGCACTGCTTGGGGGCTACTTCGATAATGATAACAACCCAGGCTTCGTCTATGTAAATAGGCGAGGATACTATTGGACTAGTAGTGTAACTGAAAATCCAGAAGAATGGGAAATCGATGAGGCTGATATTGGTATATGGGGATATTTCTTTTATGCTTCAAGGGGGAGTTTATATCGAGCCGGGTTTGCTCGAAGTGATGGGTGCGCGGTGCGCTGTGTCCAGGATTAGCCATTCACTTACACTTCCGAAGTCTTCAAGACTTCGGAAGTGTAAGTGTCCAAAGTAGCTACCCCCCTATCATTCCAAATGCCTTACTCATCGCTGCATGAGTAGTCTTCAGCGCAGCGTCATCTTCCATGTCTCGCAAAGGCTGATTAAAGGGTTCGGCGCGGACGGGGCCATCATAGCCCATTTGTACCAAAGCTTCCAAGAATGCTTTCACATCCACTACGCCTGTAGCGGCAGGAAGCTCTCGCTTGCCATCAATCTGGTCATCGGCGGAGAAGCCACTACGAGCATCATTGAGATCAACGGTTATGACGTCCCCTTTATCCAGGCTCAAGAGGTCCGCTACCGTCTCTCCAGCACAATACCAGTGGAAGCTATCCAGCTGAATACCTACATTATCTTCTCCGATCGCTTCAATCAATTCCTTGGTTTCCGTCATGGTGCGGATGAAGGCGAATCGATCTCTTGCCATCAAGGTTTTTGGGCCTACGTACTCCAAGCCCAAACTGATGCCATAGTGTCCGATGATGTTCGCCGTTTCCTTCAGGCGACTGGCGTGCTGTTTGAAGTTCTCCCGGTAACTCAAGTTTTTATGAGTAGGCATAATCCAGGTACCCATGCCTTTCACACCAAAACGCTGGCAGGCTTCGGCTAAGGCTGGCAGCTTAGCCAGATCATCATGAAACCGCTGCTCACTTTCCCGAAACTGCATTGGCAAACCTGCTATACCAAAACTGATATTATTTGCCTTCATTTTATCTAGATAAACACTCCTTGCCTTCTCCGACATAGCAGCCAAATCACTAGGCATTCCAACTATCGCTTCAAAGTCATATTTGATTGCCATATCGAGTAAATCAGATTGATTGGCGCTTACTCCAATCGCCCCTGGATTGAGGCACATTTTGAATTTGCGTTTACCCATCATTTTATTTTGTCCCATTATAAATGCACTAGGGGCTAGGCTACTTACGGCAGCCACAGTCCCCGTTTTTTTCAAAAATGATCGACGTTCCATATGTTGTTACTTATTAGTACTTGCAAACATTTCTTCATAATGTGGCGAAGGCTTCAAAATTCCACCGCTATCCGCAAAGAAATCTGCCTCCGTCAGATATACCCCTTGTTGAGGTTGTACCCAGCTCGCATCTGGCATAGGATGGTAGCTCTTCATTCGATCCCAATATTTATAGTTTTGCCAACCATTGGTCTCTTGCATCCCCATCTTCCAATTAGGAAATGCGGGTAGGCGCGCTGCTACAACCTTATTCCACTCTACCAAAATAGGATTTACCGTTAGATCTGCACAAAAACAAGGGGTTTGATTTTCGTAGGCTACCTGTGCGATCTTCATGGTCATGCTTAAAGTCTTGGCCACAGCCTTCACCGCAATGGCATTATAACCCTGTTGTATGCGGGTCAAAGCATCTTCGTCAGTATGTGCGCTTTCATCGGCAGCTACACGCGGACCACGAGCCGTAAGTTCTCGCACATCTTCTTGATTACGCTCCCCAAAAGGTTCCTCTAGCACAGCAATTTGCTCCAAGGCTCCAATCTTCTCCGCATAATCCAGAAAGGCGTGCAAAGTTTCTTGTTTATCATATCGGCCATTGGCATCAAAATAATAAGGGATCTTTCCATCTGGCGAATGAGGTGTTTCATAATGTCCAATTGCCTCGTGAATAGCTTTCAAAAAGGCTTTATCTTTCTCTAGCATCTCCTTTTGATCCCCCGGCGCACCAATTTTTATTTTCATAATGAAAAAACCGTCATCCGCCATCTGCTTGATGGTCTCAATAGGTGTGCCGTAGCCCAGGGCGGGAATAGCCACAACTTTGTCATGTTTGGCGGATAAGCCGGGCTGGTAACTAGCTGGAATTAATTCATCAAAATGGGTCATACCATTTTCTTTAGCATATAATACCCAGGCCGCATTGTCTACCCCTACTAAGGCATTGAGGGCAAAGGTTTTTCTTAGGTTGGGGTTCCGGGTAATCTGCTTTCCGTAGGCATACACCTCTTCCAGTACATTATCCAGTAAACTGATTGGGTCATTAAAGGATTGCCCCTTGATTAGTTGCAAGGCACGTTCACTCATAGCATACATAAGGGCATTGCCACCATGCTGAGTATGCGCGGCAAATACGCTAGCATCCGACCATAATACACTTTGTACACCTATGCCAATACCGTGCTGTCCCGATTCGCTTTCCAAATAGGCGAGGGTCTGCCAGATGTTGTCTAATGAACCACCTTTGAACCCAAAAGGCTGCGCCAAAGGTTCCCGCTCGAAATTTGAATCCACAGCTACGACCTTGATATTTTTAGCAGTACTTGAATCCTCCATAGTTTTTTCAGTTAAACAAGAAACACCGCTGAGCGTCAAGGCGAGTCCAGTGCCCGTTTGCTTGACAAAAGTGCGGCGAGAGATGTACTTGTTGGTTGGTTTTTTCATTTTATGATTGACTTAAGGAATACGATAAGGAATATTCCTGGTTTTCAACAGTCCCTGTTGTCACTTCATTTCCGGCTTCTGGTTGAGGGTGTACCAAGCTTCTCCGGCCCAAAGAGGTTCACCTACTTTGCTTTGCAAGTTTTCATTGAGTAAAAGGTAGATCACAAAGCCTTCTTTCATTCCCGGTATTTTCAATTGCACGCTACGTCGATCCGAGGAGATTGTGATAGCTTCTATTTTCAGCTCCTGCTGATCCAGTTTTGGACCACCATAATTAAATGTGGCTTCATAGCGCCATTGCTCTATGAAATAATCAGAAGCTTGCTCGCCTTGCCCCTCCGCCAAAGGAGTTGTAAATTCCACCTCTACACCTTCCGGCAGTGCTCGCACAGCTAACATTTCAAAAGGAATCGTACCATTAGGAACCAGCTTTTGTAAGCCAAATTGCTTCCCCTTCCATCCCCAATTTCCATTCATTCCTATCCCTCCTACATACAAAGCGCCATCTGGACCCCATGCCAGCCGATTAATGCCCGCTTCCAAGCCTTGACTAAAGCGAAAGACGGCCCCCTGATATTCTCCTTTTATCTTTTCCAAATACACCCGCTTGATCCCCCCATGCGTAACCTCGCCATGCAATAGCTGGCCAGCGTAAATTCCGGTATCTACTCGAATAAGTTGCCCAGGTGAATTCCCGATTTCATTGTGGGGTAACCAAATGGCGGGCGGTGATTCTACCTGTCCCTCATATCGATCTCCAGTCTGATATTGGCAGCCATAGAAACGTCCTTTTTGTAAATGAATAATCTTGCAAGCGGGGACCCATTGCCCCTGATTTTCTGCCACAAAGATTTCATCCTCAGGGCCCAGACCAATTCCATTGGTCTGTCGTAGACCGGTAGCTATTCTTTCATATTGACCATCTAGTCCAATCTTGATAGCTGTTCCTCTATCTTCCAATTGTACTTCATGACTCATCAAGCGCATCGCCAGGCCTAAGTTGGCATAGAAAAAGCCCTCCTTGTAAGTCAACCCATAGGAATATTCATGAAAATCTGGCCGCACCCCAAATGCATCACAGATCGTTCTATACTCATCAATAATCCCATCCCGATTCTCATCTATCAGTTGAGATAATTCTTGTTTCTGTAACACAAAAATATCCTCACCGACAACCTTTAGGCCTAAGGGTTCGGAGAGGCCTGTTGCAATACGCTCAATCGTAATCTGGTTGGTATCACCACTTTCTACTCCCTGTAGCGCATAAAGTGCTCCGATAGAATCCCAAGTAGTTAGCAGCAGTCGACCGTCGGGATGAAAGTCCATCGCACCTACGCGCGGCCGAAACCACGTTGGGCGAATAGCTTGTAGGTCAAAAGAAGGGTGCACCGCTTCGAGAGAAGCGCCAAAGCCTGGCTTCTTCGGTTGCACCGTCCTTGAGACCCTTTGGGTATGTCTTGTCTTGGATTTATCTTTTGGTTGTAAAGAAAGGATGTATCTAAGCATGTTTCGAATATCCTTTTCTGCAAGCTGTGGATGTGGGCTCATAGGTACCTCGCCCCATACACCCACACCACCTTCTTTCACTTTCTTCACCAATTGAACAAACTCTTCAGTATCCGGTCCATAGCGATTGGCAATAGCTTGATAGGAAGGTCCAATAGTTTGTTCTTCCATACGATGGCAGGTATTGCAGCCACTTCTATCGAGCCAATACTGACTGTTGTTACTGGACGCCTGGCGAGGAGGTGAGGATGGTGTTGGAATAGCAGCAAAGCCTTGTTCGATCACGGTTTCACCATTGGCCTTTAGTGGAAAACCTTGGTAGTAGAGTTTCGCTCCTTTGGGGATGCCTTGCACAGTGATGATGCGTTGAAACCCCAAACTATCCTCGCCATATGATCGGTAATCGGGGCGTTCTGTGATGAAAATTTCCTGCTCATCCCATGCTAAAGCATATTGGAGAGTAATTCTATTATTTTGGATCTTATATCCCTTGAATTGAGGTTGGATCGTGGCTTCACTTTGATCCCATTTAATATGCCAAGTTTTTTCATCAGGGGCTTCTTCCAAATAGGATTCACCCCAAGTAGTAGGCTGTACGGTTTTGATATTATTAAAGGCTGCTCCATCCCAAAAAACACCTCCCTGCCATAACTTGTACAAACCACATTTTTCCACATCATAAGCTGCATAACGGTCTTCGGCCAGGGCTAAGGTGAGCATCCTTGGCCGTTGATCCAGGACGGATCGCCTCGCCCAATGCGCATAAGGTCGCTGAGGGTCGGTTGCCTCTGGTTGACAGGCCCCAAGTACCAATATTATGAATAAAAAAACGCCAATCCTCATTCCAATCATTTATGTTGCGCTAGCTATTTTAGTGAAAACACCAACAATGGCTAGCGACCTAGGTCTTTGTTGGTATTTTATGATGCTTGCCACGTCTCCTGCAACCACTTCAAATCCTTTTTCATCGACTCAAACACCTGCTGTTGATCCTTCTTACTCACTTGCTTCGCTCCATGCTCCGCCCCGCCTCCAATAGGGTACTCCAGGTGAAGGCTAACCGGCACTTTGATATTGTACTTTTTCAGTAATGAGAAGTATTTTTTAAAATCTACCATACCTTCCCCAAGTGGCGTGTTCAACAACTTCCACTTCCCGTTTTTTTTCTCCCACCTGAAGTCTTTGGCGACGATAGAATGAATATGATCTTTGATGAGGCGTAGCCCGGTTTCCCAGGACTGCCCTCCTTCTACTACTGCATGGCGAATATCATATTGACATCCGGCATAGGCAGGATCTATACCCTTAAGAATTTGCCAGATATCCCATATGGAGGCCCCAATCTTGGTACCAGCATGATTTTGATAGGCTCCTTTCAGTCCCAACCTCTTATTCCATTTAGCTAAGCGCTTGAATTGCTTATTGGCCTCCTTAATATCTTGGGGAATGTTCCCGTCTTTAGTAAAAGGATAATAACCTAATCGATAGCGTTTGATCCCTGCCTCCGAAGCAGCAGTTAACACCTGTTGACTCACCTTATTTTCCACATTGAGCAGGTTGCTCACCATATGCGTGGCCAATAAGCCTTGTCCTTTGATCGCCTCTACTGCTCTGGGAAGGTCAGCTTCGACATTTTCTGGCAATACGTGTCCCTTAGGCCTTACCGTAAGTTCTACACCAGCAAAACCAATATCGGCAGCAGCCTTAGCCATATCAGTGTAAGACAAAAACTGTAAATGTTTGGAGAAAATATGGACCTCTAAGGAATTAGCTTGAGCAGATGGCCAAGCGGAAAGAATATTCGTAAAGGGCAATACACTAGCAGTTAGCCCTACTTTCTTAAGAAAGGTTCTTCTTGATGGTTGGTTTTTCATTATTTTGTTTTCCCGTTTCAGCAGCTATCTTTTAAAATAGCTACTTCGGTGATTCTTAAAACTACTGATTTTTGATGGAAAACTATTTAGCAGCTACCTATTACTTTGATTTTAAGCACCCAACGGTTCAGGCTTTTGTAGGGAAAGCGACGAATGACACTATGACTATGCAGGAAAAGGCTATTGCACTCTACTATACCGTACGAGATGGTTGGTTTTACAATGCTTATCAGCTAAATACCGAGAAAGAAGAGTTTCGCTCTAGTTTCATTGCGACGAAAGAACAGGGACACTGCATCGACAAAGCCACCCTTTTGATCAGTTGCTTACGTGCTGTAGAAATTCCTGCTCGATTACATCTTGTCAAAGTCAAAAACCATATTGCTGTAGAAAGGATCATCGAACGTTTTGGCACAGATGAATTAACACCACATGCCTTCGTAGAAATGTACTTGGATGACAGATGGGTCGGCGCCACTCCTGCCTTTAATAAATCTTTATGTGAGAAGCTAAATGTTACTCCCTTGGATTTTGATGGAACAAACGACTCTTTGTTTCAACCCTACAATCGTTCCGGTGGAAAGTTTATGGAATATCTAGATGACTACGGGACTTTTGATGACATCCCCTTTGACTTTATCCGTCAGAATATGATCGAACATTACCCTGGGATTGCTAATTTCTATGCTACAGGCAAATCCTGGGATCTTAGCTAAGCACTTACCTGTATTACCGTTTGAACGAAGGTCTTTCCAATTTTCTACCCATACACTCCTGGACTAACTCCGGAGGCCATTTTCTGACACCTTACACAAGAATGGAAAAGATTTTGCGTTCTAAAAGCTATCTTTGTCGCTCATCAACAGATAATAGGGAGTTAATTCCTATGCATGGGGGAAGAATGAGAAGATTGAAAGAAACATCTTGCATCAGAGAATGACAAAACCGCCGGATAATAGCTTATGAGTGCCCTTGTCTATTACATTGCGTTACCCTTTATTTATTTGCTATCCATGTTACCGTTTTGGGTATTATATAGGGTGTCTGATGTGTTATTTATCATAGTCTATCACCTCTTAGGGTATCGTAAGAAGGTCGTAGTCGAAAATCTTCGCAACTCCTTCCCTGAAAAATCGGAAACCGAAATCCAACAGATTGCAAAACGCTTCTTCCAGTACTTCTGCGATCTGATTTTGGAAACGATTAAAACCCTCACAATCTCTCCTAAAACAGTAAAGAAGCGGCTAGAGTTTGCAGGGACAGACTTGATACGAAGTTATTACGAAAAAGATCAAAGCATTATTCTCATTTTGGGACATTTAGGCAACTGGGAATTAGCTGGTGCGCGTTTCGGTGTAGAGCCTGATATTCATCAACTGTACGTGATCTATCATCCGCTAAAGAATAAATACTTTGATCAATTGGTCTACCATATGCGGACCCGCTTAGGGAACAAGCTATATGAAATGAAAAAGACCCTTAGAGGGATGGTGGGCAATCGAAAAGAGCGAACAGCCACTGCCTTTATTGCCGACCAAACTCCTTCATCCGATAATGCATTCTGGCTTACTTTTATGAACCAGGATACCCCCATTTTTATGGGAACTGAAAAGATTGCTCGAAAGTTTAATTATCCTGTTGTATATATATCCGTGAAACGGGTAAAACGAGGATATTATAAAATCGAAAGTGAGCTTTTGTACGATAATCCCAAAGAAACCGATGAAAACGAAATATCCATACGGCATACCAAGCGCTTAGAAGAAGATATCCAAGCGCAGCCAGAGCTTTGGCTTTGGACGCACCGCCGATGGAAACACAAAAGACAGCAATACAAGCATGACCAACAACCAACTGATTAGGGCTACTAGACCCTTCGCCAAGGAATTTAGGAGATTGAGCTGGTTTCATACGCTATCGACCTTGTCCTTGATGGCTGCCACTTATCTTGTTATATTTTGGTGCCCGATCCTGGGTCTCCAGATTCTAGCTAGTATAATATTGGGTTTAATCATTGTAAGGATGTTTATCATTTATCACGATTACATGCACCGGGCGATATTACAGCGATCTTGGCTAGCCAAATTTATATTCACGATATACGGTTATTTCATTTTAGCTGCACCCAGTGTCTGGAAGCGTTCACACAACTATCACCATAAACACAATTCAAAGTTATATAGCTCGAGTATTGGTTCTTTTCCTGTTGTAACCAAAGAAAAATTCTTAGCCGCAAGCAAGACTGAACAACGCATCTATCTTTTTATCCGACATCCCTTCACCATTGCCTTCGGATATCTCTTCACCTTTATCTATGGCATGTCCATTCTTTCTTTAGTCCGTAACCCAAGGAAACATTGGGATTCAGCTATTGCCTTAGTTTTCCATATTCTTTTAGGTACGGTTATTTATTCTTTTTTCGGTTGGCTTGGCTTGGTACTTGGCTTCTTTATTCCTTACTTGATCAGTCATGCGCTGGGTTCTTACCTATTCTATGCCCAACATAATTTCCCGGATGTCACCTTCAAAGATAAAGAGGGCTGGACCTATATTTCTGCCGCTCTAGAGTCTTCAAGCTATATGAAGATGAGTCCCATCATGCACTGGTTTACGGGCAATATTGGCTATCACCATATTCATCATGTCAATGAGGCCATTCCTTTCTATCGCCTTCCTGAGGCCTACGCCAAAATACCGGCATTACAAGATGCCAAGACGACTTCGTTAAATCCTGTTGAGATCCGCCGTTGTTTTCAGTTGAAAGTTTGGGCACCAGAGGAAAATAGAATGATTGGCATCAAAGGCCTAGGAATGAGTTCCTAATAAAGTAGAGCGTAAGAAGCAAATCCTCATTTAGCGCTGCTAACTCCAGATTTGCTGCCTCAATTGACGCTAAAACCCTCTATAGCAAATTTCAACAGCTAAACTCAAATAGCTTCTTACGCATTGATGCAATAATTTAGCTCAACTTTTCAAAATCTCGACGTTCAGTCCTTAAAATCCATCACTCATCCATTTGGGGTTGTCTAAGCGTGGGTAGCTGTCTTCTTTTGTACGAAAACGACCCGACCACCCATGAAACACCCGTGTTATTTAAAGGAAATCACCCTGCTGGCTTTGTTATTTTTTACGTCTACCAGCCTTTTTTCACAGTCTGAGCGTTTGAGGATCTTTACGGATTGTAATTGTGATCGAAACTATATCAGACAAGAACTTTCCTCTTTTGATCACGTCCGTGATCAGGCGCTGGCAGATGTTCAAGTTTTTATCAACAACATCACCAATGGCAGTGGTGGCCAGACTTATCAACTAAATTTTACCGGAAGAAACAACTTTGCGCACCTTCAAGAAGAGGTAGAATACCAGACGCAGCCTACGATGACCCGAGATGAGGTTCGAAAAGGTTTAGTAAAGAAGCTTTTGGTTGGTTTATTCCCTTACTTGATGGAATCAGACATGGCCGAACAAGTTAGCATCCATCTGCCAAAACCTACCTCCAAGTTCCATCCACAGGAAGAGGAAGACCCTTGGAATAACTGGATATTCGAAATCTATGGATCTGGTAGTTTTAATAAAGAAACCAGCCGGCGCCGATTCAATGTAGAACTAGGCATGGAATCTGACCGGGTTACGGAAGAGTGGAGAATTCGAACAGATGTCGAATTCAACATGTCCGAAAACCGATTCGACAGTGATGAGGAAAACTTTGTAAGTACCCGCGAAAACCACTACCTAAGAGGCAGTATAGTGAAAAGCTTAGGAAATCATTGGTCTGCTGGCTTTTTCTCTGGAGTCAATCACAGCACTTACCGAAACATTGACTTTTCTACCTATATCCAGCCCGCAGTAGAGTATAATTTGTTCCCATACAAAGAAGTACTGAAACGAGAAATCACGCTAGCATACAAAGTAGGGCTTATTTACAATGGCTATATTGAAGAAACTATATACGGAAAAAGAAGGGAAGTCCTTTACAATCATTCTCTTTCGGCTGAAATGCGATTTAGACAACCATGGGGTGATATTTCAACTAACCTATCCGCCTCTGCTTATCTTCATGACATGACGAAAAACAGCTTACGACTTTTCAGCTATGCGAACATACGTGTGTTTAAAGGGCTTTCCCTTCGTTCCTCTGCTAACCTTGAATTAATCAGAAATCAACTTAATCTTCCAGCGGGAAGCGCCTCATTAGAGGACATCCTGCTGCGTCAACGGCAAATCGCGACTGATTTTGAGCTGGGCTTTAGCTTTGGCATTAGCTATACCTTTGGTTCGGCTTTTAACAATATTGTAAATACCAGACTGTAAGAATATATAATCCTGAGATAAGCGTGCAAGAAATTTGTGCTAGAAAACTTGGAATAGAATAGTAAAGCTTCAAAGTTTACAGGTTAAAGGTTTGGGTTCTTCAATGGACATCAGACCTTTAACTTCTTTCTCTTGCGATGGTAAACTTTGTACTACTAAATCAGCGATACAAATTTCTGTCTAGACACCGTTCTCCCGCTAGCGATCTAACCAAGCCTGAAAATCTGCAACTCGACGGCTACTCACCATGACTTCTTCTTCGGATTGCGGATTCAATTCCACTTTCAGACGGCCATTAAAGTGTTTGTGCACCATCTGTATACTTTTGATGTGAACGATCATCTTTCGATTGATGCGAAAGAAATCGGCAGGATCTAATAGGCTGGCTAGTTCATCAAGTGTATAAGCGATGGTGTACTTTTTCCCTTCATTAGTAACTAGAAATGTAATACGTTGGGCAGAGAAAAAATAGTGCGTTTGCTCCGTAGAGACTGGAAAGTAACGAGTACCAGATTTGATCAAAAAGCGCGATTTATAAGCCTGCTGTTGTCCTTCTAGCGTTTTTAGGACCGTCTTCCATTCGGGGTCAGTTTGCGATTTTTGATAGTGTTGTTGCATATCGTCCAGCTTTCCTAAAGCCTTCGCCAATTTATCTTGACTAACGGGCTTCAATAAGTAGTCCACACTGTGTAACTGAAAGGCATCGAGGGCAAAATGGTCATATGCGGTCGTAAATATGACCGGGCAGGTAATTGTTATGTTTTTCAACAGATCAAAGCAAGTACCATCAGACAATTGAATATCAAGAAATAATAGATCTGGCATCGCCTGATTAGACAACCATTCTGTAGCTGCCTCTACCGACCCCAACTTCTCCAGCACTTGAAAATTAGCGTTGTGTTTCAGGATCATTTTCTCCAACTTGTTGGCCGCTAATGCTTCGTCTTCAATGATTACAATCTTCATACTATCTCTTACTGATGTTTGATCAAAGGCAAGCCTACTTTAAAAGCAGCAGCCGTACATTTCCAATCTATTTCTTGGCGGGCAATTAGCCAGTATCTTCTGCGAATATTTTCCAGGCCAAAACCCGTCTTTTCTTGTGGAGAGAGGGCTTTGGTTTGCAGGTTATTCTCAACCCGAAGCAGTGCTTTATCTGCCGTAGCGATCTTAATATGTAGCGGTTTCTTGTCTGAGAGCTTATTGTGTTTCAAGGCATTCTCGATGAGCATTTGCAAAGAGAGTGGAGGCAATAAGTAATCCTTATAGGAAGGAGAAACTTTAATATCTATCTGTAAAGCCTTTGCAAAGCGTTGTTTTAAAAGGAAATTATAAGATTCCAAAAAACGTAGCTCTTCAGATAAACTGATCAGTTCGATTTCCCTGTTTTTGAGTACATATCGGTATACCTGCGCAAAACGATCCAAGTAATCTTGTGCAGGTTCATTATCCACCTGAATCAGCGCGGAGAGGATATTGAGATTATTAAATAGGAAGTGAGGCGAGAGATGAGATCTCAGTGCAAATAATTCCGATTGTACCTGCTCTTTTTTAAGCTTTTCCTGTTCTATAATCGCTCTTTTCCACTTCCGCAAAAACAATAAACCGAACTGTACGGATAGCACTGGCACTAAGAAAAGTGTCCCATAAATATTGAGCAAGATCAGTTGATCTTGATCAGGAGGGAGTTGTGTAAAACCATTTTTAAATAAAATATAGGTTAGATTAATACACCCCAATGAGTAAAAAAAAGTCAGGACAAGTTGCAGAAAGAAACGAGAAGAAAAGGAAGACTCCCAAGAGTACTTACGTTGGATAAATCGGTAAATCAATAAATTACCGACCCAAAGGCAAAAGCTCAAAACCAAAACCCATAGAACGGCTACCTGATATATCGGATAGCCTTCATCCTCCGCCCCTTGTTGGAGCCAATACCAATAGAGGAAAATAGTAGCTCCCAGTATAATGAGCAGTGCCGTTTGTAGGCTCAGTCGAGAAAAAAATAATCGCAAGTACTCAGTCAAAATCGATACTTTTAATGTCTTTCCATTCCACATACTCTGCTCGTCCGCTCGGTTTAATCACGATAATACCATGATTGGCACTATTGACATCCGAATTTCCACCGAGCAGTAATTGACTTTCTTCCTTTAAATAAACCGTCGAAAATTTATCGTTCTGTGGTTCAATTCGTTGAATGTAAGAGAACGGAATAAAGTAGTGGTAATTTCCATTCTCGCCATTCAAAAATTCTACATTGTAAATTTCATCCAAGTCGTAAATAATCTGCCCTCGAAATCGTGTTCCGTTATTCAAAAGGACAACCCCCTCCAATAGTTCGGGCGTCTTGAAATAGTCATAGGCGGGAGGAGGTAATTGAGATTGCTCAAAGGCAACCGAGATGAAGTTTTCCCACTTAATAGTGACTTGTCCTAGGTAAAGTCCTCTAACCTTAATACCATGATTACCTTTACTTACATCATCATGTTCATTGAGAAACAACACTCGCCCAGAACGCATCGTGATCATAGATCCATCCTTTTGCGCCTTTAGTGTCTTAATATTCCCAAACTTTAGATCAATATTCTTTCCATTTTGCTTTCCACTAATCTTATCCTTAGAAAGGCACTCCTCCATATCCCAAGTAATAAAGCCTTCGAAAACCCCTTGCGTAGTAGAGACTCTCCCATAAACAGGCACCCCCAAAGGGCAATTGAAACTAGCTGGAGTATCTTGAAAGGCTATCGCATGTATCCTATCAAAACCAAACTTAAATTGCCCTTTATTTTGGTCGAAAATAGTGACCTTTTTGTCCAAGTCACTCCCTCTGTTTCTCCGTAAACTTATCTCTTTACCATTCTTAAGTTGGAGCAAAACCGTATTATCTGCTTGAACGGTCAATTTTCGGATATCACCATAATAGCATCTAAAAGCAAAATTGGGATTAGGGTTTTTATCCTCCCAAAGCGCCATAAAACCATACTTAAATTCCTCTGTTCTCCTTTTAATCCGCTGTGCCTCCTCCTTTGAGAGCAAATGCCGCATGGGGCGTTCGTTTTTAGAGGCATTAAATATATCATCCCATAGGGCTTCCTCATTGCTCCAACGCAGTTGGCCTTGATAGGATTCTCCATTTTTCAAGATGACTTTCCCATAGATCACACCTTGACATAACTGTCCTTGTGCCATAGTGGGTATTAGAAAAATCCCCCATAGCATTAGTTTTCTCCAGTATGTATACTGACCAAAGCAATTCAGGGAATCCCAAACTTTCTTTGTGTCAAGTATAAGCCTTTTCTTATTCACTTGTCTTCGATTTAAAGGATGCTATTTTCAATTGATCCTAAGTACCTCGATAGGTGGTGTAGCTTTAGGTACTTACTCATAGGAAAATATAACCATTCCTCTCGAATTTTGATAACCCCTTCTATCACAAGAACTCCAGAAGAAAGGGTCTTGTCGTAGTTCAGGCAACTAAAAATGACTGAATGCCAGGATTGTATGATTGAATGTAGCTTATAGAAGACTGAATGTATACAAGAGGATCGAAAGCCGAAAAGACAGAAAATATTTCTTGTCTTCCGTTTTCGAGCCCCCTTGTCTTAAGGAATGAGTTCCTAATCGATATTCTCCCGCCTCTTCCAAGTACGGATTAGCTTCCGCTGTTCAGGAGTTGGTGTAGCATTAAATGGCCCTCTGGCTTGTATGACCTGACGGTCTTCCAGTTCAATGGTGACCAAGCTGAACCAGGTTCCATTTATGTACTCACGGAGTGACCAAATAGAGCTGGTAGAAGTTGTACATTTAGCACTATAGCCTCCCACACAGTGGTTCATGACAGCTCCTTCACGGTTTAGTTGATTTTCATCCGTCAATTCAACGATCTTATAGTGGCGATCAGCTTGTTTGATCTCCATGGGACCGACACTAGAATGTGCCGCCCATCGAACCAATTTTGACCTTTTACCCGTCATAAGCAGGCGGGCCTGCTCCCTAGCCGCCCGGGCATTCGCACGAGCTTGTATTCGGTCTAAATAAGCTTGACTATCTCTAAGTAGTTGAGCAATGGTTCGGGATTTTACTTGGTAACCTGACTGATCTCTGAGACAATGGTATAGATATCCCATTAGACTTAGAGCTTCAGGTATGTCCAAGTTTTCAAACTCATCACAGGCCAATTTCTGCAATACGGGATTCCACAATTCCAGTTCTGCCAGCAGAGGTGCTTTACTCGGACGGTGTCGCATAAATCGTTGCATCACAGTCAACAACAACTCTCCCGCTCCCAGTGAAACACCATAGAAGTACAAGTACATGTCTCGCATTCCTGCGTGAAAATTATACGGCAAGGTCACAAAAGCTTTCGCCATTCGACGTGTGTAGGGCCGAAAATCTGGCCCTTTTCTTACACTCCCTCCGATCGCCAAATGCCTGAATTCAGGGCTCTGAAAATGGTACACTCGGTTGTTTCGACCATAGGACAAGCCATTGTTCCACCAGATGTATTCGGGGACATACTTGATAATGGTAGAAAAATCCGTTTGATAGTACTCATCTTCCTTCTCGGTCTCCTCGATTCTTTCCTGATGACGATGCCAAACCTCCCACCAAGCCAATATCTTCTCTGGATACCCATGAAGCGCCTCTCTGTCCATCCGATGGGTAAAGCGAGCCTCAAAATGTGGCAAGATCGATGAAAGAAATTCTCGCAGGAAAACATTGCTCTTCTGGGCCACAAATGCGGGTGATGCTTTCATGATCAATTCTGATCCAAAGCTCATTAGATCATCTGGCAAAACTCCATGATTAGCCTTAAAAAAACGGATCAGGACGCGCAGGTTACTCGAGGGAACTTCTACTAGCTTTTGCAGTAGATCAACACTAAGGAAGTCTAACATTCGGGCGGCCAGCATATCTTCCAGTGCTTCCTTTTCGATAGCTAAAGAACATAATTCAATAAAGATTTTTTGGGCAATCCTACCATATGGAAACGGTTCACCACTACGCAAAATACGCTGAAAAAAATCATGAAGTAAGCCTTCTTGATTATCTGCTAAGATCAAGCTAAAGGGGTTTTGATTTGCCTGAAGCTGTTGAAATAATCGGTACAGCGCTGGAATTGATGATGCTTGTAAGAGGGGCTTCATTCCAGAGTGTCCATTCATTCGATGAAGAGCTTCGAGGAAATTCGTTCGATCTCTTTCATCCTTGATCCTAATGCGATGGATAGCTCGTTCCCACTGGTACATGGCGGTTAAGTTTTCATTCGATAATTTTTGGAAGTTGAAGTGCCGAGGTAGTAGCCCAACACCTTTACTCAGGTTTTCTGGATACAATAATGGAAAATGCAGCTTAAAAAGTTCCCGGGAACTATTGTTGAATCAGCTCGGTTATAGAGTTGCAAATGCGCAGAAGTAGTGCGATAATAGTAATCGTGAAGCTACTGGTGATGTATTTTATGGCTAGGCTAGGCAGAAAAATTGCACCTAGCCGTAGGCTAAGTAAGGCTTTTTCTAATGAAGCCTAGCCGAAAAAGACACAGCAGGAAAACAGGAGTATCTATTGTCGCACTACTTAACATAGGCAATCAAGCTCTCTAGGGAGAGCGCCCAGTTGAAACCTGGGAGGGCATGGTTCGAATCCTGGGTTGCCACTAATTCTTCTCCTCGAGCATCCGAAGTATATGCACTCATTTCGGCTATACTTCGGATGCTTACTTTTAAAGTTCTTCTATATTAGTTTTGTTAAAGGGAAAGTCTTGTTGAACTGTAAATGCCGAGCAAGAAGGAATTTCTTTGCTTGTTAAGCTCTCTTGAGGTTGCAGTATATAGATTTGAATAGCCAATCAAGGCATCGAATCTTCGTTTTCTAAGTCTTAAATCATACGAGAATACTTCTATCCACCTTCGAGTTAGTTCTTTTTCAGTCGAATACCATGCTGTCTAAGTACATATATCCTATAGTTCTGGAGAATGTGTAGAAAAGATGATAAAAACCTTCACAAGAGCTCAACTCTCCTGATTTCTGTTGCAGTTTCGAAGAAGAAGACAATGGGGCTAGCGCTCCAACCGATTTGCACTGTGCTCATCATAGCCTCAACAGCCAACTTTTAACCGCTACAATTTCATTGCTTCTCCTAAACGGGGGGGGGTAGCAATTAACCTTGTTACAAAATGAAAGGAGGGTGAGGAATCCAACTATATTCATAATAATTTGAATGGACCAGATTAATATTAAGAGTTTAGGGAAGTCCTAATTAATTCAGAGAACCAACAGATGTTCTCTTAGCCCTAAATGGACTCAATATCATTCATAACTACCTCAAACATATTGATTATCGTATTACTCCAACTATCGTCTTCAATATAATCCTTCACGATTTGCTTTGCCTTTCCAAAAAGTTCTTCGGTCTTTGAGTAATTACCATCCAATTTATAGCAAAAACTTAAAAGAAAAGTATAAATCGCAGCATCCATATCCCCCGTTCTTGAAACTGCCACAAATTTATTCAATACTTCTTCACATTCCTTAAGTAGATGCAAATGCCCTTTATAGAATACCTTAAAAAATAATAACCCAAAATGACTATCTAGTGTTTTCAAATGATCTGAGCCATGCTCTGCATAGTTCTGCTCATAGCCCTTTAAGAATAGGCTTTCAACCTCTTCTATTGATGTGTTAGTATTCATAGCCATCATTCCCATCTGAGTAGGTGAAGCAGATAGGAAAGGATGATTCACACCATTGGTTTTATTTAAGATCTGCATAGCTTCATTAATATCCCCTATTCCCTCCATCGTCAACTCATTTGCCAAATTTGGGTCATCTACAATGATTGCCGCCTTATGTGATTTGCTAAGTCCCATAAATAATTTACACTCCGCATACAGTGGATGGTCAAGACCATGTTTAAGTTTTATATTCTGACTTGTTACTGTTAAGCGATCCAGAGCTTGTTGTACTTCCCCCTGTTCCATATTCACCAAACACATTATAGTTTGAATTGCGGCCATTTCAGGATGATATTCGCCATACTGTGCCACTAGTATATCATAAGCATTATTTAGTAGAGTAAGTCCAATATCTTGTTCCCCTTTTTCGATCTTTATCATGGCTAAACTAAAATATACTCTCCCCAATAGAGGGTGCTCACTATCGTCTAGCACTGTATTTAGAGAAAACTTAATTTCATTCGCCAAGGCCTCAGCCTCATCTAGTTGGCCTAAATTTCGATAGGCATGACTAAGCAAGATCTTTAGAAAATAAACCTGCAAATTATGGTTTGTCTCACCATATAGCTCTTGATATACCTCTAGTGCATTTTCTAAAGCATCTTTGGCTTCTTTATATTCACCATTTATCAGCTGCACTACCCCAAGGTTTTCTTGCAGGTAAATATTTGTTTGAGGTTCAACTACTTGATCCTTATCTTGAATTAATTCTCGATAAACTAGCGCTGATTGTTTAAGTAAAGACTGGCTTTCCTCTATTTTACCTAATTGTCTATATGCTATACCTAATTGTAGTTGTATTGCCAAAGTTGAGGGAGCAATTTCACCATCTTGTGCTAAATAATATGTTAGAGAACCCTCCAAGGCAGAAATGACTTTTTTAGATTCTCCTCCTTCATTCCATAAAGCACTAACTTGAAGAGCTAATGCTAAAATACGTTCATGTTTCCAACCAAATAAGTCAATAATTGACTCTCCAAAAGATGTCCACTGAAATGCTTCTACAAAATCACTACTTAGATGATCAAAACTCAAAAGGCGATCTATTTCATCAATAACTTCTTCGGTGTTTTCAATGTCAGGTTTTAATTCTATGCGGCATACTGTCCGAATCAATGGATGCATTCTCAAACGTTTAGCATCACTCTCCAGCCACCCTTTTCGAGCTAAATCATTAAGTTCATTAATCATTTGAATTTCAGACGTTCCTCCCCATCCTAGCAATTTTATCAAGTGCTCTCCCGATACATATTGAGGAGGCAAAATCGAAAATCTTCTCAAGATTTGCATTTGAATGTTGGATAACTGTCTCTCTCTTTCCTCGCCATCACTTGCTAAAGAAAATACGGATAACAAAAACTTTAGAGCAGGGAGCCTTTGACCTCTATTTGAGACACTGATATCTATCTCTAATTCAGGTCCATTCCAAATGGGCTTTTGTAGATATTGGATTAGTTCTGGTACACCTTCAATTCTATAATTATGGGCAGTTGTTTTAGCCAACAATTCTAATACCAGTGGATGATAATCGATAATGCCAAATAATTCTCTCAAGTCATCATCTTGAGTTTGATCTAACTCGAAATGTCTGGAAAATAGTGCTTTTGCTGACTGAAAATCTAGCTTTTCAATACGCACGTGTCGAGTGTGGTCAGGATAGATTTCCTCTCTAGCGGTAATAATTACATGCCACCCCTTTCCTTGCGGTAGTTTTTCTAGGTCATCTAATGAAAGGTTTGCTGCGTCATCTATAATCAGTAGATTCTTACCTTTAATATCTCTGAGTATCCGGAATAGATATTCTAATAACTCTTGACTTTTCCGATATTCTTGAAATACTTCCGTTAAGCCAAGCTGCTCCAACAACTCTAGGTTTTCCAAAAGGCCTAACTTGATTCCCTTGTGACCATCAACCCAAATTACATGGTCAAAATCAACAATGTATTTATTTAAATATGCCTTCGCTAATACTGATTTTCCGATGCCGCCCATTCCTTGTAAAACCAGAGGAACTTGCTCTTCCTGGATATGATGATGTATTTGTCCTATCTCTTTTTCTCTCCCGATAACATGATCATTGGAGATTTTAGGAATTGGAGTGAGTTCCTTTGCTAAATAGTATGGCTTCGTAGGGATGGACCACTTCAGGCTGCTTGATTCTTTATAGAATATCCCCCAAGAAAAGGGGGCATCTGAAATTTTGCTGTCTTTCGAGCCAATCGCCCGGTACTGTTCTTTCGCAAGCTCAGCATTAGGAAAATTCGTCAAAACGTGGGCCCTAGCATGCTCAAATGCGACTTCTAGATTCTGACCTTTTACCAAAACTTGATAGAACGCACTGGCAAATGTTTTTGCTTTAGCATCACCAATTGGGGCATAGGTAGCTATTATCACCTCAACCCCAGATTCGATAAACCCTTGTACTTGCCCAAATGTTGCGCAACCGTTCAAAAATACACAGTGTAAGTTTCGTTGTTGTGAAAATAGTGAAGCCAAGCCTCTAGCATGAGCTTTCCTATTTGTGTGTTTCTTATCATTCAAGTCTAATCCTTGCCCATCCGCATGTCCACCATAATGAAACAACTGAATCTTGTCTCTATATTCATTGAACTGATTAAATATTGTATCTTCAGTAGTGAATTCATTATGTAGCAATCTAACTGCACCAATAGCGTCTAACGGTTTGATAATTTGAGTGATAATTTGAAATTCTTCATGTAAAGCAGGCAAAGGATTGTTATGATGATGTGCAAATGCAAAATATAGGTTGGGAGGAGAGGTAATCAGCTTCTCAATGGGTAGAGACGGAGGTGTACTAATCGTCAAGGAACGGCTTGCATCACTTATCTGCTTATTAACGGCCATACCTGAGGCGGGAATAGTTTGGTGTTCAGAAGAATGCAGCCCTGAATCATTCGCCGCTAAATTTTGCGAAGTTTTAGAGTTGGGCGTTACAAAATATTTTTCGTAATCTGTCGGAACATCACTTAACAATAATGTCTTTTCAGGCTTCTCAATAGAACTACTCATTCTCACAAGTGCTTGGCCCATTAAAGACTTTACTAGGTTATCAACCACTCGTGCATTTCCAAAATCATCATCTCTGTAGTGAAGATAGATATTACGAAGTAGTTCTTGAATTCTTTCTGCAAGAGCCGGCTCTGTTAGATATCCAGCCTTTTGTACTTTCAAGTTGAAGATCTGGAATAATTCATCAGCGTTGTAATCCTCAAACTCAATAGTAGTAGGAAAGCGATCTCTAAGTCCTGGATTAGCCTCGTATAGTATCTCAATTTTATCAGCATACCCTGCCCAGATAACCATCAAATCATCTCTCCACTCTTCCATGATTCGATTTAGTGTATTCAGAGCTTCTAATCCAAATTCATCGTGTTCTCCTCTATATAAAGTATACGCCTCATCTATAAATAGGATTCCTCCTTTTGCTTTCTCGCAGGCATCCACAACTAAAGGTGCTGTTTGACCTACGTATCTAGCCACCAGATTTTCACGTGAGACAACATGGAAGTTGTTAGAGTAAAGAATACCTTCTTCTTTATATATTTCCCCAAGTAGTTTTGCAACTGATGTCTTACCTGTGCCCGGGTTACCGGTAAAAACAAGGTGTTTTCGCCTCCCCTCAATATTAAGTTCAGGGTTTTGTGAAATCAACTTAGTAATTTTCAACTCATTCATGATTAGCTGTTTGACCTTTGTCAATCCAATCATGCTTGATAACTCCTGTTGTGGTTCAATCGTAGATCCAATATGTAGCTCTGCGTACGCTAATTCCCTTAATGTGGCACGTTTTTTTTGTAGTTTTTTAATCAGTTTCGGAAGTCCTAGCCAATCAACAGCCTCATTATCCAGTAGTCTACGTCGCTGAATCATTCGCTGAATCTCATCTGCATGCGGAGTCGAAATATTCAAAGCCTCATTAGGGGAGCTGTCCTCTGCCCTTTGTCTTTTGCTGTCCAAATAATGGTGCAGCTGTATATTACCTTTTTCTTGTAAGATTCCTAGAACCCCTTCAATAGAATCCCTGTAGCTAATGATGATGCATTTGTTTTTGAAGATTGAGGACAACTTCACCCACTCCTTAAGGCGATCCTGGAGCTGTTTTGCCGCTTCGCCATTGAGTTCCAATTCATCATAATGAGGAATAATGACGGCTGTCCTATAATCAATTTCATTCATCATTAGGTTCATTGCAGCAATAGCGTCAAAAGTTCTAGTCTGAAGCATTCGTTTAAGCTGCTTTGATTCAAATCCCAGTGGATAGGAATTATCTTCTTGTTTTTCATTTTCCTCTGCTTCAAAAAGATCTAAATCACCCAAAGGCCTACCATCTGCTAATGATTCTAGAGCTTCAAACTCATTTGTTTGATGACCACTACTTTTAGGTTGGCTTAGTAACCATGATCGTTCGTCCAGCGTATAAAGTTCGCTGGAGTTCTGGTAAAATACAACCCGATCAAAGCCCTTTCCGATCAGATACTCTACCAAAACATATTCTATATTCTTAGGGACATAATCCGATGCTGAAATAAACTCATCAACCACATGGCCATAAATAAACAATATCGGTCCACTTTTAACCAGGAAGTTAGGATTGCTGGAAATTCTCTGGATTGACATCAATTTCCAATTTAAAGTGATCTGGCTTTCTCTATAACACTTGCAGGAATTTTATTTCCTTCTTTAATCAGGTTCTCAACATGGTATAAGCCACTGAGGCCTTCCTCATCTGAATTAGATCTCGTTGTAGTAAATTCGATACCGTACTTTTTCAAAGATTTTTGCAAGCCTTCCCAGCGTTCTTGTTTGGCCTTCTCTCCTCTATAGGAATCTTTATAGGTATTAATAGATAAACTATTTTTGCTAGTATCTTCATTTGGTGAGATCATAGCTACAATCTCTGTTTGATCAACATGCTGGAACTTTATTAAATAAGCACTTCTTTGGTCTTGCCCTTCAAATCCACGTCCTCCTTCAACAACCCTAAATCCAGGCCCTAAGGCTTTAACAATTAAATCTGCTAATTGTGCCCTTCGATGAGAAGCATAGACTTTTTCAATGCCAACCTTAATTAGATTTAAACGTTCATCCTCTAGCTCTTTGAGGTTGCTCAATATCTCTTGTAGCTGATCTGATTTGAAAGCGGAATTCGTCCTCTTTGTTTCCAGTACTTTTTGTAGCTCCTCCCCTTTACTCTCCAATTGAGAGTAGGCACCTTTAGTCCAGTAATCCAGTTCTACTAGATAACCTTTCTCGTCAAGTTCTATTTGTCTATTTTGTCTAACCATTTCAAGAAAGGTCTGCAGGGCATCAAAAGCTAAATCAAACAGGCGATCAAATTCGACCTGTTGCCTCAATACTTGCCTGTCGATTCTGGTCAATTGGATAAAAGAATCTTGTCCCCTAGCTAATGCTGCTTGAAAGTCTCCAGCTTCAAAATTAACTATGGCTTGCTCCAAGACAGGGATAATATCTTCCTCTATGGCGTTAGGAGCGAATTTTTGTATAGCTGATTTATTGCCAAACTCTTCAATCATCACCTCCATTCCTTTGATAAGATCTGTTGCTCTTTTTTCTCTGTCTGATTCTTGTTCAAATAAGTACTGAACATCATTTTCCAGTTGACTAATCTTCAAGCTATGATTCTTAGAGATTGTTTCAAACTTGCTGTCAAATGCTGTCAATTGATCAGAAGTCCAATCCTTTAGGCTTTTCACTTTCGAAAGTAAATCCTCTCTTTGCTGTTGTTGAGCTTCTAAGAAGGCTAAGCGTTGCTCATCCATAGATGCTTGATGCCTTTCTGCCATCTTCTTTATTTCGCCCTCCATCCTATCTGTCATTTCACGTTGCCTTCGTCTCTCCTTTTCTAGCTTCCTTTCCAGGTTTGAAAACTGACGGCGACTTTCTTGACGTGCATTGGCAACAGCCCTTCCATGGTTGATGCTTGCTTGCACTCCGTCAACAAAGTTTCTGACTTTTTGCTCTACTTTCTTTCTAGCACTCCGTAATTCATCTGCTAGATCACTCCATTTGAATCCACTCATTAGAAAGTTCTATTATTTATGATGCAGGTTCTATCTAAATCCAAGTTGGCATTTTCGATTAGGGAATTCCAATTGTTAATATATCCTCTCCCAATTGGTGAAACTCTAATTGCCTTCTCCCAAACTCCAATTGCTCCTTATAGGGCAGAAGTTTTTTTGTCAAGAAGTGCACCTTTTGATTGTTTGACCCTCTTAGCCCGATTCCGTCATTCTTTTTTTCAACATAGAGTCCCGAAATCAATACGTCGGTTTTTGAAAGTAAATTCTTCGCATCGCTCCAGGTAAGCTGATCCAAACGGAAGCCGGAAAATATAATTACGTCTAATTCCTGTCTACTAGTCTTCACTTTTTGTAATAGTGAAGCCAATGCCCGTGCTTGCATAAATGGCTCACCCCCTGAAATGGTAATCCCAGAGATGTTATTCATTTCTAGAATAACATTAGCAAGTATTGAAATAGCTATAGTAGTAGCACGTTCAAAAGGAATCCAAGCAGGAGAAATGCAGTTCTTACATGAAAATGGGCACCCTTGAACCCAAAGTACGAAGCGTTTTCCTGGCCCAAGAGCTTCACTAGAAGGGCACACTTCAGCAATATTTAGAGTTTCATCCATGTCTCTCTAGGCTTTGCTTAACGAAATCCTTAGTATTTTGCTTTATCCGTTCGGCTAATCGTTGATCTATTTCCTCTAGTTGCATTTTTAGTAACTCTAGTTGTTTTTCTAATCCACCATCTAAGTTCAAATCAGTTACTATCACTCGATTAGCTTCCTGATGTATCATAGCACTTTCTACTTCTGCTCTTATCTCTGCTGAAATTTTGTTATTGTGCTTTTCAATTATCTCATTCACTTCATCCAAACTAGAATTAGCCCCAACTAGAAGTTTACACGTTCTTTCTAGCTTCTGTAGATCTTTGGTCTTTGCCTTTTTTTCGCCGAGCAATTGCTCTTTCCTTTGTTCCCATTCAGTTCTGGATTTCTCTACCTCCCTTAGTTCTTTTTCGAGTGTTAGAACATTCTTCTTGAGGTTCTCCAATTCCTCTTCGTCAATCCACTTTTGGAGGTTCTCCAATTCTTGTTTTCTTTCCTGGAGTCTAGTTTTCTCTTGTAATTGTTCCTTATAGGTATTAGATTCTCTTTCGAGTTCTGTGACTGTATCCCGCAAAACTTTATAAGCTTTTTTCATTTTAGCCAACCCCATCTTTTGGCTTGACAACTCTTTTTGCAAATCCACTAATCTGCTCTTAGTTTTCTGTAAAAGAAAATCGCTTTCTAGAGAAGAGCCAAGACTTTTCAACCAAGCCTCCTGAGTATGGATTATTTCGTAGATTTCTTCCATCAAGTATCCGAAATCTAATCCTTGCTCCTGTTCCAGTTTAGCTACAATTTCAGTTGTAAAGACCTTGATTAACTGTTGCTGAACAACCCGTTGTAAATTTGGCAATAGTAATAATAACTTCCAGTCTTTTGCAATAAAAGCGGAGGCTTCATCAGGGAAAGCGTTGATAAGATGATTAATGTTCTCTTTGAATTCCTGCATTTCGTGTTTAAGAGATTTTAAAGGTTTCTGCAACCTGAAATTGATCTGTCGTACTTTCCAAAACCAGTCTAATCTCCTGGCTTTCAAGCATAGCGAAGCGGAGCAAAAAACTATGTCTTACATATTTGGGTAGAAGTTCAATAGCCCAATCTATTCTGGACCTCTCAGTAGCCCCTTCTTTATCCAGAACGGACAACTGTATAGTAGAAGTAGCTGCTGAAAAACGTAACGAAGCACCGGTATCATTAACTTTACCATATTCTAACAATTCTACTTCCGAGCCATCTAAAACAATAAGATCTTCTTTGATCCGAAAGCTGTCAGATATTTCATCAAAGTAAACCTTATTTGTCCGTACTTGAATAAGAAAGTTGAAATTAGCACGAAGTTTAACTATTCCTGAAGATATCAGTACGGCCCCATGGACATCGGAGATATTTTGCATCAGTTCTATGGGGTATCGCTGGTTTCGCAAATATTCAGGCATCAACGAATGCAATGCTAGTTCCCCTGCTAATAGTACGGGGAAATAATCTAACTCTCCGTTTTCACTGAGTCGCCTAAAAGTCTCCTCGTATGTCTCAACCCATTGCTCTTCGGCATCCAGTACATGATGCAATAATAGTGGAGCGTCATTAATCTTAGTTAGAAGTCGGAATTGCTCATTTTTAGGGTCTCCGCTATACCTCTCTGTATAAATCAACTTCATTTTTTCTCCTATAAATAGTTGATCTAAGAATCCAGCTAAAGCCGTAATGTCAACAACTCTCAGGTTACTTTCTATAGCACTGCCTAAAAAATCTCTAAAAAAATCCTCCCTTCCGGCTGCTAAAGTTTCGCCTCCTACAGATGGATTCTCCACAGCATAAATAGCTTCATTTTGCATATGGATTTTTATGATACTAACTTTACCCGAATCAATATTAACCACTAACGGAAGTTTCTCCTTATTCTTTGAATAAGCCTGCGCTGCAAGTGCCAAAGGTTCAGGTATTATTTTAACTCTGAAACCAGACAGCTCCTGCATCAGCATAGATTGGATACGAGAATATTCAGGCCTCCATATCCATGGTAAGATAAAGCTAATGCTAGTTTCATTTCCATTTTTCGCAATACTTAGCTTCTCTAGCTGAGTTTTGATTGATTGAAGAACCCTAGAAAGGAATTGCTGAATGGGCGTTCTGCTCAACTTAGCATCATATAATTGTTCCCGATACTTGATATCTATAGATATTTCGTCTTTTCCCTGTTCCAGTATTGCAATATCCAAAAACCAGGAATTCAATTTGATACAACAGAATGTGGTGGGAATCTCTACCATGTCTCTTTTCAAATATAGTAGAAATAAATGATTAAAAGTTTTAATCAATAGAAAAATTATAAGTTATTGAGATGACTATTGATTAAAGAAATATTACTTGAGATTATGGCCTGGGTTTGCACCAATAATCCCGCACATGTTTTTGACGAAAAGCCTAACGGAGGGGAGATTCGTTGCCCTAAATGCAAGATACTAAGTTTTCTGGTAGACAGTGGGACTTTAGATACAGATTATCAGGATGAACTAGGGCTCTGTATACTCTTGATGGACGCATCCACTTCGATGACACAACACAACATTCCGCCGAGCAAAAAGACAAGGTTAGACTTAGTATCTGAAATTGCGGCCCAAGGTGTTTTTGACTTGCAGGGGATCAGCAAATCAAAAGAGACCTATATCTGTGCCATAGGATTTAGCAAATCTGTCCAAACGTTATTTTTCGATTCAGTTAATAATCTAATCGATAAGTATAATGGTGATGTTGATGCCTTCGCTAGATTTATTAATAAGGAGTTGTCTAAGATGCCAGGCGACACAAATATCAATGCTGCCTTGACTGCTGCATACAGCTTAGTTCAAAAATTTATCAACAAAGAACTCCTAGCCCTCGAGGATTATGAAGTTCTACATCATGCTATGTGGACTCATGATAAGAAGGACATAGATATACCTAACGTTAGAGTACTACTGTACACAGATGGTTCACACAATGTTCCGACTGCCATGACTCCCATTATAAATCCATTCTCAGAAATGGAGCCAGATATACTAATAGGAGCATTTATTGGAAGGGAGAACCACGAAGGTTGTATTAAACTTAAAAATGTAATTAGCAATTGCCCAGAACATAATCAGCCTCAATTTTTCATACTAGACCATTTTGATAAGCTGGGGACCTTAAGAAAACTCTTCCATATGGCTTCTGGAACATCAGGGTTTTGTGTCAAGTGTTTAAAAAAATAATTTTAATAAGTGAATATTTGCATTAGAACCAATCGCTTATGCTTGGAACAATTATAGCCTGGCTAGTCATCTTTTTGGGAGTGATCATTTTATATTATCGTCATAAATCCATTTCGGATGAAGACTTTGACATTCCTGTGTCTATTAAACCAAAAGATAAATCAGAATCAAAGATTGAACCCAATCAAAAAGAATACTCACCAGAAGAACTACCTTTTATTAAGGAGAGAGATGACCTTCAAAGTCAGATCGAAATTATAAGCCGATGCTTTCTAAAGGGGCAGGTTGAGAGGTTCGATGTTGATCTGTTAGAAGAAAAGTTTCAGCGATATCTAGAATGGTTACCTACTAAGGATCAAATTAAATCGATTGAGGATTTAGTGCCAAATACGGATAATACCCCCTTAGAAAGGATTGTGCAAAAAGAGAGCACCTCGGTTGAACAGGACTACTCCCATCATTATTTCATTAGCGAAATCATGTTATCTGCTGGTCCTAGGAAAAGATTTATCAATGCCCCAACAGAAGCCGACACCGACCTCGGGGAGGACGTAGCAGGATTAGTTCAAAAAGGCGACTATCTTTTTTTCTGGGTTTTGGACGGTGCTAGTAATTCTTCTATTATTCGAACCAATAGCGGTGCAGATCTCTTCTCAAGTCGACATCTTGCCCATTCTATTGGAATGCACTGCGGAAGGATATGCAGAAATATTTCAGAAGTCGGGCCACTAGACTCTCAGAGTATAGCCCAACAGGCTATTAAAAATACGGCACTTGAGTGGGAAGAACATTTTTCAAGCTTAGAGGAACAAGATAAATTACAAATCGAGTCTAAGTTAGAGAATGGAAACCAAACTTGTTCGACCACTATGATTTTTGGTACTTTACATAAGGATGGAACCCTCAATGCTATCAAAATTGGAGACTCTGTCCTTCTTGCATTTGATCACGAATCACAAATATCTAATAGCAAAAAGGGGGAAACTTCCAGAGTCAAAAAAACTAGTTTATTTTTTAGACTTGATGCAGACACCAAAAAGATCCAGTATAATAACCCAATGAAAGAATTAACTGAGTTGCATGGCGTTCAGATGCTGATTGGTGCTACCGACGGCGTTGGCAAATCCACGTTAGCTTTATTGAAGACACATTTACCTAAAAATGAAGAAGAATTGAGACAGGCAATAAGTTTTCTACCACAGAAAACTGAAGACGATAAGTGTTTGTTAATCGTTCGCCTCAATGAACGCTATTAGTCCTACTATTAATTGAACGATAATGCAATATGAAGCTAAAGATCGGTTCGCAAAAATTCAACTTTGAACCAAATTTTTCACCAGCCAGTAGCAATTGGAAAAGGAGACTCAGTTGGTATACTCCTTCGCCAGTATTGATTGGGACTTATAATTGTTTTGTCAAACGCTTCGAGAATCAGCCAAGTGGCTGGCCACTGATCAAAACACTATTGAATGAAGAAAATATAAATATCCCAAAGGTTCTTGCTGTATCAGAAGCGAAGGAGACAGGTGACTCTACTTGGTATTTGTTTCATGAATTCTTAAAGGGGCCCACTCTAAAGGAAGCCTTAAGAAAAGATATAAAAATTCAATACGAGAATCTCATTGATGGCCTTTGGAAAGGGTTGGAAGCTATTCATAAACGGGGATATTGGCATACTGATTTCAATGAAGATAATATATTATTTAGCCTATCTGATAAGCAATTCTATTTAATTGATATTGACAGTACAGAATCGGTAAAGTTAAAACCACGTAGGGAAAGTAGTAAGAAAGGGGGAGTAGTCAATCATGAACTCGCTATCATTGCGCTCCGATTCATAGAACAGTACATTGATAAATCCATTGATAGTTTTGCCCCCTTTGGAGGAATCTTATTGAATCAATTGCAATTTCTAGCCTTAATTGCAAAACTAGACTTTTTGAGAAATACGAAAGATAAGATAAGTAAAAAAGAAATACGCACTTCTGTACCAAAACACTTGAAGCAGTCAGGGACAATTGCTGACCAATACCTTACTGCAATATGGGACAATAGAAATGATGGGGCAATCCTAAGTTTACCAATTCTCAAGACCATCGTTAAACATCATTTCCCAAATTTACATTGAAAGGTCCAAACATTTATTCTGACATTAGAGGACTCCTTAATTAAAGAAAGAAGATGCCAACAGTAAAATGCCCTGTTTGTAAAAAGATTTATTTAGATGAATTATATTGCGCTAATTGTTCGTGGGACCTACGAGAAGATACTCATTGGATAGGCGATACAGCTGTAATTCGACGTAGTCTACAAAACCAACTCTTACTTGCCCGCGAAAATTGGGAAAAAATAAAGCAGGCGGATGGCTTGAAAGATACTTTAATTCTCTACTCCAAGACTATCCATAAGACTTATCAGCAACTCAAAAGCCTGAAGGAAAGACATCCCAATCTTAGTGATGAGATCGAATCAATAATGCAAACGTTAGAAGGGTAGAAAGAAACAAAGATACTTGTAAAGTAGTTCACAATTCATTCCGCATTTCAAATAAAGCGTCGTAATAATTCGACCAACCACAATCAGTTAAATTAACTCACTAAAAGCTCTTTCTTTATTGTAGTTTACATAAAAGACGGTAGAGTCATCCATCTTAGTAGGTGACCTTGAGCATCAAGTTTTTAATCCTTCCCCTTTGTTAGAGTTTTGTCTATTTCTGGTCCAAGCTTCAAAAACAAGTTTTACTCACTAGCAGAAACAACAAAGCCTCTTCCGCTTGCGCGAAAGAGGCTTGTCATCTTGAGGTTGGGAGCGGATTCGAACCGCCGTACGAGGTTTTGCAGACCTCTGCCTAACCGCTCGGCCACCCAACCGTGTTTTGGCCATTGAAAGTAACTTTCTACTCTCATTTTATGGGAACGCAAATATACTTCTTTTTTATTAACCGTGTTGGTTTTTTATAGATTAATTTTTTGCGGTCATCTTTACAAACATTTTTGGTGGAGGAAAGTTCCCCACTGCTTATAAAATTGCCGAATTAAGACGCGGCAATAGTAAAGTGAAAGGTCGTGCCACCATTCGGTCGCGATTCATACCAAATCTCGCCTTGATGTAGTTCAATCCATTTTTTGCAAATAGCCAGTCCTACTCCTGTACCAGAAAGAGACCCTATATGTATACGCTGAAAAGGTTCAAACACCTTGTGCTGATAGGACTCGTCCAAGCCCATGCCATTATCTGAAACGGAGAAATGCCAATGTTTCGGCTCTCGGGCAGAGCGAATCTCGATGATGGGAGGGACCGCTGAACAAAATTGGAGCGCATTAGCAAGCAAGTGCTGCAGCACCTGTTGCATACTGGAACGGGCGGCCATGATTTCTGGCAAGCGCCCTACCTCAATCCTACCTTGGGTGCGTTCTAGCTCCGCTGCCAGATTATATTGAACCAGCTCTATCACTTTATTCATATCCGTTAGAACATGCTGCTGCGCACGCTGTCCGGCTCGAATGTAGGTCAGTAAGTCCAGGATCACGGCGTTCATCTGATCCGTCTTTTCTGCTATATATTGCAAGAAGGTCTTCCCTTCCTCGGCCAAGTGCTCTTTGTGTCGATTTTGTAACAATTCAACATAGCTGCTGATAGTCCGCAAAGGACTCCTCAAGTCATGTGAAAGCACTCGGGCATATTGCTCTAATTCTTTGGAAACCTGCAGAAGTTGATGATCCGAATGGGTAGTCACACCACTGTATGAAAGTGGCTCCGAATAAGCAAGCGTCCCAGAAGTAGACAACATGGCTGCTGGTTGTCGCTCCTCTTGATGTAATTGATTGATCAGGCCAGCCAATTGATGCCGTTGGTCAGCGCTGATACCTAGGCTATCCATGAAGAGCTGTAGTTGTTGACGGGTATTCTTCATCCTCATATATGTTTTGGCGTGAACAATGAGGAAAAGGGAGAATAGTGGCCAACGAGCCGCATTGAAAGAAAGGGAAAATGATTTAGGGATGTGCGTAGAACCAGTAGAACAGTCCATGCGCTCCATCTTTGCCCTAGGGAAGCAAGAGCGTTCATTTTTGTGTTTGTGTGTTGAGTTAAAGGAGGAGCTATTGGGTATTGCTCCAGAGGAAATGCATTTTGCAAACCCTCAATTGCATTCAAAGATACAATTTTAGAAAATCATATTCAAGTAAAAAATATATAAAATAAGGCCCACTCAAAATGAGTGAACCTTATTCCTTGCTTTAACCGAATATTATGTCTTTATCTACAATCCTGCTTTGGCTGAGACCTCCAGCATGCGATCTATCGAGGGGACTCCTTGTTCAATCACCCATTCTGGCAATTCGATCTCTGGCAACTCATGCTTCATGCACAAATACAGTTTCTCCAGTGTATTCAATCGCATATGTGGGCATTCATTACATGCACAAGTATTATTAGGTGGAGCTGGGATGAACATCTTATCCGGAGATGCTTTTTGCATTTGGTGTAAGATGCCAGATTCCGTGGCTACGATAAATTCTTTAGCCTCGTTTTCCTGGGTGTACTTCAATAGTCCACTGGTTGAACCAATGTAATCCGCTTTGTCCAAGATGTGCGCCTCACATTCTGGGTGAGCTATAAACTTAGCTTCTGGATGACGAAGCATTAGTTTTGTAATTTTTTCGCCCGAAAAGATCTCGTGCACCATACAGGAGCCATTCCACAACACCATATCACGCCCTGTTTTCTTGACCAAGTATCGCCCCAAATTGATATCCGGAGCAAAGATGATACCCTTATCTTCTGGAATACTTTCAATAATCTGTACTGCATTAGTAGAGGTACAGCAAACATCTGTAAGCGTTTTCAATTCGGCTGTACAGTTGATATAACTCACCACTACATGATCCGGGTATTTCTCTTTAAACTTCCGGAAGAGATGAGGAGGACAAGAGTCTGCCAAGGAACAACCTGCTTTTAAATCAGGAAGCAAAACTTTCTTGCTAGGCGATAACATTTTAGCCGTCTCAGCCATGAAATGCACGCCAGCAAATACGATTATATCCGCATCTGTTTTTGCTGCTTGCTGTGAAAGGCCTAAGCTGTCTCCTATGTAATCTGCAATATCCTGTATCTCCGCCTCTTGATAATAATGCGCCAAAATAATGGCGTTTTTCTCCTTTTTAAGCCGTTCAATCTCTTCAAAGAGATCTAGTGTAGGGTCTATTTCGAGATCTAAAAACCCTCTTTGAGTTAAGTTCTTCTCGGCAATTGCAATATTTGGCATATCGATTGTTTTTAAGCACAAGGCTAATCTGATAACGCAAAGCTATCTAAAAATGTTCGCTTAGTTTCGTTTTTAAACTAAGTTTTTATTATTTGACGCGGATATTTCCAAAAAGTAACATTCTCCGCCGTCCAACTAAACCTGTATATATGCTAACAAAGGCTTAATAGACTGTTAAACACTATCATCTTAAGCAGACATTTAATAATATTGCAGGAAAGAATCAAAAGTATAACAATGCGGAAGTTGACCTTATGGGTAGGTTTGATAGGATTACTCCTGGCTTGCGAAAATAGTCTGGAAGATGTTGCAGCCTTAAATGAGAAACTAGATACGCAGGTGGAGCGGGCTGAGGAGGTAGAGATTCTATATAGCGACTCTGCCAAAATCAAGGTAAAGATTGCAGGGCCCACGATGCTCTATCACCTCGATAGAAAGGACCCTAAGCAAGAATTCCCAGACGGAGTGAAAGTGGACTTTTTTGATCAGTTTCAGAATATATCTAGCGTCTTGACTGCTAAATACGCTATCCGACTTGAACAAAAGCAACAGGTACTCGTGCGCGACAGCGTGGTTTGGAAAAGTATAGACAATGAAAAACTAGAAACGGAGGAATTGATTTGGGATGAGCAAAAGGAGAAATTACTATCCAATAAATTTGTGGTGATTACTCGACCGGAAGAAATTATCTATGGACATGGGTTTGAAGCCAACCAGGATTTTTCAAATGCTCGAATCAATGCCGTGGAAGGGCGAATAGCTGTAGATCAATTGGATGATGGTGTACCTACTGACAAACCGCAGGGGAAACCGCAAAAGCCGGTGAAGCCAAAAACATTACCCAACAAAAAAGAAAATTAGACTGAGATTATGTGCTAGTTTTTGGGGAACAAAATGAGTATTTATTTGCTCATTTACTTGCCTCCTCAGCAAAAACATTTTTCCAGGATACCCCAATTCCATAATAATATTTATCTTTCTTATTAGAACGCCTTAGGACTGAGGTTATAGATTGACTTGAACCCTTTATGATAATATCCTTTATCTTATTTTTCTTGCTCCTATCTGCTTTATTCTCTGGATCAGAGATCGCATTTATTTCAGCCAATAAACTGCGGGTGGAATTGCGTAAGAAGAAGGGAGCATCGAGAGGTACTATTTTAGCTAATTTCTATGAGCGCCCAGCTCATTTTCTTAGCACGATGCTCGTAGGCAACAATATTGCATTGGTTGCCTTTACGATCTTAATGGGTTCTATTCTGGATCCGCTCCTTATCAACACTTTAGGGTTGGAGAACCAGGATTTACTCGTTCTTTTATTCGATACTATTATTATCACCATTGTTGTATTGATTTTTGGAGAATTCTTGCCCAAAACGCTATTTAGCTTATATGCAGATCAGATTTTGTATTTTTTAGCACTTCCGCTAAAATTTATTGAAGTTCTCCTTCGCCCGTTAACCTGGGTCATGACGCGCGTTTCCAATCGCTTCCTGAGTGTCTTTTTCAAATCTTCCATCACGCCTGTTGAAACGGCTTTCACTCGCCTCGATCTTGAAAATTTCATTAATGATACCCTCACAGATGCAGAGGAAGAAATCGATAAGGAGTTATTTGGCAAGGCCTTGAACTTTAAAGAAGTGAAAGTGCGAGATTGCATGGTACCCAGAACGGAGATTGAAAATATTGATAAAGGGGCAAACCTGGAAGAACTGGAACAGCTGTTTCGAGAGACCAAATTATCCAGGCTAATAGTCACCAACGGTGATATTGATAATGTACTGGGCTATGTGCACCACCAGCAATTATTTCAAAATCCAAAGAACCTGAAGGAGTTGGTACTTGATATTTCGTTCGTTCCAGAAGTGACACGTGTCAATGACCTAATGAATGATTTTATCCGTGAACGTACTAGTATAGCTTGTGTAGTAGATGAATTTGGAGCGGTGGCCGGGATTATCACCTTGGAGGATATATTGGAAGAAATCTTTGGTGAAATTGAAGATGAGCACGATCAAGGAGAATATGTAGAAAATCAGATCAGCGACGATGAATACATTTTCTCCGGCAGGCTGGAGATTAGTTATTTAAACGAAAAGTTCGAACTTGACTTCCCTGAAGGGGAGTATCATACTTTATCCGGATATCTGGTTACTGCCACAGAGAAAATTCCTGAAAAAGGAGTGGAAATCGATCTCGATGGCTACCGTTTCATTCTGGAGTTAGTTAGCAATACTAAAATAGAAACGGTCCGAGTCATTCGCTTGCCCGTTATCCCCTAGCATCAATTCCTAGCTTCTAATCCACTTATCCATGAATTGGCATCGCCTCCAACAATCATACCCTACTCCTGCAAATTGGTCTCGAATTAGAACCATCGATATGCATACCTGTGGGGAGCCTCTACGGGTAATCGTAGCTGGTTTCCCTGAACTTCAAGGCGATAGTGTGCTTGCCTATCGCGCTAATGCACGAGACCACCATGACCACCTTAGGCGCGCCCTAATGTTTGAACCCAGGGGTCATGCTGACATGTACGGTTGTATCTTGGTCCCACCTAATGATGATGAGGCGGATTTTGGCATTTTATTTCTACACAATGAAGGTTACAGCACCATGTGCGGACATGCCATTATTGGGATTAGCACACTAGCAGTAGAAATGCAGTGGGTGGACATAAAAGAGCCCGAAACGGTCATCAAGATTGATGCACCTTGTGGCCGAATCACAGCTTTTGTTCAGGTAGAAAATGGTGCCGTTCAGCATGTACGCTTTCACTGTGTCCCTTCTTTTGTACTAGGTTTAGATTTAAGTCTTGAGATCCCCCATTTGGGTCAAGTAAGCTTTGACCTCGCCTACGGTGGTGCATTCTATGCCTATGTCCAGGCAGATCAACTTCAGCTTGACCTCACTCCTGACAACTATAATAGAATTATTCAGGAAGGGATGGCTATTAAACGAGCCGTGATGGAATCTGACATCCGAGTACAGCACCCATTCGAAGTGGATCTCAGTTTTTTATATGGTACGATCTTTATCGGCGGGCCGATCAGCGATGGGGTAGACAGTCGCAATGTATGTGTATTCGCAGAAGGCGAAGTGGATCGGTGCCCGACTGGCTCCGGCGTATCTGGAAGAATGGCTATCCACCACGCCCGTGGCGAAATGGCTATCGGAGACAATATGAAGATTGAGAGCATCCTTGGGACCGTATTCGAGGGGCGTGTGGCAAAAACGCTAACATTTGGTCCACATCAAGCTGTGATCCCAGAGGTACAGGGTACAGCTCATGTCACAGGTCAACATGAATTCTTAATCAACCCGGATGATCCTTTGAAAGATGGCTTTATTTTGCGGTAGGGGTGAGTTTGGAATGTATATTGAAGAATATAAAATTGAAAATGTGTAGTAGGTATTTGGTAGTACTGCCTTTCTGACCATGATCAACACTAAAATGGCTATATGTTCCCGAATCATCGCTTATGACTTTCCTTGTACTAAATTTGGACTGCCTTATCCATTGTATCGATGAGTATCCTCAGTATTTCATTTACTTTTCAACATTATTCATTTTTCATTCTCAAGTACCTTACTAATAATGTCCTTCTAACTCCTCATAATTTTTTAGTGTAATAATTTTCCAAGCATCTAATACTTTGACAACCGCATCTTCGGTCCGAGACGCAATAGCGACTAAAGCTCCCGGTGTATCCTTTTGGAAAATATTCCCATCATAATACTCTGCTGGCTTATCCGAATTCGTGACAGTAAATGACCGAGATGAGTTAGACCATACTTCGAAACCCAGGCCATAATCCTGACAAAGCAAGGCAAGTTTGTCGGTATCATCAGGAGTAGCATCAGGTAAGATACAGGAATAGGTGAAGTAAGTAGATCGCTTCAATAAGCCTAGCTCATCATAAACAGGTACTCGCCGGCCATTGGAGATGGTATATCCAGTGATATCCTTATCAAACAGTACTCTATCCTTGTATTGGTAATCCGATTTTGGGTGCGGAACATTTAAGATCGTAGCACTGGCTGGACTATCGACCTGAATCAACAGTATTTCAAATTGCTTATCATAACTAATTCGAAGACAACTAAGGGGAAATTTCTTATTTACCAAACCAAACTTCTTCCAGACTCGCCTAGCAATCCGAGGCCGGTTTAAAGCAGTCGCCGCAATCCCCATATTCCACCAGCATTCACGGTCAGTCGGCGCTAGCGCAACCGCTTTTTTATTGTAATGCAAGGCCGGTTTCCATTCCCATCTTTTTTTGTAGAAATGGCCGAGACACACATACGGGGGTGCCCATTCTGGAGCTATTCGAATCACTTTCTTATACAGCTTTACAGCATGATAAGGGTCATCATTAAGCTCATATTGAAGGGCTGCTTCATAGAGTTCCTTAATATGTTCGGAAGGAAACTGCATTGGTGCAAATATAGGGAGTTTTGTTATTCAATGCGAGTTGCTAAGGCTTGGCACGAGCATATTGATTCGGCCATTGAAAGTCTTTTTCATGAACAATCTTAGCTGCCTGAAATGGGAAATAGGGGTTTCGAAGAAACTCTCTCGCCATGAAGATTAGGTCGGCCTGCTCACTACGTACAATGGTCTCAGCCTGTTCAGCAGATGTAATCATCCCAACCGCTCCCGTCATTATTCCTGCCTCTTTCTTGATTCGTTCCGCAAATGATAATTGATAAGCTGCTCCAACCTTTATTTTTTGATCAGGGTGCAATCCAGCTGAGGAAGTATCAATCACATCTACCCCAAGCCCCTTTAAAATGCTTGATAGCTGAATTGATTGCTCAATCGTCCAAGCTTCTCGATCAGGCAACCAGTCATCTGCTGAAATCCTAACAAATAGTGGTAATTCCTCTGGCCAGAAACCACGTAAGTCCTCCACAATTTCCAAAAGCAGGCGAACTCGATTTTCAAAAGAACCTCCGTACTCATCTGTGCGCTGATTGGATACGGGAGAACAAAATGAATGTAAAAGATAACCATGAGCAGCATGAACCTCTATGATTTGAAAACCTGCTGCCAAGGCTCGTTCTGCTGCTTGTCGAAAATCTGACTTAACTTTTTGGATATCATCCTGAGTCATGGCTTTCGGGGCCGGTTCCTGGGCGTGGAAGGGAATCGCACTGGGGCCTAGCGGTCGCCATCCTTTCTCCCCCTTCTCTATCAAGGCACCGCCATCCCAGGGTCTAGCTCGGCTAGCTTTCCGCCCGGCATGTGCTAACTGAATTGCAGGAATTGCTCCCTGTTCTTTTATAAATCGAGTGATACGCTGCAATTCTTTTACATGCGCCTCTTTCCAGATCCCAAGATCTGCATAAGATATTCGCCCTTCAGCTGAGATAGCTGCAGCTTCGGTAAATACAATTCCTGCTCCTCCTACTGCGCGGGTCCCCAAATGGACCAAGTGCCAGTCTGTAGCAAATCCATCCTTGCTGGAATATTGGCACATGGGAGAAACCACAATTCTATTCTTTGCGGTAAGCGATCGTAGGGGAAGGTTTTGGAAAAGAAAGGACATAAGTAGCGTAGTCGTTGTTAAAGCTGTTTAAGACAAAAGATTAACCTCCACCTAAAAACAACTTGATCGATTTTGAAAGTTCTGATTTAAGCATAACAGCAAATGTCTTTGCAAAGTTTGTTCAGAACACCTTATACGCTCGCTTTAATTATACACTTATTTATTGATGGAAAGCCGATATAAGCCAAACTGACATCTAAATCCTTGTCGGATACTGGTTCAGCTATCCTTTCTTCCAGTTCAGAAAGCATTTTTTGCCTATTTTCGAATATCTGTTTAATCTCGTATTAAAAATAATGGATTACAAAAGCTGCTTGCTAATTGTAGCAACCTTGCTAACCACAATGAACCTTACAGCCCAGATCCGTTTTGGTACGGAAACGGGTACGATTCAGTTTAAGTCTGATGCACCACTTGAACTGATCCAAGCTGCCTCTAATGATATGAGAGGTATCATTGACACTGACCGAAAAGCATTTGCCTTTTCGGTAGAAATGAAATCCTTTCAAGGGTTCAATAGTCCCTTGCAACGCGAACATTTCAACGAGAATTACCTTGAAACCAACAAGTTTCCAAAAGCCACTTTTAGTGGGAAAATCATCGAGACCATCGACTGGGATAAACCAGGAACTTACGAAGTAAGAAGTAAAGGAAAACTATCCGTGCATGGCATGGAGCAGGAACGCATCATAAGAGGAGAAATTGTCATAGCAGATGGTATGATTCGACTGCGGTCCACCTTTACGGTCTTGCTAGAAGAACATCAGATTAATATTCCCAAGATTATGTTCCAAAAGATTTCGGAGGAAATACAAGTTGTCATTGAGGCCGATCTTGAAAAACAAAGCCTGTGAATTTGATTGTATACCCGACACAAAACAGTTTTGAAAACCCTGACGTGACTTCTATAGTCATGAGACTAAATGTCCAGACCAATTTGGTCAGTATAAAACACCTAACTCTATTACTCATTACGATCCTTCCGAGTTTACTCTCGGCACAACTCCCTTTTTTCCGTCAATACGAAATCCCAGAGGAAATCGCCGAAACCTCAATGGAGATATTGTATCAATGTCCGAATGATTTCATTTGGCTGGGAGGAGAACAAGGTCTTTTACAATTTGATGGTTTTGGCTTCGAGGCAATCCATCGAATCGATACAAGCGACGAATACAAGGTCACCGCTATTTTTCGAGACCAGAATCACCTCCTTTGGGTTGGTTATGAAGATGGTCAAATCTTCCAGTTACAATTAGATGATTCGCTCGCTCCTTGGGAGCCTGAAGAAGGATTACCTAAGGTGCCGATCAGCGGATTCGCGCAAGATCAGGAGGGTGTTCTTTGGATTGCAACTTATGGTGAGGGATTGTATTATTGGAATGGGAAAAGAATGTACAACATTGGGACCGATGATGGTTTGGGTGGTCAAGACATCTATAGTATTACTAAAGACCAACAAGGGCGAATATGGGTAGGGACTGATGATGGCATTAATGTTTGTTGGTTAGAAGACGGGGAAAAAAAAATTAAGCGGATAGGGCGCGCCGAAGGCCTGCCAGATGATATCATTAGATACATTTTACCAGATGCATCGGGCAACTGTTGGGTAGGGACCTATGAAAAAGGATTTTGCTTGGTTAATGGCAAAAGCCTTCAGGTTGATTATTTGTTTCCTACTTGGGAACATGGGGTGATCAACTGCATGGAATTGGTAGAAAGCAGGGCATTATGGATTGGAACAAGCTCTAAAGGAGTATGGCGATATGATTTCCAACAAGGTGCTATACAGTCAATTCCCTTCAAACAATTAGAAAAAGATAAGATTACCGCCCTGCATGCAGATTATGAAGGTAATTTATGGATACTCGGTCGAGATGCTGGATTATTATCTATCAATTGCCATTTCACCCTAGTTGAAAATGATTTACAAAACCTACAAGCTATTCGTCTGGATCGGAAGGATAGATTATGGATAGGGGGTCAAGAGGGGCTCTATCAATGGACAAAACCTGATCTAGGCCCTGGCAGTTTCGACAAGATACTTGATGAAAATGTACTCAGTCTTTTTGAAGATAAAGCGGGTAACATCTGGGTCGGCACTTTTGGGAAGGGGGTGATTCTCCTCAATCCAGATACTGGCTACCAAAGGCGGTTGGATGAAGAAGATGGGCTTCCCAACGGCAGTATTCTTTCCATTGATGGAACTGGTGACCTGATCTGGTTGGCTACACTGGGAGGAGTGGTCGAATTAACCTGTGAACAAGACCCGATGAGTGAACTTGATTTCAAGATTAAGCAACTTGATCACGAAACGGCCCTTGGTACTAATTTCATTTATAAGGTTTTTGTAGACCAGAAGGGTAGAACATGGTTTGGTACTGATGGAAAAGGGATCGCAGTCCTAGAAGATGGTAACCTAAACAGTTATCAAGAAGCGGGAATGGATGCTATCCGTTCTGTCTATTCTATTACAGAAGATGACAATGGTAAGGTTTGGTTTAGTACACTTAGAAACGGCATTTACAGTTTTGATGGAAGCGAATTCAAACACTTTGGGAAGGAAGAGGGGTTACGAAACCTCAGTATCAGAGGGCTTGTAAAAGACAAAAATGGAAATGTTTTGATTGTTCACCCTGGCGGCATAGATCGGCTCGATCCTGATACGGAGCAACTTAACTATTTTGGAAAAGAAGTCGGGATCGGAGATATGGATCCTAATTTGAATACCTATACCGTTGACCATAGAGGGGATATCTGGATTGGCACTAATAACCGCATCATTAGATATTCTTCCCTTTCGGACAAGCTCTCCCGAAGGCCCACTACACTTTTGAAGACGGTCGCTGTCAATTTTGCGCCACTCGCCTGCACTTCTCCTCCTTGTCTTGCCTATGATCAAAACAACTTGATGTTTGAATATGTCGGGCTATGGTACTCTGACCCGGCAGCCATCCGGTATCGCTACAAATTGGAAGGCTATAATCTCGACTGGGTCATATCTAAAGACGATCAGGCGGTTTTCCCGAGCCTCCCGCATGGCAAATATACCTTCCGGGTAGCTTCTAGTGAAAATGGCATTTTCTCGGATGACAATACCCTCTCCTACAAATTCATTATTACATCGCCCATTTGGAGAAGATCATGGGTTATTGTTTTGGTTGCCATTTTACTTGTAGGTTTAATTTACAGTTGGATGAGGACCCGAGAGCGAAGAATGCAAAGAGAAGCCTCCTTGGTTAAAGAAAAACTAGAAAGTCAGTTTGAAACCTTAAAGAGTCAGATCAATCCACATTTCCTATTTAACAATTTCAACACCTTAATTACGATTATTGAAGAAAACCCTACTATTGCCGTTGAATATGTGGAGAAACTCTCTGATTTTTACCGGAGTATTTTACAATACCGAGAGCACCAAACCATCCCTTTAGACGAAGAGCTTAAAATTGTTGGCGATTACACCTTTCTTTTAAAAAAGAGATATGGTGATAACCTCAAAATGAGTATTGAAGTAGACGATCTACGCCATGCCAATGTGGTTCCTCTTACCCTCCAAATGTTGGTAGAAAATGCTGTCAAGCACAATGTGATTAGTAAACATGACCCCCTCACGATCCGAGTGGTTAGAAAAGGGGATAGGTATATCACGATCTGTAATAACTTGCAAAAGAAGATTGTCACCGAACAATCTACTGGTTTTGGACTAGAGAGTATTGTCAAAAGATATGGTCTTTTAACGGATCAAAAAGTACTGATCCGGGAGGAGCGAAATGAATTCAAAGTAAGTATTCCCTTAATGAGTAACCCAAAAGTATGAGAGTCTGGATTATAGAAGATGAAGAAGCAGCAGCCAGAAGGCTAGAAAAGTTGATCACAGGTATCGAGCCAAATATGGAAATCACTAGACGCATGGACAGCATAATTGAAACCCTAACTGCCATTCAGGAGGAACCACTACCAGACCTTCTATTTCTGGACATACAATTAGCAGATGGACTGAGCTTTGAAATCTTCAATCATACGAAGATCGATAAACCTATCATTTTCACAACTGCTTATGATCAATACGCGATCCAGGCCTTTAAAGTGAATGCCATCGATTACCTCCTTAAACCCATCAAGAAGGTTGAGCTAGAGCGCAGTATCCAGAAATTTAAAAATTGGGCCAATACGGAGACATTTAACTATGGTAAGTTGGCCGATATTTTGAAAAAAAACAAACCCTCCCAACGCTTCCTACTCAAGGTGGGTCAACGCCTCCGCTTGGTTGACACTGCCGATGCGGCCTACTTTTTCTCCGAAGACAAAATCACTTTCCTGGTAGATTGGAAAGGGCAACGATTTGCCCTTGACCAGTCACTAGAAAAGTTGGAAGAGAGTTTAGACCCGCAGCAATTTTTCAGAGTAAATCGGCAATTCATCATCCATTTAAAAAGCATAGGAGAGATGATCGCCTACTCTAAATCGAGAGTAAAAGTGCTATTGGAACCGTGTACTAAACCAGAGGTGGTAGTCAGTACAGAACGCTCCCCACACTTCAAACGTTGGTTGACGGGAGACCGTTGAAATCTTTATCTGAGATCCCAAAAGAAACGCTCTTTCGTCTTTGACTTAGCCCCAAGGGATTTATAAAAAAATATCGCTTTTTGATTGAAGGATGGAGTTTGCCATTGTATTTCTTCACATTGGTGTTCGGACGCAAATTGTTTGATTTTTTGCATAAGTTGTTTACCTAAGCCCTGTCCCCGACTAACTTCTTCGAGGTATAAGCAGTCAAGATACAGATAGTAGGTAGCATTCCAGGTCGAAAACTGCCTCATAAAGGTAGCATAACCCACTAATTCATCACCACCTTGTACCACCCAACAATTAATTTCTTGATCTGCCTCCAAGAGATACCTACTCCAGTCAGCGATCTTGTCTTTCGGCTCGAAAGTGCATTGCTCAAATGCTGCATGTGCCTTACACAGCATAAGAAAACGAGGAAGATCTTGCTGATTTAAAGGGCGGATAATTGCTGTTTTGGAATACTCAACAGGCACACTCAATCTTTGCACCAGTTGAAGCTTGTGTTCCTTCGGTGGCGTACCCATCAAATTTCCACCATTCGATGCCTCCCAGCAGTTCTTTAACTTTAAAACCCAGGCGAGCCATATTCAAAGATCCCTTCGTAGAGGCATTGCAGCCAATACCATCACAATAACATACGTAGGTAACATCCCGATCTAGGTGCTGGGTAGTTTCAGCATTCATTTCGCGATGAGGTAGGTTTATAGCGCCAGGGATATGTTCTTTTTCATACCCAAATGCTTTGCGCGCATCAATCGGCACGACTTGTTCTTGCTTTTCTAATGCTTCAAATAAATCCGCAGGATCCATTTCGAAGGCGAGTTTGTTTTCGTAAAACTTGATTTGCTCTGTCATAGTTCACATTTTATGATTTTACAACATCGGGTGATTTCAGTACGAGCACAAAGATAGTGCCTCCATTCCCTCCTTCCGCATATTGAAGTTGAAGGATTCTAAATCTAAGTTGAAAAAAAATCAACACGCTCCAGTTGCTATTATTGTAACTTTATGTCATGGAAATTAAGCACTTTAGGCTAATCAAAACTATTGCAGAGGAAGGCAATATTAGCACCTCTTCCCAGCGCCTATTTTTGACTAAATCTGCTATTAGTCATCAGCTCCGAGAATTGGAAGAGCAATTGGGTTTTAAAGTTTTCCATAGAACTCGCAATCGTTGGCGGTTGACCGAAGAAGGAGAAGCCTTGCATAAACTCGCTACTGAAGTCTTGGCGCAGATTGAAGATGGTTTTCAACACATCCAACGGATTCAAGAAGGAGCAAAAGGGAACATCAGGATTAGTACGGAATGCTACTCCTTTTATCAAGGACTGCCCAGTTTTATACAGAAAATGGCAGTATTGTATCCGGATATTCATGTCAATTTGATACTCGATGCCACTCATCAACCCATTTCGAAGTTACTTGCTAATGAAATTGATATTGCCATTGTCACCACCCGTCCGTCTTCTAATGAATTATCTAGCCTTACACTTTACCAAGATGAAATTTTTGGCATCCTGCACCAAGAACATCCGCTGAATAAAAGCCCCTACCTCGAAGCTGGTGATTTTAGCGATATCCATTTAATCATCCATTCTTTCCCACTCGAAACAGTTTCCGTTTATCAACAGTTTCTCCAGCCCAATCACATACATCCTGTACAAATCTCAGCTATTCCCTTGACAGAAGTTTCTTTGGAAATGGTGAAGACTAATATGGGTGTCATGTGTATGCCAAAGTGGGCGCTACAATCTTTTCTTATATCAGAGGAATTGGTCTTTAAACGATTGGGGCGTCAAGGACTAAAACGTACACATCATCTCGTTTTTAGAAAAGCGGACCGTGATAAAAAGTACATCCGAGATTTTGTACTCAGCTTTGAAGAGGAATTCAGTAAAAAAGGTTCTTAGAACTATCACTACCTTGACAAACATAATTAGGAATACTAACTTTGTCGATATTTACGGTAGAAACTAGCTATGGCTGAAAGCATCTTCAATCTTGTTTTCCAACAAGATGATATAAAAAGCAAAATTGTAGTTGCCTTAGAACGCATTTCTGAAGTGTTCCGGGCCTTACTTTGGGAACATGCCAAGACGATCGGCTTAAGTCCCATTCAGATACAAATCCTGATTTTCACCGCCTATCATGAAGAGGCCTTGCGCAATGTCTCTCATCTCGCCAAAGAGTTCAATGTTACTAAACCTACAATTAGTGATGCTGTACGTGTATTGGAGAAGAAAGGATTGATCAGTAAACATACTTCAGCCTTTGACAATCGGAGATATTCTATTGCCCTGACCCCAGCGGGAGATGCCATCGTAAAGGAAACGGAACATTTTGCTGAACCCATTAAGGAACAATTGCAGCCATTTTCCTCAGATGCATTATCTCATTTCCATACGAGCTTGATACATCTCATATCAAGCCTCAACCGAACGGGGATTCTATCCGAACAAAGGACCTGCCATAGTTGTCGATTCTTTCTAAAAGAAGACAATTCCACCTATTGCAAACTGATGGAGAAGCCATTGCTTGCCGACGATATTCGATTAGATTGCCCCGAATTTGAGGTCAAGTAACGTTTGTAGCAAGAACCTACTTTACCAGGTCAACTCAATTCACAACTAAATTCCTCAATGCTCTATCTTCTTCATTCGCCGATATGCTATATAGCTATTGAGGTATAATATGTCTGGCAATACAGCTCTTTCCCAAACAATGTTTAAATTGTTGCCATAAGCATTCATCGTAAAGCATACACACAAAATGAAAAACCTATCTCCCATAGCAGGACTATGCCTTGTTCTTAGTCTATCACTACTCTTTACTTGCACAGATTCCAGCAATACATCACCAATTAATGATTCCGCTCAGGAAGAGTGGCAATCCCTTTTTAATGGAAAAGATTTAAGTGGTTGGGATATTAAAATGGCGGGCTACCCTGTGGGTGAGAATTTTAGAAATACCTGGCTAGTGGAAGATAGTATGATTCGGGTTAGCTATGATGAATATGAGCAGTTTGATGAAGCTTATGGGCACATGTATTATCGAGTTCCCTATTCTTACTATAAGCTACGATTTGATTATAGGTTTACTGGGGAGCAAACACCAGGCGGAGCCACCTGGAATGTTAGGAATAGCGGGATTATGGTCCACTCCCAATCCGCAGCCAGCAATGAAATTGGGCAACATTTCCCAGTTTCTATAGAATTGCAATTATTGGGAGGATTAAACGACGGAAAAGATCGGACAACGGGTAATCTTTGCTCGCCAGGTACGGCGGTGGTGATGGGAGATACCATCAACTATAATCATTGTATTAGTTCCAGTTCTGAGACTTATCATGGTGACCAATGGATACATGCGGAAATGATTGTCTTGGGTGACTCTACCATCGTTCATTTGATCGAAGGAGATACCGTTTTGCAGTATGATCAACCTCAAATTGGAGGCGGTTTTACCAATATACACCAAACCCAGGAACACTGGGAAGGATTCGGAATCTCCAAAATGGATGATTGGGTCAATCAGGCCGGTACGCTCTTAGGAGAAGGGTATATTGCACTACAGGCCGAAAGCCATCCTATTGATTTTAAGAATATTGAATTATTGGACCTTGTTGGGTGCAAAGACCCCGCGGCTAAGAATTATAAGTCCTATTATGTAAAAGCGGATAATAGCCAATGTAAATACTGACAAGTGATTTATTTTGGGGGTCTCTGACAATTTTTGGTTTTTTGGGTTTTACCTGCATATACAAGTTAAACTCGTTTAAGCATTTCATGCTCCTCCCATATTTGGTTCGACTCAAAGCCGATAATGTCAGATAAGCCAGTATCTTAGGAAGGTAATCTAACACCTACAGTATGAAATACCTTATTTACACCGCCACGACTTTGGCGGGGATAGCCCTATTATTACTTTCCAATAGTTGCACCCGGCAGGAGCAGACCGAAACAGTGGTGATCCCAGATTCTTCCGCAATTTTTGCCATCAATCATATTGGGCTTACTGTTCGAAACCTTGACGAGATGCTGGATTTCTATCGGGGTATTACTGGTTTTAAGGTGTTAGACCAGCAAGAAATTTCAAATGATCCTGCATCGGATAGATTATTGGGAATGAAGAATGCGGCTTATAAGAAAGTGGTATTGCAAGCTCCCAATATGTTATTTGAGTTGACCGAATTTCAACCTGTACAAGATACCGTAATCGAAGACATGCCTCCGGAAGGCCCCGGCATGACCCACACCTGTTTTCAATCGCCGTCCTGGGATTCTGGTTATGATAAATTTATTGGAAAGGGCTTACGACCATTGAGCAAAGGAGATCATCCGATCGATATTGGCGGCTATGGCGTGACTTATGCTTATGCACATGACCCCGAAGGAAATATGGTTGAATTAGAACAAATAGATCAGATGGTACTCACTAAGTCGGGCCGTGACAGTTCAGTCTTAGTTGACCATCCGCTTTGGATGACACAGGTGGCTTTAATGAGTCCTGATGTAGATCGTCTGGCAGATTTCTATGAAAACTTATTAAGTCGAACGGCTGACCGAAGAGCTGCTTACAAGAACAACCCAAAGTTGGATAGTATTGCCAATCGAGATAGCATGGAAATAAAAGCAGTTTGGATTAAAATGGATGGCCCAGCCAAAATGATGGAATTGATGCAGTATGTCAGTCCCAAGACGGGACCTAGCAAGTCTCAAAAGCCGACAGATCTTGGCTATCATTTTTCCTATGAGACCCCGGATATACGAGGGGAATATTTAAGGATGCAAAAAGAGGGAGTAGAGCTGATCAGTGAGCCACAGGATATGGGTAAATACCTAGCTTTTTACGCTCGAGATGTCGACGGCAATTTATTTGCCGTACGCCAAATCAAAGATGCGGAAAGTCCACTTACCTCTAAAAACTTCCTATTCACACAATCATAGTACAGCACTATACGTAATTTTAGTTTATGAGCCGAAGTTTTCTACTAATCATAGCTAGCATAGCGATCATTGTATTAACTGGCATTTTTATATTTAATGCCACAGGAACAGAAGAGCAGAGGCTGGCAGCTGCCGCGGAATTATATGAAAGCTATTGTAACAATTGCCACAATGGCAATGTAGCTGAAGCGCCTTTAATCTCTTCTTTACAAATATTGTCCAAAGAAGCCCTGGTAGCAGCCCTCACTACTGGAGTTATGAAGTCTCAAGCCGCTGTACTGTCTGCTGAACAAATCAATGATGTTGCTGATTACCTAAGTATGACGACGGGAGATACTTCTCCTACTCCCCAGCAAGGCCAATGCGCTGACAATATTGCATATGATACCTCTCTTGACCCTACCCCTATTACCAACTGGGGCTTCAACCTCAAAAATCAGCGATATATTACCCCAGCCCAAACTTCGATCAATGCTGATAACGTTCAGCGATTAAAACTGAGTTGGGTTTTTGCATTTCCGGACGCTACTCGAGCAAGGTCGCAGGTGACTGTATACGACCAGACCTTGTATACCTCAAGCCCAAGTGGTCTGATTTATGCCTTAGATCGAAAAACGGGCTGTATTCGATGGACGTTCCAGGCTGAAGATGAGGTCCGTAGTGCGATTACTATTGGGCTCGACGAAACAGGGAAAGCAGAAAAACTCTATTTCGGCGACTTTAAAGCTAATGTATATGCCTTTGATTTGAAGGCTCAAAAACTGGATTGGAAAGTAAAAGTAGATGATCATCCAGCAGCAACTATTACGGGTTCTTTGAATCTTTTTGAAGATCGATTGTATGTCCCTATTTCTTCTTTAGAGGTCATTAGTGCAATGGATTCCACATACGCCTGTTGTACTTTCCGTGGAGCAGTAGCTGCCTTTAAAGCAAGCTCTGGGGAACAAATTTGGAAACAACATACCATATCAGAGGAACCAACACAACAAGGGAAAAGCGCCAGTGGTCGAGCTACAATCGCGCCTTCTGGTGCGCCCGTTTGGTGTAGCCCTACTATAGATGTCAAGCGCAGATTGCTGTATGTTGGAACAGGAGAGAATTATTCGCGGCCAGCCACCTCAACCAGCGATGCCATCCTAGCCTTTTCTTTAGATACAGGAGAGATCATATGGGCTCAGCAAGCCTTGGCACGAGATGCCTGGAATGCTGCCTGCGGCATCCCTGGCAACCCGAATTGCCCACCCAATCACGGCCCAGATTTTGACTTTGGGGCGCCACCAATGCTCGTGACAGACAAAAACGGGAAAGACTGGATTTTCGCGGGGCAAAAATCAGGTAGAGTATATGCCTTGGATCCTGATAATAATGGAGCCTTTACGTGGAATCGTCAGGTTGGTCGCGGTGGGATAATGGGTGGTGTGCATTGGGGGATGGCTACTGATGGTCAACGGCTATTTGTTCCCATTAATGACCAAAGTGCCTGGCCAGCCGATAAGGATAAGTCTCCCAAGTGGGGACTACATGCACTCCAGATTCCTAGCGGTGACCCCATATGGTCTACTATTGAAGTAAATCGTTGCGGAGAGGAGGATGAAGATTGGTCCTGTGGGCCAGGAATTTCTGCTGCCATTTCAGCCACTGAAGACCTTATCTTCACTGGAACCTTAGATGGATGGATAAAAATATATGAAGCCGATACCGGAAAAGAGCGCTGGGCATTCGATACCGACACTGATTTTGAAAGCGTGAATGGTGTCAAGGCATTTGGAGGAACTATTGACTCTGATGGCCCTGTGATCTATGAAAATCAGTTTTTCATTACCTCTGGTTATGCCAAGTTTAGAGAAAATGCGGGGAATGTACTCTTAGCTTTTGAAGTAGCAGATTAACAGATGCTTATATATGATCTCTCACATGAACCTTCAACCCTACCTAGTCAATAACTTGGTGCAGCTAAGACCACTACTAGTTGAAGATTTTGATGCACTCTATCGGGTGGCTCAAGATCCGCTCATATGGGAACAACACCCTTGCTCCGATCGTTATCTCTCGGAGCCATTTGCCAGTTTCTTTCAGGACTCTATCGAGTCGGGTGGGGCGGTGATCGTTATTGATCAAAATAGTCAGGAAGTGATCGGAAGTTCGAGATTTAAACCGATTGTTGGTACACCTAAGGCGGTCGAAATTGGATGGTCATTTCTGGCTAGGAAGTATTGGGGAGGTCAATACAACAAAGCGGTCAAAGATTTAATGATAACCTATGCTTTTACATTTCTGGACGATATCGTTTTTTACATCGGAAAAGAAAATATTCGATCTCAACGCGCGGTAGAAAAGCTTGGGGGGGAACGAGTGCAAGGTAAAGGCTTCTCTAATCTTATCGCAGACAAACTCGATGATTACACCTATCGGATTAGTCGTGATAAATGGTTGGGAGAATAGAAGATCCGACTTCTTCTATCTACTGATAAATCTCCAGGCAAGAAGGCAAGACTTTCGAGAAAGGCTATAGCAAAAACACAAGGATTGTCGGATAACCTTCTTATTTTGTTGATCTCCCGCTCTAAGTACGATCTATTGCCGGGTCTATTGATCACTATTTATGCCCTTGAATCATGTCATACAGCATTAACGAAAGTAATCTCGAACGACAACAAATGCTAGCCCAAGGGCTTAGTTATTTGTCCAATAAATACTTCCAACTACTTCCGCTACAAGCTAATCCACGGATATTGGATCTGGGTTGTGGATTAGGTGAAACGACGCGCCTACTTGCCCGATTTTTCAATCCCTCAGAAATTGTAGGATTTGACCAGGATGTCAACCTATTAGCCTATGCTCGATCCAGGGTAAGAGAGGAGCAATCTAATTTCACCTACACGGAGGGCAATGCAGAACAGCTCCCTTTTGAAGATAAATCCTTTGACCTGGTATTTTGTCGTTTTTTATTACTGCATGTTCCAAACCCTCAAGCTGTTGTTCGAGAGATGGCAAGAGTTTGCAAATCCGGTGGCATTGTCTTAACACAGGAGCAGGATACCATGACAAGTTCTGGTCTTTATCCTTCCAATTGGGCATATGATATAGTGACTGAAGGCTATAACAAATCCTTCAGTCATCCTCAAATTGGCCGGCAACTGCCTCACCTATATCGAGCGGCAGATCTCCCCACTCCTACCATTCGCTCCAACACTTTTTTGCTTCCAGATCCTCAGGTAGGTAAACGTATTGTCAATCTCACTGGACAAGCTATGGTCTCGGAATTACTTAAACACGGACTACTCGAAAAGGAGAAGGTAGAGGAATTTTACACAGAATTACAACGCGTAGAAGATGCGGAAGAATATACCTTGCTTTCAGATCCTGTGGTAACTTGCTGGGTAAGAAAACCCTAATAGACTCTCCTAAAAGGTAGTATATCAAATGCGTGGTACTGTACGTAAAAACATGCAACAAAGGCTGGATAATATCGCAAAAAACCACGGCCGGGATACTCTACTCCAAAAAGCATACATTGTATTGCATAATTAGACAAACCTTTGGTGATCAAGCGCACAGAACTACTCCTTCTTTGCCTTTAATTTTGTTCGAGCTGATCCGACTTGGCCTCTTAAATACTTCACCTCCTTCTCTCGTATAGGACGGCCTTATTTTGGTACTAAACTTCTAGGCAAAAAATACGATTAAAACGATGATCCGATGCGCGGTATAAGATTCTTATGGCGGTATTGTCTAATTGCCACTAGCCTCTTATTGCAGCCAGTAACTACATCAGCACAATTCGCTCCTCGTATCCGAGCGGCTCGTCCTTCCGTTACTATGGGAACCTATACCGTTGGGAAAGATGTATTGCAATGGCAATCAGGAATGCGGTGGCAAGAATTTTACCATGACCAAGTTGATCAGAAAATTTTTCAATATCAGACCGTATTGCGATGGGGCTTTGCAGAGCAATGGGAAATGAGCAGCGTGATCAATTACCAACGAGATTGGATTAAACAACCACCTACCCGTCTCATCCACAATGGGATTAATACGCTACGATTAGGGATTAGGCATCACCTGTTTGAAAAGGAGGGTTTTGTAAAAGCAGCTGCCCTACAAGGGCGTTTTTGGATACCTTTTCAACAAAAAGATTTCAATCAGGATAAGATCGGCGGTAGGATCATGGCTTCAGTAAGTTATCGTTTAGGAAAAAAACGGCAACTGATTACCAATGGAGGTTGGCGTTGGGCTGGGACCACCACATCTAAGGCTACGCCCTTCTTCTCCTTACGCTTTTCACACCCCCTCACACCTGATCTCAGTTTAATTTTTGACTATTTTAGCCGCTTCGACCCTTTCGAACCTGATTATGCTATTGGCCTTGGTTATCACTTCTCTCCGCTTTGGAAGATGGATATTGCCTTCGGGGATCTAGGGGAATCCCAATTTAGCAATCGTTATATCGAAATAGGGTGGACTACCCGCTTGGACTGGCGAGGATAAACTTCTACGCTACTGCTTGATCAATCCATATGATTTAAGGATGGGTAGTACTTTTTTTAACGGTAGCGCTTTTCTTTCATGGCCAAGGTGTCCCTGCGTGTCTTTCGCGGCAAACAACGAATTCAAGATAGCCTCTTCCGTCGCCTCGATCACACCTAAAAACAGCGGGGACATGGCTTCGTTCCGCAGTACCTCGCCACTCCGCATGGAGTCTGTTGATTGATAAGGTATCCGTAAGCTTTCTGCCGTAGAAAAGGCAATCACATAGTCTCCACTACCATTAGAGGCAATACCACCTGTTTTAGCCAATCCAAACATGGCACGTTTGGCCAGTCTTTTGAGATTACGAGCATCCAAGGGTGCATCGGTAGCTACCACTATCATACAAGAACCGTCAGCTCCATCCTGGAGCTGTGATTTGAAATAATATTCTCCTAATTCTACCCCTACCGGCGCTCCGCCAATTTGCAGCACCCCACCAAAATTACTTTGGACTAATACCCCTACTGTGTAGCCGCCTAAACTAGAAGGCAGCTTACGTGAAGCAGTCCCAATCCCACCTTTAAACCCAAAACAACTTGTACCTGTACCAGCGCCAACGCTTCCTTCTTGAACGGGGCCTGTCCGAGCCTTATTTATGGCTTTTTGTACATCTGCTGGCTTTACATGCCTCCCTCGGATATCGTTCAACCAACCATCATTTGTCTCACCAATAATCGGATTGACAGAGCGTACATTTTCGTTTTCTGCTAAACCCAGTGTATAAGCGATCACAGCTTCCGCAGCCATCGGCACACTCAACGTGTTTGTCAAGATAATTGGTGTTTCAATATTTCCAAGTTCCTCCACCTGACTATACCCCATCAACTTCCCGAAGCCATTGGCAATGTACATAGCTGCCGGCACCTTAGTTTGAAATATGTTTCCAGTATGCGGTAAAATTGCGGTCACGCCCGTCCTAACATGGTCACCTCTAATCAGTGTTTCATGCCCAACACTCACACCTGGCACATCTGTAATAGCATTGTATTTGCCAATGGGCAGAACACCAATTTTCACACCGTGATCCCTCAAGCGATGTAGATCCTGCGCTTGACTTCGGACAATTACTACTAAACTTATCAGAGCTAATGTCAACCAATTTTTCATAAATCGAACCACTAAAATGATTAATTAGAGACGGTACAATGCGTGAGTCGCACCAATTAAAAGAATAAAGATAAGCAATAGCTTTTCAGTGTTCTCCTCCCATTCGCTCCTCCCTAGATTCGCACTTTGCATTTCGTAAATAGCCGATAATTTAAGTAGCATCGCAGGGACACCTTAGCTACATTTGGTGCATGGATATGAATACACCTAACTTTACCTTTCGACAACAATTGCTGGCAGCACTCCTAGTTTTTCTTGGTGCCATTTTGTTTTCCACCAAAGCCGTAATGGTTAAGTTGGCTTATCGGTATGAAGTAGACTCTATATCATTACTTACCTTGCGGATGGTATTTTCCCTCCCTATCTTCTTGCTGATTGCCCAATATGATCGAAGAAAGCAACAGGAATCTAGAAATCCGCTTACGAGGCGAGAAGTTTTCTTCACTTTGGGGTTAGGGGTAATGGGTTATTATCTGGCTAGCTTGTTTGATTTCATGGGATTGAATCATATCTCAGCGGGAATGGAGCGGCTCATTTTGTTTTTATATCCAACCATCGTGGTGCTTTTATCCGCCATCTTTTTCAAAGAAAAGATCGGCACAAATAAAGGTATTGCACTACTCTTGACCTATGCAGGAGTAGCCATTGCTTTTGCTCAAAATGTACAGCAAAGTGAAGATGATAATCTTTGGCTCGGAGCAGGGCTAATCCTGGTGAGCGCATTCACTTACGCGATATACCTACTAGGAAGCGGTCTATTCCTACCCAAACTCGGTACACTCCGATTTACGTCCCTGGCCATGATGGGTTCCTGTGCGGCCATTATCATACATCATGGTGTAGTCTTGAAATGGCAACTATTCCATTTTCCCGCTCCGGTATATTACTTAAGCATTCTGATGGCCATCTTTGCTACTGTCGTTCCTTCGTTTTTGATTTCAGAGGGAATCCGCTTGATAGGAGCTTCCAATGCTGCTGTCATTGGTAGTGTCGGTCCTATTTCTACCATTATCTTGGCTTATATTTTCTTGGGCGAATCCTTTGGTGATTGGCAATGGCTGGGTACTTTCCTAGTAATTGGTGGTGTACTAATGATTAGTCTACAGAGAAACAAGAAGAAAGCGTAACAAATCGGAAGCGTAGCGATTAGTTAGAATTGTCTAATAAGTCTAAAAAGGAAAGCGTTTGGTCTAGACTCTTAAGGATAGAAGTATTTTCTTTTGGAACTACCGGCTGAACAACAACCTGATATCCAGAAAATAAAAGATGGCAATCGGTAAAGGTCTCTGCCAAGCGATCCACATAAGTTTGCACAGGTTCTTTGGCAAAAGTCTCTGTGATCATCGTAAAAATGAAATCGGGCTTATGGATATCGTAGGCATCTTTCAGGTCTGAAATAGAAATCTCCTGTCCTAAATATACCACTCGGTTTTTGCGAGACTTAAGGAGATAATGCATGAAAAGCAGACTCAATTCTTGTCGCTCACCTTCTGGTAAAAAGATAATGAACTTCTTATGTCCTTCTGCCAATAGTGGTTCTTTATCAATGGCAACAATGAGCTTCTGACGAATGAGATAACTTATGAAATTTTCCTGCACGGGGTTGATAGAACCCGTTAACCACAGCAAACTTAATTTATCGAGGAAAGGGTAGATAATTTCGAGCATAGTTCGCTCGAAACCAATCTGTTGGATATTTGTAGAAACGATTCGATCAAACTTATATTCGTCCATTTCGATCATGGAAATGGTCAAGGCATCCAGTTGCGTACCATATTCAAAATTGATCTCAGAGATAGCCCCAACCTTTTCGGCAATCTCCTCATGCGTCATTTTAGCAATTTTGGAGATCTTAATCCCATTACGGTTGAGTAGGGCAATATTGAGTACTAATTTTAGATCTTTGTCCTCGTAATAACGGATGTTCGTCTGCGTCCTCTTGGGCGTAATAACCCCGTAGCGCTGCTCCCATATGCGAATGGTGTGCGCCTTTATGCCGGAAAGCTTCTCCAAATCCTTGATTGAATATATCGCCACGTCTATAAGAGGTTTTAATTCAACTACTTGCACTGACATTGAACTCTACCGTATTCGTTTAATACTAAATCCTATTGGTAACACCAGTTATATGAAAATGTTTATAGAATTGTAAGTTTGCTGACGAATACTGCCAAGCAGAAGTCTTCACATGCGTAATCGACGGCTATAAGTTATAATTTTTTATTTAATTTTAAGCTTCTGTCTCGCAATGATAAACAAGCTTTTCCTAAACAAAATATTTATGAAGCATCTTTCTTCTTTAGCAACTATTGCGCTTTCTCTAATGATCAGTTCTACCGCTCTTTTTGGGCAACTTCCCTGTAATTACAACCTTACTTTGTTTGACACTTTCGGTGATGGATGGAATGGTGCTTCAGTCATTGTGACGGCAGCTGGAGAAGTTAACACCTACACCTTAGACGGCGTAAATGATGATGGGACTCAGCAAGTTATCCCACTTCGTGTAGTGACGGGCGATTCTATTAAGATCGAATTTATTTCCGGTAGTTTTGACAATGAGATCTTGTATGGTTTACAAGATGGAGAAGGTAATGCTATTTTTGCCGATGGGCCATTCCCAACAACCGGCGTAGTATACAATGATGAGGCGTTATGCCCTAGCTGCCCGCCCGTGCCTGCCGTCCGAATCGATGACGTCAGAGCCTTCTTCACGGAAATCAGCTGGGACTTCAATGATCCCTTCGGCACTTATATGATAGAAGTTGATACTGCTGGATTCGAACAAGGGAGTGAAGGCCCCCGAACACTAAGTGTAAGCGGAAGAAATACCCTTAGAATTCCGGACTTAGAAGAAAATACGGCTTACGACTTCTATATGTATGGAATTTGTGCCAATGGCGATACTAGTCAAGTAACTGGCCCGTTCTCGTTTACCACACTTTGGGCGAATGATGTAGGGGTAATTGGAATTTCTGCCCCTATGACAGAATGTGGTATTCCGGCTAGTGATTCTGTTGAAGTGATCCTGGCCAACTTTGGTGGCGAACCTCAATCCTTAATTCCGTTCAACTATACGGTAAATGGAATGCCAAGCGGTGTTTCACAGCCTACTGACGGTTTTTTCACAGGAGTATTAGGGAAAGATAGTACATTTAATATTCCCTTTAAAGCGCTCCCTAACCTTAGTCAGCCGGGAGAATATGTCATTACGGCTTGGACAGAACTAGAAGAAGACAGTGATACTTTAAACGATACCTTTTCCATTACCATTACCAATATTCCCATCATTACCAGCTATCCGTACTTCGAAAATTTCGAAGAATGGGGTGGTGGTTGGACTGTAGAGGATTCCAGCAGAAATGCATCTTGGACCTATGGTCAACCTGCTGGAACAGTAATTGACAGAGCAGCGGGTGGAAATGGTGCTTGGGTCACTAATCTCAGTGGTAATTATAGCGATGCAGAGTTTTCCTACTTGATCTCTCCTTGTATGGATTTCTCTGATCTTGCCGATGATCCAACTATTGCTTTTTCCCTACAGGTATTTACCGAGACTTGTTGTGATGAAGCTTGGCTGGAGGTTCGAACAGAAGCTGATACCACTTGGCGAAAAGTTGGGACAGCAGGTACAGGTATCAATTGGTATAATAACACAGCTAATGACTGGTGGAATGGAGAAGAAGCCTTCAATGGTTGGGTCGTTGCATCAAACACCCTAGCTAATACTGCTGGTGCGGAAGATGTCCGTGTCCGTTTTGTCTTCTCCAGTGATGGATCTATTGGTCGAGAAGGAATGGCCGTTGACAATGTTTACATCTTCGAAGAATTGGCAGATGATCTTGCCTTGGTCTCTGCTAATAATACGACTGAAGGTTGTGGCGCTCAAGAAGATCAAGTCACGGTAGATATTTTCAACTTTGGAAGCAGTGCTGCATCAGGTTTTGACATTAACTATCAAGTGAATGGTGGGGCTGTGGTAACGGAAAATGTTGGCGCTTTGTCTATCGCATCCATGGAACAGGCTACCTTCACCTTCCAGCAAGCGTTCAACTCTGCAGCTGTAGCTAACAATGAAGTAACCATTTGGATCAATCTTCCCGATCAGCAAATCGCAAATGACTCGATTACTTTTTCTTTCCCAAGATACCAGAGTTTGCCCTTCTCGGAGGATTATGAATCTGGCCAGTTGACGGGTGGATGGAACTTCAATAGTACAACCAATCCCATTTCAGCTCCGGGGGATCATAGTAATCCCACCAGTGTCATAGCTGCCAATCTATTTGGAGGCAACCCTGAATTCATCTTGAATTCGCCTTTATACGGTCCCCTAGCTCCTAGTATGTCATTTTCTTTTGATTATAGGTATACGCAGTGGAGTGAAGGCACAGAGGCTCATATTCTTACGACAGACTCCCTCTTACTGCAAATATCTACTGATTGCGGCAGCTCTTACGAAACACTTGCCAGAGTCAATAAAGACACCCACACTTCCACTGCAGAATTTACGCGTATAGGAGCTGATCTCAGTGCCTATGCGGGTCAAAGTGTACAATTCCGTATCATTGGCACCTGGGGAGGTGGAGACTATTGGTTGGATGTAGATAACATCAACATCAACAGCTGTAGCGCCTATGAAGTGAGCGCAGAAGTGATTAATGTATCTGAAGATGGCGCAGGAGATGGAAGTATTAGCTTGACCCCCAATGGTGGACAGGCACCTTACTTCTATAACTGGTCTACGGGTGATAATACTGCTACTGTAAGTGAATTGAGTCCTGGCGACTATATCGTAACTGTGTTTGATAATAGAGGCTGCCAACAAAGCTTACAATTGACCGTAGATGTAGGAACAGCTGTACAAGATATTGAGGCCTTAGATGAATTGAATCTTGCACCAAATCCTACGACCGGCATTAGTTTATTGCAAGCAACTTTCACTCGCCCGGTAGATCTTGAGATGGGCGTTTTCAACCTGCATGGCCAGCAATTGAGTCGCCGTAGCTTCAACAGAACCAGTGTACTCAATCACCCGATAAATCTATCCAGCTACCCGAGAGGAATCTATTTGGTTCGGCTGATGGTAGATGGGCAAATTAATACACTTCGCTTAGTGAAGACCAACTAGGACTTCTTATACCAAGCCATGCACAACTCTTTTGGCTTTTAACTGTTTAAATCGGAAGGATGGGCACGAAAATTATATTTGTGCCCATTCTTTTTGGTTAGATTATCCATTTTTTGAAGCAATAGCTACTATTTGTGGAAGATCCTGCCAAATTGCCACTAGTCCTGTTATGCGCATATGTTATAATGTGTTAAAAACAGTCGGCACAAAGATTAAATTACTTTTCTTTAGGTAAATGCTCGTTTGAAGGTGATCAGGTAGGCTGTCTTTGTAAAACAAACCACCTATTCTCAGCGATTAACGAGTAGTAAGAATGATCATTTAACAGCCAGATACGACATCTATGAAGATTGGAATCGTCTGTTATCCCACTTACGGGGGCAGCGGCGTACTAGCAACAGAGCTTGGCATTGGTTTAGCCAAACGAGGGCATGAAATTCACTTTATCACTTATAAGCGTCCAGCTCGCTTGGTTACTTTTCAGGAGAACGTTTTCTACCATGAAGTTTCCGGTGAAGACTATCCTTTATTTGAATACGCACCTTATGAGACGGCACTTGCAAGCAAGTTGGTAGAAATCGTCAAGTTTGAGAAACTGGACCTATTGCATGTTCATTATGCGATCCCTCATGCTTCGGTAGCTTATATGGCTAAAAAGATCCTCCTGGCAGAAGGAAGGTATGTTCCCTTTGTTACCACCTTACATGGTACTGATATTACACTAGTCGGCAACAATAATGCCTTTGCTCCAGTAGTCACCTTTTCGATCAATAAATCCGATGGGGTCACAGCCGTTTCAGAGAGCTTGAAAAAGCAGACCTATGATCATTTCAACATCCAAAATGAGATTAAGGTCATCTATAATTTTATCGACTTTGATCGATTTCGCAAAAGCGATAAGGATCACTTCAAAAAAGCCATTGCACCTAATGGTGAACGCATCCTTGTCCATACCTCCAACTTCCGTAAGGTAAAGCGCGTGGAGGATGTGATCCATATTTTTAAGGAAGTTTATCAAGAGATCCCAAGTAAACTGTTACTAATTGGTGATGGCCCGGAAAGGCATCACCTGGAAGAACTTTGTCGAAAGATTGGTCTATGTCATGAAATCCGATTCCTGGGTAAACAAGATGCCATAGAAGAACTGCTAGCTATTGCAGATCTTTTCCTCATGCCTTCTGAAATGGAAAGTTTCGGCCTGGCAGCATTAGAAGCGATGGCTTGTGAAGTCCCTGTTATCTCGACGGATGTAGGTGGCTTACCAGAAGTCAACATTCATGGCAAAACAGGGTTCTTAAGTAAGGTAGGGGATGTGGAATCGATGGCGGGTCATGCCATTAACATCCTAAGCCATGATGATATTCTCAACGAGTTCCGAAAAAATGCCATGGAGCAAGCCAAACGCTTTGATATTCATGAAATTCTTCCCCAGTATGAGGCTTATTATGAGTCTATCTTAAAAACAGCGGTTTGGTAGAAGAGCGGACTTCCTTCCTTCTTTGTTTTAATGTAACAGTACTATTTTCGCTACCGCACCATCAGGGTTGCCGAAATTCACATGACGAGGATTGCTGGAGCTAAAGACCAAATAAACTCCAGATTGTGCTCTACGTCCATTGTAGTCGTTGCCATCCCAAATGGCTTGACCACCCAAGGCTCGGGTTTCATATACCAACTTACCATTTACATCTGTAATTTTCACTGTCGCATCTCTGGCTAACCCCCTGATGGTTACATCGCCGATATAATCTGGTCGGACAGGATTGGGAAATACCTCAATGTTCTTTTGATTTATGCGAAAACCCTCAATGGCATCTCCCTGATAGGATACAATACCTTTGTTGGTTCCAAAGAAGACCTCTCCTGTTTTATCATTCACCGCTATATCAATAATGGTATTATCTGGAAGAGGAGAATTTTCAGCCGTGAATCGCGCTATTAACTCTTCTCCATCAGGAGCCAAGAGGAAAACACCACTGGTTGTTCCTACCCATTTTCGATTAGCGCCATCCACTGCCAAGGCCTGCACACTTTGAGATTCCATTAGATAGCCATTAAATCCATCATCCCAAGAGACTACTCTTCTTGTTCCCTGGCATTCCGGCTCAAAGGCACTTCCACCACATTCAAAAATAATCACTCCGTCATCCGTACCTACCCAAACATCCCCTTCCAAATCAGCTACCAGGCAATTGGTTCCATTAGTAGTCAATGCACTATTACTTGAATTAAACTCTTTACATCGATCATCATTAGGGTCTTCCAATGCTCCTTCATTAAAAGCCAAGACACCAGAACTGGCCGTTCCAACAATGAACCATTTGATTCCACTGAGGTCTATATCTACATCAAATAGAGCCGTTTCTCCACAATTTTGGCCAAAGGTTTGCCAGTTCCCTTCTGCATTGAGCATAGCAATTGGATGTCCTTCAAAAGCGGAGTGATTGCTGATCCATAAATTGCCTGTTTCATCGAAGATCAAACCGCTGATTCGTGTTCGTTTTTCATCTCCTCTCGCCTTTTCGAGAGGAGAATTGTTGAAGTTATACATTTTAACTTCTGTACCTCCCTCCGTTAGTCTCAGTTCTGCTAATCCTGAGAAAAAAGACCCGCCATAGATAATGTCCTCTGTCGGGTGTGCTGCTACTGTTAGTAGATCAAAAAGGTCATCCTCTGGACTGCCTTTGTCTTCACCGTCCAATCCACTGGTCAATTGCCTATTATAGGTAGTCCATTGTCCTTCCTTTAGGCGAAAGAAGCCATGATCGAGGAATAACTGACTGAGCGTCTGATTAAGCGCTCCTGCTGCCACCCAAACTTCATCATCTTCAACTATAATTTGCCAGCTCTTTTCCGACCAAGGCGAATTGATGGAGATAAAATTGCACGTGATCTCGCTTATATTTTCAATCATTCTATAGTTTCGAAAATCGTCTGCAAACCACACGCGGCTTTTCTGATCTTCTACCGCAAAGTATGGAACCGCTATACAGTCGGCAGCTAACTCGCCCACCAATCCGCCTTCATTGAAGTAAAACACACGGCTTCTTGCACAATTACTCACACAACGATACCCCACTAATAAATGCGCACCTTCAGCAGATAGGTACTGCAAACTCAAGCCATCCGCCGCCTCGTAAGTGGGTACAAGGGCTTCATCCTTGATATAATACAAGTCATGATCAATTCCTAGGTACAGTCGATCTTTGTAGACTATGAGTTGTTGGCTGCTATAATCGCCAGGAAAACCTTCATCCATTCCTTGCAGCTCCCAAAGGGTAAAATCTTCAGGGAAGGTAGCATCTTCATTTAGTTTATAAAGTCCCTCATCCGTCGCCATATACATATACCCACCGTATACGGCCGTTGAATTCACGTCTACTCCTGTAAAAGTGGAAAAGACAAAACGTGCGGTTTTCACATTGAATTTGGAGACACCATAAGAAGCCGATAGATATACAATGGAGTCATTTTGTACAAAAACGTCATTGACTATTTTCGCACCAGGGAAGTTGAGGAAGTTCTTAATATTATTGACCGTTAGCACCTTTCCATCCTGATAGAGATCTATCACACTATTCTGATATACCACCATCAGCACTTCAGATCCAGGAATGTATTTCACCAATTTGATATCTGCATTACTGAGTCCCTCTACTTTGGAAAGGAAGTTGGTAGAGCGTTCTTCTTTATCGATCAGCAAAATTGATTGGCGAGTGGCAAAGAAAACGGTTTCGTCACTTTGGGTGACAGAAAGTCCATTTTGATACGGGAGGTGAGCCCTCCATTGCCCTAAGGGCATTACATTTTGTCCAACTAGTGAAAAAGCGAAGAGCCCTAATACTAGGATCGAGAGTAGACGAGATTGCATGGCGCTGAAATAATGAAACATTGAACATACCTAATGTGAGACCGGGAGGCCTGGTGTATAAGCACAGAAGGATAAACTCCTCCAGTAGTTAAAACAAGGCAACAAAGGTATTATTGTTTCGCTAATAAACTTTATCTGCTAATGTCAAACTGAATACAATGGAAAGGGAATGCCAGCGCCGATGGGCTATAGTCGGGTAAAAATTCGCCTCCCGGCGCCGGCTGAAAGAAAATGTAGATTGTTTTCATATATAGGATGCATCTCCTTCTTCGCTCCCCCTATTCTGAAAACATATTTTTTTACTTTTTTTACAACCCCGCTTTGGCCGAAAAAAGCAAAGCTACTCCTTCACTCTGAATATCAAGCTGTTGTTGTGCGGGAATCAGAAAAATATCTCCTTGATTAAAAGTTGTTTTTTTTCCTTCGCAGGCCACCGCGATGGTCCCTTCCATCACAATATAGATGGCGGCAGTAGAAAGTTCCTTCTTGATCAGCTTACTATTTTCAGCTGAAAATGAGAGTTGGGAAAGTGCAAAATCAGGTGCTGGTGTAGAAAAATTCGTCTCAATTGCATTTTCCTTTTCACCTTCCAATATTTTTGGTACTACTGGGGTGAAGACCAGATGCTTGAGTAACTCGGGAACATCCACATGCTTGGGGGTCAGGCCACCTCGAAATACATTATCTGAGTTCGCCATCAATTCGACATTAACTCCTTCCAAATAGGCGTGTGGTACTCCTGCATCCTGGAAAATACCTTGTCCTTTAGGGATAAATACCAGGTTGAAGAAATAGATAGAAAAAATGCCCCGGTCGTAATGGCCATCCCGGGTATAATCTTCAAAGGCTAGACTAGCCCAATAATCTGGGGAAGATTTATCATGGGGCTTCTTTGCTGCTTTTTCATCCAATTCCTGCCTTAAGGGAGATAATAGGGAGTCCACCTTCTCCTGTGGCAACTCCATAATGTATTGATACAACGCTTTAATATCGCGCGAAGTAAAAACAGATTGTAGTTCCTCGAAGGCAGGCACCTTGCGCAAGGTAGTGGCAATTGCTTCGGCAGACTGAAATCCGTGCAGTAACCAAAAGTCGGTTAGAGCTACCATGACCTCGGGCTTATGATTATCATCTCTATAATTTCGGTGAAATGCATCCAGCGGAATACCTTTCTCATTTTCATGTTGATATCCCGACTCAGCACTTTTTTTGGTAGGGTGTGCTTGAATTGACAACATTTTCCGCACATCTAAGATCTTAAATAGAAAGGGAAGTCTAGCTTGAAAATAGGTAGCGACTTCCTGGCCCAGGATTTGAACAGGGTTTTGATCGATGAGCGCGGCTAGTGAAATATCACCATCGGGTAAAATCGCCTTGGCAGTTCCTTTTTTATGTGTACCCATCCAAAGTTCTGCAAAAGGCCTATGTTCAGGGTTAGGTGTGGAGAGTAATTCGGGTAAATATTGGAAGCCGCCCCAGTCATAGTATTGTACTACGCCGTTTAGGGGAATAATTGCCTGCATAAATTCGTTTTTAATTTTCTATACGGAGAAGTGGTCGAAAGTTTTCCTATCGAACTATAAAAAAGCGGGCTTTGCTGCAAATTTAGGCAAAACCTAGCGGCATAAGGCGGTCAATGCCAAAATTGGATCGATGGACCGTCCATTAGCGTTCGTCCTCGCCGTAAACATTATTATGCTGCATCGACGATACAAGCAGAAGTTGACTTTTCAATGCTATGATTACCGGAAGTCGAATTCATTCCAAAAATAATAAGTGAATAAAGAAAACAAGGCTTAAGACCTTCAAAACAAACCATGGAGACAAAGCTTTTTTTCAATTTATTAGATTTTTACGCCTAGTTTACTGCCTTAATCCACCTTTACACTGCATTATTTTTTTAAGCCAACCCTCAATCCAAGATCTTGCTAGTGTAAGATCAATCTGTATACCATATTAGCATCTAATTGAATTATGAGAGCTTTAATCATAGCATTTTATGTTGTAGTAGGCTTATTTTTAATTAGCACACTCATTTATCTCGCACAATCTGAAAGATCAACCCAGCCTGGAGTCCAAACAAAACTGGTGTACCAACAGTCTTTGGATAAAGACTTAAAGCAATAGTTGTAGAAACTTTAACTTTTTTTTAACTCCTTGACAACTTTTTACCTCCAGTTGTCGTTGTATGGTTTTTGCAATTTAAACACGCTTTAGATCATGAGTACAACAATTAAATTTTTATTAGCATTTTGCTGTGTAGTCGTTTTGGCTGCCTGTGGCAACGCACCAGCTGGAGAAAAAGTAGAGGCTGAAGAAGCAGTAGAAACACCTACGGAAACTAGCGCTACTGCTATCTCTTACAATATCGATACAGAAGCTAGTCAAGTGAACTGGATCGGTGCAAAGCCGACCGGCGATCAGCATACAGGTTTGATCAAATTGAACAGTGGGCAGTTGTTTGTTGAGAACGGCAACATCACTGGTGGTACCTTTGAATTGGACATGAACTCCATTGCTGTTTTGGATGAAATGGGAGACAACATGAAGGCTAAGTTGGAAGGACACTTGAAAACAGGTGATTTCTTCGAAGTAGAAAAATTTGCTACTGGTAAGTTTGAGATAGCAAGTGTGGCTGTAGCCGAAGGAGTTGAAGGTGCTACTCACAATGTTACGGGTAATCTTACCCTAAAGGATATCACTAAGAGTGTGACTATTCCTGTCAAAGTAGAATTATCGGAAAACGGTCTTGCTGCTAGCACGCCTTCTTTTACTATCAACCGTACAGAGTGGGACGTAATGTACAACTCTGGTGTTATCGGCACTGTCAAGGATAAATTGATCAATGACGATGTTGCTTTGACATTGACACTTTCGGCTTCTCCTCAACAAGCGGAAGTACAATAATTAAAACGCATACAGTTGCTGACTTTATTAGTGGAAAGTCAGTATAAAAATAAACGCCCGCCTGTTGGAATTATCTAGCAGGCGGGATTTTTTTTGCGTACAATTAAGAATTTCTCCCTGAGATATATGATAGCCAAGCCAGGAGTGTGACGCTGATCAATATATTCAAAGGCTGTAAAAGAAATCAGAAAGGAATTCAACAGGGAAGATGGGCATGCAGTGTAATACACTCGCCTCTTTGGGTAGTAACCGTTTGACCAAGTGCTTGCATCTATGTGTTCAGATGCTTAGAGCAATTGGTCAAGTAAATTTTGTCATAGCGCACAAGTAGAAGGCGCAGACGTTTATATGCTAGCCTAAGAACTTGAAGTTGTAGTTATAAATTCCCACCACCAAAACAACAAACAACAACAAGAAGATAAAGAAGTACATCAAGCAGTATCCTTTTCTACCAGCGTTTTCTACTTCAGACATGATACCGTATTTTATTCGATTTTTAAATTCGCTGCAAAGATGAGTAAAAAAACAATAATGGCAAAACTACAAGAGGTCGACTTTCCGCAGAAAAGTCGACCTCTTGGTATATAGACCTGATCTAAATTAGTGCCTAGTAGAACTTAGCTCTAAAATCGTCTACCTCCGCATTCTTAACCATTCCCTGTACGAGACGGCTAGCTACTTGTGCTCTTGCCTGAGAAGACATAGTTTGTCGAACGGCAGGAAGATTGTTCGGAGCCGAAAGTGTTGGCTTCAAAGTTGTCTTAATCATATAGACTCCTGTTTCTCCTACGATTGGAGCAGAAGATTGTCCCTGATCAAGGTTGAAAGCACTGGCTACTACCTTAGGCTCATTTCCCAATCCAGACAAAAAGCTCTGAGAAAATTTAGCGCCATTGATGGTATCCACTTGTGTTTGATATTCAGCAGCTAAAGCGCCCAATGTTTTACCATTCATCGCACTAGCTAATTGCTCCCCTTTTTTCTTATTCATGACCAATTGCTCGATCTCCGACTTGATCGTTTCCACCTGAGGTAATCCAGCTTTCTGAACACCGGCTAAGGTAGCTACAACGTATTTGTTATCGTAGTACCCAACAGGATCTTGGAAAGAGTATACTGATGGAGAAACTTTCCCTGAAGTAGCTGTGTAAGCCCACTTAACGATTTGTCTCGCATCCTCAGTTGCTCCCAAGGACCCAACAAGGTAATCATTGGCTTTCAGCGGCAAGGAAGATTCAACCGTCAAGCCAGCAGCAGTTGCCGATTCCTTAACAGCATCAAGGCTTTGGTTGCTACCAATGAATTGTGATGCTTGCTGGAAGACATCATTCTGTGTATCCTTACTTGGCTCAATAGCTTTTTGTACATAAGCGACTTTCACTCTTTCCGTAGAAGTAGCACTTCTTCCTAGCACTTCAATCAAGTGCCATCCATAGCTCGTTCTCACTTTGTACAATTGTCCCACTTGGCCAGTCATAAACAATACTTGATTGTATTCTGGTACAAACTGGTTTGGTGTAGTGTTTTCGTACTTACCACCATTGCTAGAACTTCCTGGGTCCTGGCTAAACTTCAAAGCCAAAGAATCAAAAGAAGCTGTACGGTTTTGCAATACCAGCATCAAGCTATCGATCGTTTTTTCAGCGGCATCGAAAGTAGCAGGAGTTGTAGCTGAGATTAGGATATGACGAGAATCCGCAGAATCTGCCATTACCACTTTATCTCTAAGCTTTACTGCTTTGTAAGTGTTTCCGTCAAGGTATGGACCGTAAACAGCACCTATCTCCATGTTCTGGAATACTTCATCAGCTATCACTGGGCTAACTGCCTGACGATCTACATAGCGAGGATCAATAATACCTTGATTAGAAAGTACAAAGGCAGAATCATTCAGACTAGCCTCGAACTTAGGAACCAAATCCGTCACGGCATTACGCAAGTTTGCGCTATCCGCTGCCGTTGCAGCCACATTGAAAACAACGTAGTCTACTACTCTGGTTTCCTCATCTATTTTATACTTGCTTTCATTTTCATTCAAGAAAGCGCTGTAATCTGCATCCGTTAGGGATACATCTGCATTATCAATCTCATCAAATGGCACCTTAACATAAACGAAGTTTACAGGGTGGTTTTCTTCCGCAAAACCCATTTCAGCCATCCATGTAGGCGTATACATGGCTTTGCTCACCATGTTATTCAACTTGGTTTGCAATCGACTTTTCACAATCTCCTCGCGCTGATATCTCCAGTAGGCTGGAAATTCTGGATTAAGTTGTCCAGATTGAATAGCTACAGTAAGATCTCCTTGATCAATCAACTGTTTGATCTGGTTCAACTGGTTTACATCCACCTGACCAGGAGCTTGGGGATTTTGGAAACGAGCAAGGATTACAGGGCTATAATTTGGCCCGAATTCCAAGCTAGCTAATTCTGGATTGCTTACAGAAAGTCCAAGGTTATCAGCTTCTTCTTTAACTAAAGCTTCTTCCAGGAAGTAGTTCCACAATTGGTCGCGCTGATTATACACGTTCCCACCTGCATTGGAATATACCAAACTGTAGGCGCGCTCAAATCGTTGTTGGTCCAATTTGACACCATCAACCTCTCCCAGTGTTAGATTCCCTACACCACCTCCTAGGTTGGAGCTGGAAGTCATATCCATTACAATGAACCCTGCTAGACCGATACCGATCATGACCACCAGGATCCATGAGTTTTTCCTAATTTTTCCTATTAATGCCATCCTTCTACAAGATTTTATGATTCAATCTTAAAGGTCCATTGACCTTTTCCACAAAAAGTTAACTGCAAACTATTTTACTAAAGGACTGCAAAGATATAATCCCTGCCGAAAAAATCCATGCAAAATAAAGGCTTTGATGTGTAAAATCAAAATTTCCAGTCCTTTAGCCCTGTTTGTGGCTAGACAGACTCACCTGAAAGGTCGAACATTTAATCAGTTGGGAAAGTCAATTAGCCTATGAAATCGATAAAGATCCAACTATAGGTGTAAAATATTAGCCTAATGATTCCGCCCTCGCCGGGCACACGAACTTAAAGCCCACTCCATGAATATTCTCTATCTTCAGTTGCTCATCCTTTTTGAGATATTTACGTAAGCGCGAAATGAATACATCAAGGCTACGCCCCATGAAATAATCATTTTCGCCCCACAGGCGCTCCAAAATCGTAGCTCGCTTTAGTACTACGTTTGGAGAAGCTGCAAAAAGTTTAAGCAAATCCGCCTCCTTTTGTGTGAGTTGGCGTGATTCCTCCTCGATCATCAAACTGAGATTAGCATAACTAAACTGATATCTGCCGATAATTGTGGCTGCACTAAGCTGTGGCTGGGTGATTTTACTCCTTCGAAGAAATATTTCGATTTTCAAGAGGAGTTCTTCAATACTGAAAGGCTTAGTGATATAATCATCTGCTCCTAGCTTCAAGCCGTGTATCTTATCTTCTTTCAGGGATTTCGCGGTGAGGAATATAATAGGGACATCTATATCAATCTTCCGAATTTCTTTCGCCAGCGTGTATCCATCAATATGTGGCAACATTACATCTAGTATACACAAATCAAATTTCTCATTCTTAATTACCTCTAATGCTGCTTCTCCATCCTCACAATGCGTGATTTTGTAGCCTTGCAAACTCAGGTTGTCTCGAGTGACAAAGCTCAGCGTGGCATCATCTTCTACGTATAATAAATGTGCTTTCATGTTCTTAGGATTAAGTATACTTTCATGGCGACAATCAAAGAGAACGAGACAATTGTGATAAAATATCTACTACCTTCTCATTGTTACTCTCTAATCGTAATATATATAGAAACTATTGTTCCTTTGCCTTCTTCGCTATCTAATTGCAATTTCCAGCCATGGGAATCACAAACACTTTTCACGTAAAACAAGCCCAAGCCAAATCCCTTTACATTATGAACATTCCCGGTAGGAACTCGATAAAATTTATCAAAAATCTTAGCTTGGTATTCTCTTTTGATCCCAATACCATGATCCTGTATGATAAGGACGGCTCTGCGCTTGTTCAATTTCTTGAGTTCAATACCAATATCAGGTTTTTTTACGCAGTATTTTATCGCATTATCAATTAGATTATGAAGAATATTGGTGAGGTGTAGCGGATCGGCATAGACGTGCACTGCTTCCTTCGGTATGCTGGCCGTTAAATGGCCATTCATTTCTTCTACTCGCAGTCGTGCCCCTTCAATTAAATCACTCAGTAGGTCTGTAAGAATGAGCGGTTCTCGTTTAAGATCGAAGTTGTTGCCTTCTATTTTGGCTAGTTGTAGCACTTTTTCAACTTGATTGTTCAGGCGTTGATTCTGCTGCTGAATAATATTCGCATATTGAAACAAGCGATCATTATCACGAATTAGCTCATTATTTAAGAAGACATCCGTGGAAATCTTTATGGTAGAAATAGGCGTTTTGAACTCGTGCGTCATGTTATTAATAAAGTCCTTTTGCATGTTGGACAATCGACGCTGACGCAATATCACGGACATGGAATAGCCAAAAAATAGAACCACCAGTAAAAGCACACCTGCCAAAAATATATTCAGCTGCATTTTCCCGAGTAGGTAACTAGACCGAGTAGGGAATTTCACACCAAAATAGTAGACAAATTTGCTGTCTTTCGGTAGATCTGCCTCCAGGTCCTTAATCTCTCGTCCAGGCTCATAACTACAATAGCCCCCATACTCCATATTGTTGGTATTACAATTGAATACCGCATATTCGAAGTCAACATTAATCGCCAGTGCCTCGAGGTGTTTCTGGAGGAAATACTCTAGATTAGCTTTGTCTATTTCATATTCAACATTGACAATATAATAATTGCTGGTGCGCTGATTGATCACCTCGCGGGTAGGTAACTCGACATCATTAAGTTTTGCCAGATCTTTGGCGACATTATATAACGCCAGGTTTACTTTTTGACGAAACTCATCCTCATTGATATTCCAGGTACTAATTACATAATAGGCCTGCATACTTACAGCACCCATCAATGCGATTACCCCCAAAATGATCACTCGGTTGATCGAACTATTTTGCATAAAGTGCAATTTATCCCCATTTTACGTAGCTAAAAAGTCATTAACAACGTATTAACAAAGAAAAACCAACATACTAGGACAAAAGAATAGCGAAAACTTAGCCATTTAGGCTAGTAAATATTGCACTTCATTTTTTCGGGGCTGCTTATTATTTTTGCAAACACATGAGAACACGATTTTACATTTGGGGATTATTTTGTTGTTTGTTGGCTTTCAACAATTTGCAGGGACAATCGCAAAAGGACAATCCTTTTGAACTTTTACCGCGTGTAAAAGAGAAGCCAGTAGAAAAAGAGGTAAGCCCAATTCCAGAAGACACCAACCCATTTGACCTGGTCGAACCGTCTAAAGAGACAGCTACCATCAAGGCTCCGATTTTACCCATCCAGAAAGAAGTACAAAATCAACCTTTCGGCGGTAATAGTTTTCTGTTAGGCGTGATACTATTTGGTTTAATTTTAATGGCCGTCTTAGTCACTTCTCTGCGTCCTTTTATCAATAAGTGCTATCGTGCGGTTTTGAATGAAAACATGCTCAATCAGATCTATAGAGAGCGTGAAACAGGATTATTTTTACCTTATTTCTTATTATATATCTTATTTTTTATTCAGTCAGGAACCTTTCTTTTTCTGATCTTGAGATATAATGAAACTTCGTTTGGAACATCTCCTTTGGTGCTCCTTTTAGGTTGTATCCTTTTGCTGGCCATCCTATTTTTTCTCAAGCATCTTCTATTAGCTATAGCCGGAACGATCTTTCCTATATCCAAAGAAACCAGGGTTTACAGCTTTACTATTATGGTATACAGCGCTATCCTGGGATTGCTACTAGCCCCCGCCAACTTAATGATCGCTTACGCCCCTGCAGAAATGATTTATTTCTTGATTGGAGCCTGTTTATTGATGATCATAGGCCTGTATGTAGTAAGAGCATTTAGGGGTTTATTGCTCGCTAACAATTACCTCCGTTTTCATATATTCCACTTTTTGTTGTATATTTGCACTGTCGAAATAGTGCCTGTCCTCGTGTTATATAAGATGATAACGAACCAATTAGGGTAAAGTCTGGAAGAAAGGGGACTAGTCATAGTTAGTCCTAAATTAGGCCCCGAATTTCTTACTCCTTTACTATCAATCGGGCGACGGATGGGATAAAAAAATCCTTGTTTGAATGACAGCAAATGGTAAAGCGTACGTGGAGACATTTAAAAAGGTAAAAACGATTCTGGTCTCACAGCCCAAGCCTGAACGCTCACCTTATTACGAACTAGAAAAAAAGTATGACCTTCAAATTGACTGGCGCCCTTTTATTCATGTAGAAGGCGTGGCAGCTAAAGAAGTGCGTAAACAAAGAGTTCGTCCAGATGAGTTCTCGGCTATTGTATTCACTAGTAAGAATGCTGTAGATCACTTCTTCCGAGTATGTGAGGAAATGCGGATTAAAATGTCTCAGGATACTAAGTATTTCTGCCTGACAGAAGCAATTGCCCACTATCTTCAGAAGTTTATCGTCTACCGAAAGAGAAAAGTCTTTGCAGGTAAAAGAACTATCTTAGATTTAGCTCCAGCGCTAAAAAAACACAAGGCCAATGAGGTTTTCTTATTGCCTTGTAGTAATCTGGGTGCCCGACAGGTATCCAACTTCCTTACAGAAAATGGCTTCAACTGGAAAGATGCCATGATGTACCGCACCGTCAGCAGTGATCTATCCGACTTGAGTAATGTGACTTACGATATCTTAGTATTTTTTAGCCCATTAGGGATTCAATCCCTTTATGAGAACTTCCCCGATTTCGAACAAAACGAGACAAGACTAGCTATTTTTGGCAATAGCACCAGTCGTGCTGTTGAAGATCGTGGATTGACCATTAACATCAAGGCTCCGGCTCCGGAAACACCTTCGATGACCATGGCCTTAGAGAAATACTTGACTCGTTCTAATAAAAATGAATAGTTGAGATCAATGCTGCTCGACAGACAAGAAACATACACCGACAATACGGAAAGAAATTCCTGAATTAAGGCCCTGATAAGTCACTTATCAGGGCCTTTGTACATCTATTCCTATGCAAGACTTCATTGATCATCTGCAGTTACAATTACAAAAGCCGCTCCCTGGACGCCCCGCAGAATATAGTCTCTCCTTTGAAGATACCAAGGCTCGCTCGATCATTCCTGACAATGCCAAACTAGCAGGTGTGCTCGTGCTATTTTACCCTAAAGGAAAAGATTGGCACCTCGTGCTAATTGAAAGAACCAGTCGGTATGAAAGTGATCGCCACAAAGGACAGATTAGCTTTCCTGGCGGAAGGCATGAGGAAGATGATCGTTCGATGTTCGAAACGGCCTTACGAGAAGCGGAAGAAGAAGTAGGTGTCAAACCTGAAAAGGTAGAGATTCTTGGATCACTAAGTGATCTTTATATCCCTGTTAGTAACTTTCATGTTTTTCCCAAGGTGGCCTTTGCTAGAGAAGCACCGGTTTTCATCCCTCAACCTTCAGAAGTAGAAAGCATCTTAGAAGTTCCCTTCCATGTTTTCCAGCAGCCCAATGCACTGCAGCGCATGAGTTTACCGATGTCCAATGGATTTGTTTTACCGAATGTGCCACACTTCAAGATCTATAATAAGATCGTATGGGGAGCAACATTGATGATGCTCGGGGAGCTTTTAGCGGTAGTAGGGGATCATAAAGTAATATGAGAAGGAAACAAACACCCTGGCCTGTTTCCTTCTTACGCCATATTATAATGGGCGTACACTATATCATATCTATCCCTTGCGATAGTAGGTAGCGGCTATCCTCGATCCTCTAGCAGCCATTGGCATAAAGGTACCTCCATTTACATCCTGCCACTCATAGAAAAGGTTACCATCTGCATTAGCAACAGTACTTAATAAAAAGGTCCAATTTTTGGCACTTATAGCCAATGCTTTCCCATCAACTCCCATTCCTGCGCTCCCCGTCGAAACTCCATCTTTGGAGTAATACACCGGATTAAAATCATTCACAGCTCTACAATTGCCTTGATAATCTGCAGATATACTGAAAGGTTGCGGGTTGTCTGCAAAAGCTTTCCATTGTATATTGCTTACTGGTGTATATTGCAAGCATGGAATACCGCCTTCTTGTTCTGGCATAATAGCCCACATCATTCCTCCACCATAGTCAAAATCAACGATATAATTGCCCTTATAGACAGATGCTCCTGAACCATTTGTGTCCATGGACCTAATCTCTCCATCATAAGTCAAGAAATAGCAAGAATCCCCTGTACCTCCCGATATACCTACCCCTCCGGGGTCAGCTGTATTAAGTTCAGTCCAATTGTTATCTCCATTGCTCCAGTAGAGCTTTGATCCTCCGCCATCAGGGTCGGGTGTTACGGAGAGGACCCAGACAGTACCGTCTTCAGACACACCGATATTCATAGCGAAATTCTCATCTGACATGTTGTGCGTTGTTCCATCGGTCGCTACCGCAAAAACTTGGTAATTGTTATTAATCCCCCATACGGGATACTGGTTTCCTTTAGAATTAGACATACAAAGGTTGTGTTTAGAATATGAAAAAAGGTGAATAGTCTACTCGGGAGGAAAACTAATACTGTGAGAATTGAAATGGAAGAGACTTGAATGAATTACCTAAAACTTACTTGAGTACCCACAAGGTATGAAATCTCTCTATTAGATGCAATATCTGAGGGAAAAACAGTAGGCATTATTTATATATGTGTAGATCTTATTTTATCCGTATTGTCGAATGCAGGTCGGTTTTTATCGAAAAAACAGGCAGAAATCACTACAAACATTGATTTTAGAAACACATAGCTACAAAAAATGCACGAAGGTGCGCGCTTTACTAGCATGTTTGTTCAAGTTTCGTTTTTGCGGTTGGGGATAAGTGATTTTCACCGCGAAGGATAAGCAATTAGACTAAAACCAATGGCCCTCATTAAGCTGTCTTTTGAGCTAAAAGACGAGTTTTAGGTCGACAAGAAGAACCCCAGAGCCGCTATTGCGGATTACACCTAAGCTCCTTCTTGACCCAAGGACCCTCGATTAGCCTGCGAGGAATAGCCGTGACCAGGCCACTAAAAACCAAAGAACGATGAACGGAACAGATTGGAAAAAAGTAGAAGCTTTTGCCTTAGACTCCCCTACAGATAATTATGGCTTCAGCACTCGATTAGCAGATGAGAATACTTGGTCTATCAATTTTACAGAACGCGCTATTTTGGAGTATAAAAAATTCATGTACTTAGCTGCTACTGCGAATAAAATGGTTTCTCCATCCGAAGTAGTTGATGTAGTATGGCACCAACACCTAATTTTCACTAACTCTTATCACGCCTTTGCTGAAGTCTTAGGAAAACGAATAGAACACATTCCTTCCACGCATAATCCTGAAGAAAGAGAACAATTTGAGTTTGCCAAAAGACGAACCACACAACTCTACAATGAACAATTTGGTGAGCAACCCGATGATATATGGACTTATAAATCCTTAGAGCAACAGCTTCAAACTATAGTGGGCCCACCCTCCAGAATGAATAAGCAGAATAATTTAGCGGCCGTCTTTTTAGCCTTTACCTTGCTCTACTTCCCTTTGTCCCTGCTATACAAACCCTTGTTATTAAAGATCGGGAATCCAGATTTCCTATTAATCTATTTGGCTATAGTCATCGTCTCCCTTGTATTACTTGAATTAGGCACCTCTATCAAGCTACAAGAGTATGCTAAATTTCTATATAAAAAGGGGGTTGTAGATAAATTACATCCCTTTGAATTGACCTATCTGCAAACGAATAAGTTCAGGCATGTGATTCATGGGATTATGGATAGTCTCGTTGAGAAAAAACAAGTTGGGATCAATGCTGATTACAAACTGAGTATTCAAAAGGCGGAGCAAGCCTTTAGCAACCCTTTCAAACAAAATGTTTACGACAGTATCAGTCGAAATGAGTCGATACACTATCCTGCTCTATTAAGTGATTTAGAACATAAACCTATGTTCTCCCGTATTCGAACTTATTCCGATAAATTAAGGAAGACGATACAACAAACCAGGCCCTTTCTAACGCTGTTCACCTTGCGCTGGATCATATTCTTATTCCTTTTGATTCCAGGTTTAGTTCGGCTGACACTTGGTCTAGCCAATAGCAAGCCAGTGGCCTTTCTTGTCATTACACTTGTCGCGGTCTTGATATACTTTTTAGTCTCTAGTGTTCGATTCAACAAGATGCTATTTAAGCAAGCCATTCCTAACTTATACCGAGATAAACTGGCGAAAAATGTAGCCATGAGAAGAACCGACTGGAATTACTTTCTATATGGGGAGCAAGCCTTGGTCGCATCTATGCTTCCATTAATATACTATACAGATAAGAACGCAGGCAAGTCGAGCATGGTAAGTTGCGGCACAAGTTGCAGCAGTTGTGGGAGTGGATGTGGTGGAGGTTGTGGCGGGGGCTGCGGGGGCTGTGGAGGATAAAATGTCTTCCTCCTTCACTATTCGATTGAATCAATAAGTAAGGATGTATAAAAAGTATTTGAAGGCTATCTCAGTACGCTGAGGTGGCCTTTTTCATATGTACTTAACTGGGAATTAGCCCGCTACGTTAAGATTATCGCAACATTCTTTTATCCTCTTTTTAGTATCTTGTGACCTCATGATACCACGGCATACACGATTGTTTTTCACCTTGGCGTGCCTGCTATATTTAGGCACTGGCTATAGTCAATATCACATAAGTGGCAAAATAAATCTAGGCGAAGAATGGCAGCCAAAGGTCTTTATGGCGATGGTTGAAAAGCTGTCCGATTACTATCGAGCCAGCCCTGATTTAATTGTAGATATCGCCGTAGTTGATGAAGACGGTTCTTTTGTCCTCGAGGGCAAGCAACTACCAGAAGAAAATCGATTTTACAGGCTTTACCTCATGAAAGAACGGAATACAGACTACGATGCTTGTCTGTACGTAGGTGGGGATGACCACAATTTCATTCATCTTATTATTAATAACAACTCGAAGCTCGAGATTTTCGCCGATAGTAGCTTTTATTCTCCTTTTGGTAATTATCAAGTAAAGGGCTCTAAGGAAAACCAATTAATGCGAGAATTGGCTCGCATGGTTTATCCCAGCTTTTATTTCTACCAAATTCGTTTTCCTACCGAACTCAAACTCACAGAAGAGAAGCTTTTCAATGAGCTCAAGGTCTTCACCGATACTTGTTCTAGTGATATGGCAGCCCTAGCCGCTATGGCCAATATCGATATGGAAGCTTATTATGAAACCGATCCTGATTTTTTCAAATCGTTCGGTAAGCGTTTACAAAAAACATTAGCGGGCGATATCTATGCCGATAACTATCAGCGCAAGCTTCATTACTTTGAACCGCCTATCATTATCAAGACTCCAGATTGGCTTATAGCCACAGTTATCTTACAGTGTGTATTGATTATCTTATTATTAGCCAGACTATTGCAGCTAAAGCGATCTCCTGCCATGCACCCATCGTCTTTGCCAACAGTTGTTTCTTCTCCGATCGAAAAATTAACCGCAAAAGAACAGGAAATATTAGACCTAATTTTGGCGGGAAAATCCAACAAGGAGATTGCTAGTAGCTTATTCATAGAAGTCAGTACTGTAAAAACTCATATCAATAAAATCTATGGCAAGCTAAACGTAAAGTCTCGCAAAGAAGTAATGGGGTTGAAGCAGCTTACCGCAGAGTAACCCCTAGTCGCCTTCTGCACCAAGCAACAAAGCTAAGAGGATCACATTAAATTGAGAAGCAATTTCTCGAGCCTGATCGATGGCATTCTGCTCTGCTCGAGCCTTTCTTTTACTAAGTGCTTTGATGAAATAGCTGCCTAAGGTCGTCCGGGCAGCCTCATATTCCAATTCAGGAATAGCTGCAATCTGTAGCCGGAGAGTAGGATCCTCTACGTATTTAAGTAAATACACCTTTAAATCTTCAGCATATCGACCAAATTGCGCTAGGGCTACATCTACCTGAGGTTTGCGATCTAAATCACTAGCCATTTTAGTCAGTTCTTCAATCTGACGCCTGGGAACTTTCATTACCTTTTGGTTTTAGTTTCCTCTCTAGCAATTTCTGTGTTTTTCAAGTCCTGCTTTTAGCTGAAATTCCCATTACCCATGGTCGCTCCAACTAAAATGCTACTCCCCTGCCCATCTAAAAATTGTCAAAGAGGGTTAATTTACAGCAATACAGATATTGCTGCCATAAAAAGTGTGTGATATGTAAGTAGGTAATGATGTATGGCTTCCTAAGTTGAGCAGGCGTACACAGCTATCCGCACACTAAATACATTTTGCCTGTCCTTTCAATGTTTATGGAAGCAGTTCTGCCAACTGCCGTTTAAAGAGCGGATTAAAAAGAGCGCCACGATGGCTTTCCCCTTGTAGCGTAATGAGTTGGCTTCGTTCCGGATTCAGCTGTTGCAGCTCTTCTGATGAATCATACGGAATCACATTATCCTCCGTTCCATGGAAGAGTGTGATTTGCTGTTCAATTTTCGATATCCAATCAGCACTCCTAAGCGGATATCGGACGATGAAGTTGGGGATAACTGGAGCCCATCTATTTTTTAAATTGACCATACTGAGATAGGGGGCAACCAGGACCAATTGCTGAGGATCATTATGTGCCGTTAGGTAAGTGGCCATTCCTGTTCCAAGTGAATACCCCAGCACAATGATTTGTGTCTCTCGATAATGCTGCTTGAGGTAATCATACACCTCTTGAATGTCCGCATGCATCTGGGCTTCACTAGTAATCGAACCATCACTCTTGCCATAGCCACGATAGTCCGGCATAAAGATATCGTACCCGTGGCCCTGCATCCCCCTTGTTTGTCGAAGACAACGCCGGTTTGACCCTCTATTACCATGCAAGTACAAGATCACCCCTTTCGAACGTGCCTCCCGTATCCAAAGTGCATTCAAAGCTATGCCTTCTTCTACAGGAATTTCCACTTCCGTTCCCGTCCTAAAGTGATGGGTTTCGGGTAAGGGTTGTGGTCGAAAAATAATTTGATCTTGCAGGAAATATAAGCCTAAGCAGGCTATAATGTACACCCCTCCTATAAACCAACCAAGTCTTCGTAATGCTTTCATATCTTATTTCATGATCGCTTGGATTTCTCGCCAAGTGATCAATTTAATTTGTTCTTCTTCTAATATTTTTTTGCATCTATCACTAGTGAAAAAGTCAAAATCAATTTGCCGCCAATGTGCACCGTAATCTGGATGATCCACGGTCACCGCTTGCATTTCTTCATTATTAAAAGCGGCGTGTAGGAGGATCGTACTAACCCCTGTAGGCAAATTTCGCATTTCATTTTCATAATATGCCGCCATCCCCCTTGGATAATGCTCAGGGCTGGCTATAATGCCTTTTTTGATCACAATATCTGTTGGTTCCATCTTGTCCTTAAATCCTTCTGGTAGCGTATTAAGCAGTTCTTCTTCAACCAATGTCGGCAATCCATACGCTCTCCCTACCTTTAGATAAACTTCAAATATCTCTGGAGAAGAGAAAAAAACACAGCCCATGTGGCTATCCAAATGGGTAGGAATAACCCCAAAGGCAATCGCCCGATCCACTTGTGCTCTAAGTTCCAGCTCCACTTCCTCTAATTTGGCATTTTCCGCAAACTCTTGGCAATTATCATAGAAAAAACCTTGTTCATTCAGTAAACTAGGTACTGTGGAAGGCTTTGCTGTAGCGCCCCACTTCAAATGCTTCCATTCACTAGTGACAGTGAGGTGGAGGCCTAGATCAGCCTCAGGATGATCTTTGGCATAAGCAGCTATCTCTGGAAACCAGGGACAGGGCACCATGATACTTGCCGAGTTTACCATCCCTACTTTCATTGCTAAGATGCTAGCCTCATTTTCAGCATGGGATATGCCTAGGTCATCAGCATGAATAATCAAGAGTTTTGTTTCCTGTGAATAGCCTAGTCGTTCTGCTAAGGTCTGTCCAAAGGATTGTGTCAGCCCCATATTGTAGATCAATAGGAATAAGAGGAATTGTTTCATGCTTTGTGTTTTAGTAGGAAAAAGGAGCTAAACAACTTGTTAATGAATTTGTTAATGAATTTGTTAATGAAATTTAAATACCACTTAAATTTGCAAAAAGATCTGTATAAAATTCGCAAATTTGCGCGGCAAAGATAGGTTGAGAGAAAGGTATTAACTTTTCTCCTACAAATAGTTATAAACACAATTACCGAGGTAAATTAAAATTGATCTACCTCCTTCTCGATGACATAATACAAAAAACACTGCCAGACCGCTGTAGGACTGTGCAGCTTATTCTCCTCCTCTAGCTTTAAATAAGGACTACATTAATTTAGTGTTGAACAACGCGAAAAATGCATACCCAATGGCAAAATCACTTGTCTCAGGTAGCGCCTCGTGCTTACAGATTGTGCCTAAATAGTCATACAGCGATTCGATCGTAACATGTGTTAGATAATGCTAATTACTTATAACCAATTGACTTAACACCTTATGTCCTACCAATCACCTGTTCTATTACTTGTACTGTTATTGAGCTGTACGCAACTCTTGGCCAATGAGGGCAATGGCGGAGAAGTTCCCAGCATGAACATCAAACGTACCAATGCCCCTATTTTATTGGATGGTGCGCTAGATGAAGCGGCTTGGTTTGAAGGCCAGCCTGCAAAGAATTTCTGGGAAAACTTCCCAACCGATTCGACGCTTTCTCCGGTGCAGACGGAAATCTATATGACTTTCGATGACCAGAATCTTTATATCGCTGCCAAGTGCTACTCAGTCGGAAAAGATTATATTATTACTTCCTTACGCAGAGACTTTAGAGCAGGCGGGAACGACAATATTACCTTTTTAATTGATCCCTTCAATGATCGAACCAATGCTTTCGTTTTTGGTATGAACCCTTACGGTGTGCAGAGAGAAGCCTTGATTTCCAATGGCGGAAATGATCGGGAAGATTTTGATGAATCATGGGATAATCGCTGGAATGGCGTTTCAAAAATATATGATGGCTACTGGGTTTGTGAATTAGCGATTCCTTTTAGCACGCTTCGTTTCAAAGAAGGGTTGCGCGAATGGAAATTCAATAGTTATAGATTTGATACGCAGAGTAACACCCGTTCCAGTTGGCATAGAATTCCTCAAAATCAAATGATTATGAACCTAGCCTACATGGGCAACATGGTTTTTGAGGAGCCACCTAAAAAGGCTGGACCTAGCATTTCTGTAATTCCATACGTAACCGGGGGGCTGAGTAAAGATTTTGAGGAAGAAACTCCTTCTTCAGATCAATTCAACTTTGGAGGAGATGCGAAGATCACCGTCACGCCCAGTTTGAACCTGGATCTTACGATCAATCCTGATTTTTCTCAGGTCGAAGTCGACCGACAAGTGGTTAACCTTGACCGATTCGAGATATTCTTTCCTGAGCGACGGCAGTTTTTCTTGGAGAATGCTGATTTATTTGGTCGCTTTGGTGATGAACGGATCAATCCCTTCTTTTCTCGTCGGATAGGGTCTGCCAGGGTTAAATACCTAAATGATGATGGGGACGAAAGCAGTTCTACTATTCAAAACCCAATCTTATATGGTGCTCGCCTAAGTGGCAAAGCAGATGAAAACTGGCGGGTCGGCCTATTGAATATGCAAACAGCGCAGGAAGCAGAATTTGAATTGCCCTCTTACAATTTTACGGTAGCAGCCGTCCAGCGAAAAGTCTCCAGTAGGTCTAACATTGGTATGATCTTCGTCAACAAGCAAGCGCTGACTGACGAGTATAATAAAGACTACTACGATGAGTACAATAGAGTCATAGGGTTAGATTACAATCTCGCATCCAATGACAACTCCTGGACAGGAAAAGCCTTTTACCATCAGGCTATTACACAGGATAGTGATATAAATAATAAGTTTTCTACCGGAACAAGATTACAGTATCTAAAACGAAAATATAGCGTAACCTGGCGGCATGCCTATGTGGGTGAGGGCTTCGATGCACAAGTAGGTTTTATTCGCCGTAAGGATTACTTCCGAGTAGCTCCAGAGTTCCGTTGGTATTTTTATCCGAGTAAAGGAAAACTCAATCGTCATGGTCCTGGCATTCAAATGGAGACCCTATGGAATCCTGGTTTTGGCCGCTCCGACCATCAGTATGAGGCATTTTGGGATTTTAGTTTTACGAACAATGCCCGAATGCGAGTAAGTGTCCAAAATGACTATACCTATTTGTTTGATGATTTTGACCCTTCTCGCTCGGATGCAGAACCCATCTTAGGCGATCAAGGCTATAACTACACAAGCCTACGTTTCTTTTATTTCTCAGATAGTCGGAAGAAGCTGAATATCTTTATGCGAGGTAATGCGGGTCAGTTTTTCAATGGGTATAGTTACCAAGCAGGAGGCAGATTGACATACCGGTACCAACCTTTTGGCCAAATAGCAATGGATTTCAATTATACTTACCTGGATCTACCTACGGTAAAGAAAAGCTTGATTTTGGTAGGGCCAAGAATTGACATCACCTTCAGCAAGGACGTATTCCTTACCACTTTCATTCAGTACAATAGTCAGGTAGACAATGTCAATATCAACACGCGATTCCAATGGCGGTTTGCGCCAGTATCAGACTTCTTCCTGGTCTATACAGACAACTATATCTCAGATAATTTTACGGTGAAAAATAGAGCAGTAGTGGCTAAATTGACCTACTGGCTTAATCTGTAGCCGTTTTTAATTGTTCTAGTCGTTCCCTGAAGATGTACTTAGGTGTACGTTGATACAATTCCTCGTAAAGTGCTAAGGCTTTGGCATATGCCTTACCATCTTCAGGGACGATCCGCCACTTCTGAAAGTAGCCGTAAGCTAGCAAATCCTTTTCTTCTGTAGAGAAGATGGCCTCATTTAGCAATTGCTGCGCCTCCCTTGCTTTCCCATCAAGGTCATAATATTGAGCGGTCAGGACCTTTGCTTCGAATAAGAGATCTGGATTGCCCAGTTCCTCAGCGAGGGTCAAGGCTTCATTGGTTACCTGATCAAGTTGCTGGAGGTCTCCAAGAGAAACATATACGGCCCCTAGCTCCACTAGACTAGATCCTAACACCAGGCGGTTCTGTATGTTCCTCGCTATATCGATAGAGCGCTCATAGTAATGAATGGAACGTTCATACTGATTGGTAAAGAAGAAAACATCGCCAAGCGTATTCACTGCTTTTGCAATCCCTTTCTGGTATCCCAACTCCTCGCAAAGCATAAGGTTTTTCTGCAAATACTCAATAGCTTTATGAAAATCTCCTTTGATATTATGTAATTCGCCGATCAGGCCTAAGGCAATCGCAGTACCTTGCTTGTCTCCTAGTTCCTCCACCAAACGGAGGTCTTCTAGGAAGCACTCCATAGCTTTTTCATAGTCCCCCTGATGCTCATAAACAGTCCCCATGCTACCAATGGCGATAGCGGTAAGTTGCTTATTACCTAACTCCTGACTGAAGGCTAATCCTTGATCAAAACAATCTAAGGCTTCCTCATAATCTCCCTTTTCCAAATAGACGATACCTAAATTTGTATAAAGGGACGCCATACCTTGTTTGTCCGATAAGCGCTTGCTGATCCGCAACTGAGACTGCTGTACATCTATCGCCTCCTGGTAATTACCCAAATTCATATGTGTCAGGCCGAGATTGGAGGCTATTTGAGCACTGCCAGAGGTTCCTCGCTTCGTTAAACCAATCTTAATACTTTCTTCAAAATATCGTTTGGCTTCAATATACTTCCCTTGTCGGAAATACAGCGTACCTAAATCAGCATTTACGCGTGCTTTGCCTACACGATCATCTACAGATTCGAAGAGTCCTGCAGCAATCTGCAGGTAATTCATGGCTTTCCCATAATCCCCCTTGAGCATCAATAAATGGGCGAGGTTATTATTGGTTTGACCAATCAAAAGGACATCTCTCGATTTTTTAGCTAAGTCAAGTGCTTTTTCATAAGCTTGCTGGCATTCATCCCACTCACCGATCAACTCCAGTATTTTCCCCTTATTGAGGTGTGTTTTAATCTCATCAACTCCCTCATTCTTACTTCCTAACTTACTGAGCAATCGATCATAGTATTCTAAGGCTCTTTGATTTTGGTAATTCCGCCGAGAATAATCAGCCGCCTTGCGCAAGTACTCACAGGTTTTATCAAAAACCCCTGCTTGATCATAGTGAAAAGCCAGGTCCACGTAGCGAGCCTCAATTGTATCAGCATAAATACGCTCAATGGCTTCTGCAATTAATTGATGTAATTGCTGTAGGCGCGTCCGAAGTTGCATGCTATAGACTGCCTCTCGCAACAAGGAGTGACGAAAAATATAGCGCAACTCATTGGTGGCTAACCAAATTTGCCCTTGCTCAGCTGTCTTAACTTGCTCTCTCAGTAAAGCAGAAGAATTTCCTTCAAAATCAGCAAATCCTTCTTGCACCCTCATCACCTCCGATAAAACCGGAAATTCGAATTCTCGGCCAATTACGGCCGCTGCCTTTACCGTTTCTCGTACTAATTTGGAGAGTCGATCTATTCTAGCAGTCAGTACCGCATTTATCGAATGCGAAAGCTTTACATTTTGATCTTTGATATTCCAGACTCCTTCCTTCTTGTTGAGCAAATTGCTTTCTGCAAAATACTTGAGCATCTGTTCTAGGTAGAATGGATTTCCATTGGTTGTTCGCTTCAGCAGCTCAAAAAACTCCTCTGATATTTCTGCACCAAGGCTGCTTTCTGCAAACTGTCGAACTGCATCGTTTTTGAGAAACTTTAAATCGATCTCCAGTAAAGGAAGGTCTAGTTCTTTCAGCAGATTATCCTCAACCAATTCAGGTTTTGTCCCATCATCGAGGTAACGGGATGTTGTCAATATCCATATTGGATGATGGCCAATCCGACGAATGAGTTCATGCAAAAGTTCTGCGGAGCTCTCATCCATCCAGTGTCCATCTTCTATCTCTATAACGATTGGGCGAGAGAGGGCTTCTGCTTCAAAAACACTTATGATCGCAGTTAATGTATTTTCGTATCTACCTTTAGCATCCAGGTAATCCCAAAGCGAATCCGGGTAAAAGATCCCTAAGTGAGCCGCTAAGACCGTTTTGATCCGCTCTAATTCATCCTTTACCATCTCGGCTCGGGCTGCTGGAAGAACACTTAATTTGGCGACCAATTCCGCAAAAACACTTTCGAAACTTTCTTGGTTGATCGCAGAAGTAGAATTCTGCAATTGTCGAAAGTAGCTCTTCAGGAAGTAGATGAATGGGTTGAATGGCTTGCGCAAGATTTGGTCAGACTGGCAAATAAACCATTTGATATTGAAACGCTCTTCCAATTCATTCCCTACCTCATAGGTAAGCCGGCTTTTGCCTATCCCCGCTTCTCCAAAGACATGCGTTACTCCTGCAGCACGCCCTTCTTGAAGCGGCTTAGAAAAACTCATCAATTGATCTAATTCCGTTTGGCGAGCCACCAAATGACTATCATAATCAGGACTTAGATCAAATTCACGATCAATCAATTTAAAGGTTGGGATATTTCCCTTAATTCCCTTGTATTTTATGTCCCCTTTGTGGAAAAACTTAAAGTGCGGATTTTTGCGAATCTCTTCATCCACCAATATCTCTCCCCAATCCGCATACGCCATGAGGCGTGCAGCCAGGTTTACTCGATTGCCTACTGCAGCGTATTGGCAACGTTTTTTTCCGCCGACAATCCCTGTATAGGCCAAACCCAAAGATAAGCCCGCCTTAAATTGTAATTGGGTGCCTTTTTGCAGTTTTCCTACTTCATCTCGTAATGCATTAATAAACTGTAAGGCACGATCTGTATTGTTCTCAAAAGAAACGGGTGCTCCAAAGAAGCAAAACATGACGCCTCCCTTATCCCCAAAATCAATTTCCTTAAAGTATCCCGAAAAAGTATGGATTTGGTCTAGTACCTGGGTAGCAAATTGATTCATCAACTTGTGACTTTCTATCCCATCGAAAGAGATAAAAACCGCAATCACCCGCCGAAATTCGCCATCCTGATCGTACTTGATTACTTCTGGCGGCAGAAAGTTACCAGCCAAAAGCTCATTCATTGGCGGCAACTCCATGGGAGCCCGCGTAAAGAATTCTAAAGGTATATTCCGACCCAGCTTATAAAACCCAGGTTCCATCTCATGCACCTCGAAGCCATTCCCACTCAATTGCACCTTCATGATCTCATCGATCACAATATCTTGATCACTAGCTCTAACCTGGCACTGGGCACATTGATCGATAGGTTTGCCACGGAAGTAGAAAGCCTGTTTGTTCTCTCCTACAATACCCCACTGCACCGTTCCGAAGGAAAGACCAACTTTCAAACCAAAGCTGAACTGCCCAAAACTAAACAAGCCCTCACGAAACAATTGATGAGCATGCAAAGCGGCCTGGACGATGTCCTTGGCATGAATATCCGTACCAACTGATGGAAAAATAGCGGTAAAAGCATCGCCAGCAAAGTAAGGAATGAAACCTCCTCTGGAATAAACCAAATCTACAAGGGGGTCAAATACCTGATTCAGAATGATAGACAGTTGTTCTGCACCCTTGTTCCCCTCTCTCATCAAGCTCTCGGTCAATGGGGTAAAGCCAGAGAGATCAAGAACCATTGTGTAAGCTTCAATCTCACCTTGGGTTAGCCCTCGACTCAATTGGTTCTCAATAAAATGTGGAATCAAGTTTTTCACTATGTAATTCGACGCTTAGACTGTAGGTGCAATTTTGCCTGCCCCAATATTAAGGCAAAGAATAATGTAAGCCTACTAAATAGCTTGAAAATTTACGAAAAAGTGGTCAATTTTCCACATATCCAAAAGCCCTCGCACTTCCTACCTCCGGCTTACAGTTTCTTGAGGTTTCAATGCACAAAAACGCTTAAGAGGCAAAACTTGTTGCTTTCAAGTCATAATCTCCCCCTAATTTTATAATTTTGCGGCGATAAGGATGGTACCTTAGCAGCAAGCCTGCAACTTGCCATACGTAGTGCCTTCCACTATCCGAAGTTTGGTTATTAGGATGCTTTTTCCAAAAAAAGTAACGCCCTCGGATAAGAAGGACCATTAGTTAACGTACCGTGAAGGTAGCGAAAAGCTTGCCTTCCCAATTTTTACTAGCAATATGTCACGATTGCACAACCTCGTCAACAATGACGAACTAAAGCGTCGCATGGAAACCAGCGACGAAGAAAGAATTACGCTCTCTTTCTATCAGTATCACAACATTGAAAATCCGGAACAATTCCGCGACCAACTCTATCGATCCTGGTCCAAATTGGGCGTTTACGGTAGGATCTATGTTGCTCAAGAAGGCATCAATGGTCAGATCTCCGTACCAGAATCAGGTTTTGAAGCCTTTAAGGAACATATGTATAGCATTCCTTTCCTGGAAGGGGTCCGGTTGAATATCGCGGTAGATGATAATGGAAAGTCCTTTTACAAACTCAAGATCAAGGTACGGAAGAAGATTGTCGCCGATGGTTTAGATGATAATAGCTTTGATGTCACTAAGCGTGGCAAACACCTCGATGCCGTTTCCTATAATGAATTGGCTGATCAAGATGATACCATCATCGTTGATATGCGCAATCACTATGAAAGTGAAGTTGGATACTTTGAAGGAGCGATCCGTCCAGATGTTGAAACTTTTCGAGAAGCACTTCCTCTTGTTGAAGACTTGCTTCAAGAGAAAAAGGACCATAATATCATCATGTATTGTACCGGGGGGATTCGCTGTGAAAAAGCGAGTGCCTACTACCTCCACAAGGGATTTAATAATGTCTTTATGGTAGATGGTGGTATTATCGAATATGCTCGCCAATGTGAAGAAAAGGGCCTTCCAAATAAATTCTTAGGTAAGAATTTTGTTTTTGATGAGCGAATGGGGGAGCGCATCGGAGAGGATATCATCGCCCAATGCCACCAATGTGGTGAGCCTTGCGATACGCATGTGAATTGTGCTAATGATGCCTGCCATATTCTATTTATCCAATGTGAGAACTGCGCTAGCCAATATGCATCTTGCTGTTCCAATAAATGCAAAGAATTCAATGAAATCCCCGAAGAGCAGCGTGAGAAGCTGAAAGGGACCATCGAATTTAATGGGACAAAATTTGGCAAAGGTCGATATAAAGCCTTCCGTAAAGATGAAGGGCTAACACTGGAATAACATATATTTCAGGTAAACAACCAAAGTTTTCCTGGGCACTCCACTACCAACTTCGGTTGTTTACCTGCTAGTCCATAATTTTCTGCAGCAAAAAGAAGGACAATTTTACTCCTCAGTGTACGATATAGTACAAACAATCAATTTGTACACCATGCTACTCACTCAACTACAAGCTAACTTTTCCTCCAATATTCTCTATCTTAACATATCATCATATAGACCAACTATGAGAGGAATTTTTATGCTATTTGCTATTTGCTGGCTCTCCACGAGCTTTTGTCAAGCTACGGGTAAGATCGACTACAAACAACTAGGCCTATCTTTCGAGATACCAAACGGATGGGTTGGGCAAGAAACTCAAATAGGGTACATGATGGGGTCCAACACAATCCCTGGTGTTATTCTTCTCCTCCCTCATGATGTGCCATACACTTTGGATCAAATCAAGCAGCAGGCGTACCAAGGACTCAACGAAGGCAATGGAACAGTATTAAACCTAAGCGGTGAACTGTCCAACCTCGGGAAGCAATCCGTCGGAGGTCTATTCACAGGCACCTTAGAGTGGCAACCTGCCAAGGCTTATATTATTGGCATGCGCAACCCTCATGGCTTGGGTATGACCATTGTTGCTGTGACAACGGCAGAGCATTTCAATGACAAGTATCAACAGTACGCCCAAACTGTCATGAACAGCATTCAATTTAGTAAACCAGAATCCAAAGAAGACATTGGCGAATGGAAAACATGGATGAAAAATGTGAAGCTGACCTATATGGATTCTTATTCTTCTGTTTCCCCCGGTGTGGATGGCATGACAGGCGGCGGATATAGCCTCAAAAAAGAAATCGACCTTTGTGGTAAGGGATACTTCATCTATTATGGTTCCAGTAGCTTCAATGTCGGGAGCGATAATAGTTCCGCCTTTGACCATTCCACTTCTGATGGCAATGGGACTTGGGATGTTATTGTAGGACACACAGGCCAGCCTACCCTTGTTTTGAAGTACAATAGTGGAGAAACCGTTTCGTATACCTTGACCTACGAAGACTCCAAGCTTTATCTCGATGGTACTCGATATTTTCGCACTACCCAAGGCGAGTACGCGCCATCCTGTCAATAACCTCAGATGCGAAGTCGGAAAGCGGCAGTTGATACACCTTCCCTATTCCGACTTGGCACTTCCGACTTATTCTTGCCTTCCCCCTAGAATCTCTTTACCTTCGGGCTACAAAAAAGCCTAATCATGGAAGCAAAACTAGCGGAAGAATTCATTGCACAATCCATCTATCGGATGGAAGAAAAATTGACCCATTTCGAGAAAGCCATGGCTCGGGTCTCTGAGGAAGATATCTGGAAACGTCCCAATGGTAACTCTAATACCATCGGCAATATCATTATCCATCTTTGTGGAAATATCACGCAATACATCCATTCTTCGCTAGGAGAGGTCCCTGACATTAGAGAACGGGATGCGGAGTTTGCGGCGGATGGTGGCAAATCGAAGGATGAGCTAATGGCTATGCTTCGACAAACCGTAGAAAAAGCCAATCAGGTGATGAAAAACCTTGATCGTTCAAGATTACTTGAAGTAAGATCGGTACAAGCCTACAAGTTTTCTGCCATTGGCATCATCATTCATGTTGTAGAGCATTTCTCCTATCACACTGGCCAGATTGCCTTCTGGGTAAAACAGTTGAAGAATGTTGATCTCCAGCTCTTTGCTGGCGTAGATCTGAATAAGAAAAACATTGTCTAGATATTCTATTCTTAAAGACCTGATCTTAGCTCATGGATATTAGCCAACAGCTGCTTTTTTTCTTCAGTGCCTTAGGCGTTTTTAACGGCTTTTTGCTTGCTTTTTTCTTTATCGCAAGTTGGAAAAAACGGGGGGTACCACAACTGTTTTTCGGCTTCCTTTTGCTCATGCTTTCCATCCGGATTGGCAAATCGGTATTCTACTATTTTTTAAGAGATTTACCCAAGATCTATTTGCAAATAGGTCTTTCGGCTTGTTTCTTTATTGGCCCTTTTTTATGGCTCTATCTGCATGCTAGTATTAAACAACAACCGCTACCTACAAGGTCTCAAAAGTTGCATTTAGGTATCCTTGGCCTGATGATCGTTAGTATTGGTTTATACTATCCATACGCCAGTTATCCTGAAATTTGGAATAAATACATTGCTCTTGGTATATATGATGTTTGGCTGATCTATTTGTTGTTGGCTACCTACACGCTATGGCCTACGCTAAAAAAAGGAGTCAAATCCATGACCGCTCTTTCACAAACAGAAAGATGGTCGCTGTTGGTCTGGGGGATTAATATGCTAATTGCGTTCAACTACCAAGCCGCTTTATACTTCAAGGCTAAAGTTTACATCCTTGGGCCATTGATCTTTTCTTTCTCCTTCTATGGCTTGGGAGTTTACTTATTACTAAACCGTAAACATGGGCTACCCATGAGCCAGGTGACAAGCAAGTATGGCAACAAAAAAATACAGGAAGAAAAAGCCAATCCTTTAGTCGAGCAATTGAAAATGCTGATGGAACAAGAGCATCTCTATCGCAATTCCAAGCTAAAGCTGCAAGACCTTGCAACACGTCTATCTATCTCGCCGCACCAATTATCCCAGCTACTAAACGACAATCTGGGTAAAAGCTTCAACACCTTCATCAATGAGTACCGGGTGCAAGCTGCCTGCCAACAAATCGCTGAACTGAACCATCTTAGTCTAGAAGGAATTGGCTATGAGGTGGGCTTTAGTTCTAAGTCCACCTTCTACGCCACGTTCAAGAAGATCGCTGGAACGACGCCTTCGAGGTACAAGGCCATTCGACAAGAAGCAGCCTCATAACCCTCACAAGAGCCATATTACAGGACTCCAAAGTATAAAAGACATCCAACTACATTCCCTATGACAACAACCAGCGGCAGAATTAGGTAGATCACATTGCTCCATGACAATGGCCTAAAATGGCCATCTCGGCCTACGACAGGAAGGAGGCTAATTGAATCAAAAACGACTGCTCTATTGGGGTTTTCAGGTAAATAGAGTACCGCTTCCTCAAGATCATCCTTGAGCAAATGGCCATGGGTATTCGGAAGGCCAACCGTAACAGTGTACTTCTTGCCATCCTGCGCGCTAAAGACCACATTGTAATCATGCCAAGCTCCGGGAGATCGGTCTTGCAGTTCTACAATACCTTTAATCCGTTTTTCCGATAGTTGGTCGGATTTTTTCCGACGGCTATTTAGCCATCGGAAGAACTTGATTTGTCCTTCCGCTCCAGGCCATCTAATCGTTGTCAATACTCCCGCAGCCACTTCTCCCCTTATCAACAACTTGACGGTTAATAGATTGATTATTGAGTACCTAATTGTTCCAATTACACATAGAATCCACATGGAGGTCGAAACAAGCTGAAATATAAAAGGGGCTGGATGGGAGTGCAGTAAGCCGAGCCACATAATTAAAGATATTACAGCGGTGAATACTAATGCTCTAGGTAGCGGAAAGGCGCCTAAAAAAATGAAGAGTCGAGAGAAAAAGTCCAGTTTTCGGGGTGTAGCAGGGAGGTTTAAGTCCATTGACATTTTAGTTGAATTGATTAAAATTTCCTTTTCTTACTGCCCAAGTAAAGCCTTGGCTCGCTCTACGTCCATACGACTAGTCCTGGTGCCTTCAATGTTTTCCAGGTCATTCAAGAGCAAAGTACCCAAAACGACCTCTCGCTTCGCTATCTCCCAAGGATAAGTTACCAGCTGATCTTTCCATTTCAGGTAAATGGCTTGAGCATCCATATATTTCCCTTGAAACAGCAGGGCCGCTGGTAAAGGAGCAATATATAAAGGGTTCGCTGAATCTAATTCCATTGCTCTGCGGGCCGTTTGTTCGGCCTCAGCAAAAAACTGTTCATATAGCGCATAGCGGGAAATATTGTAATAGCTAAGTGCCATGCTTTTTTGCCAGGCTGTATCAATCGGTTCCACCTGATCGATGTGCCCCATATGTTTTATGGTATGCTGCAAGTAGCGCTGTTTCTTCTCCTTGTCTTTCGTTCGTTTGCTAAGAAAAAGATAGGCACCATGGGCCCTCTCATGATCAATGAAATAAAGATCTCTTGGCGATTGGTCCTCTAATGATTCAATGAAAGCTTGGTATGCTTTTTTGGCTTTTTCATCTTCTCCGCTCAGGTAGTAATCAAAGGCTTCATCATATAGTTCGGACAGTGTTTTTTCCTCCGAAAAACCGAAATGATAAACATAGAAGCCAATATTTAGCAACAAAACCAAGAGGGGAGCAATAAGGATGCCAGCTCTAGGCTTAGGGGTCGGCCCAAAACGGCCATCCGGTAAAACTGCCGGGGCATTCGGAATCGTATCAAACACCACAACCTGATCGGGATTTTCAGGATTATACAAAATCAGTTTTTCTGCCCCATCTTTCAGTTTGTAACCATCTTTTGAGTTGACGAGGGAGGTTACTTGATGCGTTATTCCTTCTTTTGTTTCAAAAGTCAAGTAACTCCACTTCTTCTTTTTATTTTCGACCCCTTTCCCCACAGCTACTTCTCCATATCTCAAGAGCCATACTTCCCGCCAACCATTCTTGAAAGTAAAGTATATCAATGTTGCCAGCCCTATGCCCAGAAACACTATTCCAATTAGGAAGAACACCACTAGCCCTAGCAGATCGGGGTATACGCCCCAGAAATCAATTGCTGCCGGTCTAGTAACTGTATAGCAAAACCACATAATTAAGCAGCCGATCCCTGCAGCGACCCACCCGCCCAGTGAATAGACATGGCTATTGAAGACTAGTAGTCGAGTCAGCCAAGAGAGTTTGCGAGGAGGGGGAGATAGATGTTTTGTCATTATGGAAGACTTGTTGTTCTAAGCTGTCGGTTTTAAGGTAGTGTTTTGGGTTAACCGAAGCAACCACATCTTGATGGGGATCATTATGAGCTACTACCAGTAGTAACAAATAATGCTGAAATCACTCCAGAATTATAATTCTACACCTACCAACGAGCCTATCTCCTTGCCTGTCAATGCTATAAAAAAGATCTTCGCTGGGCGAAAACTTCCGAAGTTTATGCAGCCACGCCACTGCCAACTTCGAATGCTTTGCTACTTCCTTGAACCAAAAAAACAGTAAAGATGACCCGACTTACTATAATGCTCGCCCTACTGCTTACTGTCGCTAGTTTAAGCGCTCAAACGGAGGCAGATCAAGTGCGAACCTGCCTGTTAAACTATATCAACGGCACCTCCTACAATCAGCCCGAACAAATCGAAAAGGCCTTTTATGATAAGGCGAATTTGTATTTATCCAAACCGGATCAACCTGTCTTTTTGGTTCCTGCAAAGGAATACGCCAGCTGGTTTAACAAAGGGAAGCCTGGAGAAGCAAATGGCCGTACCGGCAAGATCTTATCTATCGACATTTCCAATGACATTGCCATAGCCAAAGCTGAGATTATTATTGCAGCTCGCGACTTGCGCTATATCGATCTATTTCTATTGAAAAAACTGGAGGGCCAATGGAAGATCATCAGCAAAGCGGCTACGCTAATGGCTAAAGATGCGCCTGATATTCAAACCACAACTAATCCCGTTAAGGAGGTCATCTTTGAAGGGCTTTTACACCCCTGGAGCATGGCCTTTCTAAACGAAGAAGAAGCACTAGTGAGTGAAAAGGATGGACAACTCATGAAGGTGAATTTGACAACAAAAACAAAGACTGCAATATCTGGCTTCCCCAATGATCTCATTGATAGCATTAGAGTGAGGAGTAGAGGAGATAATTCCGGAATCTTTGAAGTAATACTTGATCCAGATTTCAACAACAACCAACACATCTACGTTTCTTATGCTGCTGAAAATAAAAAGGGAGCTACTACCAAAGTAATTCGAGCCAAATTGGTAGGCACGAAACTCAGCCAGATCAAAACCTTATTCGTAGCCTCCCCCTACACACGTGAAATGTACCACTACGGAGGGGGGATGACTTTTGGTCAAGATGGCAAGCTATACATTACGATCGGAGAACGCTTATTTAATGAAAAGGATGAGCCTCCCATGCCGATCGCACAGAATTTAGAAGATAAGCGAGGGAAAATATATCGCCTGAATCCTGATGGTAGCATACCGGAAGACAATCCAGATTTCGGAAAAAATAGTGTCCCAGGCCTTTATGCCCTGGGCATCCGCGCGGCACAAGGCATTACCTTACACCCAGAAACTGGGGAGATTTGGTTTAGTGAACATGGAACGATTCAGGGGGATGAGATCAATATCCTACGGAAAGGAGCCAACTACGGTTGGCCCATTATTACCACTGGTAAGTATAGAGCACCAAACTATGACCCTCCTAAATTAGAAGGGACCGTATTTACTGATCCTGCTTGGTATTGGCTCCATACAGTAGCCCCAACTGGCCTTATTTTCTATAGTGGAAATGAATTTCCTAGCTGGAAAGGGAATCTCCTCGTACCGGGGCTTTCCCGTGGCAGCCTTTGGCGATTTATTGTTGAAGGGACTACTATCAAGCACGCGGAAGAATTATTCGTGGATGATCGAGTTCGATCCAGAAAAATTAGGCAAAGTCCAGGCGGTAAGTTGTATATGCTCACCGACGAAAAGAACGGGAAAATCATCCGGATCCGCAACCACGAACCTGTCATTAACTGATCGACCTAGTTTGGGGGGTAAAGGGGAACAAGCCATTGGACGGAATGGGTTATATTTGAGGGAATAAATAACACACCCAAGAGACAATGCGCCCCTCCATCCTTTTTCTGTTATTCTTTACGCTATCCGACCTCAATAGCCAAGAGCTTATTGCCAACGGTGGGTTTGAGGATTATAACATATGTACAGAATATGATGCACCTTGTGCGCCAGAGGCCTGGTTTAGGCTCCCTCCTACGGAAATCAATGTCAAGCTGAAAAAAGTACCGCGAGTTTATGAAGGCAAGTATTCTGAATTAGTGGTGGTAGAAAATGAGAAGAACCCCTTGATTTATCGTGTTTTTTTGTACACGCAATTGCTTTGCCCATTGATCCAAGGGCAAGAATATACCCTGAATTTCTTTATCAACCCTGTATCAGTCAAGCGGTATCATTTGGATATACTCTTGACCGAACAGGAATTGATCAGTGACTTGGTCAATCCACTAGCATTTTCTGCCACACGCGTTATTACGGACAAAGATGAGGTCAAGAAAAACAGGAAAAGCAATTGGCGTCAAATTGAAGTCACCTTCACCGCACGCGGAGGAGAACAGTACCTCACCTTTGGTAATTTCAGTAAAGAAGCTATACTTGTAGAAGGAAGAACTAAGGCAAATAATAACCAGGGAGATCTCGTATTTTTACTGGATAATATTTCCCTGAAGACCAACAGTCAAACAAATGGCTCCTGCCCCGAAATGGCCAAAACACGACGCCTACTTTATGCCACCAACCACCGGCATACATACAAGAGAGGAATTGAAAAAAACCTCGAAGTAGAAAATGTTGTTCCAGCTCCCTTACGTCCTTTACAAGAGGTAAAAGACACGACTAATATAATCGCTCTCCCGCCTACCACCTTTGAAGTTCCAGGTGTTGCATTTGATTTCGATCTGCATCATTTGAAACATGACTACCTACCAGCTCTTGATTCCTTCGCTGTCGTCATTCAAAAAATGGGCTGGCGCCAAATCGAAGTATTAGGCCATACCGACAATATCGGAGAGGATAGCTACAATTTGCAGCTTTCTGCCAAAAGAGCAGAAGCGGTCAAGCAATACCTGGAAAAGAAATTAGATGGTATTGAAGTTCTTATCTTGGCGGAAGGAAAAGGGGAATGCTGTCCGAAAGTGGATAATGGTACCGAGGAGAATCGAGCAAGAAATAGGAGGGTGGAGATCATACCAAAAACGAAATAAGGAACATCACATAGCATGCAAAGGAAAAAACTTCTATTGATACTCCTGATTGGACTTAGTTATCTGACCAATGGCTTCGCCCAAGAGAATAGTCTAACGCCTTTCGAAGGGACCTATAAAGGAACCTTGAAGATATACCAAGGCGCAAAAGTTGTACAAGATCTTCCTATGGCACTAAAAATCATTCCTGTGGATAGTAGCACCTGGACCTTCCATATCACCTATCATCGAGCAGGTAAGGAAGATTTCAGACCATATTACATCCGGTTGATCAATGCCGAAAAAGGGCATTACGTAATTGATGAGCACAACGGTATCCTATTAGATTCCTACCTCCATGGCAACTGCCTTTACGAGCAATTTGCTATCGATAAGTCAGGAATAATCGGTACAACTTGCTTTTTAGAAGATGATCGACTGTCCTATGAATTAATTCCCGTCAATATGGAACCTATGAGGGTTTCTGGGGATACGATCATCAAAGGAGATACCATACCTGCTGTGCGTTCTTATCAGGTTTACAGCACACAAAAAGCCATTCTCAAACGAATAGATTAGTCTATGAAAAGCATTGGTATCATTGTTGGGCCAGAAGTGGGGAATGAACCAGAAGCCATCCGTCAAACAGCGGAATATTTTGGCTATCAAGTAGTGATAAAATACCTCGGGCGGCCTAATGACTTCATGCAACTACTTCGGGGAGAGGATCGGCTTTTCAATCGACTTAAAACCTGGGTTTTGAGTCTTCATGGAGAGGATGAGAAGTTTATTTTACCGGAATTAGATCCTTCCATTTATGAGGAAAATGAACCGCGTACTCCCATCGGGATTGAGGCCTTGCAAGGTCAGATAAAACTTAAAAAACAGCTCATCCTCAATACCGCTTGTACCCTTGGCCAAGCATCGCTCGCAGACCTATTCATCTCCAATGGGGCCAAAACCTATATCGGAGCCAGCGACTATGTAGAAGGCAATGCCGCTTTGCTTTTTACTACCCGTTTTTTGTATGAATGGCAGAAGGGCGCACGCCTACAAACGGCCTTCGATCGCGCCGCTGCGGTGGATCAAGAGACCGGGCTTTTCCGCTTATACCCGTCTGTCTGATTTGATAACTCTCCTTCGGTTATGTATCTGAATAATCAATCCAAGCGGACTGTATTATCATAGATATTCTTATCCAATAGATGTAGATAAGGGTCTAATGAAAGATAATTGGGTAAATGGTCAACTCGGATTCTAATCTCCTGTACTCCACTTTTGATCATATACTTCTCATAGTGATCCTTTTCCGAAAAGCGAACCAAATTATCTGGATGAACTTGAAACAAGCCAATGTTAATAGGTTCCTGTATTGGCTCCTCTGCTAACACTCCATCTGCTTTCAATTGATGCTTATATGCTTCTACCTCCAGACGAATCTCATATTCTCCAGAAGGCAATTGGTCATAATCCGCAGATAAGATTTTGGTATCGTAGATGGTGATCCGTGTTAGCCAATCTTCTAGTTGTTGCTGTTGACTTGGTGTAGCGCGGTTGAATAATTGTTGCTCAAAGTCCGCCATGCTCGCCTTAGGTTTGGGGAAGGCGTGATGATCGAAGAGATAGCGCAAGGCTTCATTGACCGCTTGCTCTCCTAGTAGATCTCGAATCGCATTCATCACAACTGCCCCTTTGGAATAAGCCAGATAGTTTTGCCCCTCCACCAGATTTAAAGGCGGCTCAGGTACTACGGCACGATTTCGACTTCTAAAATACCGACTCATCTCCTCCTTGACCAGCGTCCTCAGCTGATGTTTACCATGTCGTTGTTCCTGAATAATGCATTCCATATACTTGGCAGTAGATTCCACTAGAAAACTACCGCCTGCTCCGGTATAAGGAGTCAGTTGATGTCCAAACCATTGATGTGCTACTTCGTGGGATACTCTTTTGGTCACTACATCAAAGGCGGAAGTATCGCGAAGGTCAGTGAGAAAAGCGCGATCTTCTACTAGACCAATATTGCCTGGAGCAGCGTATCCTCCCATCGGCCAGTGACCTGGGATTTCTAGCAAGCGCAATTCGTCCATTTTATAGGCCCCAAATGCATCCTGACAATAAGTCAATGTTTGGGCCATCACCTCTAAAATCAGATCTACATTATAGGCTTGTCCTTCATCATAAAAAACCGAAAGCTGTACGCCGTCCACCTCTTTCTGAATCACCGCATAGTCCGCTGAAAGGTAGCTATAGAAATGATTAATCGGTGCTTGGCTTCTATAGTGAAAATAGCCGCGATCCTCTGCCTTCCATTTTCGAATCAATTGTCCTGGAGCTATAGCAAGCTGCGGAGCTGCTGTGGAAACAATCGCCTCAAAGTTGAACTTATTATAGGTAGCTCTATCTTCATCCGCCATACCGGCATGCATTTCGCTTTCCTCAACCACTTCTCGCGGCGTTAATCCTCTCTTAAGTCGTTCCTCATTAGCTTGGATCTCTATATCTGATCGATAGCCGAAGCGTGGCACAATCCCTATACTCATAATATTTGTTCCATTTTCCACCACGGAGCGTTCGCGGAGAGAACGTTGGAATCTGACACCTTTTGGTTCATACTTGATATGGTAGCTCATAGCTATCGTATCGCCCGGCAAGACAGCTTGCTCTAAACTGAATTGATATACCCGATGCAAGGTGTCGTACTCTTCCAATGTTGCCTCGCTAATTTCCAATTTTTCTATGTCTAGCCAATGCGGAGCAGTAAACCATTGTTTGTAGATGGGCTGATCACCTCTATTGGTCAACTTAAATTCATGGGCAATTCGGAAGCTGCCCTGGTCTGGATAAATATCCACTTGAGCATGCATATCTGATATGCGCAAATCCGGCCATTCATCCATTTCTTTGTATTTCAATTCATAATCAGCTCTTCGGTCCAGTTCTATCTCCCTTGTTGTCCTTGTATTTAGAACATCCATTTGGTAGTATAGAATACTCCATAGACTGACAAAACCAATTAATAGGATACTTGCCAAACCCCAAGTGCGAGATGAGGGCTTACGGAAGTGTTTTCTTAGTTGCTTTAGGAAGGAATTTCGGCGGCCTCTTTTCCACCCTAGCCAACTCAGGTAGACCAAAATCAGCATTAGACTCGTCCAATAAACAGCCATCCAATGAAATGCACCGACCTGCCTATCAATCCCATTCATATTCGTGTACAATACTTCCGGAAAAATGCCCAGGCGAGCTAAAGGATGTCCCAGACCAATTCGAGCACTCAAGCCAGTCATGAAGACAATTGTGATCACAAGTCCCACAAACATGCCCAAGTACTTATTCGGTAAAAGCCCCTGAATGAAGAGAATCAATACAGAAAAAAACACCAACGGTCCGCCTAATAGATAGAACTGAGTCAGGTATTGCGGGAGGTCAATAACAAAATAGCCTTTGATCATCTGACAACTTATAGCCACCAGAAATGCAGTAACCAACATGGCCAAGGGTACGGTGATTAAGACCACCAGCTTAGAAAAATAGTGCACTCTATTCTGAACTGGGCTGCTGTCCATTATATCTTTCCACCTCAACAAACGTTCTCTTGCTATTACCTCTCCTGCAAAAAACAGCACCAAGATCCGGCTAAAGATTTGGTAAGGTTCTTCGATGAGCCAGAGCATTAGATCCGTTGTCGGATAGAGCGTGCTTCCATATTCACTTCCACCATACACTCGACTGATAACTTCGGACAATACCAACCCCATCCACAATAGAATGGCTAAGCGTATCGGCCAGCCCCCCCAGAGGAGTTTCCATTCCATTCGTAGACTACTCTTCAAGGTGGGCCAACTCGTCTGGGGTGTTAGGGATAAGGTGGGCTGTTGATAAGGTTCGGGGCGAGCTTCCTGGCCGGATGCAAGCTGGTCATCTGCCTTTTTTGTGTCGATTCCTTTTCTAAATGAAAACAAGCGATAGGTGAGGAACAAAACTCCAGTACCGATCGCTATCCAAATCATGCGATTGGCGAGAAAAAATCCGTAAAGTCCTATGTTTGCTTCATTTTTCTCCACTATTTCCCAATACTGTGTTTGCTCAAAAAAAGCGGAAAGGCCAAAAGGGTCTATCAAGGCAGCCAGGGCCATGCCTTCTGGTGTAGCTGGGGTGGAGCCTGCAATCATGGGAGAATTGAAGAAAATCGCCCCAAACCAATACAGACAATATAAAAAGATCCCCCCCAGATAGGTGGCTAATGTGCTTCTAGTAAGATTGGCAATTAGAAATAGGAGAGCGGCCGCCAGAAAAAGATTCGGCAACGCTAATACCAGATAGGGCCAAATATAGTTGATCATCAAGATTGGTCCGATCTGATCTTCGCTTCCACTTCTTATTATCGCTCCGCCCCATAAGCCAATGATAGCAAAACCAAAAAGCAACACTCCACTCAAGAATAACCCCACAAATCGAGTGCCCAGGTAGTTTCTTTTTAATATAGGAGTGGTAAAGATCAATGGAGCCATCCGATGTACTTGATCCCGCAGTACTACTCGGCTGGTTTGAACCATAATAAAGAAGATGGCCACTAAAGAAAATAGCCCTACGATCTTATGCAGATTGTACGTAGAATTATAGTATAAATTGGGTTCGCCAAAGGCATTTCCAGATAATGCAAAACCGAAGGCCAGAAAAGCAATCGCAAAGGCAAGGAAGGAAATATGCCGGCTATGAAAACGCCATTCAAAAAGTAATAAACGAGAAAACATAGGTAGTGGAAAATGACAAGTGAAGAATGTAATGAATACTAAGCGTTGATAACTGCTTGATGAAATGTTGAGAAGTATACGTCCTCCAGGCTAGGTTCCACCGCTTCAAAGCTATCTCCTGGCTCTTGATTCGCCAATATATGCACCCTGCGCTGCCCCGCAAACAATCGACTAGACAACAGATGCTGATTAGGCCGTGCTTCAAATTCGGCCTGTTTCTTCATCACCCTCTGCCATACCCTCCCTTTGAGTTTCGCGATCAGTTTACCTGGTTCTCCTTGTTCTACCAATCTACCTTCGTGGATGATGGCCACTTGCTGGCAGAGGTCTCGTACGTCTTCTACAATATGGGTAGACAGGATAACAATCTTCTCTTCTCCTAACTCACTGAGTAAATCTAGAAAACGATTTCGTTCCTCGGGATCAAGCCCTGCTGTAGGCTCATCCACAATTACCAATTGCGGATTCCCTAACAAGGCCTGAGCCACGCCAAACCGTTGTCGCATCCCGCCAGAAAAAGTACTAACCGCCTTTTTTCGATAATTGTATAGGTTGGTGTGATGGAGGAGTTGCTCAATTTGACTATGTCGCTCTTGGGTTTGATGAATCCCTTTCAAGATAGCCAGGTGTTCCATCAATTGCCAAGTTGACATGCCAGGATATACGCCAAAATCTTGTGGTAAATACCCTAACTGATTTCTGATAAACTGAGGTTGAGCCAGTATATCAACATCATTGAAGTGGATATGTCCAACATCTGGTTCCTGCAGCCCAGCAATTGTGCGCATGAGTGTGGATTTCCCCGCTCCATTGGGCCCTAGTAGGCCAAAAATGCCATTTTGGATTTCAAAACTCAGGCCATCGATTGCCTTGACTCCTCGACGATAGGTTTTGGATAAGTTTTCTACTTTCAGGTGATTCGTACTTGACATATTTCTGATCCGATTAGATGTTATCCGCTAGAACCCTGGGTATTCCAGGGGAGGTTAATTCGACACGAAATACGGATCACAGCTCCGGGAAAGCAAGGAAAAATGTTGTAATGCAAGAATCAGATGATCAACTGCAAAGAACAGGCAACATTGTGGCTGATGCACTATATCATCGAAATTGTGCGCTTGATCCTTAAAACTTGTTGAAAAGCGCCTTTTTCTGCTTCTTTGTAGTGTATGGATTGGCTTTCAAAAAGGATGCAGTTTAACTGGTTGAGTAATAACCTTTGGGTATACCTAGCCCTCTTTTTTGTTTTGAGTGCAGAACGAGCCACTAGCCTGTCCCCCCATACTTGGCCACATTACTTTTCGTGTCTACTTGTGTTAGTGGGCCTCAATGCTCCTATTTTGGCCTTTTCCTATTGGAGGGAAATGCTAAAATCCCGTCTTACCCCAATCTATTTCTGGCTGCTTTGGGCTGGCACTTTTCTACTGATCCCGATTATCATTGCCTCCCTTTCTCAATTGCGCTGGAAGTTTCATATCCCGCTTTTTGGGATTCGCGATTACTTCGTCATGTTAGCGGTTGTATTGCCACTTCTAGATATTGGGCTCTTGGTAAATGCATTGGCAACTCGGAAGGGGGCAATCATTGCCTGGCTTGAGAAATGGGGAATCGATGGCACGATCTTGATTGGCATCGCTTTCTTTTCATTCTTATTTAGCATGATGATTGTCAGCAATCAGGAATTATTCGATGAGCGGGAATTAATTATGCCCAGCGTAGACCTGCGCCTGGTATTTCGCCACTTTTTCCGTTTTCTAGCCTATGGTTTCCAGTTTTCCTTGATCTATCTATCGCTGTACTTTTTTTATTTGCTCAACAGTCGATTTCTCATCCCCGAAATCCTTAAAAAAAGAGGTATTCTATTGTATGCCATCGGGATGGCGGGAGGCATAGCCCTATTCTTCCCTATCCTTACTCAAATATTAGTGAGTCTCCCCTTAGTGAGAGATGCCAACAGCCTGATGCCTAGTGAGAGTTTGGTGATATTTTCTGAACTCAATGCCATTATACCTGGGATAGTCTTAATTACTAGCTTACCCTTGATTGTGGCCTTTCAATGGTTCAAACAAAACAGCGAAATCACCAAGCTGGAAAAACAGCAGGTTGAAAGTGAATTACTCCTATTGAAGCAACAGATCAACCCACATTTCTTCTTCAATACCTTGCACAATCTCTATTCCTTAAGCCTGGCTAAGTCCGATCAAACCCCTGAGGTAATTGTACAGTTATCCGAACTGATGCGTTATGTCATCTACAAAGGAAAAGAAAAGGAAGTAGCTCTATCTGAAGAAGTAGATTACATCAAAGATTATCTGCATCTACAGCAAATTCGCTTACACAAGGACTTTGAATTACAATTCAATACATCTATTGAAGATTCATCTTTTTTACTGCCGCCATTACTCCTGATCATTTTGATCGAGAATGCCTTCAAACATGGTATAGAACCGGCGGAAGGAAAATGTTTTCTGACCATCAACCTAAATAGTAATGCCAAACACCTGTTCTTCCATTGCAGTAATTCCTATGAATCCAACCCCAATAATAAACCAGGTATTGGCCTGGAGAATTTACAACGTAGATTGAGTCTTCTGTTCCCCAATCGGCACAAATTTTCTGCAAAAGGAGAGCAGGGTATTTTCACAGCAAATCTAGAGGTATGGCACCTTTGAAACTCAGCGCATTGATCGTGGATGATGAACCCTTGGCACATGATGTCATCATCCGTTTCGCCAAGGACGTTCCCGGTCTTGAGATTGTCGGCCAGTCCTTTCTTGCCCTAGATGCTTTGGAGTTTCTTCGAAACCAGTCCGTCGATCTTATTTTTTTGGATATTCAAATGCCAAAACTAAAAGGCTTAGAGTTTCTGCGGCTACTGGACAATAAACCCATGGTTATTATTACTTCCGCTTACGAAAAATATGCTTTAGAAAGCTTCGATCTGGAGGTAATCGACTATCTCTTGAAGCCGTACCGCTTTGATCGGTTCCTGAAAGCAGTACGACGAGCTAGCGATCAGAAGCAACTAGGTCTCTCTCAAACAGAGTCAAGTGCAGGGCAAGAAGCTTCCAGCCCACAACAACTATTTATCAAATCCGACAAACGCTTCATCCAGATTCAAATAGAGGACATCTACTATTTAGAAAGCCATGGCAACTACGTCAAAGTCTGGCAAAAGGACGGCTTTCATCTAACGCCGAAGACACTGCAAAGTTTTGAGGATATCTTGCCTAACCCTACCTTCTTCCGTATTCACAAATCGACTATTGTCAACAGGCGCTTTATTGATTACTTAGAAGGTAATCAGATCAAGATGCAAAATGGTACAATGCTAAGTATTGGGAGGAATCACCGACAGCGAGTGAAACAATTGATTACGGAGCTGGAGAGTTAGAGGATGGGAAGAAGAAGACAGCTAGCAGAGGTAAGATCACCGTGCTAACCCTGGGTAGATGAGTTAAATCACTTTTCTTTGAAGGATAGTCCGCAATGCTGCTGGCAAAAAATACAGTTAACATCATTGATAAAAGGTGATTTTGTCGTAGTTCTGAAGAAAAAGAATATATTTTTAGAACGCCTCTCCGTTACCCTTATTAAAAGATAGAACACATTGATAACAATGCTTGTAGTTTGTAAACACAATAACTAAGCGAAGTTCATCCATGAAACCCTTAATCCCTCTATTGTTATGATTAGAATGTTGACACTTTTGATCTCATTGATATACGCTACTCATTGGTGCAATGCCCAAACGAATTATATACAAGGCAAAATACTGGCCATGGATACCAAAGAACCCATTCCCTTTGCAGCAATAGTTGAAAATAATGATTGGGCCTACGGCACAGTAACGCAGGAGGACGGAAGCTTCAGTTTCAAGCTACAGACATCCGAAGTAAAGGAGCTTTACATTCAGGCAATAGGATTTAAGGATACCATTGTAACTGTCCCAAACACATCAAATGACATCTTGACCATCTTTCTCAGTTCCGCTGTATATTCCCTACCAACAGTACAGGTATCTAATAGAGAGACTCTTTCCGAAAAGATATTAGCAGGGTTCCCTAATGCCCCAGTTCAAAAACTTTTCAGAACTGAAGGCACTTCATACTATGGGACTAACTTGGAAAATCTTAATCCCGGAGTTTTGGTCAAAACCAAAAAAAAGCACAGAGGTGCAACATTAACCAAAATCAGTTTCTGCATTGTTGAAGATGGGGTTCCTGAAGTTCCCTTCATGGTCAGGATATTAGCCCCTCAACCAATATTGAAAGGGGACAGGAGCCGCAGGGAGAGCCGATTAGAAAGGCTGCTACAGGAGCCACTTATTTTCAGAAATGGACAAGTTGGTTGGAATCACATTGACATAGACCATCTTCAGGTTCAAATCCCGCAAGATTATTTCTTGATCATCTTCACTCCTCTTGATTCAAATCAAAAGAATCAAGAACAAAGCCTACATCAGCTAATATCTTCTAAGAGAGAGAATAGTATGTTGTTAGGTATTTACGAAGATAGGGTAGTCAAAAACATCTATCATATCATGCAAGAGCCTGGTGCTATCCAACACCACTCATCCGTACCGGGAACAACCCCTGCAGTTGTCCTCTATTACATTGATCGTTCAGAGAATCAAAAGTAGCATTGAATGTTTTGGTAGATAAAAGGAGGAGGAGAGGTGAGTTAGAGGTCAGAAGGCCGAGACAGAAATAAGAAGACAGCACTCAGAGCTGTTAAAAACAGGAAGGGAGAAGTCAGAACATCTGATCCCTCCCTTCTGAAAGCGTAGCGATCTAACAAACCACTACTTTATTCTTCTTTCAAATCTAGTTTGATCTGCAATTCTTGTAGTTGTGCTTCGTCGACTGTTGCCGGTGCATCGATCATCATATCGCGCCCTTGATTGTTCTTTGGGAAAGCTATAAAATCGCGAATACTCGCTTGCCCATTCATTACTGCACATAATCGATCAAACCCGAAGGCAATTCCACCATGCGGTGGTGCGCCGTACTCAAACGCTCCCATCAAGAAACCGAACTGTTCTTCTGCTTCTTCAGGTGTAAAACCGAGCAGTTTAAAGTTCCGAGCTTGCAAGGCGCGGTCGTGAATACGAATAGATCCACCACCAATTTCTGATCCATTAATCACCAAGTCGTATGCATCAGCTCTTAGGCTCTTCATCGTCTCATGATCGCCGGTGAGCATTCGTTCTACGTCATCCTTCTTTGGAGAGGTAAAAGGGTGGTGCATCGCGTGGAAGCGATTGCTGTCCTCATCCCATTCCAAGAGCGGGAAGTCCACTACCCATAAAGGCTTAAAGTCACCTTCCTTCATCAATCCTAATCGACGACCTAGCTCCAGACGCAATTCGTTCAATTGCTTGCGTGTCTTATCCGTTTCACCCGCCAGGATAAATACCATATCACCCGGCTTAGCACCAAAGCGCTCTCCCCATGCCTTCAATTCTTCTTCAGAGAAGAATTTACCAATCGAAGACTTGAGGCTTCCATCTTCATTAAACTTAATATATACTAGACCTTTGGCTCCAATCTGTGGCCGCTTCACCCAGTCTGTTAGTCCATCAATCTGCTTTCGCGTCATGCTGGCTTGTCCTTCCGCACAGATACCCACCACTAATTCAGCCTTATCAAATACTACAAAGTCTTTGCCTTGAGCAACATCATTCAACTCCACAAATTCCACCCCAAATCGCATATCTGGTTTGTCAGAACCAAATCTGCGCATCGCCTCGTCATAGTTCATGCGAGGAAAGTCCGGTAATTCCACTCCGATGGTTTCTTTGAATAGGTTCTTGGTCAAACCCTCAAAAGTCTGCAAGATCTGCTCTTGCGTTACGAAGGACATTTCACAGTCAATCTGGGTAAACTCCGGCTGACGGTCCGCGCGTAGGTCTTCATCTCTGAAGCATTTCACGATTTGGAAGTACTTGTCAAAGCCTGAGACCATCAACAATTGCTTAAACGTCTGAGGGGACTGAGGCAAAGCATAAAACTGCCCGCCATTCATTCGACTAGGAACGACGAAGTCACGGGCCCCTTCCGGTGTACTTTTGATTAAGAAAGGTGTCTCTACCTCAATAAACCCTTGTCCTCCCAAGTAACTACGTGTGGCCAATGCCAACTTGCTACGAAAGATGATGTTTTCTTGTACTGGTCCTCTCCTTAGGTCCAGGTAACGGTATTTCATACGAAGGTCATCACCTCCATCTGTATCCTCTTCGATGGTAAAAGGTGGAACTTTAGAGGCATTTAAGATGTCTAGTTCTTTCACCTCAATCTCGATATCTCCTGTTGCTCGATTAGGATTTTTATTGGTACGCTCTCTCACTAGGCCTTTTACTCTCACTACAAATTCACGTCCCAACTTACGGGCCTGGGCGCCTAGTGTCTCATCATCCTCCATATCGAATACCAACTGCGTAATACCATAACGATCTCGAAGATCGATAAATGTCATTCCGCCAAAGTCACGACTGGCTTGAACCCAGCCACTAATCGTAATTTCTTGTCCTACATGTTGCATACGCAACTCTCCACAGGTGTGTGATCGATACATTTTATTCAATTTTATTCTACTCGTACTGTACTCAGGAGTGGATGTTTGGTACTCCTTTTGCAAAGACGAGCGCAAAAATAGGCATTCGCCCTTGAAATACATATCACTTTTATAGATTAAAGCAGACTAGAACCCCATACTTAGCCTGCATTCCTCTATTTTATTTGCAGGTCCCAATAAAACTTTCATACCTTGAGGACCTTAGGGTGATGAATCAAAATACTTCCTAATACGTTTACCTTTTCATCACAGCAAGCGGAACACTTCATGAGTAAATTGGAAAAATTCGGAACTGCCCCAGTATTCTTTACAGCTATTTCAACCATTCTTGGTGCTGTAATGTTCCTTCGTTTTGGTTTTGCCGTTGGTTCAGTAGGTTTAGTGGGGACTTTAGCCATCATTTTGATCGGACATGCAGTCACAATTCCGACGGCGATGGCCATTGCAGAGATTGCCACCAATCAGAAGGTAGAGGGGGGCGGAGAATACTATATTATTTCCCGTTCTTTTGGCTTAGTTATAGGCTCGTCTATTGGTATCGCACTTTTCTTTTCACAAGCCATTAGTGTGGCCTTCTATATCATTGCCTTTGCCGAAGCCTTCAGTAGCGCTTTTGAATACATTCGACTGCATTACGATCTCCATCCCATCTTAGCTTGGATGATAGATAAAAAGCAGACCGTCAGTATTCCAGCCCTCTTCATTTTAACACTGATCGTTTTGGCAAAAGGGGCAGACCTCGGGGTTAAAACCCTATATGTAGTAGTTGCGACTCTCTTCATTGCCTTAGCCGCATTTTTCCTGGGCTCGACAGATTATCGACAGGAGAATCAATTGGATCCTTTTGCAACTGTCTATAATGTGGAGGTTTTCGAAACACCCAATGAAACCAATACTAGCTTAACAGATGAATCGACGCTTTCCGTAGACAATCAAAATAGAGACAGTTCTGATCAACCCTTATTACCAATAGGTTTCTTCACCGTTTTTGCCATCATCTTCCCGGCATTCACGGGTATGACGGCTGGCGTTGGTTTATCCGGTGATCTGCGAAACCCTAGTCGATCGATCCCTTTAGGAACCTTAGCTGGCACCTTATCAGGAATGGTCGTCTATGTATTTATTGCCTATAAATTGGCCGTCTCGGCTAGCCCAGCAGACTTGGCCGATACGGACTCCTTAGTCATGGCAAAAATAGCCTGGCAGGGTTGGTGGCTTATCCCGGTGGGTTTGGCAGCAGCTACGATTTCTTCAGCTATCGGTTCTATTTTGGTGGCTCCTCGAACACTACAAGCTATAGCAAGAGATAGATTGCTCCCTTCTTCCCAGATTAATTTCTGGCTATCTAGAGGGAGAGGAAAAAAGGATGAACCTTACAATGCCACTATAGTGGTGATTGCCATTGCCTTCGCCTTTGTTTTGATGGGCGGCTTGGATTTCGTAGCAGAAATCATTTCGATCTTCTTCATGGTAACCTATGGGTCACTCTGCTTGATTTCCTTTTTACAGCATTTTGCCGCAGACCCTTCTTATCGTCCAACCTTTAGATCTCGCTGGTATATTTCACTATTTGGTGCTGTCGCGTGTTTCGGTTTGATTTTCGTTATGAATCCAGGCTATGCAGTTTTGGCCTTGCTCTTGATGACGGGTATCTATGCGATGGTAAGTTATTACAACCCAGACAAGAAAAACATGGCAGTCATTTTTCAGGGTGTAATTTTCCAATTTAGCCGACAGCTACAAGTTTTTCTGCAAAAAGCCGAGAAGGAGCAAATTGCCAGTTGGAGGCCATCCGCTATTTGCATTTCAGAGTCCTCCTTTGATCGTTTGGCGGCCTTTGACATACTGCGTTGGATTTCCCAGAAGTATGGTTTTGGCACTTATATTCACAAGATCACTGGCTACCTTTCCAAAAGCACCGATCAAGAAGCCAGAGCAGCCAAGGAGCGGCTGATTCGCATGGCCGAAACGAGTAATAGTAATATTTATATAGACACCTTAATTAGTCCATCCTATACCTCAGCCATCGCTCAGGTTATTCAGCTACCAGGAATATCTGGGACGGAAAACAACTTGTTATTGCTAGAGTTTTCCAAACAGCAACCTTCCAATTTAAAAGACATTGTCGACAACTTTAAATTGGTTAAGTCTGTCAATTTTGATGTAATCATTTTAGGGAGCTCTGAGCGCGGTTATGGATTGAAAAAAAGTATCCATATTTGGATCACTTCCAATGACTATGAGAATGCTAGTTTGATGATCTTATTAGCCTACATCATCTTGGGGCATAAAGAATGGAAGGGAGGTCAGATCAAGATATTTGCAGTATATCCAGAGGAAAGTTGTGATGAAGAAAGAGAACGGTTGCACAGTCTTGTGGAAGCGGGGCAGCTTCCCATCTCGATCAACAATATTGAAACCATTCCTCGTAAGCAAGCTATTGATATCCATACTATCATTAGGGAAAAGTCGAAAGATGCAGACCTTTCCATTATCGGTTTCAGGGATGAACTACTCAAGCATGAAGGAACTTCTCTCTTTGAAGGCTATGAGGGAATAGGCAATTGTCTATTTGTAAATGCGGCAAGGCAGAAAAACATCAAGTAGGTATTAGATCGCTCGGCTAGTGCATAGCTTAGCAATGAGTTAGTAGCTGCATTCCAGTTCTATCTTAGCAAGGTACTGGTGGCAGAAAAATCTTACAGGTAAGTACCGTGAAATCGTCTGGATAGGTTTCCTCCCCTTTAAACTTCTCAATCACTTCGAGCAATTTCTGGTTGAAAGAGGAGGCAGGTAATAGATAGTGTTTTTGTACAAAATCATAGATTAGCTCATCGCTCAAAAACTCATCTTGTCGATTCTTGATATCACTCAGGCCATCTGTAAAAGAAAGGATAACGGCTTCTTCTTTGACCTCTAGATTTCCCACCTTAAACGATGGTAATTCCGTAAAAGAGCCCAGAATCGTACAACCCTCTTTCAGTAAATGCAATTCACCATTTGCTACTAACACCGGTGGGTTGTGACCCGCATTCACATAATTGAGTTGCCGGGTATTGATATCGTATTCAGCGATGAAAAAAGTAATGAAGCGCTCACCTTGAGTGATTAGATGCACTGAGGTATTAAGATCACGAATAAATTCATCGAGCTCAGTGCGCTTATTGATCAGCGTGTGGAAGTTAGCCTGAAAGTTGGCCATGAGCAGAGCCGCAGCCACGCCTTTTCCTGAAATATCCCCAACACAAAAGACGATCTTACCGTCTTCGAATTCAATGAAATCGAAATAATCGCCCCCTACTCCCAAGTGAGGCTTATATATACTTGCCAATTCATAACAATCCTTACTGGGAAGGTTCTTTGGAATTAGCATTCTTTGCATCTCACTCGCTAGCTCCATTTCACGCTTAAGGCGTTCTTGTTCTAACTGGCGCTTAAACAAACGCTTATTCTCAATCGCCACTGCGATGACATTCGTAATTGTGGTGATAAATTGAACCTTACTATACATATCCTCTTCCTCAGAAAACCCACCAATGAAGACATAAGAAATAGCCTCGTTCTTATGGCGAACGGGAATAACTACATCGAATTCACTGATCAAAGCATGATCCTCTTCTTCTACATTTTTGAGACGAGTATAGGAGGGGAGTTCTTCAGAAATATCGATTCTGAGTAATTCTGCAGGAATACCAATAGATGAGGCACATATCCACTCCCCATCCTTGAGGACGTATAGTGCCATCTTCTTAACCCCAATCTCCCAGCTCAGAAAAGACTTATACATGTTGAAAAGCCCGTCCACTGAGACATTGTCATTGATGGCTTGCGTGATGTTAAGTAAGCTGTTGATTTGGAGCTGTTTTAGATTCAGCTCCCTCTCCAGTTCTTCTCTATTCGCCAATACTTCTTAATTTGGGATAGACTCGGCATCCAATTTTAATAAATATTCTTTCTTTTTTTGGTTCTCTGACAATTTTTGTGTTTCTGAGTCAATGGTTTAGCTTCAAGCCTTACTTCTGCTTGTCGCAATTCTTTAAGCTAAACTACTGACCTCAAAAATTGTCAGAGAAGGTATTTTTTGAAAGATAGTAATTTTCCTTTGAAGTTAGGTTCTCTAACATTTTTTGTGTTTTGAGTCAACCAATTAGCCAAAAGTCTTGCTTTCTTTGGTCGTAATTCTCGATACTTCAAAGACGAACTGACCATTTGGCCGAATAAAAAGGGCCACAATTATCCTTGGAGCAAGTGAAGTTGATCAAAAACAACTTTATTACAATCATTCAAATTGTATAGCATGAAAATCCTCTTACTAGAACCTTTTATGGGTGGTAGCCATCGCCAATGGGCTGAGGCATACCAAAAGCATAGTAAGCATGCTATCTCTATCTTCGGTTTGCAAGGTCGACACTGGAAATGGCGCATGTACGGAGGTGCTGTTTCACTAGCAAAACAATTCATGGACAGTGACATCTCTCCAGATTTGATTCTTGCCACGGACATGCTCGACCTCACGACTTTTCTAGCCCTAACGCGTTTACGCACTCACCAGATTCCTGTCTGTCTCTACTTCCATGAGAACCAAATCACCTACCCGTGGTCTCCTACCGATAAAGACGTATCAGCAGGACGTAACAACCAATATGGTTTTATCAACTATACGAGTGCACTTGCAGCAGATCGCATTTGTTTCAATTCAGGCTTTCATCGAGAAGCATTTCTTTCAGCACTTCCCGCTTTTTTGCGACAATTCCCTGACCATCGCGAGGCGCAAAATACTGAATTGTTGCGTGAAAAGAGCGAGATCTTACCACTAGGCCTTAATTTAAATCAATTTAATGAGATAGCAGAAAGGCCAAAACCCAGAGAGGCCGTGCTTCTGTGGAATCATCGTTGGGAATATGACAAAGACCCAGATCTTTTTTTCAGGACCCTCTACCAATTGGAAAAAGAAGACCTTCCGTTCAAGCTCATTGTCCTGGGTCGTGATTACCACAAAATGCCACCCATTTTTGCAGAAGCAAAGGAAAAACTCAAAAATCGAATTTTGCATTTTGGCTATGCAGAAGACAAGAAAACCTATGGCCAGTGGCTTAAGGTTGCTGATATTCTTCCTGTGACTAATCAACAGGATTTCTTTGGTGGAAGTATAGTAGAAGCGATTCACTGTGGGTGCTACCCCATTCTCCCTGATCGATTAGCTTATCCAGAGCACATTCCTAAGGCCTTTCGAGCACGGCATCTTTACCAAAACCCAACGGAATTACTTGAAAAACTACGCTCTGCCATCCTCTCTATCCAGGAGATCCGTCAGGATAAATCCTACCCGAATTTTGTAGGTCATTATGATTGGAGTATTTTAGCTCCCCGATACGATGACTTTTTCGAGCGACACAACACCAGAGATTTATGAAAAAGGTTACTTTCCAAGATTCAGCTATAGCTTACGATACAGTTGGTAAAGGTCCAGCTGTTGTACTCATCCACGGGTTCTGTGAGGATAGCCGTATGTGGGAAGAGTTTAGCCTCGACTTGGTCGAAGAAAAATATAAGGTTATCACGATTGACCTCCCCGGTTTTGGGCAGTCAGCCGTTTGGCCTAAGGTAAGCATTGCCAATATGGCGGAGGCCGTTCATGCTGTTCTGCAAGAGTTGAAGCTCGACAAAGTCATTATGATTGGCCACTCTATGGGAGGATATGTGAGCCTTGCTTTTGCGGAGAAACACCCGGAGTACTTGATTGGCTTGGGGATGTTCCATTCTCACCCATACGCAGATAGTGAGGAAAAGAAGGAAGGACGAGAAAAGGGAATTGGCTTTATCGAAAGGCAGGGTTCAGCACTTTATGTGAAACAATTGATTCCCGCACTTTTCGCTCCTGATTTCGTTAATAGCAATGCTTTTTTAATCGAAAAACTCACTTTTAGAGCTTCTAAATACAAAGCCGAAGGCATTATTGAGGGTTTGAAGGCGATGAAAAACCGCCCTGATCGTTCCGCTGTTTTGTCTGCTATAAGCTGCCCTGTTCTATTTATTGTTGGTAAAAAGGACAAAGCCGTTCCTGCTGATAAAAGTATGGACCAAACACACCTACCTGCCGTCTCATCTATACATATACTTGAAAAAGTAGGGCACATGGGTATGTTTGAAGCGACCAAACACACTCAATTATTCGTCCGAAAATTCATTGCTTTTTGTCTAGATCGTGTCAATTAAAACCGGTCTATAATTTGAAGCTTTTCTTTACAAGTATTTTCTCCTCAGCCATAGGGAATTAGCCACAGCAGCAGGGCTCCAATTTCAGAAAAAAGTAGTACCTTTTGGTAATTAATTCCACTTAAAAAGAGCGGATGATTCCATCCTTTTGCAATAGGATAAAAACAAACTATACTTACCTCTACGTTTCGCTTTTCCTTGGGCTTTCACTTGGCAGTTGCACATGGCTATATGCTCAGGACAACTGGGTCACCTCATTGGAAACCGTTGGCACTTTTTCCTCACCTAGGGTAGCGGATCTTAACCAGGATCAGGTATTGGATATCATTATTGGAGCAGGTAGAGAAGAATTCCATGCTTGTGATTCTGCAGTGGTGGCGCTAGATGGGAAAACTGGAGCACTATTATGGAAAATACATGCAAAGGATCAGATATTTGGTTCAGCCGCCCTGACAGACCTTAATGAAGACGGAATCGCTGATCCTCTTATCGGTGGCCGCTCCGCGGAGCTAATTGCCATTGACGGAAACAAGGGGAAGGTCATCTGGCGATTTGACCCCATAAAACATGCTGATCAATCAGAGCAAGAACATTGGTTTAATTTCTATAACCCTCAATTCATCAAGGATCAAAACAAAGATGGGATCCAAGATATACTCGTTTCCAATGGTGGCGATGTCATGGCTGCTCCCTACGACCCGAATCGTCCACCTGGTTACCTGGCCGTGATCAGCGGAAAAGATGGACGATTGCTAGCCCGAGCACCTATGCCTGATGGCAAAGAAACCTATATGTCGATTACCGTTAGTCCAGAAAAACAAGGTCGAGACTACGAAATTGTTTTTGGAACGGGCGGCGAGACAATTGGAGGAAGTTTATATGTCGCAAAACTTTCTGATGTACTCAAAGGAGATCTTTCTTCCGCTCGAGTACTTGATTCAAGTAAGGACAAAGGTTATATTGGCCCAGCAGGGAAAGTAGATATTACTGGAGATGGAGTCAATGATATTGTGGTCAATACGGTTAATGGCCGCTTAATTGCATTCAATGGGAAAAACTATGAGAAATTATGGGAAGTTGTTCGCCCTAATTCCGAAAGCTATAGTTCCATTGCAATTGGTCATTTTAATGCAGATGAGACTCCCGATTTCTTCGTTTCTTATGCGCAGGGGGTTTGGCCAAAGCTAGATTGGAGTGCACAGATCATGGTCAACGGGAAAAATGGAGCTATTGAATTTACCGATTCTCTAGGCTTTTATCAAAATACAACGCCAGTCGTATTAGACTTTAACAACGATGGTCAGGATGAGATATTAATGAGTGTAAATTTTCATGAATTCAAGAACGGTTTCCAAAAGTTCTTTTATAATATTCTGGTCGTCATCGATTTTAAAGTGAATGACGTACTACAACTTGGCAATGTATTTGAGGGTAACAATCTCTCGTCCACTCCTTGGATCGGCGACCTAGACCAGGACAACATGTTAGACATTATTTATTGCCACGGGACCAACAATCGACATACCTATACTTTCGATGGCATCAAAATCCATCGTATTGCAACGACTTTACCTTTATACAAAAAGATCAAATGGGGAGCCTATCAGGGCAGCAACTATGATGGCATCTTTCATAAAGAATAAACCTATGAAGTGGAAAAACAGCTTGAAGGGCGGGCTTTTATGTACCTTAATCTTATTGATAAGTTTCACAGGATCCATGGATGATCCGCCTACCGATAAACTCTTCACTTTGCTCTCCTCCAAGGAGACGGGGATTAAGTTCAATAATAAACTCAAGGATACCAAAGAGCACAACATCATGATCTATTCCAACTTCTACGGCGGAGCCGGGGTAGGGGTAGGTGACATTAATAATGATGGGCTACCAGATTTGTATTTCGCAGGTAACCAGGTAGCGGACAAACTCTACCTCAATAAAGGGGGAATGGTCTTTGAAGATATTACCCGTAAAGCAGGTATAAAGGATAATGGAGGTTGGTCATCTGGTGTTATTTTTGGAGATGTAAATGCTGATGGGCTTCTCGATATTTATGTGTGTAGAGAACTCTATGACGAGCAGGAAGATCTTCGAAGAAATCAGTTATATATAAACAACGGCAACAATACATTTACTGAAAAGGGGGCGGCTTTTGGAGTAGACAATAGTGAACGTACTCGCGGAGCAACCTTTCTAGACCATGATAAGGACGGTGATCTTGACCTATTCCTCCTCAATCAACCGCCCAATCCTGGAGATTATTCTCCGTTTTACAATACAGAATTACTAGTAGATCAATACAGTCCACGCTTACTAGAAAACCAGGGAGAGAAATTCGTAGATGTGACGGCAGAAGCTGGCCTGCTGAAAGCTGGCTTTCCTAATGGGGTGACTGCTAGTGATCTTAACGGAGACGGGTGGACAGATCTATATGTAGCCAACGATTTTTGGGCACCTGACTTTATGTACATCAACAATGGAGACGGTACATTTAGCAATGTTGCGGATGAAGCGCTACAACACATTTCCTACTTCAGTATGGGTGTAGATGCCGGCGATTTGAATAATGATGGACTGCTCGATTTGATGGTGGTAGACATGGTTGCGGAAGACAACTACCGGCTCAAAGCCAATATGAGTGGAATGAATCCCGATAAGTTTTGGAAGGTGGTAGATGATGGTGGCCATTACCAGTACATGTTCAATACACTGCAACTTAATAATGGCGGATTATCCTTTAGCGATATTGCTCAATTAAGCCAGGTTGCCACAACTGACTGGAGTTGGACCAATCTTTTTGCAGACCTTGATAATGATGGATGGAAAGATATCTATGTCACCAATGGCTTACTTCGAGACATCCGTAATAGCGACGCTACCAAAAAAGTGGCCCAAGCCATTGAATCTACCGTTGCAGCTTATCTCAAGAAAAACCCAAATCCACAGGGTATATCTATATGGGATCTAGTTGATATTAACAAAGTGCTAGACCTGGTGCCCTCCGAGAAACTCCAGAATTACGTTTTTCAAAATAAAGGAGATTTGACCTTCGAGAAAAAGATGAAAGATTGGGGCTTAGATCAAAAAACCTTTTCCAATGGTGCCGCCTATGCTGACCTTGACAGGGATGGAGACCTTGACTTAATCCTGAACAATGTAAATGAAGAAGCCTTTATTTATCAAAATAATAGCCAAACCCAAAACAAGCATCACTATCTAAGAGTACAACTGGATAATGCTAAGGCGGGTGTAGCTACATTAGGCGCTAAGATTCGTTTGTATACGGATGAAGGGATGCAGTTCTTTGAGTTGAGTAATGCTCGCGGCATCTATTCCTGCAGCGAAGGAATTGCTCATTTTGGGCTAGGTGAAAATGCTAAGGTCAATAGCCTCGAGGTAGAATGGCCCGATGGAAAAATGAGTAAGATTAACCGCCCCAAGGTGGACCAAACGTTAGTGGTTTCTTATCATAAAGCTCGCAAAGCCAAAATGAAGCCCCATTCAATCCCTAGTCTCTTCTACAATTCAACAAGGCAGATCAACTTATCCTGCAAGCATGAGGAAAATGAGTTTGACGACTTTGACAAACAAGTGCTATTACCCCATAAGATGTCTCAATTTGGCCCTAGCTTGGCTGTTGGAGATGTTAATCAAGATGGTCTAGAGGACTTCTACTTGGGAGGGGCGGCCGGAAAAGCTGGACAACTTTGGCTACAGCAAGCTTCACAAGAGTTTCAGCTGTCCCAAGGCCAAGTTTTTCAAAAAGATCGGATTTCGGAAGACATGGGGGCGCAGTTCTTTGACGTTGACGGGGATGGAGATTTGGATCTATACGTCGTCAGCGGTGGTAATGAGTATGCAGCGCATTCGACCAACTATCAGGACAGACTATATCTCAATGATGGGACAGGAAATTTCCAAAAAACACAAGATGCCTTACCTGATATGCAGTTTAGCGGATCTAAGGTACTCCCTGAAGATTTCGATGGTGATGGCGACTTGGATTTATTAGTTACTGGGCGGCACATTCCTTGGGCCTATCCCGAGGCAGCTTCCAGTAAGTTACTGAAAAACGAAGATGGTCGATTCGTAGATGCTACTGACCTCGCCCCTTCCCTGGAGAATATCGGCATGATAAACGATGCCCTTTGGGTAGACCTAGATGGAGATAAGCGAAATGAGATGGTATTGCTCGGTGAGTGGACAGCAATCAAAGTATTGGCTTTTAATGGAACGAGCTTCCAGGATAAAACAGACGAGTACGGGTTAGCAGAGACCACAGGATGGTGGTTTAGTATCGAAGCAGCCGATATGGATCAGGATGGTGACATGGATTTGATTGCAGGAAACCTAGGTTTAAACTATAAATACCAAGCCAGTGAGGAAGAGCCCTTCGAGGTCTATTACTATGATTTCGATCGCAATGGCAGCAAAGATATCGTACTAGCCTATTACAACTTCGGGGAGCAATTCCCTCTTCGAGGTCGCGCCTGTTCTGCCCAACAAGTGCCAGAGATCAAGCAAAAATTTGAGAGCTATGATCTTTTTGCCTCTGCGAATATCACTTCAGTATACGAAGATGAAAACCTAAGTAAAGCGCTACACCTGACAGCCAATAGTTTCGCCAGTATCTATCTGGAAAATCAAGGCAAAAAAGGATTTGCGAGTCATGAACTACCTGTAGAAGCCCAATGGTCTTCGGTCAATGACATGCTCATCGAAGATTTTGACAAAGATGGAAATCTTGATATTCTTCTGGCGGGAAACCTTTATACCGCCGAGGTCGAAACGCCTCGAAACGATGCTGGAATCGGATTAGTATTGTTAGGAAATGGAAAAGGAGACTTTAAAGCCTTGTCTAGATCTGCAAGTGGTTTTTTTGTGCCTTATGATGTGAAGAGTCTGGCAAGAATCAATAAGAATGCTCTTTTAGTTGGCTCCAATAATGCCCCTGTCCAGCAGTTCCGCTGGGGGGAATCTTGGACAAAATAAAGATCTGGGACTAATGCGGAAAGTTACTTCAATTTTCCGCATTAGCTCAAACTATTTGCGCTTAAAAGCCTTAAGGGTCTCATTGTTCCTCGCCACCATCAACACCTTCGCTCCTCCTACCTCCAGCATCTGAGCATCCCTTACCTCCCCATCAACACGAATACCAGATTCCCGATACCCCATACTTTCGAATTGCTGGTTTCCTTTGCCCAACAACAAAACTCCTCGGCTAGCATCATGCCGCCCAACCTGAGGTTTCAAGGGATAGAAATTTCCACCTAGCCAGATATCGGTCTGCCCATCGGCATTGAAATCATCCGCTACAATGGCAAATACAGGTGCTAATTGTGCTTCCTGTGGAAGGGCTTGTAAGGAGAAGCTACCTCCGTTATTCCAAAGAACAGAGGTCTGTAGATTTGTGACTTCGTAAGGAATAGCGGCTTCTTTTTGAGCGGACTCAAAAAGCGTTTCGAAAGTTTCTTTCGCGTAGGTCTCATATTTGAGAATCTTCTTGCGAAGAAAGGGAAGCTGTTGTGTGATTTCCGTCTTAGTGGGAAAAGGATAAGCTTTGCTATCAAGTGGAGCAAACCAATTAACAATAAATTCGCTGCGATTATTCTGGTCAAAATCACTGACATACATACTGATCGGGCGGTTAGGGCTCGCCTTTAGTTTGGAATTCAAGCCCCAGTTCCCCAGCACAAAGTCGATATCCCCATCGCTATCTAAATCCGCAGGTTCAATACTGCGCCACCAGCCTGTGCTATTCTCTACGGGTGCCGTAATTCGCATTTGACCTTGTTCATTCTTAAAGATACTGACCTTTCCCCAATCACTGACGGCTATCAAATCCTCATCTTGATCCCCATCAATATCTGCCCAGCAGGCATCTGTTACCATTCCTAAACCAGCTATCGAGCTCGGTGCTACATCAAGCCAACGTCCATTATCATTTAGCATGAGATAACTGCGAGGGGGTAGGCCATAGTTTCCGGGCACCAATCGCCCACCAATAAAAAGGTCTTCATCGCCATCTTGATCGATATCCGACACCTCCAAAGAAGAAAAATTGCCAACCACTTGCGGTATATTGCTATTATCCACCATGAAATTGCCCTTCCCATCATTGCGGAAATAACGCAAAATGAAAAATTTTCGCCCTTGCTCATATTCATTGCCGCCAGATCCCAGCAGCAAATCTTGGTCCCCATCGCGATCAAAATCAAAGAAGGCTCCACAACTACTTTCAAATGCTTTCACATCTTTCGCACTAAAAACAGGATTAGATTTAAAAACGAAATCTCCTGAAGCCGTCTGCAGATAAAGCTTATCATCGTCATTGCGCGCGCCGAGCATAAGTACATCCTCTAAACCATCACCATTGGCATCTCCTTTGATCAATTTTGGGCCTTCTGTTGAAAGCATACCCAGTAGCAAGCCTTCATGATCAAAATCATTGTAGCGATTCTCTTTATGTTTGGTATTCCCCTTTAACAATTGACTACTCGCTTCGGCATAGAGCGGAGTTACGGGTTGAGGAACAGAAGCTTCGCCAGAAGCCTTAGCATAGTCTAAGGTTAACGTCTGATCTGCGGCTACATTTTCCAAAATCTGACTTTTTTGATCTGGCCAAACGACTTCCATTTGCTCAATAGTAGAATGTTGTCCTAAGCCGAAAATCAACTCGGGTTCAACACTGCTTTGGAAGCCACGGCTATTGAAATTTTGGCGAGTCTGTTGGCCATTTGCTGTAGTAATATTCACCTGCGCTCCTATACCAAAGGGATTACTTTCTTTTCCTTTGAATTTTATCTTCAGATAGTGGTGGCCTACTTTTTCGGCCTCATTCTGGTAGATAAAAGCGGGACTATTCACATTATTAATCACAAGATCCATATCTCCATCGTTATCCAGATCGGCATAGGCGGCACCATTACTAAAGGAAGGTTGGCCTAAGCCCAGTTGTTTGGCTCGATCCTGGAATTGCAATTGCCCCTGATTGGAAAAGGCATAGTTTGAAACTGGATTCGAAGGCATTTGACTGATCAACGCGGAGAAGTCAACGCTTTCCTTCTTCGCTATCTTCCGATATACATCGTTGTTGGCGAGAAAATCACGAAAATCCATGTACATGAGATCCCTTTGTATCCCATTGCTGACAAAAAGATCTTTCTGCCCATCATTTTCAAAATCAAACACCAAGGCCCCCCAACTCCAATCGGTTGCTGCTACCCCGGCTAACATCCCTACTTCTTGGAAATCTCCTTGTCCATCATTTCGGTGCAGGCAGTTTTGTCCAATTTGATAATGATAGTTTGCTCGGTATTTAATATCCTCTAAATGATATGGATCGAAGGCTGACATGGCCTTTAATCGATAATTATCTGCCGCCAACATATCTGTGGAAATAATTTCAGGATGGCCATCATTGTTCAAATCGGCAATATCACCGCCCATACTAGAAATGGAGCAAAAATCAATGCGTTCTATTAACTCTTCAGAAAAAGTCCCATCCCCCTGATTGATATACAGGTAGTCCCTTTCCCAAAAGTCATTACTCACATATATATCTGGATAAAAGTCATGGTTAACATCTCCAATTGCAGCCCCCAATCCAAAACCAATTTCACTACTATAAATACCTGCAGCCTGGGTCACATCTGTAAACTTCCCACCATCATTTCTATATAGTTTATCTCCACCCAATTCATCTGGCTTATCCCTCATGCTTCTATATAATTCGATCTTGCTTGGGTCCTTAAAACTGTTATTCAGGAGATAACAGTCCAGGTCTCCATCAAGATCGTAGTCAAAAAAGGAAGCTTGTGTAGAGTAGCCCTTATTGTTAAGGCCAAGTTCTCCGGCTTTCTCCGTAAAGGTGAGGTCACCATTATTGATAAACAGCTCGTTCTCTTTGTTATCTCCTGCTATATCACCAGAATTACTAACATAGATGTCAAGCAAGCCATCATTATTCACATCCGCCATAGTTGCCCCCGTACTCCAAGCCTTTGTTCCTGCAACACCAGCCTGTTCTGTAACATCTTCAAAAACAAAATTGCCTTTATTCAGGTATAATCGATTCCCGGTGAGGTTAGCTGTGAAGTAGAGATCTGGCATGTCATCATTATTAACATCGCCTACCGCTACCCCGCCGCCGTTATAAAAATTTCTGTAAGTAAGAATATTGAAATCGTTGCGATCCTCTACCTGATTCACAAAATTAACCCCCGTTTTATCAGCTGAAAGCAACTCAAAAAAGGTATGCTCTGATTGTGCCGCTGTTTTTTTGCCTCCTTCCGCTGTTGCTCCCTCATCTCCACAGGCACTAAACATCAAAGCGATTAGACATATTTGGACATAATTTCTCATGGACATGGCTAAGTATTTTGCTTGGTAAACAGGTGATTTGGGGCTCTATGGGAAGAGATTCTAAACCCGGCTTTTAATAGACTTCACTCGGTATCTGCAATTCCGTTTCCTGATTGTCCCATGTAGCTGCCCCATACCGGCGGGCGACGCATAGAAACAGCTGTGCTAATCCGCTTCATACCCATCCCTAGAAACCTTCTAAGGTCATCTGGGTTAAAGTTTTGGATATATACGATATCGAGGTATCCGTCTTGATCTAGATCTCCCAACCATGGAGTAGAATAGATATTTCTAAACCCGGCCGTTTTATCAATAGGGATGTAAGCTTTTCTTTTGAAGTCAATCGCAACAAGCTGGTTTTCGATTTGAAGCGGGGAACGAACATCCTCAGTAAGTTCTATGTCACAATCATAAACATTCGTGCTGAGTATGGCTTCATCTCTCCCATCGCCATCTAAGTCATAGATCGCCGGCGAAGAAAGCGAATAGCAACCTAAAGTATCTCTGAAGTTGATGTCTCCTGTTTTCCCATCCATCACCACTTGCAAAGCGATGCTGTAATTGGGCCAGACGCCTTTGCAAAGTGTAGCCAAAACATCTAGGCCTTTTTCTGAATTGAATCGCCCTAGTGCTAAGGCATTACTGGATTCCAGGCCTTCAAATGCTTGCTGCCACAACTGCTGATAGCCTTTACCATTCAATGCGCTAACGGTTCCGGAATGAGAAATGGCAATGATATCTAAGTGCGCATCTCCATTTAGATCTACTAAGACTGGTGGTGCAATAAACCCATGATTCTTCTCCTTCGCGATTGGCTTGGCCGTTGACAAATCAGAAGCCACTAAGTCAGATAATTTCGCGATATAAAGGTTCCCTGCTATAGTTTCTCCACCTGTGCCAAATAAGATATGTCCCTCTTCTCCCCCCGACCTTGGAATATACAATGGGGACATATAGGACTCTTTGCCATCTGGCATGGTATCTGCGGCCACAATGCTGCCATTCTTCAAATCAAACAACATCAGTACACCAGGGTATCGGTCTTCCTCCGAGCCGGGCAAGGCATCCCAATTCCCGCCATTGACCGTTAGCAGATCTGGAATATCATCCCCTGTCTGATCCGGCACTAAAACACTATTGTAAAAATTGAATCGAGCATATTGCAAAATGGGATCTGTCGAATCTGCAAATTCATATGCCCAGATGACCTCCCCGCTTTTTCCATTCAATGCTTTAAGGTTGTGGTTGCGACCTCCGATGAAAACATCCTCTACACCATCATCATTGATATCATAAAACGTAGCAGCCCCTATCATATGTGCGTCGGCGGCTTGCTCCCAGAGTAATTGTCCCGTAGCACCATCCAATGCCATAATGCCATTAGGGACCGAACCTAACTCTTCTTTTCCAGCACCAATCACGATATCAAGTATGCCATCTCCATTCAGGTCACTGGTGCGAGGTGAGGATTGGGTTCCGACATTATATAAGGATTGATTCCAAGCGAGTTCTGTCTTTTTCTGGCTACAGCTTGAGTATAACATTAGCCCTAGTGAGGTCAGCAGGGCGAGCACAGCATTTCTTTTTTTCACCATCCCTATCCAAGTTATATATGGTTCTCTGACCGTTTTTATGTTCAGAGAAGGGTCTATTCCAAAAGCTTAGTCGTTCGCGCTAAGATAATACTATCGGGGTAAACAAATAGCGGCACTGATCAAATCAGCACCGCTATCCATCTAAATATCAATCGGTTTAGAAATTTCCTAATTTACATCCCACCAGATTCTGGTCATATAGTCATCTGGTTGGGTACCCCCCGTTTTGACATTGGGGTTATTGGCGACCTCATTGGTGTAATACTGCAACCTTCTGAATATTTGTCCACCAGAAAGATTACCAGGGTAGTTAGTTGGTGTCAATGCTGGTATACCTGTTCTACGCCAGTTACTATAAGCTTCATACCACTGCAAGAAATTAGCAGCCCAATGCTGTTCAGCAACCATTTGCATAGACCCATCAAATGGGTTATTCGTCAAGTAAGTATCTACATCGGCATCCGACACCTCGAAAGAGGAATCGAAAATGGTCCACTGCTGCATACTTGCTTTCACACCTGCATTATAGTGATCTGCTGCTGCATCAGTACTCCACCCTTTCAAAGCAGCCTCCGCCAGTAAAAACTCAACTTCGGCATAAGTCATGAAAATGAACGGATCATCTACATCTAGTAACTTCTTGTTCAAACGGGTATAGGTAATGAAAGGATCAACTGCATCGGCTGAATTTTCAAATTCCTTGATGGTCTCAGAGTCATACCCATTAGGCATGCCTTGTTGTGCATCAAAGTCCGTATTGAAAGGACCTTCCCATGGGCCAATACCTCCACCATAAATACTCAAACGAGGATCATTGCGCTCTTTTAGGAAATCCACCAGGGTTTTACCCATCACAGAATTGGCGCCCCAGTCATCAGGGATCAATGCGCGAGAAATACCATTTTGGTTGAACCATTGACTTGGGCCCGCAGACATCTGCAACCAACACATATCATCATTGCTAGTCATCACACCACCACCAATGGCCTTTTGAGCAAACTCTTGCGCTGTCGCTGCATCTACATTCGAAATACGCATTGCCAAACGCAACATAAGCGAGTTCGCTAAGCGTTTCCACTTATCAAAATCTCCTCCGTAAATGAGATCCGCAGCGCCCACATTATCCGCACCTGTACCAATTGCTTTAGCCGCGGCATCAAGTTTGTTTAACATGTCCTTGTAGATCGACTCCTGATTATCATAAGCTGGGAAGAATATACCGTCGATTCCTTTATTAGCCTCAGAATAAGGAACATTTCCATATAGATCTGTCATGACATGCATGGGAATGATGTACATGATCTGAGCTATATGATGCAGGTTGGTCCAGTTAGGGTTGGTCCCTTCCGGTCCAGTCTGACGGACCACCTCAGCTAATGTTTTCAAAGAATTGCGATACACATACCACATGTATGAGTTCTTAGAATCTTCATTCTGTGTATACTTATCTCCCATGGCACGTTCGCCTGACTCTAGCGTGGCCATATGCTGTATAAGGTGGGAGGTAATTCCAAGGTGTGCTCTACCGTTGACGTAACGGTTTTCTGCTGCTTGCACGATACCCTGGGTAAGCATGAACTTCCAATCCAATTCATTAGCGGCAGTTGGATTGATATTCAAGTCTACTAGTTCATCTGAATCGCAGCCAGCTAAGGGCACTAAGCAGACAATGGCCAGAATTATTAGTTTATTGATATACTTCATCATTTTTTGTTTACGCATTAGTTAAAATGTAACCTTAAGGTTGAATCCGAAGGACCGTGTTTGCGGTACACCGAAATAATCCAAACCTTGTGCGTTGGAATTGCTATAGTTAGATTCTGGATCAACGTTATCCAGCTTACTAAATAGCAAGAATAGGTTTCTGGCAACAACAGAAATGTTGGCCGATCTAAAAGGCGTCTTAGTTAGAATACCTTCAGGAATCCTATATCCTAAGCTCAATTGACGGAACTTGATGAAAGAAGCATCATAAATGAAGCGATCAGACAACTGCTGATAAGCACCCCAGAAACCTGGGATTTCAGTAGCATCCAATGTCTTCGTCATAGCGTTACCTTCTCGATCAACACCTGATACCGTTAGAGATTCTCGACCTTGCGATTCAAAACCTAAACCGCTGGTAGGCTCTGTTGTCATTTTGTGAAGACCTTGACCTACAAATCGAACATTGGTACCAGAATAGATCTCTCCTCCTGCTTTGAAGTCAATCAAGAAATCCAAATAGAAATTCTTATAACTAATCTCGTTGGTAATCCCTCCTACGAAGCGATGAACGCCATTACCGATGACAGAAGTCTCATCAGAACGAACAGGTTGCCCACTATCTGGATCAAATACAGGCTGACCATTGATCATTTTTTGAGTGAAACCCGTGATCGTACTAAATGGCTGGTCGACAATCTGATTGATAAAAGCAAAACGTGTACGTGGCTCACCAATCTGAATACTATTAATACCTTCGGATAAGGAAATTACTTTATTGTTATTGATAGAAAAGTTCAAGGTAACATCCCAACTAAAATCAGAACTTTGCACAGGTCGACCTGTCACTAATGTTTCTATACCAGAATTCTCCAGCTCACCAATATTAATGGTAGTACCATTGAATCCTGAACTAGTTGAAATAGTGGCATTCAGGATATCATCCGTTGTCTGCTGTTGGTAATACGTGAAATCCACGCCTAATCTATTGTTGAAAAAGCGGAGATCTACTCCAATTTCAAATTCGGTAGATGTCAGCGGTACCAAGAATCTATTAGGAATATTACTCTGTGAAATGGAAGCTGTCGGGTTACTCAAGTGGCCCTGGCCTAGACCATAGGTCAAATCCAGTCGATAAGGATCAGTATCACCTCCTACCTGTGCCCAGGATCCCCTCAATTTTCCATAACTCAATATGCCTGTACTGGTATTCATTAATTCTGTAAAGACGAAACTACCACCTATAGATGGGTAAAGAATATCATTGGTCTCGGGTGCCAAAGTAGAGAACCAATCCTGTCGGGCTGTAGCAGTCAAGTACAAAAAGCTCTTATAGCCTACCGTAGCAGATCCAAAAACGGAATTGATTCCTTTTTCGCTAAACCCATATCCAGGGCTCTGGTTGGCAAGGTTGGCGAAAGTATTAAAGAAAGGAATATTGAAATTACTACCGCTTAGACGGAGGGCTTCATACGATCTTCTCATCCTATTACCACCAACAAAGGCATTTACGGAGAGATCTCCATAAGTATCATCAAATCCTACGATACCTTCAATATTGATTTCACGAATTCTCTCTTCTTGTTCAGTCATACTACCTCTACGTTGGTAACCCGTACCAAAAGGGGTAATATCTGTTTCTCTACGTGTATACCAGTCCATTCCAAAACGTCCTTGAACGTAGAGGAAGTCTGTGATATCATATCGGGCAGAATTAGAAGTAATAACCCGATCTCTAATATCTGTATTCTCATATTGATGAGCAGCCCACCAAGGATTTTGATTCCATAAGTTTCCGGAGATTTGCATCTCTTCCCCAGCAGCTTTGTTATCAAAAGTGGTAGTACCTTCTGGTACGGCTCCTGGTTTGTCAGGATCTCCTATCAAGTCATTGACATTGATATTTGGTGGAAGACGAGTTAAACCCTGAGGCGCATTACCTGGTGAATCAGATATACGTGGACGGTTCTTGGCATCTTCGTTCGAATACAAAATCCTGGATGAGATCGTCAGACGCTCTGCATACTTCCCATTGTAGGAAAGACTTACGTTTCTTCTGGTAAACCCAGAATTAGGCACGATACTCTCATTTTCTAGATTGGAGAAATTCAAACGAACGCGCTGATTCTCATCTCCACCTGAAAAACCAATAGAGTTAGTAAAAGTCGTTCCCGTGCGGTAGAAGCGATCCAAGTTATCTCCTGCATAAGAATAAGGTCGGCTTACGCCATCAAATTGTGGTGCAGTGCTTCCATCTAATCGAGCACCCCAAGAGCTGGTCCCTGAATCCCAAGCATCAGCTTGATCAACGGGTTTACGGCCTTCTCTACCTTGCCCGTACTCTTGTTGTAAATCAAGCTGGTCTAGGTAGTTTTCAAATACAAAGTTGGAGTTAAACTCGATACCAATACCTTTACCAGCCTTGCCTGATTTAGTAGTAATCAGAATAACGCCATTGGAGGCACGTGAGCCATAAAGAGCAGCGGCGTTAGCTCCCTTCAAGACGGTAATATTTTCAATATCATCAGGGTTGATACTTGATGTACCATCTCCCTCGTCAGAACCACCCCAAAGACCTGCCTGACCAAAGCCAGAGTTGTCAATAGGTACACCATCTACTACGTAGAGGGGTTGGTTATTACCTGTAAGGGATACATTACCCCTGATAACGACCCGACTAGACCCCTGTGGTCCCGATGCAATATTACTCACATTTACCCCTGCAATCTTACCGGCTAAAGCATTGGCAACATTGATCTCTCGGGCTTCCTGGAAGCCTTCTCCAGCAACCTCTGTAACCGAATAACTCAGGGCTTTCTTGTCTCGTTCAACCCCAAGCGCTGTAACGACAACTTCCCCTAAGGCTACCCCAGGATCAAGTATCACGTCAATAGTCGATTGACTACCCACCGTAATCTCCTGTGCAGTAAACCCAGTGTAAGAGAAGACCAGTATCCCATCCGCCGGAGCGTCGATACTGTAGCGACCATCAAGGTCAGTAACTGTTCCAGAGGTCGTTCCCTTAACAGTGATCGTCACCCCAATAAGAGGTTGACCGTCATCACTGCTGGTCACAAGCCCACTAACCGCCTGCTGAGCTAGCAGGGGAGTGAAACACACCGCCAGAAACAATAAAAGTAATGGACTTTTTTTCATAAAGCTAGGTTCTAAGTTCAGCAATAAAGAGTATAAAGGATCAGTGCAGTAACGTGACGTGTTACTGACACACAAATAATTATCTACCAGTGCAGTAACATGCTATTACTGGCACACAATTGTTATTTGTTTGAGTCTTCTTCGTGTTATTATTTACAAAAAGATGCTAGGGATCTTAAAACGGAGTTATTCTGTTTGAAGTCTAATAATGTGCTTGACGCGAGTGCGCTAAAATTCTACACTTACTTACTAGTAATATAATATCTTTTTCTGACACAGGCCGCTCCATCAACATAATTGTCTTAGTATTTAGCAGAAAAGTACATTTTATTTTGGCCTTTCCTGCCACACATACTTGAAGCAAAGAGGCAAGTAATCAGGTAGCACAATTCGTAAAAAAGTCAAAAACCAACACCTACACTCCAAATAATAAACTCATAATCAAATACTTGTGATTAATTTTTTGTATACTGTATACAAAAATAGAAAAATTTAGGGAATTACTGAAGAAACGTAATGCTTTTGTAATGCAAAGGCATTCTGGTCAATACGGATACCAGAATGCCTTCTATATCGAGAAATGTATCGTCTTTTGGCCTCAGCCCTATCGATTAGAGTTGTTCTTTTAAATATTGGCTAAGTCGAGTACTTAATTCCTCGAGGGTGGCCTGAATAGCTCCATTCTCCGCACGCTTTTGGGTATCTTGGTCACTCAGATCAACGGTATTATCCTTGACAACCTGCTTTTCTCGTGTTACAATTTCAGAGTACGGAATGATGCCAGTACGCACATCCATTAAAAGAGCTTCTGCTGTAGCATAAGCCTTGGCCTCATCTTTCTTAAAAACCTTGTAGCGATAATAAATATCACTATTTATAGAAAAAACCAGAAAGAGATCTGCTTGCAACCTGACGGCAGATTCTCGCAAGGTGAAGATATTTGGATTTGCCCCGATCATAAGTTTGGGCATGAGTATAACTCTTTTCACCTTGTCATCAACTTCCAGCTTCTTCTTAAAAATCTCAACAAAGGACTGCTGCAACTTGAGGAATTCTTCATTGCTCCAGTAGGAAGAATAATAGCGATTGATGGAGTTTGAGGAATAATTGAGGATCGCTAATCTGACCGTATCGGGCAATTGGATCTCGCTGGAAAGTATGCGGGCGATATCCTCTTCCGAAATCGAACTACCTTCATAATTAAAGAGAGATTTTGTCAAGACTTGCGAATCTTGAGCGGGCGCGCTATAGTCAGATGAGGGGATGTGTGCAGTTCGACAACTACTCATCCAGCTTAGCACTCCGAGGAATAACAATACTTGAGTTACAGTTTTCACAGATTTTGGATTTAACATGAAAAAATGAGTTTGAATACGGCCTAGGGTTTCCAATGCCTAGAACAATAGGCACTTAAACGCCTAGATGTAGGATCACCGAACAATGGTGTAAGCTTATCCCCTTCATTATTGCATTCGTCAGCCATACAACGATAAATATCACTCCTCCTCTGCACGCTTGCCAATTTCTTTTTACCTTTGCATTCTAAGCACGTAGAAACCCAACCTTTTTGATTCATTGACAGTTCTTGTGTGTTGAGTCCGCGTCTTAGTTGAAAGTCTTGTTTCTACTAGTGACAATTCTTCCACCTAAAACACTGCCTATTCGACTGGCTAGGCGGAAACGCAAAAATGTCGAGAAGAACTTTTTTACACCCTCAGATACTAAAGACACCTATTTTAAGGTTAATGGTTACGGAAAATAGCAACGTTTTGGGCCTGGATGTGGTAGCGGTAATGCCATATTTAATGTAAGTTAGACGATCCTAAACAGTATTCATCTTACATTATTCATTGTGCACCTTACCCTCTATTCAGCTCCCAGATAGCTAGCCTTATCTCCGACACCCAAAAAATGAAGGCTATGCAAAAATATTTCCTCAAAGCAGTAATCGCTTTAAGCCTATTTGTAGGCGCTTGTACTCAACTGGAAACCTTTGATGAGATCGATAAGGTGGAATATGAAGCAGAGTATGCCATTCCCTTGATCAATACTCAGATTTCTATTGATGAATTACTAGAAGATTTTGAAGAAAATTCTACCTTATTCGTCGATCCAGATGGAACACTACGTTTTCTTTACAAAGGCAATGTAATCTCTCAAAATAGTGACGAAGTCTTCGCTCCTTTCTATGAGACCTTAGAGACCTTTTCTATCATTCCTCTTTTTTCAGCAGACCAATCTTTGCCTCTTTATGATCAAAGTGGTTTAGAAATTCAGCAGATTGATGTAAAAGAGGGACAATTCATTTATTATTTCCGAAACCCTCATCCCGAAGAGGTGGAAGTGACCATAACACTTCCACAGATTGCTAAGGATGGAGAAGTGCTTACTTTCACGGGGAGTATCCCCCCTTATTCCGGGGAAGGAGATGAGCCTTTCACGACCAACCTCTTTGCGGCGGCTGATATCTCGGGTTATGAAGTGAATCCAGATGCCTCCGGCAATATTCAAATTACTTACTTCGCTAAAGGCTTAGAAACAGGAGAGTCGGTTTTACTTCCTAGTGCTTACGTCAGCTTTCAGAATATTCTATTCGCTTATGCAGAAGGTTTCTTTGCCAATCAACTCTATCCGGGTGGTTCAGATGTCATTGAAATTGACTTCTTCGAAAACTGGACGCAGGGAGAGGTTTATTTCGAAGAACCAAAAGTAAATTTCTACGTAGAGAACTCATTCGGGATACCCACGCAGGCCATTGTCAAGGCTTTTGATGTGACAACGGTCCGTGCAGAAGTATTATCCATAGAAAGTGAATTGGTTAATGAAGGCATCAACTTCAACTATCCTACACTGGAAGAGGTAGGCCAGACCAAGTCAACATCTTTTACTTTTGATAAGACCAACTCTAATATTGATCAATTACTAGGAGCAGGGCCAATCTCCCTCTTCTATGATGTAGATATACTCACCAGCCCAGGCAGCGATATAGATGAACCTGGCTTCATTACTGACAGTAGTTTCTATCGGGTAAATGTGGAAGTAGAACTTCCTTTATATGGCAATGCCAGAAACTTCATTGCACAAGACACTTTTGCTATTGATTTTTCCGGTTATGGAGACGTATCCGCAGCAGAGTTCAAACTTGTTACCGACAATGACATTCCATTGGCCGTAGACGTGCAGGGTTACTTCCAAGGCGAAAGAGGTATTGTCCTTGACTCCTTGTTTAGCCAGCCCGAACGTGTGGCCAAAGCTGCACCGGTTGACACCGATGGTTTTGTAACAGAAACAACTACGCACACCGCTTTTGCAGACTTTGCTGATGAACGCTTCAAGCCCATTAAGGCAGCAAAACAATTGTTAATCGTGGCCTCCTTTTCTACCACCAATGAGGGCGAGATCCCAGTTAGGGTTTTGGGCAACCAAACCGTGGACTTAAGAATTGGGGCAAAATTGAAGGTAGAGAGGTAAGATCTTCTACTGATTCATTGCTCTTCTATATGTCTAAGCACAGCTATAGAAAAGAGGGTTCCGTATGCCACATATTTGCTCGATTTACAACAACCAATCATGTTAAAATATAAATTCGCATTCATCCTTATGAGCTTTGGGGTCCTGCCTCTATTGGCTCAACAAGACCTTAGCACTCCTTTTTACAATAAACTCTGGCAAGCTAACCGAACAAATCCTGCCTTCCTATCTGATCACAAGTTAGTCATCGGGTTACCTGGAATTTATAATAATCTACTCGTTGAGAACATCACTTACAATGATCTAATCACGAAGCGTGATGGGCAGAATATTATAGATGTGGATAAAGGGATCGATCTTTTGGATAAAGATAACCTCCTCCGAGAGAACCTTGATCTTGAAACGATCAATCTGGGTTTTAGAACCGGCAAGTTCCAGGTCAACCTAGGTCACACCCTCCGCTACAATGCCTTTGCCAATTATCCAAAAACACTTCCCCAACTAATTTGGCAGGGAAATGCTCAGTTTATTGGCCAGAATGTAGCCTTTGGGCCCGATCTACAATTGAATGCTCATCATGAGTACAGCCTTGGATTGGCCTATCAGGTAGGTTCCTTCCTTACTATTGGCGCCAAGGCCAAATACTTGAGCGGGATCGCGGATATCTCTACCGCTCGTACAGACCTACGCCTTAGTACCAGTGATGATATATATCAATTGCAATTGGATGCGGATTATTTAGTGAATTCATCTGGCGCATTGCAATATGATGGTTTTGATCAATTAGACCTTGATTTCAGCTTCGGCAAGATTGAGACAGAGCAGTTGTTTTCCAGTAACAACGGCCTAGCTTTTGACCTTGGCGTGCACCTCAATTTAGGTAAATTAGATATTGGCCTAAGCGCCTTAGACATTGGTGGTCAGATTGATTGGAAAGAAGACGTGCGCAATTATAGCTTACAAGGTCAATTTGAATACAAAGGTTTAAATGTAGCACAAGGTATCCTAGATAGCCAAACGGATCTAGGCAATGCCATCGACACACTCAGAGAAATCTACAACCCAGTCGAAACACAGCAAGGCTACAGCACAAAATTGCCTTTACGAACCTACCTTACGCTAGGCTATGCACTTACAGAGAATATCAAACTAGGGGCTCTTTTCTATACCGAAACTTATCGGGAAGAAACCTATGGTGCCGTGGCTTTTAATGGTCAATGGACCTTGCACCCCGTCTTAACCGTAGGTACCACCTATGCTTACCGTCAACAGCGCTATGATAACTTCGGGTTGCAAGCCATAGCAAAAGTTGGCCCAGTACAAGTTGTTGCTGCGACCGATAATATTTTTACGGCCATACAACCCAAGGATAGTCACAGCGCCAATTTCCGGGTAGGCCTAAATTTGCTATTCAATAGCACCAAAGAAGAAGATTGGAATAACCGGGAATCTTTTTTTGAATAAGCTTGTTGCTTTAGTAATAAATCCACTATATTTGCACCGCTTTTGAGGAAAATGCAGCGATAAGATACAGACGAGGTTTAGTGTATTTGCTTCAAAAGCCGTGATGGCGCGGTAGCTCAGCTGGTTAGAGCGCAGGATTCATAATCCTGAGGTCGGGAGTTCAAGTCTCCCCCGCGCTACTTGGAAAATCAAGGAGTTATGATGAAAGATCATAGCTCCTTTTTCTTTTGTTACAACTATGTTACAACATTTCCTTATTTGCTCCTTTCCTTTTTCCTTTGTGCTATTACTAGTGTTGACCTTAAGCCTATGTCCGAGATCGGCAGTCGCTTGAATATTATTTGCCTAGAAACCGAAGCGTTTTATGCCTTGGTAGATGAGGTGGTTGACCATGTACAAGAACAGTTACAGACTCCACAGGAACGGTGGATTGATGATATAGAAGCCATGTCCATGCTGAAAATCAATTCCAAGACTACTCTACAGAAATACAGAGATGAAGGAGTTATCCGTTATTCCCAGCCCAGTAAAAAGGTCATTTTGTATGACCGAGAATCTATTTTGGCTTTCCTTGAAAAACATGCAAAAGACACATTCTGATGAGCACACATGATCTAAAGAAAGGCTTTAATAACGGATATATGTTAAAAGCCCAAGCTCCGAAACTGGCAGATAAGTTCACGCAAATCTTTTCAGAGATACTTTCTGATAAAGAGGATGAATACGCCCAGGGGTTCATCGCCGGTGTCAAAGAGCGAGAAAGTGAAAAAACTGTTCAAAAACAAAGGAATTATACTATTCAACGCTCACCAGAAAAACCAAATTCCCGCTCAAAGAATCAGGATAAGGGTTTTCGGGATAGATAAGGGAAGATCAATGAGCACCCTCCTCTGGGATCAAAATGAGGTTTGCCTCCAAAGCCTGCGCCCAGCAGAAAAAATTAAAACTTGTCGGAGTACGTACGCCACATTCCCATTTCGAGCACAACCTGTCCGCTGTTCCCATGCGGTAATCCACTTCAGCCTGAGAAAGACCTAATTGCTTTCGTCTCCGAATAAATTGTTTAATGATCAGGTCAAAGAAATCATCTCGTCTACAATGCAGCGACGGGATAATTTCTTTGTATTGGCTATTGGTCATTGTCTATCGATCCCGATTTTCTTTCCAGTCAGCCGTCGAAGTGCAGAAGATGTATTGCTCTTCTTGATAAGCTTGAATGTCACTAATCAGATAGAACACCCGATGGCCATCCTTGAAAAACCTTGGTCCCAATCCTTTGCTGCGCCAGTTCTGTAGTGTTCCTAGTGCTAAAGATAATGCCCTTGCAGCCTGACCTGTAGTCAAACGTTCATCAGGGCTTAAAGACAGTTTATTTTTACTCATCACCTGCCCCTCCCCCTATACTGGGTTGCACAATCTGCACTGTGGTGCCGGGCGTTAATACTTTACCCATCCTGAAATTGTACACCGGATTTTTGGCTATGAATGGACGGCTGGACTTACAAAAGCTAACAATCCGCCGTTCAAGCGTACGATCATCCAGTAATATAGCCGATATTTCTCCCTCATTATCCAGGAATCATGTACCATTTTCCAAACTACATGCCACCTTTGCAGTGGTATTTATTATGGGTTCTCTCAATACAATCAAACTCATTTATCACTCCTTCAATATATGATTTATAACCTAAGGAGGGTAAATTATTACGTTTTTACATTTCCTCCCCACACTTGACTAAAATCATTCTCTTGTTGAATAATTTTCAGCATATAGCAAGCTATATTGCTCAACTTGTGGTTGCAAGAAAAAAAATCAGCTGCAGGAAAATTGATTATAAAAAATTATAATCAATGAAAGGATTGATTGTAGTTAGCATGAACTCAGAGTCTACAAAGCGTTGGGTGGTTTAATGCAATAAATCTGCTAAGTCAACATCTGCCTCTTCTGGCCGATGACCCTTCTTACAATCAGAATAAATTTGGCGGCGAAAGCCCAAGACACGGCACGATTGACGTATGCTTCGTACTGCACTGTGGCCTCCGATTTGGTCGAGTACTTCCTCTTGATGTCTTGGGCTGCATACTTTTTTGCCATTGCATAACCTTCCTTAAGAATCTCATGATCTAGGATAAGGTTGGCATATCGACTTGTCGAACTCTTTCATTTTAGCTAATATATTCTTTAAATATTCTTGCTTTAATCATAGAATTCGACAGGCCAAGTATTGCTGAGGCTAGGCGTTTTTCGCAGGCCATATTCCGCAACCCCAGTATCGGAACGAGGTCTGCAAGATACAGTCAAGGAAAGCAATGAAGCCTGCCTACCTCAGGTATCAGCAAAAAAGGGTGTTTACTACCCAAAGGGGAATCGTCGAACATGCTAAGCTTTGTGCTCAAATCTTGGAATTTAGAGCAACTAGGAAAATAAAAGCCAGATAAGGATCATTGAATTTCAATTGCCATTTCCGAAATGGCTGCTACATTAAACATGCCCAACACTTCTTCTTCCCCATCCTCACTAAAAATATTCCCTTTTGTATTAATTACTGGTTCTGCGAATATTCCACTATCCCCATTCGTCATTTGTGTTTGAGCCGTAGATAAAAAGAAAAATGCCTCATTGGAAATTGAATGGATTTCCACTCGAATTTCATCACCAAATGTCCAAGGATACATGTCACTATTATCATCTGTGTCTGTGTCGCGAGTACGATTAACAGCACGTCGGATTGGTGGAATAAAAATTAATCCATCTACAGCTGCCCCTTGAGAGAAGCCTGCATCAAAAGCAATGTTCATTTCTGAAGGTTTATTTAAAAACACCCCATTTTTAAAAGTTTTTATCCAATAGGTATCCCCTCCCCCAATAAAATCCCTCGAAAAGAATTCAGCTCTAATTCTATTGACATCATCATCGCCAGATTCATAAGTTATGGAATCAACTGGAGGTACTCGATTCAGGCTTGTTATGGCACCATAGTTTTTCCCTTCAAAAGTGATTTGCAAGGTATAGTCAGTTCCCACATCGCCAATAGTTTCACCAGCCTCTGGCGTCCATACATAATTGCCAGGGTCGGTTTCTATAAATTCAAATACCGTCCCCGCACTGCTTGCCACCTCTATAGTTGCACCACTTACCCCCTCTGGCAAGACATGCTCAAAATAGGGTTGAGTCTTGGAGAGAAAAATAGATTGAGATTCTGACCGATTGTTCAGCCAGGCATCTACAACCAATTGTTCTGTTAACGGGTCAACATCAATTGCTATTTCATCTTCACAGCTAGTCAGTAGTTGTATGGAAATAACTATGAAAAGTATATAGGTTATGCTAGAGTTCAACTTCATGTTCATTGATTTTTTGGTAGCTATTCAGAGGAATTTTTCTCTCAAAAAAACTCTCATGATTTCCGCAAGTAATATGTTGTGTTTCTGGTTCTCTGATTTACTCAATTGAAAACGAAACCAACTTTGTTGAATTTAAAATTCAAAATTGTATGCTACAGCAGGAATTATACTGCCTATCACAGAAAGTTGATAAGCACCAGTACTTACAGGTTCTCCAATCGGAGTTCGATTATTATCCTGACGTTGATACACGGAGAATGCGTTTCGGCGATTATACAGGTTGTAAACAGAAAAGACCCAGCGATCTTGCCATCTTCTGTTTTTATTTTTCTTGCCTTCCAATGTGGCTGAAATATCCATTCGGTGATAATCTGGTATTCGGGCATTGTTACGAGTTTCATTGGAGTTGTGTGGAACAAAGTACCCCTGTTGGTAATACCCTCCATTTGCAAACGTGATAGGTGTGCCCGAAATGAAGGAAAAATTTGCAGAAAACGACCAACGTTTCTTTGTTTGATAGAAAGCCGTTAGGCTCAAATTGTGAGTTTGGTCAAAACGAGTGGGATACCAATCATTCCGATTGATACCATCCAGTTTCAGTTCTGTACGTGCTAATGTGTAACTAAGCCAGCCTGTAAATTGCCCCTTTTTCTTTTCCAACATTAATTCAAGTCCATAAGCTCTACCCTCTCCAGCCAATATATCTCCTTCAAGAAATTCATTTAACAATAAGTCTGGATTAGGTTCAACAATGTAGTCCAAGATATTATCTAAATCCTTGTAATAAACTTCTGCGGAAAGCTCAAATGAGTTCTCCTTGAAGTTTTGAAAATAGCCCAATGCTATCTGATTGGCGGTTTGAGGTTTAATATTGTTCGTACTTGGCGTCCAAACATCTACAGGAGTCGAAGCAGCGGTATTTGATACCAAATGTATGTATTGTGCTGTTCGCATATAGCTGGCTTTTAGTGATTTAGATTTGTCTAATTGATATTTCAGAGCAAGTCTAGGTTCTAAATTTAAATAAGTCGCTATAGATTCCCATTGGTCATATTCTTCAAAACCGATAACGGGGCGTCGAACACCTGCTGGCGCATCTCCAAATTCGTAAGCATTGCCTTTTCCAGTATAGTTAAAATGAGATAAACGCAGCCCATAATTTATTTCAAAATTTCCAAATGTTAATTCATTTTCAACATAAGTGGCGGCCTCAATCGCATATTGTTTATCTAAACTAATATCCTGCGTTTCCCCTTCACTCTCTCCTACTGCATTTCCTGGCTCGAATTCATAAATGATTCCTTGCCCACCAAATCGTATGATATTTTTGGGAGTAATGTAATAAGCGAATTCAGGCTTTACACTATAATTAATAATTTTTGCAGCCCAATCAAATCGATTGGAATCTCCTCCAAAAGAAATTGAATAATCATAATTACTATAGAATAAAGTCAAGTTTGAAAACAGTTTGTCGTTAAATAAGTGATTCCACCTAAATGTCCCTGTACCATTCCCCCAATTAAAACCAGCATTGTCCCCAAATCCAAAATTATCACGTCCCAGATATCCAGATAGGAAAATTCTATTTTTCTCATTGATATCATAATTGGTTTTGACAGTTAAATCGTAAAAATTCAAAACTGTTCCGTCCAAATCGCCTGTAAGAAGAGGAGCAGCGAGTACGTCAATATATGACCGACGCCCTGCGACAATAAAAGAAGCTTTATCTTTAATCAAAGGAGCTTCAACAGAAAGTCGACTAAATATAGTCCCGATGCCACCTGTTAAGGCCAATTTTTTATTATTTCCCTCTTTCATCCGTACATCCAATATAGAAGATAATCGCCCCCCAAATCGTGAAGGGATACCTCCTTTGTAAAGCTTGACATCTTTAACTGCGTCTGGATTAAAAACAGAAAAGAATCCAAATAGATGGGAAGAATTATAGACAGGAGCTTCGTCCAATAGCACTAAGTTTTGGTCAATACTGCCCCCTCTTACATTAAACCCTGTTGCCCCTTCACCTACTGAGCTAACTCCTGGCAACAATTGAATACTTCTAATGATTTCTACTTCTCCAAGTAAAGAAGGGACTTTTTTGATAGTAGCAATATCTAATTTATTTACGCTCATTTGCAGGTCTGAAACATTCCGGTCTGCTGCTTCAGAAGTGACAACCACTTCTACCAACTCTTCCATTGTTTCTCTTAATTCAACGTCTAATCTTACACTTTGAGTTAGGTTGATTGATTCTACCTTATTAGCAAAACCAATGTAGCTAAATTCTAATGTATAGCTACCAGAGGGAATGGAAATAGAATAAAACCCATACTCATTAGTAGTAGTACCCGTAGTTAGTTCCTTTATAAAAATCGAAGCTCCAATTAAGGTTTCCCCTGTTTCACCATCTTTAACATAGCCATTAATTGTTAACTTTTCTTGTGAAAAAGCAGCTTGTCCAAACCCAAGAGCAAGCAATATGCAAAAGGTTTTTTTGAAAAAATTAAACTGATTAATAATAAAAGGAAAGGACGGGAAGTGATTTTTTTCAGATAATTCTCTAAACATCACAATTTTTTAAATGATAAAAAAATGACATCATGACATTTTCTCAAAACAGGTAAGGACAAACACCCCCAAAATGCTTTTCATGTTTATTTATTTTAAAAATTATAGAAAAGGGCATTTCTGATATTGAGTATGTAAGCTTGATTAAGGCAAGAACAAATTAAGGAATACAGGAGTCTCTGGACAGCTAAATCAGATTGGAACATCGTTCATTGAAGATGAATTGTAAACACCTGTTTTTTGGTCCCTTAGGCAGTTATATTACAATTCAATGTACTAAAACGACACTTCACTCTTTTTCGCTACGCCACAATTTAGATTAAGGCCTACTTTGTGTTTGTACTTAAGTTGGGATAAACTATGGAAAAGATGAAGATGATCATCTTCAATAAATCGACCGAGCCGGATAAATGGAAATACGTTGGTTTCAACGACACCTGGCTTACCATAATAGGAATACCTTTCGTTACTCTGATGTTAGGCGCTCTATTTTTATCTGAGTCGGAAAATAGTTGGGTAAAATTTCGCAGAGCATGGACAACAGGCATTTGGTATACAGGAACATATTGGTTGTTAACTCGGTATGCCGTACTAAAACTAAGAAAGCGATTCAATCAATTTGAAGATACAGGGAAACGGTTAGTTTATATCGTGATCATGATATTGGTTTTCGCCCCAATCATAGGCATAACAATAGGTGCGATTTTTACCATGTTAGCCCAAGTAACTATTCTTGACGGATTTGACCTTAGTCCGGGTAAATTAGGTCTTTTACCAGCCTATGTTGCCTGTTTTTTCATGGTCGCGGTATATGAAACCATTTACTTTTATCATCAGTTAAAGAATTCCATAGAAGAACGAGAGCAAGCCAAACAAGCACAAATTCGGTCTGAATTAGCAGGTCTACGCAACCAAGTCAATCCTCACTTCCTGTTTAACAGTATGAATACGCTGATGAATATTGTGATGGAAGATCAACGATTAGCTGTTGATTTCTTAAAGAAGCTGTCTACGGTATATCGCTATGTCTTAGAAAATCGAGAAGCACAAACGATTCCTTTAAGTCAAGAATTGGACTTTATCTACTCTTATGTTTTTTTACAAAAAGAGCGTTTTAAAGGAAGCTTAGAGGTGCAATTTGATATAGCCGACCGGTATTTAGACCAGCATATTATTCCATTAAGCCTACAAATTCTATTTGAAAATGCGATCAAGCATAATATCATATCCAGAAAAAGGCCTTTGTTAATTGAAGTCGCTGTACTAGATGGAAAATTACGGATTCGAAATAATCTACAGCGAAAAGAACAGGTAATGGATTCAACAAAAGTCGGCTTAGCAAATATTCAAACCCGCTATCGTTTTTTTACAGAAGAATCCGTCCAAATCATTGAAGATGAGCAGTATTTCGCTGTAGCTATCCCACTCTTAGTTGATGGATGATCCTAGATCTTTTAACCTTTATAGTTTTTAACATGAAAGTTCTAATCGTAGAAGACGAATACCACGCTCAAAAATACTTATCCAATTTGCTAAAGGAGATTATTCCTACTGTACAAATTCTAGGAACCCTGGATAGTGTGGAAGATACCGTCGACTGGTTTTATAACCATCCTGCTCCGGATTTAATTTTTATGGATATTCAATTAGCAGATGGAATAAGTTTTAGTGTTTTTAAAAAAGTGAAAGTCAATGCACCCGTTATTTTTACTACTGCTTTTGACCAGTATACCTTACAAGCTTTTAAAGTCAACAGCGTGGATTACTTATTGAAGCCGGTTGACCAAGTAGATCTACAAAAAGCAATCGATAAATACCGCCAGATTTATGAATCGAATACTGCTTTTGATCAGGAAAGCCTTTTGAAGGTTATTAATAGTTTGCAAGGCAAGGAGAAATTCCGGCAACGGGTTTTAATCAAACAGGGAAAAGATTTTATTTATTTGCCGGTGGAAGAAATTGCTTATTTGTATTCAACGGATGGCATGACCTTTACCGTAGATATGCACAATAAACGGCATTTAGTAGATGCTGCCTTAGATACTATCGAAAAAGAATTAAACCCTGAAGATTTCTACCGTATCAGCCGCAAACAAATCATCCATATCCAATCCGTCACTAAAATCTTTGCTTATTATAATCATCGCCTAAAGTTAGAATTAAAGCCCCAAAGTAAAGTAGATGCCATTGTTAGCCGAGATCGAGTGAAAGCATTCAAGGCTTGGTTAGGTGAATAGCTTTTCAAATTAATCGCTCTAAAAATATTTAGGTTATGATTTCCTTTTTCAAATCCCAAAAGTTTAGGGCAGGTTTACCTACTGTTCTATTCATTACTGTGTTGTGGCTATTAATTGGTATGGCAGAGGTGGGGTGGGATTATTTGGTTTTTTTTCAATACAATCTATTCCCTGAGGAATATGATGTTTGGGCGACTTTGAAATCTCACGTAGCAGCTATTGGAGTGGCTGCTTTTTTTGCTGGCTGCCTGTTGGTTTATTGGGTCAATGACCATTTGAAAAACTATCACTATGGTAGAGTTCTTTGGATGATTTTCGGCTATTACAATGTCATCTTTCTCTGTGCTATTATCGTCCGTACTGTGTCTTACCATTTCGAAATGGATACTCAGACCAATGTGTTTACTACAATTATAAAGAATATTGTAGAGTTAAAATTCATCCGGGCTTATTTCTTTTGGGCAATCGTTTCCTTACTCACGATGATCGCTATACAAGTTAATGACAAATATGGTACAGGCGTTTTTTGGGCCTTTTTAAGAGGCGACTATTTTCATCCCAAAAGAGAAGAACGCATTTTTATGTTCCTGGACCTAAGAGGTTCTACAACGATTGCCGAAAAGATTGGAGAGCGTTTATTTTTTGAATTCATTCGAGATTTTTACAAAGATGTCACACCTGGTATCTTAGCAAATAAAGGGGAAATTTACCAATATGTCGGTGATGAAGTGGTTGTTAGTTGGACAAAAGAAAATGGCTTGAGTAATAAACAAGCTTTAAAGTGTTTTTTTGATATTGAAACTGCCATTGCAAAAAAGGCAGATAACTATCGAGCAAAATATGAAATTGTTCCTTCTTTTAAAGCCGGTTTACATATTGGAACAGCCATGATTGGTGAAATTGGCGTGATCAAAAAAGATATTGCTTTTTCAGGAGATGTTTTAAATACCACTTCCAGAATACAGGCCCATTGCAACGATTTTAAGGTCAATTTATTGATTTCCCAAGAATTAGTGGACGCATTGAATTTATCAGAATCGAAATTTCATACCCAAACTATAGGAAATGTTCAATTAAGGGGTAGGGAAAAGACCGTTATTCTGCATACAATTGCAAGTCCGCTATCCCAAATCTCGTAAGCACATCCCCCTCTTAAAATCAATCGGATACTTTTGTGGTAAACCATTTATAAAGCACCGGTACAATCAGGAGGGTCATCAAAGTAGAAGAGATCATACCTCCAATAATAGTCCAACCTAATGGAGACCACAAATTTGTAGCCGAAGCAGTTAAAGGCAGCAACCCCAGAATAGTGGTTATGGCCGTCAGGACAATAGGGACCAATCTGCGCTCACTTCCTTGTTGAATTGCTTGTAGTCTTTCCACTCCCTTCGCTCGGAGTTGATTGATGTAGTCCACCATAATGATAGAACTATTCACTACGATTCCGATTAGACTGATAAAACCTACAAAAGCAAAAAAGGAAAAAGACCAGCCCGTAATATATAAAGCGATAAATGAGCCGCTTACGGCCAAAGGAATGGCAGCGAAAACAGCAATTGGCTGTAAAATTGAACCGAACTGTAAGACCAAAACGGCAAAGATGCCTACCAGGGCTAGAATTAAGACCAGCCCTAGATCTCCGAAGGCTTCTTGTTGGGCCTCGTATTCTCCAGAGGCAAAGAAGGAATAGCCTTCGGGTAGCTCGATGTCTTCTAAATCTTTTAGGATATCAATTGTCAAAGGTACTGCCATGTCTGGGTTTTCGACTCCTGCAAAAACAGAAGCATACCTGATCAGGCCTTTGTGTAAGATCTGACTACTGGCGGGTTCGAAATGAATGTCCGCGACTTGCCTCAATGGGATTTGCCCACCGTCAGGAGTATTGAGATATACTTTATTTAGGTCAGTTATACCCGGCTCTTCATCAAAAGGTATTCTAACCGTCAAAGGGTAATTCTTGCCATCATTTAATGAGACTTCTGTAACCTGCAAACCGGTTAAACTAGCTCTGATTGACCTGTCGAAGTTAAGGTAGGATAAATTGACCAAACCTGCTTTTTCCTTATTTAGGTTGATGTTTAAGTCCGTTTTATCAATGCCTAAAGGATTGTCTATATTAATTATTCCGGATGTGTTTTTTAAGACAGTTTCTACCTCGAAAGCTAATCTCTTTAACGAATCTAAATCATCACCAATAATTTGGATTTCAATAGGAGAGGCGGTGGGTGTACCATTTCTCAGCTCACTGAATACAATTTTTGCTCCCGGGTATTCTTTAAACTTTTCTCTCAATTCTATCGAAGTGGTATGGAATCTTCCGGCATCCCATTTTTTGAAATTCACCAAAACTTGCCCATAGTTTTTCTTTGCCTGTTTCGGAATTCTATTATAATAGATCTGAGGATTTCCATTACCTATATTGGCTGCATAATTTTTTACGTAATCCATGGTATCCAACATACTTTCTACAAACCGAACAGCCTCATTGGTCTTCTCCATGTTTGTTCCAGTCGGTGTTTCAATGTCGATCAGCAATAGTGGTTTATCGGCTGTCGGAAAAAAACTGACACCAATTGCAGGGAATAAACTAATGCTAAAAATGGTAATACCAATGGTAAGTATTAGTATCAATCCTCCCTTCCTTAAGGAAAATAACAAAACAGGTCGATATATTCTTTTAGTTAATCCTTGTAATATTCTATCTATGAAGGTTGGTTTCGAATTGGGGGGGATTTTCAAGATTTTGCCGGATAGAATGGGAGTAAGAACAAGGGCTAAAATTAAAGAAACTACCAAGGCGATCATGACGGTCAGAGGAAGGGTCCTCAAAAATTCTCCTGGCCCTTCTCCCACTTGAGTTAAAGGAAAAAAAGAGAGCAAAGTAGTGGCGGTTGAACTAATAATTGCAAGACCGACTTCTCCCGTTCCTTTGGCCGCCGCCTCTCTCGCAGGCATTCCTTCCCTAATGAAATTGGTGATGTTTTCTACCACTACAATACCATTGTCGACTAATAGCCCTAAGGCAATTACTAGAGCCGCTATAGAAATTTGTTGCAAGCCAAAACCAAAACCATTCAAAATCATTAGGGAAATGAGTAGGCAAAGTGGAATAATGAACATAATAATCAAAGCCGAACGCCAACCCAAAAAGACTAAGATGATACAACCGACCAATAGCACGCCCTGTATTAAACTATTAAAGAAATCATTAATTCTTGCCGCTACGGCCGGAGCCTGTTCGAAAACATTAATTAATTCAATATTTCCAGGCATTTTAGGTTGAAACTTTTCGGCAACCGCATTGATTTGCTCAGCTACATTTAAGATATTCTCTCCTTTTTTTAGCTTAAGAGAGATAAATAAAGCATTCGTCCCATTATAACGACCTACCCAGCGAGCGTCTTCATAGTCCAGTTCAACGGTAGCAATATCTTTGAGGTAGACCAGGTTTCCATTTGCTGAGTTAATAACAGTGTTGCGAATATCCGCCAACTCTTTATATCCGCCGGTTGTTTTTAAACTAAAAGTTTTCCCTTGTGCGTTCACCGCACCACCTGGGATATTTGCGTTATTCTGAGCCAGTTGATTAATAACTTGCTCCAGTGCGATATTCTGATTTGCCATCCGCTGAAAATCTATAGAAATTCGAATTTCTTCCTGGGGATAAGCTTCAATATCCACCGCACTTAAGGCCTTAATTTTCTCTAACTCATTTTCGAAATCTTCGGCGTAGTCAAGCAACTTACTATAAGCTACCGATTCGGAAACCATTGCAAATTGTTGAATAACTGTCCGGTTTTGAGGGCTAAATTGTCGTATTTCAAAGGAAATAATTCCCTCCGGCAGTTCTCCTCTAATACTATTGGCAACTCTGGCAACTTCATCGAATTTGTCATCTGGATTTATAGAAAAACTACCTTGCAAGGAGATATTGGCTAGTCCTTCCGATGCCGTAGATGAAATTTCATCGATGTCTTCAATCTCTTCCAGAGCTTTTTCCAATGGATTAATAATTAAATTTTCTATATCCTTAGGGCTTGTCCCCGGATAGATGGCAACTATATTGTAAATCGGAAGGTCAATCATTGGATCTTCCGATCTCGGCATTCTCTCTAATGATTGCGCCCCCAAAACAACAATGATCAAAACCATGATTAACACGAATGGGGCGTTTTTTATAGCTTGCTTTGGTAGATTCATAATGTCTTTTAGTGTTGCTTGGGATTCCGCAATATGTTCACTTCTTCCCCATCTTTTAGATAGGGGGCTCCATCCGTAACGACTTGGCTAATGCCTTGCATTTGGTTTCCCGAAACAGTAAAAAAGTCATTATCGATATGGTCTGGCCTAATACTGACTTTTTTAGCAATTCCATTTTTTACGATGTAAATATTTGCACGATTTTTAGACCCTTCCACCAAAGCATTCATCGGTATTTTAATGTACCTTCTCTGGTTGGAGGGAAATATTGTAATCTTGCCGATAAAGCCGTTTTTTAATAATTTCCCACGCTTATTATTCACCGTTAACTCAATAGGAAAAACACCAGTCCTCGGATCGGCAGCTTCTGCAATTTCAGTTACATGAGCCAAAAAGATCTCTTCCGGATACACATCGAATAGCACCTCGGCCCTATCTCCCAAATTAATTTTTACTATATCCATATCGGCTATGCCGGTATTTAACACGTAATCTTTTCCGGCATTAGCAGCCATCCTAAAAACCGGTGTTCCCGGGTTGACCCATTCATTATTCTCCGAAAATTTTTGGAGTATTCTTCCACTTACAGGAGCGATTATAGTTGCATATTTTTGATTGAATTCGGCTATTGCCAAATCAGCTTTGGCAACCGTTAATTGGGTTGTCAAGTTCTCCACATTTTCTAAGGTAGCAGCGGTATCCGCATACATTTTTTGGATACGCTCCAAATCTCTATTTGCTTTTTGCATGGCTTGTTTGGCTTTCATCACTTGCGCATCGATTTCTGTTGTTCTTAACCGGGCCAATATCTCCCCCTTTTTTACTCGCTGGGTTTCCTTAGCCAATACTTGTTGAATAATTCCGCCCACTTTAAAGGAGAGATTCATTTCTGCTTTAGAACCTACTGTACCGCTGGCTGCGATGGGTATGGGTTCATCGGTGATCTCGATTGCCTCCACTCTGACAGCTTGAGATTTGGCTTTGGAAGTTGGTGCTGTTTCTGTTTGACTAGTATAATTTTCTTTACAGCCTACTGTGCATAGCACCAAACACATGAATGAAAGTAAATGCTTCATTGATATTCGATTTGGCGTCTAAAAAGTTGTTGCGCGTTTTAATTCTGCCTGGCGAATCAAAACATCATATTGAGCAATAGACGACCGGATTTTAGCACTGCTCAATTTGGTCCTGGCATCCAGGTATTCAATAAGGATTGCTTTTTCGTTTTCGTACTTTTTCTTAATTAGATCAAAGTTTTTTTCAGCGTTTTCCACCGCGGCTTTTTCTGCTTTTAATTTGTCCATCGCCGTATTTAATGCACTCCAGGTACCAATGACCTGCATGTCAATTTGTTGTTGGGCCAGCGCCAACTCTTTCTGCAATTGCAGGGTTTCTATTTGAGACTGCTCAATTTTTTGCTTGACTTTATTACCACCATAGATGGTCCATTTTCCTCCAATCGTCAATGTGCCTAATAATTTATCCCGATCGATTGCATAGCCATTTCCCTGCATTCCTCCTGATAGGTGTAAACCTATTGTTGGGAGTAAAGCTTTAGCTTCAACTTGCGTCACAATTTGAGTGGCAGCTATGGCATTGCTAATTTGGTTTAATTCCGGTCGGTTTCCTATAGCCTTGGCTCTTAAACTCTCTAACGTATTATTTGCTGTAGCAATAGAGTTAAAATCAACTTCCTTTTCAATTTTCGCCTCCAAGTCCCTATTTAATAAGGAATTGAAATATGCTCTCGCCATAATCTTCTGTTGCAAAGCCCCTGCTCGGTCACTTTGGATTTTTTCGATTTCATATCGAACACCAGCCAATACGTCTTCCGTTGCTTTGTCATATTTGACTAACTTCTGATTAAATCGATACAAATCATTTAGTAAACGTTCCGACTCGTCGAGAACAGTAAGGACCTCAAGCGTTTTAAAATAATTGTAATAAGCCACTTCGATCTCTTTAGTCAATTCAATTTTATAGGCCTCCGTCTTTGCTTGTTCCACTGTAATTAGTTGCTTTTGAGCTTTAAGATTGTAATGTATGGCCGGATTGAAAAGCGGTACGGAAACATAAAACCTGGTATCCTGAAAATCATTTGGAGTTAATTGTTCATTAACATTTTCAAGATTCGTTGGAAGGGAATTAGATTGGGTAAGGTCGTTAATGGCCTGATTGGTCGGATTGAATAGATCGCCTACTGGAAAGGCTAATGTTCTGCCTCCTGCAGATAGTAAATAAGAAGCCTCAAAGGTAAAGACTGGCATTCTGCTACCGGCGGCCTCTTTAGCTTTAAGTTGCTGCTTTTGTACGCTGAGTTCATTCTTTTGTAGTTGCAGATTTTCCGCAATGCCGATTGCTATGTATTTCTGTAGGATAGAATTTTGGCTCTCTGCACAAGCAGGAATTAAAAAATAATAAAATAACAGCAATACAATGTAAGAATTTCGTCTGTTTGAAATCATTTTTACCAAATAGAATGAATGAAAGTTTTGATCGTTTTGAGATACAACTGGTGTTAAACAATTGAAAATTAAACAGAAGCAGAAGTTCATGGTAATTAAAAGAGTTTGAATCGTCGTTTTTGGCAAATGAACCGAGACCCTATCTTTTCCGCTGAGCGGAATCGACATTTATGAACAGAGAAGTCACTACTGTTAGACTTTGCGGCAAACGTCAAATTCTCATAGCTCGTCGTTTTATCACCGGAGTATAAATCCAGGGTATTTATAGTAGAAATTCCGGCTTATACATTAAAGCATATGAACACAAATCGCTCGATAACAAGGCTTTGCTGGAAACATATTCGATAATCACAGGACCATCATCTTTTTCCAATTGAATCATCGCAAAATGACTTTCAATTGGCATTTCTTATGTATCCTATATCATCACAGCATTTCCTATTAGCTTTTATCCGTGTATATTTTGTTGTAAACACTTTCGATTCAACTTTCAAAAACGACGGTTCAAAGGGAATTTACTTTTGCGAAGCATCTCGATGTTGGATTTTTGGGCGTAAATATTCCTTACACCTCACAACTAAAAATCTATATCGTGAAAAAATTGATTTTATCAGCCTTTCTGTTCGTTTTGTGTGTTTTTGTACTATCCGCTCAGCAGACACAAACTGTAAAGGGAACAGTCATAGACCGGCAGTCCGAAATTCCCCTCATTGGCGCAACCATACAATGGAATGGACCAGATGGAGTCAAAGGTGTGGTGACGGATATAGATGGTTACTTTCGTTTGGAAGGGATTCCCGTCGGCCGCCATGAATTTCGGGTTGATTACTTAGGCTATGAATCTTTTACCGTGCCCAATGTAGTGGTTACCTCCGGAAAAGAAGTCGTTTTGGATATTAGTTTGCAGGAAAGTGTAAATGAATTAACAGAAGTCGTGGTATTGGCGAATACCTTAAAAGATCAGGCTCAAAACGAAATGGCCACGGTCAGTACCCGGCAGTTTAGTTTGGAAGAAGTAACCCGGTATTCGGGTGGGCGGAGTGATGTGGCTCGTTTGGCTGCCAATTTTGCTGGGGTTTCAGCTCCGGATGATTCTAGAAATGACATCGTGATCCGTGGGAATGCTCCTACTGGCGTCCTGTGGCGAATTGAAGGTATTCCGGTGCCTTCGCCCAATCACTTTGGTACTCTTGGTACGACTGGTGGACCAATCAGTGCTCTGAATCCCAATATGTTAAAGAATTCGGATTTTCTTACGGGCGCTTTTCCTGCTGAGTACGGCAATGCCAACGCTGGGGTTTTTGATATCGGTTTCCGCAATGGCAATCGGGATAAAACAGAGTTTACTTTACAACTGGGTGCTCTTAGCGGTTTAGAGGCTATGGTAGAAGGACCGGTAGGAAAAAATCGCGGCTCTTACCTGGTGGCAGGTCGCTACTCATTCGTTGGACTGGTCGGTGCCGGAAGTACCAGTGCCGTCCCAGATTACCAGGATATATCCTTTAAAGTGGATTTTGGACATGGGAAAGCTGGCAGGTTCACCTTATTTGGTATCGGAGGGCGTTCGGACATTGGTTTTCTGGGTACCGAAATCGACTCGACCGATTTATTCGCTGCTGAGGATGAAGACGCATTTGCAGTCGGCAGCTTTGGTGTAATGGGATTAAAGCATAACTTGATTATCGGACAAAACAGTTATTTGAGAACGGTCATTGGTGGAGCTGTCCGAACGAATGGATTCGAAGTGGATCGATATTTCGATTTGGGCGAGGATAATGAAAGGAAACTTCGGATTACAGAGGTTGACAACGCGGAAAACCGCTTATCTATTTCCTCTTATTTCAACTCTAAAATCAACTCAAAGCTTACGCTACGGACAGGAATTCTGTATGAGCAAGCTTCAATGGATGTTTTTTCCAGGGATAGAGCAGAAACGCCGGACCTGAATGGAGATGGCGAACCAGATTGGTTCACGAATCTCGATTTTAATGGTAGCTTTAGTATTTACCAGCCTTTTGTACAAAGCCAAATACGATTCTCAGAAACATTTAGCCTAAACCTCGGCCTACATGGCCAATATGCCTCTATCAACGAGCAATTCGTGACCGAACCAAGGCTAGCCTTAACCTGGCAAGCCCAGCCTAATTACAAATTTACCCTTGGGTACGGTATGCACAATCAAACTGCGCCATTGCCGATTTTGTTCCTGAATGAAGAAGTCGACGGCGAATTGGTGCAGACGAATAAGGACCTCGACTTTGTCAGAAGCCAACATTATGTTTTGGGATACGACCACAAACTAGGCAAAGATTGGAGATTGAAAGCAGAAGTTTATTATCAAGACATCGACCGGGCCCCCGTGGAGCGATTTGCATCTAGTTACTCGACTTTAACTGAGGGAGCTGATTTTGACCTTTCGGATGATAAGGTCTCCCTTGTCAATGAAGGAACAGGTTTTAATCAAGGGGTCGAACTGACGTTAGAAAAGTTCTATAGCGGAGGCTACCATGGACTGCTCACAACTTCTTTTTTTCAGAGTAAATATACGGGTAGTGATGGGGTCGAACGGAATACGCCTTTCAACAATGGGTATGTTGTCAATTTGTTGGGTGGAAAGGAGTGGGGAATTGGCAAGGCCAAGCGGAATACCTTTGTGTTTAGCACAAAATTGACGGCCTCAGGAGGGCGTTACTTCACACCTGTTGATTTACCCGCTTCAAAAGAAGCAGGTTTTGAAATATTGCGGGAAGAACTGGCTTTCAGCGAACAATACGACAGTTATTTACGCTGGGACGTCAGAATGGGGATTAAACTCAATTCGGCTAAACGCAAACTTTCACACCAGTTCTATGTCGATATCCTGAATGTAACGGACCGGGCCAATGTTTTTGCACGCCGCTATAATCGATTGACGGGGAATGTGGATCAAGTGGACCAGACAGGCTTTTTCCCAGATTTTTTGTACCGGTTGCAGTTTTAGAAAACAATCAATATCCCATCATAAGTCTGTAGAATTTAACAAAAGCCTTGTGGACTGAGTTATTGTAAAAGTACTTAACATGGATGCAGCTTTTGCATAGAGCCAAGATGTTATGGGTATGTATGCATTTGAGCAGGGCGAAATATAATACCATGATTGTGGTTAGTCAATCGTTTGATTCTGAATGTAACCAGAGAGGTAGTTGCGGATCAAAATATTTTAACTAAAATTGCGTCCTGTCTTTTAGTTAAAACCCATTTGTATATATCGTAGAAGTTACGATGCTGACAAACCCTAGAAAAAGCATGAATATGAACAAGCTTAGCATAATGCTCATTTTATTACCAATTGTATTTTCCTGCAATCAGGAAGAAAAGAAACAGTTGGACACATTTACGGTAAGCGGGACAATAAAAGGATTGGACACGGATTACATGTCTACAAGTTATACTGATGAATCCGGTAAACGGATAAAAGATTCTGTCATTGTTCAAAACAATAAGTTTACATATACAGCTAAAATTACTAAACCTACACATATAGTCTTTTGGCCTTGGGTGGAACGTACTATGAAGCGAACTGATGATGGTTTTATTCCCGCCAAGTCATCTCAATTTGCTTTCTTGGCAAGCCCGGGAGATAATATTGTTTTTAATGGAGAGGTAACAGATTTCGTAAATGCATATCCAACAGGATCAAAAGCGAACGATGATTTAGCTTTAATCAATAGAAAAGTTTTTCCTCTATTAAATAAATCAGTTAACATGCTTTTAGAAAAAAGAAAAATAGCTGAGGAAGATTCTTTAACTATAAAAGCATTGGAAGATTCTATTAGTAAACTAGATGATGAAATTATTCGACTTAAAAAAGGATTCATTAGTTCCAACCAGAATTCTGAAGCAGCGGTATGGTATTTATCAGATATGATGATGAGGCATCAAATTTCTGATGAAGCCGCCATTAAAATGTATAAACAAATTGATCTTAGCTTAAAAGAAAACCCTCACTATAAAGAAATTGCCTCACGAGTAAATGGAATTGAAGCTACGTTAATTGGAAATGTACTTCCTGACTTTACAACAAAAAATACAATGGATGGTACAGAGTTTGAATTCAACTCATTAAGAGGGAAATACATTTTGATTGATTTCTGGGGAACTTGGTGTGGGCCATGTGTTGTAGAAATGCCAAAATTGAAAGAATACCAAGAAAAATATAAGGAACAACTAGTTGTTTTAGGAATTAACAGTGGTGACACAAAAGAAAAAATTGAAAAGTTTATAACTTCAAAAAACTATACTTGGAAACAGCTTTTATCCGGAGAAGGAGCGGATAATTTGGTGTTAAAATTGAATGTGACTGGTTTTCCTACTAAGTTTATTATTGATCCATCAGGAGAGATTTTGTATAAATTCGTAGGTGGTGGGGAAGATGCTTTCGCAGCTTTAGATGATCTTTTAATTTTGCCCTTTTAGTAGCTAAGAATGATTGACCAAGGATGATTAGCCGGGAGTGAGGAGATTTTATTCTGGACAAGGCAGATTTTGCAGCCGATGACTACTGGATGAGCCCGGCCTATCAGCAAAAGAGTCTGGCCATCCACTTCACCTGGAAACCTGAGTGGCCTGCAGTCAAGGAACTTATTCCTATGATTGAGGCAGAGCTAGCACCCTTCGGTGTTAGGCCGCATTGGGGCAAACTTTTTACTGTACCTAAGACCTCTTTACATGAGCGATACCCCAAAATGCAGGATTTCCTACAAATGGTAAAAGCATTTGATCCGCAAGGAAAATTCAGAAATGAGTATCTGGATTTAAATATATACAGTAGTTAAGGACACTTATCTCCCGGCCGCATCTCGATGAGCTCCAAGGCTACGAGATGTGGTCGCAATATATTCTCCATGTTAGGTAGAGGGGTGTAATAGCCAATAACTTCCGTAAGTGCCGGAGTTATATCGCCAGTACTAAGTTCTGTATAAGCAGATTCCAGGAAGGCCGAAGCCACGTCATAGTTTTTTCCATCTTGGCAATCAGCAAAGCTTGAAGCATCAGCATAATACAAGTACTCTCCTTGCAAGCGAACCCCCATCTTCCAATCCACCGTATCTGCCTCCGCCCTGATCTTCTGGAAAGACTCCAACAAGCTAGTGTTATAGGATGATGCATCATCAATAGGAAGCGGCTCTCCGTGATTAAAACTAGGATAAGTCCCATCAGAAATGGTATCCTGAAAAACTTTGACCATTTCCAATTGACCTTCAGAAAAATAGCAGCGCCGCCAAGTCATACAATTTCGATCCAGATCGGGACAAGCTTTCCGTACTCTTTTTTCTTCTATGAAGAGCAAATCTTCTTTGTTCATATCCCAGAGGAATACTCGCTCGCGAGTCCCATTCATATCCTTATAATACTTGTAAATCTTTTGTAAACCAGCTACATTCTCAATTCGCTGATACTCTAACAAGGCGGCATCCAAATTCGGATAAGCCCCTTCGTAGGTCAAAGTGGTATCATTCAAGAAATCCACAATCATTTGATCGATCGTCGAAGGATCAAAAAGGCTAGATTCCATAACGGTTTCTTTGTCCTCCTCCTTCGGTGGAGCAGTGGAAGCACAACTAAAAATAGAAAGGAAAGGGATACATGAAGCGATGATAAGAAGTCGATACATATGAACTAGATGAAAAGGTGTCAAAAGATATAAATTAAAGGATCACAAGTCTTCCCATTCCACCAATGAGGTGAAGTCGAGGCTCTTGTTTCCTTTGTTCTCGGTAAACCCAGAAGTCCCAATTCTCAAAAGGGCCATCCTCGACTTCCAGCACAGCTCCCTTTCGCGTTTTCAACTGTAGCACTCCCTCACGGCTCGCCTTTAGAGATTCTACTTGATCTTGCCATAGATGGGTGAGCTGGTGAAAGCCCTTCAGATCCTCCACCTGATAATCTTCTCGTTCTCGTGTTAAGCTGAAATGGCTAGTAAGAATGAGTTTGACCGTCCAACCCTGTGGCTCAGCTGGTTGAAATTGAATGCTAATATCCCCGGCGTACTCAAAACGAGTAAAGTAGTAATCCTGAAGCAAAAGATGGTATTGCTTTCCCTCTCGAAGAAATTTCATTGGGTTTGGTGTTTGGCTATCTGGGGTAAATTCCCGGAGTCATTAACCGTAGGCCTGCTTGAATTGTTCCTTTACGCATCCTGGAATCCAGCTGTGATATGGCCTCCATCACAGAAAGGCTTATTGGAGGAGGCTCCACAGCGGCATAAGGCTGTAACTTTATGTTTTTCTTCCTCCGAACCATCTTTATGCTTTATGGTAATATTGCCATATATCAATAAGGGTCCGTTCGGACTGACCTCTATCTTTGTATCTCCTCTCACCTCTACCGGCTTATTTTCTGCATCATTATAATAGTAGCTTAATGCCCCGCTAGGGCACTTATCAATTTGTGCTGCTATTTCCGCAGTGGATGCCCCCTCGGCATTGATCCAAGGTCGTTTTTTAGGGTCAAAAACGTTTCCTAGACCCGTACAAATGGCTGCATGAGCACATATCCCTGGTTTCCATACAATGGTAATTTCTCCATTAGAATATTCCTTAGTAATGTCCTTCATAAGCTTAAGTTTATTTCCTTGATAAATAGATCAAAAACGGCAGTCTTCCCTAAATTTAGGAAATAAATTCGCACAGTTCCCAATAGAACTAGGCATCCTAGCTAATGAATTGTTGATTCAATCGTCAGAATGCCTTCAATTCATTGCATCTAGGGGCAGTAATCTAAGGTCAAGCATGATAGCTACCAAACCCACCCTATGACGAAACAACTTTTAACTCGATTTCCAAAGCTCAATTAAAGCTTGCTCCCTTTCTATATCCAGGCCGGGTCGAATCGAAATACCGAACTCCAAGCCTTCGGGATGGCTTTCCGCAAACCAGGCTAGGCAATCTTCTATTGTTTGCTCCAGTGAACTAAATTCAAACCCTACTGCATGAAGTTTTTCATTGCTGATCTGCATGAATCCTCGATCCTCAGATAGTGGTGCCCAAAGTGGAAGATCATCAAAAGAACGCACGCTCTGAGCCCTAAGGTAGTCCTCAGAAGGCCAATGCACTTCCGTAGTTACGCCCAAGGTTTCCTTCGCCTTTTGTAAGAATTCACGCCAAAGCAGCGGCTCTGCCGAAGGGCCAGTAACATTATACGTTCCCATCCATTTCTGATGGATTGCCTGCGCCACGAAACGGCCCACATCCTTCACATCTATAAACTGCAAAGGATCATCGCCTGTACCGGGCCCTAGTATCTCCTCTTGCTGCCGCAATTTCACCAACCAATAGAGGAGATCCATTTCGGGATCACGCCATCCTTTGATCGGACCAGGTCTAAGGATGGTATGGTTTCCAGGAAATCGCTCTCGAACTAACTGTTCAGCATAGGATTTGTGTTCAGAATAATACCATTCCTCCTTCGATGCAGGAAAGCTGACCACCTCTGATTCTTCATTAAGCCCGACCTCCTGGAAGTTGCGATAAACCGCTATGCTGGAAATAAACACATAGTGCTTCGTCCGCTCTTGCAAGCTTTGCGTGGCCTCATCAACTAACTTTGAATCCTCCGGCCACACATCAATTACAACATCCCAGTCCTGTTCTCGCACCCCTTCATATGCACGCAATCCAAGAAGACGGTCTCCAGAGACATGTTTATGTGCTGGAAAAAGCCCCGGATTCGTCTTCCCTCGATTGAAAAGTGTGATATCAGCACCCTGCGATTGAATCGCATTTACAATAGCTGGGCCCAAAAAATAGGTGCCTCCAAGAATGAGAACCTTTGGACGTTTGTTGTCCTGACAAGCACTAAGGACGGTTAGGCTAGGATAGAGCATAAGCGCACCCACTCCTGCCTGTTGAAGGAATGTTCTTCTTTTCATAGTCTAGGTGATTTCAGTGATAAAGCATCCTAATAAAGATATTGAATCAGTCCTACACACACAAGCTGTGGTAAACCAAACTTTCAATTGCCCCAAAAGCATTATCTTCACAGCCCTTATGAAGGTAAAACATGCTTCATACGAACCTATTTGGCAGCAAGTCTTACAAGACGATATAGGGGCACTGGAAGCCATATACAAGGGCTTTTACTCCGATCTATTTCAGTATGCTTATAAGTTGACTGCAGATTCCGGAATGGCTGAAGATGCTGTACAGGATACCTTTTTGTATGTGTGGCAGCATCGGCAACAAATTGGAGTGATCAAATCACTTCGATTTTATTTGATCAGATCTGTCCGGAACGCGTGCCTGAAGCTATTACAAAAACGGAGTAAGATAGAAGCTATAGATGCAAACCTACAGCTGACTATACTGCCGGAGGAGTTAAGTTTGATTGACCTAGATGCTAGAACAAAGAAGCAATTACAGCAAGCATTATTAGAGTTATCACCACGACAAAGAGAGATCATCTTTCTGAAATTCTACAGCAATCTCGATTATGAAGAGATTAGCTCAATATTGGATATTAATTACCAATCTGTTGTTAATCATGTCCATCGAGCTATCCAGAAGTTAAGAAAATCTTCTCTCTTGCAATTTTTTCAATACTTATGAAAATATAGCCGGTAAATAGAGTATAACTACAATTCTATTTACTCTAGTGATATGGAGATGGATAAGAAAAAAAACATAAAAGACCTACTTAATGACCCCTCATTCTCTAACTGGGCTCAGAAAACCAATGATGAGGATGTAGCCAAATGGGACAAATGGATCGCTGATCACCCCGATCAGGAAGAATTGGTTGATGAGGCTAAATGGATGCTGAAGGGAATTCCGTTTAAGAAGAAAACCAAATCGGCAAAAGAAGCAAATGCGAGCTGGGATAGTTTCAGTCAAAAGTTAAAAACTGAATCTACACCTCCCATTCCCATCAAGCGCGCCACCTACCCTTGGTTAAAGATTGCAGCTGCCGTATTGTTCCTTGTTGCTTCAATACTCGTTATCCAACGTTATACAGGAGAAGATGAGCTAGTTTTCCACACCACTGAATTCGGAGAAACTAAAGAGATATTACTTCCTGATGGATCCAAGCTTAACCTGAATGCCAATTCCAGTGTGACATTTTATGATAACTGGAAGCGGCAAAAGACTCACCAAATTCGTTTAGAAGGAGAAGCCTTCTTCACTATTCGCCCGCAAGCAACCGGGCATACAGTAAAAGTCAATACAAAAGATCTCTCTGTTCAAGTAATCGGAACCTCATTTAACCTCAACAGTAAGCGAAAAAACAGTATTGTTAGCCTTATCGAAGGGAAAGTTAATTTAGAGCAAGAGGTAGGTGTGGAACATCTACTTCAGGCAGGACAAACAGCCGTCTTTGATGAGGATCAGAAGCGTTTTATCATACAAGATGATCAAACCGCTTATTGGCAAGCTTGGACTATGAAGAAATGGGCCTTGGGAAAGGCAACCCCCCTGAGTGAAGTTTTGCAACGTATCGAGGAAACTTTTGGGTTAAAACCCGAGGTGATGGAGAAAGGTATTTTGTCCATGCAGGCATCCGGTGATGTTTCCATTGAAAGTCAAGCCGTATTACTCGAAGCACTTTCCGTTCTTTTTGGCTTAGATATCCAAGTACAAGGAGATAAAGTTCTCATAGCCAAAGAAAAGGAAGAGTAGAATCAAATTGTCACTTTTTACCTATCTTTAATTGGCTCGTTTGGGAAAGGGAAAATATAGACATTTCCCTTAGTCAAATGTTCCTGTTTAGATAATGATTACAAACAGAACTTAAGCTAAGCACCTGTTGTCAACCCTCAATCACATCCGCCTAGCTAGCATTCGCCTAAGTCTTTTACTAGCTATTTGTTTGTCTTTCCCTCTGATTGGCCATGGGCAAGTGCTTGCAGAAAAGTCCTCTCCTCAACAAGTAGCCTTAGTTGATGTTTTACAAGTACTCAAGGAAACAAAACATGTCTCCTTCCTTTATGAACCTGAGACCATCAAAGGATTAGCACTTTCCAGCAAGATCAACTACAATAAGGACATCAAGAAAATCTTACAGGCGATCCTACCTGGCCTTGGCTTGAAATACCGTAAAGTGGGTCGCTACAATTATATTATTAAAAAGGCTAAAAGAAGGGCAAAAAAAAACACGATTCGCCTCAATCAGAAACCCGCCAAAGCAACACATGTCCATCAGCCCAGTCAGCCAGCTCAACAAACGATCCAAGGGATCATATTCGATGAGGAAACAAGAGAACCTTTGATCGGCGCTACTATCCAACTCAAACCGCTCGGTACTGGCACAACAACCGATATTCACGGTGGATATACCTTAACCATACCTGCCGGGAAACAGCGACTACTCTTCTCTTATATCGGCTTTGAAGAAAAGGAACTTTTAATTGAAGGAGCCGAAAGAATAGATATTGGTCTGAAGATGGCTACTACCAACCTAGATGAAGTGGTTGTTACTGCCATAGGGATTGAAGCCAACAAACGCTTATTGGCCTACTCTGTTGATAACTTTGATATCAATGCGATTGCTTCTATTAATGAACCCAACCTCGTATCGGCCATCACAGCTAAATCGGCTGGTGTCTGGGTCAATTCCGCCAGCGGATCTCCGGGTGCCTCTGCCAGTATTTATATTCGTGGATTACGTTCAGTTAGTGGAAACAATAAACCACTTTTTATCCTAGATGGGATGCCCGTCGACAACTCCACTTTAGGTAATGGAACAGGGGGAGTAGATGTATCCAATAGGCTAATCGATTTCAATCAACATGATATAGCTTCCATGAGTGTATTGAAAGGGGCAGCAGCTACTGCACTGTATGGGATTCGAGCTGCCAATGGAGCCATTGTCATGACATCCAGAAAGGGGGAGAAAGGGAAACCTAGGGTGCAATTCTCCACCGCTTGGGGGTTTAGAAATGTGAATCGACTTCCAGCTAGGCAAAACACTTATACACAAGGCCGGTTTCGAAATGGTGAAGCGGTCTACCTTGGGCCAGAAACCAATACAGCCACTAGTTACGGGCCACCGATATCTCAGCTAGAATTTGATGGAAACACTCAATACCCTTACGATAGAAATGGCAGCCTCGTCCCCCTCGGATTGGGTAATGGTACCCCTGCAAATACTTACGACGCTTACAATACTTTTTTTGTACAAGGCCATACCATGGATCACCATCTCTCTATTAGTGGTGGGGCAAAATGGTTTGACTATTACCTTTCCTTTGGACAATTTAGGGAGACGGGCGTAGTGCCTCGCTCTTCCTTTGACCGATACTCGATTAAAGCCAATTTTGGCATGCAACTGCATCGAGATATCAAACTTCGTCTCTCCACTAATCTTGTGCAATCGCACGGCTTCCGTATGAAGCGAGGGTCTCTCTTTTCTGGCGTTCCGCTAGGATTATTTAGAAATCCGATTTCTTTTGATATTGGAAATGGTTTAGTCGGAAGGAAAGCAGCACAAACAAGCTCTACCTATCTATTGGCAAATGGTCAACAACGAGCCTTCCGAGGGAATAGTGCATATGATAATCCTTTTTGGACTGTTAACAAGAATCCATTCCGGGACAAAGTCAATCGAATAACTCAACAACTAAAGCTGGATTACCAGCTAACTTCCTGGCTTAAAGCCGTTTATCAAATTGGTTTCGATGGCTATACCGATAATCGGGAAAACTTCTATGACATCAACTCTGGTACGCATCGAAAAGGTCGAATCCAGTTGATTGATATCAGTTCCACGAATATCAATTCGGACCTACTCTTAATTGCAGAGCATGATCTCAACAAGCAATGGTCTTTCCGGGGTACCCTTGGACAAAATTATTTCTCCACGGCTTTTCCAAGCAAAGAAATCATTGGCGATGAACTTGTCAAACAAGGCTTATTTACATTGAGTAATGCCATCAATATTACAACTGACGAGGATTTTCCCAGAAAAAAAGTAGTGGGAACTTATCTAGATCTTCATTTCCAATTTAAGAATACCTTGTACCTTAATTTTACAGGTAGAAATGATTGGTCTTCCACGCTACCCGCTCATCAAAACTCTTTCTTCTATCCTTCACTTAATATAGGGTTTGAATTTACAGACCTGCCTGGATGGCAAAATTCGAAGTTGTTGCCCTATGGTAAGCTTCGGTTTTCACTGAGCCAGGTTGGCAATGATGCAGGATATTTTCTAACTAATAATTATTTCCGGCCAGCTATTATTAATGGAGATGATCTCCTACCCAATGTCGACTTCCCCGCCTTTGGAAATACCGGCTTTGAACGATCAGGAATCTTAGGCAACTCAGATCTTAAGCCAGAAACAGCTACAGCCATAGAAATAGGAACTGACTTACGATGGTTTAAAGGACGTCTAAATTTGGATATTAGCTGGTATCGATCCGTCCACAAAGACCAGATCATCAGAACTCAATTATCCGCCACCTCTGCTTACTTTACCGCACCTATTAATACCGGTGTAATTAAAAATGAAGGCTTGGAGTTGATGGCTAATTTCAGTCCTATCCGCAAAAGAGATTTTGGCTGGGATATTTCCCTAAACTTTTCCACTTTCAGTTCCATCGTAAGCGATCTGCCGGGCCAAAACGCCGGAATCGTTTTGGCTTCTTATACCAGAATAGCCTCTGTCATTCAAGAAGGGCAACCCTATGGTGTTTTAGTAGGTTCTTCGATTCAACGGGATGGACAGGGGAGAGCTATTATCGATCAAGATGGTTTCCCCAAAGTCAATGAAACACATACCGTTATTGGTGACCCTAATCCAGACTGGTTGATGGGCATAAGACAAGCCTTCCGCTGGAACCGATTTTCCTTGGATCTACTATTAGATATTCGAAAGGGGGGCGATCTCTGGAATGGAACACGTGGCGTGATGAGCTACCTAGGAATGTCAAAAACTAGCGGAGAGCTAAGAGAAGTAAGCGGATATGTTTTTGAAGGAGTGACCGAGCAGGGAGAGATCAATACGAAGGCAGTAGACTTTGCCAATCCTGTCAATGGCATGGGAGGTATATATTGGCGCAGATATGGCTTCTTGGGTTTGGCAGAAAACCATATTGAAGAAGGTTCATGGATTCGCCTTAGAGAACTCACTTTATCCTATCGCTTTACTCCTAGAAAGACAAAAAACAGTCTCCGCCAGATATTGCTTTCACTAACTGGGCACAATGTTTTTCTACTAACTAAATATACTGGGGTGGACCCTGAAACCAATCTCCGCGGAGATTCCAATATTTTAGGATGGGATTACTTCAACATGCCCAGCACCAAAGGCTGGAGTATACAAGTAAAAGCCAACTTCTAGAACTACCTTGTTATATCTGGAGAAAAAGGTAGCTCATTGAAGTTGTCCAAAGTTTTGTGTTGAGATGAATTATAAGGGCTTGATTTTGAAGACGAAGCTGCATTTGAGTTTCGTACATGGAGTGTACGGGGCGAAAAAGAGCTGAAGTATTCGAGATCAAGAGTTTGTAAGGCAACCACCAAAATAACTTTAGACAACTTCATTGTATGAATTAAACCGTTTTTGGGCAAATAGAATGATGAAAAAAGCTTTAATCGGATTGGTGTGTCTTTGGCTTTGCTGGCTAGTAACTGCTTGTGACTTTGGTACTACTAATTTGGACCCAACCCGCACTGTCGATGCTGAAATGCAAGAGATCCTACCCGCAACCCTTGTTCAAACAGCTCATAATATAGTTTCTATTGGCGGGCGCGTATCTGGGGTCGTGATTCAGCATTTCAAGGGAGTCGATGCCCAACCTGCAGGCTACAATCAATATCTAATTGACGAACGTACACTCGACACTTATTGGCGATCCGGATTGTACGGGGGAGCTATGAAGGACTGTCAAATTCTAATTGAAAAAGCCACGGAAGCCAACCAGCCTATTTATAGAGGCATAGCTAAAGTTCTAATGGCTATCAATATGGGGATGGCTACTGTAATATGGGGGGATATTCCCTTCCAGGAGGCCTTTCAGGGCCTGAATCAACTGCAACCTTCCTATGACCAACAAAGTGATATCTATCTATCTATACAGGACCTGCTACAGGCAGCAATCGAAGATTTTCAATTGGCACAAAAAGATCCATTATTTTTAGCTGATGATCTCATTTTTAATGGTCAGCCTCTTCCGTGGATCGCTACAGCCAAGGCCTTGCAAGCACGTTACCAACTCCAGCTATCTCGTAAAGATCCAGACGCTAGTCTAAAAACCTTAGCATTTATCCGTTCAGGTGCCTTTGAGAACCTCAATAGTCAACCCATATTTGCTTTTGGAAAGAGCTTGAAGGAAGCCCATCCATTACCGCTGTTTTCCTTTGACCGCCCTGATCAAATGGTTGTAGGAGATTACCTATCTTCCTATCTGAGAGAACTCGATGATCCCCGCCTGAGTAGCCTCATTGCCATAGTCAATGAGGCTTCCGTCTTCCATCACCCGGATAGCAGTCAATTGTATTGGGGGCAATTTGATGCCCCACTTCCTTTTATTTCCTTGACAGAACTGAAGTTTATCGAAGCGGAAGCCCTACTACGGTCTGGTGCCGTAACAGAAGCTGAAGAAGTCTTCCAAATAGCTGTCAGAGCTAACTTGCAACAGCTAAATCTCCCCGAAGAGACCACTAATGATTTTATAGCCAATAAAATACACTTCAAACAAGCCACCGATTTCACTGCTCGGTTACAATTCCTCATTAAGCAGAAGCACCTCGCTTTATTTGGTCAAAACCCGATTGAGGCATGGGTTGACTATCGCCGGACAGGCTTCCCTAGACTAACTGTCCCTTCTGATGCCAATCCTAGTTTTAACCCGTCGCTTATCGTTCCCAGAAGATGCCTATATCCCATTAGTGAAAGGCGTACCAATGAAATTAACTTAAATGAAGCCATCTCTCGCCAAGGAGGTCATCTTCTAGATACTGATATCTGGATTTTTCAATAGCATCCTTATCATAAGGTTGCTCCGATTCCTCACCTGATTAAGTTTCCAATTCTAGATTAGTCACAGAATTTTTTTGCGAAAACTGAGTATCCAGCCATACTTCTGTTCTCTTCTATTAGCTAAGCCCATGGTTTCGGCAAGACTTTGGGGTGAATAGACTTGCTGAAACCCAAAAAAACGCTGGCGTATTTACTCACTAAAATCACTTACAGTATGAGACGAAAAGTTATACTACTCACATTAAGCGTACTGTGTTGGGGCATGGCCCTGGTAGCCCAGAAATCTGTCTCGGGGCAAATTACCGATGGGACTGGTGAACCGATGATCGGGGTGAACATCCTCGAAAAGGGAACCACCAACGGTACCATAACCGACTTCGACGGAAATTACAGACTGGATGTAGCCAACGCTGAATCAATATTGGTTTTCAGTTATACTGGATATAATTCCGAAGAGCGGGTGGTAGGAGAACAGAGCATCATCGACTTGGTCATCAAAGAATCTGCTGAATTACTCGATGAAGTTGTAGTTAGCGCACTAGGATTCAAGCAGAAGAAAGATGAAATGGGAGCTACCTTTTCCAAGGTGGATCCTGTGGATATGGTTCGATCTGGGGAATCTAATTTCTTGAATTCAATGGCAGCTAAGGCTTCCAATGTACAAATCTCAAGGTCCAATGGTGATCCAGGAGCAGGTTCAACGATTCGTATTCGGGGTGCAAATACTATTTCTGGTTCCAGTAACCCTTTAATTATCCTCGATGGTGTGCCGATCAGTAATGCTACTGTTTATGGCGGAGGTAACAATGTAACCGGAGGACGAACAGGAGGAACCTCTCAGCAATCTCGCCTAAATGACCTTAACCCCAATGACATAGAATCTGTTCAGATCCTGAAGGGTGCTTCCGCAGCAGCCTTATGGGGATCTAGGGCCGCAAACGGCGTATTGGTGATAACCACTAAAAACGGTAAGTCAGGTAAACCTAAGATCACATACAAAGCTACTCGTTCCTTTGACCAAGTTCACGAGCGTATACCCATGCAAACGACTTGGGGACAAGGTAGAAGTGGCTCCTACAGCCCAACTCGGGCAGAAGCTTGGGGAGATTATATTCCAGATCGTTCTGGTGGAGCCGATGAAGTGAACACAAGCGGACAGTTCTTCGAAGCAGATAACGGAACTTTGTACTATCCAATTACAGGAAAAAATTCTAGAGACCTTTTCGTTGACTCCAATTGGGATGCTGTTTTCCAAACAGGGGGTTTCTGGCAAAATGATCTTTCGATTAGTGGTGGTAGTGACAAAGCAACCTATTTCTTTAGTTTTGGCCGTTTGGATCAGGAAGGTATTATCCGGAACTCGGACTACAACAGAACCAATCTTCGATTGAATAACAAATTCTTGTTGACAGATTGGTTGACAGTAACTTCCAAGGCTGGCTATACCAATAGTAACTCCAACCGTATCCAGCAAAGTTCTAATACTGCTGGACTACTTTTAGGCCTACTACGTACCCCACCTGATTTTGATATCCGAGACTACAAAGGGACTTACTTTAATAGTTCTGGCGTTGGGTTCCCACAGCGTCATCGTTCTTATCGAAGATACTTGGGTGGATCAAGTTCCAATCCAATCTACAACAATCCCTTGTGGACGATCTTTGAGCAAGTGGCGGAGACAAGCGTGAACCGTTTCATTATGTCCAATGAGATCAATATTAAACCAGCTAGCTGGTTAAATTTAACCTTCAGAGGAGGCATCGATAACACCCAAGATACTCGGGTGTATTTCTTCCCCATCGGTTCAGCAGGTGACAGGAATCCTGGTATACTAGCTGAGGACTTGATCAACCAAAGAGAGTTGAACTTTGATGCGATTGGAAAAGCAAATTTCAAACTAAATAGGAATATCTCTCTTAATGCTACGCTAGGCTGGAACCTAAATGATCAGAGCAGAAGAATCAACTCTGCTGATGTAACAGGCTTCTTAGTAAATGCACGCAAGCCAACAGCTGACTTGAACACGGCTGCTGAGAATTCCACTTTCAACAATACACTTCGCTACGTAAGATCAAATCGGGGATATGGCGTACTGGGTTTTGACTTATACGACAATCTATTCGTTTCCTTGTCTGGTGCATTGGAAGCTTCCTCTACTTTCAACGGGACCTTCTTCTATCCAGCCATAGATGCAGCTTGGCAGTTCACCGATTATGTAAAAACGGACTGGTTATCCTTTGCTAAGTTACGAGCCGCATACGGTAGAGTAGGTGTTTCTCCTCCACCTCACATTGCTCAAACTTTAGCAGAATCTGGTTTCTCTTATAGCACTTATAGTGATCCGCTTGATATCAGCTTATTTGGCGGTGGTTTCAGGATTGATGATGACCGAGGCAACCCAGATCTTGAGCCTGAATTCAAGACAGAATGGGAGATTGGTACAGATCTTCGTTTTTTCAGAGATGCCTTGACTTTAAATATGACGTATTACCAGAATAAGATCACCGGTATGATCATTGCCGTTGAGCTTACCCCCAGTTTTGGTTATGATACGCAGTTTGATAATGCAGCTTCTATGGAGAACAAAGGGTTCGAATTAGAGCTAGATTACAGCATTTTAAGAAGGAAAAGTCTAGATGTAGGCGTATTCTTAAATTTCAGTGCCAATGAAAATACCGTAACTGACTTAGCAGGTACAGAGACCATTGACTTAAGTGGTGCCTCTGTAAGTTCAAGAGCCATCGTCGGACAATCCCTAGGGGTATTGTATGGAACAGGTTCTCAAACAAATGCCAACGGCAGTTACAAATTAAATGAAGATGGCTTCCCGCAGATCACGCCTAGTCCGATCGTTCTCGGTGATCCTAACCCAGACTGGCGTGGAGCTATTGGAGCACGACTTAACTACAAGGGCTTCAACCTAAACATACTTTTTGAGCATTCGCAAGGCGGAGATTTCTCTCCAAGAACACAATGGGTATTGCGTCGGTTTGGAACGACACAAGAAACAGCCAATCGAGTGACACTCACAGAACCTTTGAAAAACTATGGCGGCGATCTTATTCCTGCGGGAACAACCGTTAGAGGTAACATCAGAGATTTCGGTGGTGGAAATGTACTGCTAGATGAGACTTGGTATCGTACCGGTATTGGTGGTGGTTTTGGTGACAACCAGGCTTACAACTTCAGCATTTTTGATGCTACGTTTACACGCCTACGTGAAATCACCTTGGGATACACCTTCAACTCCAAAGCATTTAGAGAAAAGACCAAACTGGGATCTATCAATATCGCAGCGACTGGTCGTAACCTATTTCTATGGGATGATTTGAAAGGCGTTGACCCAGAGATCAACCAGATCGGTGTGAGTAATGGTTTTGGTTTAGACTACTTTACCAACCCTAGTACCAGATCCTTCTTGTTCTCCATCTCAATAACCTATTAATCCAATAACTATGCGAATCACTATAAAATATTTATTTCTAGTCCTTGGGTTAAGCCTAGTCTCTTGTGAGGCCCTTGTTGATGACATCAATGAGAATCCGAATGAATTGACGCCCACGGATGTTGATGCTCAATTTTTCTTGACAGGTGCTATGCTGGCCAATACGGTCGCACAGTCTGGACACCTTAATCGAATCAGCGGTCTTTGGAGTGGTCAGCTAACTGGTTTCACTTCTCTTTACTCTAACATTTATGGCTATTCCATCTCTACAGCGGAATCTGTGGGTACATGGAGTAGAGTATATATTGGTACAATTACCAATGTGCGATTAATTCGAGAGCGGGCACCAGAAAATGACCTTTTAGTAGGCATATCAAAAGTAATTGAAGCCCATGCCATCGGTACCTTGGCTTCTTTGTGTGGCGATGTCCCTTACACGCAGATTAATCAGGAAGATGTTCCTGATCCACAATTCGATAGCCAGGTTTCTGTTATGAATGCTATGGTCAGCCTTTTGGAAGACGCAGGTAAAGATTTGACAGCCGCGGTTAGTAATTCTTCTCTCACCCAGGACATCTACTTTGAAGGAGATGCTGACAAATGGTTAGCTGCAGCAAATACGCTACGGGCTCGCTATCTACTTCAGATGAAAAAATACGCTGAGGCTGGCTCAGCAGCTCAAAGCGGCATTTCTTCAGGTGACGGTACCATGAAGTATTCTCCAAGAGGAGATCCTTCTTTCTCCGAAGGAGATAAGAATCTTTTCTGGACCATCCTGGAAGGGTCCCGAGCAGGGGATATCGGAACGGGTGACAGTTATCTGATGCAACTACTCAACCCTGCTCTTGGTACATCTAGGAACAATGCTAAGACGAATGAAACAGCTCGTTTTCAGTACTACACTATTGATGCAGGTGGTGGATCTAATAACAAAGGAATCATTGAACAATTCGAACCTCATCAGCTTGTATCTTATGAGGAAAATCAATTGATTCTTGCTGAAACGGCCGCTAGAGGGAATGATTTTGATGGAGCTCTGGGTCACTTAAATGATCTTCGTGCATACTTGAACGGAGGAGGGCGATTGAATGCCAATTTCGTTGACTCGACCTTCTTGTATGAAGCCTATGATGCTGCAGATTTCAATTCAGGTGGAATGGAAAATGCAGATGGTATTGATGCCACAAGAGCTTTATTGAGAGAAATTATTGAAGAAAGGTATGTATCTGGCTTTGGCATGTTTATGCCTTTCAATGATGCTCGCCGTCTACGCAAATCTGATTCGGATATTGCTGTTCCAATTCCGTTGAATCCTGGTTCTACCAGCACCCACCCGGAACGGCTGCCCTATTCTGATGATGAATTAAACTCCAATAGCCAAGCTCCGGCTGAGGACCCGGGCATTTTCACCGTAACGGAGGTTAACCAATAACGAATAAGCGTTTTAGCCTTGTTAACAGCAGTCGGCGATGCTTCCCTTGAAGTATCGCCGATTTTATTTGATCGAGGCATGAAGCAATTTACCTAATAGTTTTAGCCCTTTTTCCACCTTCTCATCATAAGGTTTCCCCATGCTGATACGCAAATAATTGTGCAAGTCTTTTTCCAATGAGAATAATTGCCCTGGAGCAAAGTTCAGCTTTTGTTGCATGGCGAGGTGTAGCAACTTCACCGTGTCGATATCGTTGGGCAATTGTATCCAAAGCACAAACCCACCCTTCGGTCTCGACAACACCGTACCTTTAGGAAAGTGAGCTAGTATTTGCTCTTGATACCGCAGTGCCTGAGTATGCAGCTGCTTACGTAAGCGTTTTAAGTGTAGATCATACCGACCGTTCTTGAGAAAATGAGCCAGAATTTCCTGATTTAAGGTAGATGTAGCCACGCTTTGGTGAATCTTAGCTTGGAAGATTTGATCGAAGAATCGACCTGACTCAATCCACCCAATACGATAACCCGGAGCTAGAGATTTTGAAAAAGACGAGCAATAAATTACACTTTCATCAAGATCAAAGGATTTACAAGTTCGTGGTCGCTTTGCTCCAAAGTATAGTTCACCGTAAATATCATTTTCAATCAGGGTTACTTCCTTTTCATGAAGGAATCGCACGATTCGTTCTTTATCCGCATCTGGAATGCTAGCGCCCAATGGGTTCGAAAAATTCGTCACCAATAGGCAAGCGGCTGGTTGATGTCTTTCAACCGCCTCAAATAAGCGCTCTAAAACCACCCCGGTTTCAAAATCAGTCTCCACCTCAACAGGAATACGACCTTTGGAAGAGATCGCTTGGAATACCCCGAAATAGGTAGGCGACTCGATCAATATCTTATCGCCGGGAGCCGTGCAAGCCGTAATGGCTAAGTTGATCGCTTCTTGACATCCTACTGTAACCAAGAGTTCATCACTATCTACCTCTATTCCACTATTTGCCATGAGTACAGCTATTTGTTCACGCAATTCTTGAATTCCTTGAATGGGACCATATTGGAGTGCGGAATGAGCTCGATTGCGATTTACATACAAAATAGACTGCTTAAGTTTAGTGGCAGGCAATAACTCAACATCTGGCGTATTCAACGCAAAGGAGATATACTCTCTGGATCGGTTAGTTCCGTAGACCAGCTGAACCAATTCATCAATACTTTTAGGATTCTTCTTCTGACTTAACTTCTGCTGCCTTTTAAAGGATATTTTCTGTTTAGGTTTACGAACATAATAGCCAGATTTGGGGCGAGACTCAACATAGCCAAGCCCCTGAAGGCTATTGATCGCCTGGTAGGCCGTCATCAAACTCACCCCCTGCTGTCTACTCATATTGCGTAGACTGGGAAGCTTCTCTCCCGCCTTCATCTCACCCCGGTCAATCAAACCAATGAACTGCTCAGCTAATCGCTCATGCTTAAACCTGGCCATCTGTTATAGTTTAAAACAACAAAAGTGTATCTGTTATAGTATTCCAAAAGTAAAGATATTTGCCAAGACCTTCAAGTTTCTTCTTCGCGTAAGAAGCGAGACTTGATAAACACCTTAAATCATCGATCATGGCAAACAAAAAAAGTAGTTTTGGGAGTACGCCGGCTCCCTTGATGTATATGGCGAAATTTGAACAAGGCAAATGGCAGAAGGGCACTATTGGGACTTTCTCTGATATTTCACTCAGTCCTTTTGCTATGTGTTTCCACTACGGTCAAACCGTTTTTGAAGGACTCAAAGCATTTAAAAACCCAAATCAACAAGTCTCTGTCTTTCGGCATGCCGACAACTTTGATCGAATCAACATCTCTTTGGAACGAATGGCCATGCCGCCTATTCCTAGATCTAATTGGGATGAAGGCATTCTAGATCTAGTAGCAGATCTCCACAACGTGGTCCCCTCTTTTGGTTATGGCACTCTTTATCTACGCCCTTTCGTTATTGCTACCCAGGCAAAACTGGGAGTAGAAGCCGCAACTGAATATCTTTTTTTAGTAGTAGCTAGTCCATCGGGAAGTTACTATTCAAATCCTCTAAAAGTCAAGGTAGAGCGACACTACACCCGAGCCGCTCCAGGCGGAGTAGGCTATGCCAAATGCGGCGGAAATTATGGCGGCTCACTCCTTCCCTTTCGAAAAGCAAAGGAAGAAGGCTTTGATCAAATCCTTTGGACGGATTCGCGAGATCATGAGTGGTTCGAGGAGTCCGGTACCATGAATTTTGGTTTTATCATAGATGGCCAGTTCATCACGCCGAAACCATCAGATACGATATTGGATGGTATTACCAGAAAATCGGTCATCCAGATAGCTAAAGATCTAGGGATTCCAGTAATAGAAAAACCCTTTTCGGTAAGTGCTCTACACGAAGCCTTCCAGCAAGGAAAACAAGTGGAAGCATTTGGCATAGGAACAGCAGCAGGTATCGCTCCTTTCAAGGAAATCTCAATTGACGGTGAGCTATTTACTTGTCATCATGAAGCAGAAGCTTTGATGTATCAGATAAAAAAGGACCTCCTAGGTATACAGACAGGAGAAATCGAAGATCGCCACCACTGGAATACCTTGGTTTCTCAGCCGACTTTATCCGTAGCTTAAGTACGGTGCAATAAAAGTGGTTCTTCTTCAAATCTATTGTTTGTAGACACTCATAAAACGAAGTGCAACACTTCACTGATAGTAAACTTCAGCGGCGCTTCTTATCTCATCTTACGATCGCCTACAAGGTTTGTCGAAGAAGGATCAAAGTTTATTGCTCATACCCTTCGCTCATTGGTGTTTTCACCAACGAATGGGAGGCCAATAATATTGATCGTAGATAATTGTCCAACATATGAACCCCGACTGTTTTACTAGGAAGGGCTTGACAGATCCTGTCAGGCCTTTCCTGATTTTTTACACCTGCTCTACTCCTTCGCTTCCCAACCAGGCGGTTTGATTAAGTATAGTAACTTATTCTTAATGCCTTTGGTTTTTGATATTTTGTGGAAAAGCCGCGTGAATCCATGAAAAAACACCACTAAGGGGTTTACTGAATTAATCGGTTCGCTTACCCCATACCTCACCTCCTCTCGCTCTTCTTCAAATGTTCCAAACAAGCGATCCCAAATGATGAATATCCCAGCATAGTTTTTATCCCAATACTGCCGATTCACGCCATGGTGAACTCGATGATGAGAAGGTGTATTAAACACATATTCAATTGGCTTAGGCAGTTTACCAATTATCTCAGTATGTAAAATAGCTTGGTAAGACTGGACGAATAATTCGGCAGCTAAGAGTAACCAAGGATTGAACCCCAACATAACCAATGGAATGGAAAATAAGATCGGAATTATGGCATCCAAAGGTCCAAATCGATAAGCTACAGACATATTGAAATGTGGAGAACTATGATGTACGGTATGTGTCGCCCACCCTAATCCGATTCGGTGCATGAGGCGGTGGTCCCAATAGTAAGCGAAATCGGCCAAGAGAATACAGCTGATAATAGTGACTAGATTCAACGGCAGCGCTGGCAAGCTCAAGTTATGATAAACCCAAAAGTATAACTGATACAGAAAGAGTAGCCCCAAGATGATTTCTATCCCAAGGAAGGCAATTAGTGTTATCACATTCGCTACGGAATCACCAATTAGTTGCCAACTCATTCTTTTCAAAAAGATATATCGGATCAATTCCACCAAAAAAAAGGGAATGATGATATAAAACAGCGTACCATCATTAGCTAAACTAAACCAATATTCAACCACCTCTTCTGATAAAATATACGTCAGAAAATGGCTATCATATCCTTCTTCAAAATTGGTAATAAGTGCTACAACATGGGGAATAATTGCAAGCGCTGCAAATACTAATAGTCCTCGAAGTAATAGTGTTCTCGTACTCATTGAGTGAATATTTTAGAACAAAATTAGGATCATGACCTAATACTTCTTTTGACTTATGTCAAATTAATATGCCATGCCGAATCCCATCTACTAGGATAGCTCATATTTTACAGAATCCACATGGCAACTTCCACTGGGACCGAGTTACCTATGTGTTGTTCTTCCAAATATCAGTTTAGGGAAGTTGCAGGCTGGTTAGCCAAAGGCAGCGATTCCGGTTAGATCCGCAGGGCGGATTACCTTTTTCTTCTAATCCGGCTCAACGTTTCCTGGGAAACACCAAGAAACGAGGCGATATGCCCAAGGTTTACGCGTAGCGTCACATCGGGAAAAAATGAATGTAGAAGGTCATATTTTTCACGAGCGGTCATAAACAAATAGCCCTTGGAAAATTGATCAAGGAAAAGCAACTGTTCCTCGACCAGCTTTCGGCCGAATCGCTCAAATTTTGGATATTTCTCATATAGACGCTCAAGCTGATCGGCACTGATACTATCGACTTCCGCATCTTCTAGTATTTCAATATATTCAAAAGAAGGTCGTCCACTAAGAAAACTAGACCATGCTGTAAAAGGGATCTGCTCAGGATAAATCCATGATGTAATATCTTTCCCATCTTGGAAATAAAAAGTTCTAGCCGTACCTTTTTTCAAGAAGAACAAACGATAACAAACCCTACCTTCATTCAAAAGAATATGCCCTTTCGGATATTGATCTGTTTCAACTAAATCCAATAGATCCTCAGCTAATGCTGCTGAGACCTGGGTGTAGGACCTGATATAATCCAAAAATACTAACATATTATTCATCCTGTTCTGACAAAAGTAAGTAGGACAGCTAATAGTTTTAAACACCAATAGCCCATTCCAGATTCAAATAGAAATAAAATAATGTTATTACAAAGATAAGATGAGAGAGCATCTACGCCAGGGAAGATAGAATACTTTTCCTACAATTCTTAGTTAAACCTTTTGCCAATGCCCTCGCCAAACAGCTTTAGTCAAAACACCCGTGATAAAGGCAACCGCAAGATGGCTACTGAACGCCCAATTCTCAGCAGACAACTTAATATTTTCTGGCACAACACTCCAAAACACCCATACAATTACCCACATGAAGACGGCGGAAAACATCCCGATATAAACTTCCCGCCTGCTTGTTGATTCCTCAAATCGCTTCACAACGAAAACACCGAACGCAAAGGGTATGCTAAAGGCAACACTAGATAGTACCCCGTCCAGCAATTCACTCCAGGTCGGAAGCTTCACCAAGTGCCAATAAACCACTGGCAATAGCGTGGCTAGAAAAAAGCCAAGGGTTCTAGGTAATACTTTTTTCATACTAATCCGTTTTGTTAGTCAACTGAAGATAACTTTTGCTACCTCTCCTTAAAACGTCAGTCAAAACATGAGATTTCCTCAGCCTCAAATTTAACAATTCTCTACATTTCAGGCCCGTATTAGCGCCCAGGCGACGTGTGGATACTTCTGTGATAATTTGGTTAGAAAAACGGGAAACATCGCAGCTCTGATCCCCTTTTCTTTGTGGAGTCATTAAAAGCAATGGTGGAATACTAAGCACCAAGCATACAATAAATCAAATTACCCACATCAATTAATTACCGAGCAATGAAAAACCTAATTGTGATAATACCCATTGTACTTTGGTCTTTTATAAATGTAAATGCCCAGACCTTAGACCCTGGCTTTTTCACCCAAGTAGATCAACTATTCAAGGCACATGTCAAAGCAGGAGCCATCGATTACAAAGCCATTGAACAGGACAGTAATTTCCCTGCAGCTATCAAAAAGGTAGCCGAAACCGATTGGAAAAAACTAAACTCAAATACCCAACAAGCCTTTTTAATTAACGCTTATAACCTTCTCGTCATCCAGCAGGTTATCAGTACTGGAGTAACTCAATCTGTACAGGAAAAAGGAGGTTTTTTCGATGCAAAAATCCACTTGGTGGGTGGAGAAAAGATGAGCCTTAATACCCTAGAGAAAAAGCACCTTTTAGCTGCACATGGCGATCCACGCTTCCATTTTGTCCTAGTATGTGGCGCACAGGGTTGTCCTCCCATTACTGACTTTGCATATACTGCCGAGGAACTGGATCAGCAACTGGAAATGCAAACGCGGAAAGCGATTAACGATCCTATGTTTATCAAAGTAGATGCAGGTGCTAAAAAGGCAAGTCTTTCTCAGATTTTTTCTTGGTATGCATCAGATTTTGGCGGTAGCAAGAAGAATGTCTTATCTTTCATCAATAGATATCGAGAAGCTCCAATTACAGACGATTTTGCGATCAATTATTACAACTATGATTGGACACTCAATGCACTAGAATTAGCTGATGGTTCTGCGAATTTGGGAAATAGTAGCAATCGCTATGTCGTATCTGCCGCCATTCCGAAAGGCACAACAGAAACCAAAATATTCAATAACCTCTATACACAACGAACGCGCAGTTCAAGTGAAGGCGATTTTAATGCTCGTTCCAACTTCTTCACTACCTCCGTGAGTTTTTTGTACGGCATCAACAATCGTTTCAATTTGGGCTTCGACCTAAGGTACCGTCGCGTAAGTAACACGGATGGAAATACTTCCCCCTTAAATGTATTTTCAGGAGAAGCAGATAGTCGCCGACAAGGCTTTACCAATTTCGGTCCTAAGATCCGTTGGGCACCTTTCGAAAAATTGCCCAACTTTTCGGTACAAAGTGCTTTCTGGATTCCTATTGGCCAAGACTTAGAGGGGAACGGAACCCAGCCCTATATCGACTGGAATGGTGCCAGCTGGAACACACAGTTTTTCAATGATATCACTTTAGGTTCCAATTGGTCCGTATTCACAGAAATAGATGTATTACTTGAAGATATTGGCAATGCTGGCAACGGCGCACTGAATAGACTTTCCACGCCAGCCACGGCCATCCTAAGTTATTTTCCAAACCCCAAAACGACTATCTATGCCTTGGGGAACTATTCTCCGTTCTGGGGCAATGAATACGATTACTTCGTACAGGCTGGATTAGGTGCTAAATACCAAGTCACGCCTAAGTTTGAACTGGAAGCATTGGTAACCGATTTTAGCAATAAATTTTTGGCTGCCAATAATGGTCAAGCTGCAACTTTCAATATCGGCGTTAGAATTTCGAGATAAACCAAGTAGTTACGTTACGTTCAGAAGGGGGGTAGAGAACCCAAAGTCCTGAAATCGTTTTCTGCCCCTTTCTTGTTTTTTGACCTGAATTCTTATTACAAAACATCAAAGCACAGTGATTACACCTAAATCGGCCTTGGTCCTACTAGTGGGACTGAGTTTTTGTTTACCTGCATGGAATCAATTGCCGGTCAACAATATCAAAATTGAAGGCCTTAAAAAAACTAAATGGTCCTACATTGGTCGACTAATCGATAGTCAGATCGGAAGTTATGCGGATAGCACTCAGTTGGCAAATGACTTGCAGCGCCTCAAAAACCTTCCAGCTATTGCTGATGGCAAGCTGCAAATTGACACGACAGGCGTTGGTTTAGACATTAGTTTACACTTAAAAGAAGCACTTACCTTTTTCCCGATCATAAACTTCGGAGGGGTCCGTGGTAATTTTTGGTATCAACTCGGCTTCAATGATGACAATTGGCGAGGACTCGGACAAAAACTAACGGTCTTCTATCAAAACAACGATAGGCGAGATAACTTTAACCTCTATTACAAAATCCCTTCTTTCCGCCGCAGCAAATGGGGTGGATCTTTTAGTTTTTCAAAATGGGCTTCTATTGAACCGCTTTTCTTTTCAGATGCTACTGTCTATTATAATTATGACAACATTAGTTTAGGATTATCTGGTATCTATCAACTTAAAAGAAATAGCACTTTAGAATTAGGGCTCACCGCTTTTGTAGAAGATTATCACAAACATGAAAGACATGAAGGCGAAGCCACCCCTGGCCCAGAATCACTCCGCCAACCCAAACTACTAGGAAAACTAGTCTATCAAGAAAGTAAACTAAAATATCATTTATTCTACCTGGATGGTTTTGATAATACCGCAAGTTTTCAAAGTGTCCACAACCTACAAGATCAATCCTGGTTTCACATCTTCCTTAATGATACACGTTACTTCAAACGACTCCCGCTTCGAGGAAATCTAGCGGCAAGGCTCCGCGTAGGGCTTGCGACGAATAATAACTCCCCCTTTGCACCATTTGTACTAGATAGTTATGTCAATATCCGTGGTTCTGGCAATCGAATAGAACGAGGCACCGCTGCACTCATTCTCAACCTGGAATACAGGCAGACTATCTTGGAGAGTTCACAATTTGGCATTCAACTAGTTGCCTTTTCAGATGCAGGTACCTGGAGGAATCCTGGAGGTGAATTAAGAGATCTAGTGAGATCTGATAATCTACAACATTTTATTGGTGGTGGAATTAGGCTCATTTATAACCGAGCTTATAATGCGATCTTTAGGCTAGACTACGGGCATGATGTTCGGCAACCCAGTCGGCGAGGAATCGTGGTAGGTATTGGTCAGTACTTCTAGTGTTTGTGTGGAATTATCTAGCCATCATCTTAGGCGTTTGCGTAGAGCTGCCATGGCTTCAGAACGAGAATGGACATCCAGTTTCTCATAGATGCGGAGGACATGGGTTTTGACTGTATTCAAACTAATGAAGTGTTTTTCACTCAATTGTCGGTTGGTTTTCCCCTCGAACATATCTTGCAGAATCTCTACCTCTTTTTGTGTAAAATTCGTTTTTAGCACTCGATTAATGTGTGACTGATTCCAAGAAACGGGCTGCCAGCGTTGGGCATGATTGTAGAGGGCTATTTCAACAGCTGCAAATAGGTCTTTTTCATCGAAGGGTTTTACAACATAGCCATATGGTCGAGTAGTTTTAGCACGGTCCAAAACAGACTTGCTAGCATAAGAAGTAAGAAAAATAAAGGGTATTTGATAAACCACTCTGATTTGTTCAGCTACATTAATACCATCTTGCCCTGCTCCTAGATTAATATCTAACAGTACAAGGTCTGGTATTTTATCCTCTAAGTGTGATAAAGCGGTAGAAGCATCATAAGCGACCCCTGCAATCTCATAATCCATTTGCTCCAGTATTTCCACAATATCTTGTGAAATGAAGATATCGTCTTCCACCACCAGTACATTGATCTTATCCATATAGACGATGTTTTGGCATAATCATCAAGGCTATACTTTAAAAGTACTGAATTATCGAAAATCCGGTAGTAAGATACTAATCCGAGTACCTTCTTTCGAAAAAACATCCAATTGTGCCTTCATTTTGGCAACAAAGGATCGAATCAACTTAAACCCAAGAGAAGGAGTTTGGTCCAGTTCGAAATCCGGGGGAAGCCCCGTCCCTGTATCCTTTACAACAACGATAAGCCCTTCAACTACGCGGTCAATCACAACATCTATTGTACCACTAGACCTCCCTCTAAAGGCGTACTTTAGCGCATTAGAAACCAATTCATTTATGATAAGTGCCAATGGGATTAAGGTATCGGCATCAATAGTAATCGGAGCAATCTTGCGATTAATATGTATCTCTTGCTGTTCGACTTTGTAGGAACGCAAAAGACTATCCGTCAATTTCTTAATGTAGTCCGGTAAGTTCACTCCCACAAGGTTCTCTTCTTGATACAAGTTTTGATGAATCAAAGCCATAGCTTTCACCCTGTTACGCCCTTCTTTGATGGCTCCCAGCGCAACTGGGTCAGAGATCAACCGCGATTGCAAACTTAGTAGAGAAGATACAACCTGCAGGTTGTTTTTGACGCGATGATGGATTTCTTTGAGTAAGGTTTCCCTTTCCTCTAGCGCCTGCTGAACCGTCTTCTTCTGGACCTTAAGTAGTCGATTGTTTCTTTGCTTTTGTTGAAAACCACGCCAGAGGATTCCGATCAAAACCAACCCTACTAGGAAACCGCCAGTGGAAGCATTTCTAATTATTCGTTGCTGTTGAAGTTTTGCCTCAAGTAGTTTTTCACCTTGTTCTTTTTCTAAGGCTAAGATTTTCTTCTCCTTATCAAATTTATATTGCATCTCAAGCCGAGTGACCTCTTTTAGTTCTTCATCATTTCGCAGGCTGTCATTCAGCGTAGTATATGCTTCGTAATACTGTAAGGCTTTGGCATTGTCTCGACCTTTATACAGCTGATAAAGACCATGGTAAACCTTAAGTTGATTTTCTCTCTCTTTAACTACTCTCGAAAACATTAATGATAACTCAAAGTATCTTTGGGCTTGGTTAAACTGGTTCAATTTCAGATATACTCTTCCTAAATCAACACTCGCCCGAGCAAGATCAGATTGACTGTTCGATTGTTCTGCTCTTTGATAGGCTTGAATTTGTAAATCTCTCGCTCTTTCAAGATGTCCTTGTTTTTCATAGGCACTGCCAAGATTATTTAGGGAAATGCCTACCCCCATCTCATCTCCCATTTGTTTCTTTAGATCTAATGATCGTTGATGATATAAGATCGCAGAGTCCAGTTCGTTAAGTTCTGTAAAAACAGCACCGATATTGTTATAGGCTGTTGCCATTCCATGAATATCCTCTATTTCTTGCTTCAGTACTAGTGCACGACGATAACACTGAAGCGCTTCTTCATAGGAATGTTGTTGGTTATGTACCATCCCGAGGTTGTTAAGCGCTACAGATACAGCTCTTTGTTTATCTGCTGCTTCAAAGCGGGAAAGAGCCGCAAGGAAAGAAGTAATGGCCTGTGGATAAAAGCCTTGTTTTTGAAAAACCAGGCCTAAATTGTTATAGATCATTCCGCCATGAAAATCCGTTCCGTGGAGTTCATACAAACCCAAAGCTTTTTCATAGCAATACGTGGCAGAGTCCAATAGCCCACGTGTTTCATAGAGCATCCCAAAATTGTTATAGATATTTCCTAGTCCCAAAGAATCATTCCTTTTGTTTTGCCACTCTAATACTTGCTCCCAATAAAAACCTGCCTGCTCTAAATCTCCCATGTAGTAATGGCAGTTCCCTATCCCATCTAGGGCTGCGGTAAGCCGAGCTGCATCGTTCTTATCTTTCGCCCAATCTAGCACCTCCTGGTTGTAAATAATTCCTTGTTTTGGGTTGCGATATTTCAGTTGTTGTCCCAGTTGGACCAAAATATCTATTCGTTGTGTATCCACTAATGGAGATTTGAGGAGATGCTGTAAACTGTCGACCAACCCTGTTTGGCCGAGAGAAGGAGTTGGTAGCAAACTGATGCATAAAACCCAACTAAATAGGGTAATTATTAGGTAGTATTGACGTTTCATGTGCCTGTACTTATAGTTTGTTGAGGGAGTAGTACATAAGGTCACTCCTATACAAGTACAATAAACCCCAGTCAATGTCCTTAAAGAATCGCTCAGTCTCCTGAATCCCCTATTGCAATCGGGGTAAAAGCAGGCTAATTTGGGTCCCTTCTTGTGAAAGAATTTCTAATTGAGCCTTCATTTTAGTGGCAAAAGATCGGATGAGTTTAAAGCCAAGTGAATTGGATTTTTCTGGCGTGAAATTTGTCGGCAGGCCAATGCCATCATCCCGTACACAAACGCTAAGTCCCTCCTCTATTTGGTTGATTTCCACGGCGATCTCTCCTTGCGTTCGCTGATCAAAAGCATACTTCAGTGAGTTAGAGATCAACTCATTGAGGATCAAAGCTAGTGGAATTAGGGTATCTACATCCAAAGAGATAGGTGCTACTTTTTGCAAAATCCTAATCTTCTTGTCATCCACCTGATAGGAGTTGATGAGGTTGTCGGTGAGTTTGGAGATATATTCGGGTAGGCTGACCCCTACCAGGTTTTCTTCTTGGTATAAATTCTGGTGGATTAAAGCCATAGCCTTGACCCTGTTTCTGCCTTCTTCCAAAGCGCCTAAGGCAATGGGATCGTCCGTAGTGCGGGATTGAAGGCTCAGTAAAGAGGAGATGACTTGCAGGTTATTCTTTACTCGGTGATGAATTTCCTTTAGTAGTGTTTCCCTTTCCTCTAGGGTTTGCTGAATGGTTTTATTTTGTGCTGCTAAAAGGCCATTCGTTTTCCGTTTTTGGGCATAACTGCGCCAAAGAAGCAAAATGATGAAAAGGCCCGCACCCAAGCCCCCCAAAGAGGCATTACGAATCACGCGTTGCCGTTGCAATTGACTTTGCAAAAGTGCTTCTTCTTGTTGGCGTTCCAGGGCTAGAATTTCCTTCTCCTTGTCAAATTGGTACTTCAGCTCCAAGCGTGTAATTTCGCGCAATTGTTCATCATTGCGTATGCTATCATTAAGCACAACAAATTTCTCATGAAAGCTTAATGCTCTCGGGTCTCTTCGAATTTTGTACAATCGATACAACGCCTCATAAGTTTGGAGTTTAGTTTCTAGCTCTTCATTGGCGATCGTCAACTGTTGAGCTTCTAGAAGATGGTTCTCTGCCCTCTTCAATTGGCCCAATTCTATATAGCATTTCCCTAATTGAAGGGCTGCTTTTCCTTTATCAAAGTTATTGCTAAGATCTTGGGCAATATCGTAAGCTTGTTGAGAAAGCTCGATCGCTTGATTATGTTTACCCAATTTATAGTTGATAGCGCCTAAGTTCAGGATCGACTGTCCTTCGCCCTCCTTGTCTCCCAGTTCTTTCTTCAAATTCATGGACAGCTCATTATATAAAAGCGCTGAATCCAATTGCTCTATTCGGAGGTACAGTGTCCCCAGGTTATTGTAGTTCAAAGCAATCCCATATCGGTCATTGATCTCTTTCTTTATGGCCTGAGATTTATTGAAGTAGGAAATGGCATCATCATAAGCTTTGAGTTGACTATAAACATTTCCAACATTAGAATAAACAGCCCCTATTCCGGCCTTATGCCCTATCTTTTCGAAGCGATTTAAGGCTTCTAAGTACAGTTCTAGAGACTTTGGATATTCAGCCTTAATCTCATAATCGATGGCTAAATTATTATACACGATAGCCTGATAAACATCACTTTCCTTACGAATAAATATGGCTAAGGCTTTATCGTGGTACCAAATGGCTGAGTCTAAATCTCCGCGCGTATCAAAGGCCGTCCCAATATTGGTATACTGGCGGCCAATCCCCATAGAATCATTCCTTGCTATTTCAAGTGCCAGTGTTTCTCGCCACAACTCCTCTGCCTTATTAATATCCCCAAGATTAGCATAACAAGCCCCAATGCGAGACAAGGTACCCGTCATGCGAGCCGTATCTGCTAAAGGGCGTGCCAAAAGCATAGCCTCCTCTCCATATTTAATACCTGACTTGGGGTCTTGAAACTGCATAATATCCGTTAGATCAATCAGGATATCCATTCGTTGCGTATCTGGCAAGGGAGTCTCTAACAAGGTCTGAAGAGAGTCGACATTAGTCGACTGGCCTGGTACAATTTGCGATAGTCCAATCACAATGATAAACGGCAGGATACACTTCGTCCTAAAGTAGTGCGAGGTCGTCATATCAGCTAATTATGGAGTATGAAATTTGGGCGGGGAAGGAGTAGGGAACGGAATTTAGTAAATTAAATGGAAGTGTATAAGTTTCTAGGCGGGATTCTATACATATTCAACACTTTCGTCAAAAGGTGAGACGGAGAGAGGAACAGTGTTAAAAATGATTCTTCACTGGCCGTTTTTGTAGGCCGTTTAAAGCAAAGATTAGGCGTATTAATTTCTTCATGCAACTATCAGAGTAGCTGACCCTAAATTCAAAAACTACCGCTGAACCAACCCGATACCAAAGAATTTCCCCTACCTTTTGAGGAGATAGGGGAAGTATAGCAATAGATTGGAGTTAGCTTAGAAGCTATTTGAATTTGGCTTCTTAGTATTGCGTGATATCTTTCAATTGGTACTCAAAAGTGCCGTTGTTAGCGCCATTCTTGATGTTAATACTAATCACCTTTCTTCGAGCATTATTAATGGTTATCTGTTGCGTACGTGTATAGTTTCCTTTTTCAAAAGTATAGGAATATTCACTTTCTGGGTCTCCTGTTTTAGTTGTTGTGCAAACACTAACCTCTGTTTCTGCTTGCCCGCCTCGTTTTATGAGCGTGAGTTTGATTATATTCTTGCTAGTAGGTGCCATCACATAGGTATAATGGGTTTTCTGCTGTAGTGTTTCTACTTCATTCCCCTCAGGCTCCAAGGAGCGATGCGGCCCTGTAGTATTTCCATTATTGCCAACAGCATCATTAAAATCATTGATGGCACGACTTACTTTCTGCGCTCTTAATGGTGGAGACAACAAAGGGTTCCAATTGCCATACTCATCCCACATAGTCTCTACTACATCTGACGAAGCATAACATAGGAGAGGAGGATAAGGAGATTGATCTTCAATTCGATAAGTAAAATCTGAGCCGGTCAATTTTTCTATCCTTATGCTAATCACTTTACCTTTAGCATTGTTAATAGTTGCTATCCGTGTAGTAGCAGGGGAATTCGGTTCAAATGTGTAGGAGTAGGCGTTGTTTACTCCTCCTGATTGCGTGGTAGTACAAACATGAATGGTAGCTCGCCCTTTTCCACTTCTCTTTTGTATCGATAATGTAACTGTCTTTTCTGTTGCAGGGGCACTAATATAAGTGTGGGTGTTAAAACGAGTGCCTCGCAGCGTTTCGTTAATTACTTGGCTATATTCTAATGGCCGGTGGAGGATTTTCCCTCGATTATTTACGGACTTCTTCCAGTTGTAGATGGCTTTATCAGCTTGGGACAGTAACTTTTTGTATGGCAAGAAAGGTTTCCAGCGCCCATACTTATCCCACATGAGTTGGACAGCCTGCGTAGAAGGAGCACAAGGTGGAGCTTGAGCGACTAAGGTACAACTCAAACAGAGCATCATAGCGAATGCAATGAAAGTTTTCATTGGTAAAAGGTTTTTGGTTTTTAAAGAATTAAGAGTTTTCTTAGAGGCTAGTCATCAAACTTTTTTTTGTGTTAACCTCTAGTACAAAATTGGCAGGAAAACGACGGGAAAACATCACCTTATCGGATGATTCTGAATGAAGTTGTTCAAGAATGCCTGCTGAGTCGAAATGGAGGAGATTTTTGACTCAATTGAGGCTTTTTTTGAGCCGCATAGCAGCGCTACGTGCCGATAAAAAACCGAAAAGTGAGTCGAAAAGCACTTCATTGCGGCCAGTGAGACATTTTTAAACAACTTCAATGTATTACTCATACATCTTATGGATAGAGGTACCTATCGAATTATTTTATCTTAACTAATTGACTTACTCACTAGACATGAAGCAAAACGTAAATCCTACTCCTATATTCCTTTTTATATCTATCATTCTAATGGCCTCATCATTAGCGGCACAGCGAAGTGCTGGACCTATTATAGAGCCATTTGGCGCTGTACATAAAGTGGAGAATCCTGACTTTAAACTCGATGTCAATCAGACTTACAAGGTCGTGTTTGACATTGCCAAAAGTCCAGATCAACCGGGCCAAATCAACCCTCAGCTCAACACTCTTGCTCGCTTCTTAAATATGCACGCCCAAGCTGGTGTCCCCACAAAAAACTTGAAAGTGGCATGCGCCATCCATAATATGGCCAGCAAAGATGCCCTAACCAATGAAGCTTATCGCGAACGTTACGGGATGGACAATCCTAACCTTCCCTTACTCAAAGCCTTGGAAGAAGCTGGAGCAGAGATTTATATTTGTGGGCAATCTATTCATTCGAGAAAAATCGATCGGGCAGAATTAGCTTCACCTATCAAAGTAGCGCTGTCTGCTATGACCATTTTGATCAGCAAACAAAATGAAGGATTCAGATTAATCGCCTTCTAAGAATACATGGCTTTGCTATCCTTAACTTGAACAGCGAGGCCATTCCTCACACTCACCAACCTAATAACACCCAATTAGTATGAAAAGAAGAAATTTTATTCAACATGCTGCCGGTGCACTCATCGGCACCCAACTCTGGGGGCTCTATGCCTGTAATGCTCCAGAACTCTCCTCTAATGTCACTACCACAGCGGACTTTCTCTTTGAAGAAATGACTATTGACCAAATGCAAGCTGGTTTTACAGCTGGAGAATTTTCGGTCGAAAGTGTGGTGAAGGCCTATCTCCTTCGCATTCAGCAATTGGATCAAGCAGGCCCTAAGGTTAATTCAATCATTGAAGTAAATCCCGAGGCCAAAGAGATTGCTAAGCAATTGGACCAAGAACTAAAGGACGGCAAAAGCAGAGGTCCTCTACATGGCATCCCTATTGTATTGAAAGACAATATCGACACCCATGATAAAATGATGACTACAGCCGGCTCTAGGGCGCTCCTAGATTCCAGACCATTGCAAGATAGCTGGGTGGCAGCCAACTTGCGAGAGGCAGGTGCCGTGATATTAGGTAAAGCCAATCTCAGCGAATGGGCTAACTTCCGCTCCAATATCTCATCGAGTGGATGGAGTGGTAGAGGGGGCCAAACCAAGAACCCCTATGTAATCGATAGAAATCCATGTGGTTCCAGTGCAGGTTCAGGGGCTGCCGTTTCTGCTAATTTCTGTATGCTAGCCATTGGAACGGAGACAAATGGTTCTATTGTTTGTCCATCCCACGCTAATGGAATAGTTGGTATCAAACCTACAGTTGGTCTAGTCAGTAGAGCGGGAATTATCCCCATTTCAGAAACACAAGATACAGCCGGCCCCATGGCTCGAACCCTTAAAGATGCCGTGATTTGTTTAGGGGCCTTGACAGGAGTCGACGAAAGAGATGAAAAGACGGCCACTAGTGAGACTAAGTCTTATACAGATTACACCCAATTCCTAAACAGAGAAGGGCTAAAGGGCAAAAAGATAGGACTCTATACTCGTGCCCTGGGTTTTCATCAAAAAGTAGATGAGTTAATCGAAAATGCTGCAGCGCTAATGGAGAAGCAAGGTGCCGAAGTGGTACGTATTGATAAGATTGGATCAGGAGATGGAGGCAGAGATTCCTTCCAAATTATGTTGTATGAGTTCAAAGACGGGCTTAATAAGTACTTTGCCAGCCTCGGTCCCGATGCTCCAATTAAGAACCTGGAAGAGCTGATTGCCTTCAACAAGCAAGATTCCATAGAATCTTCTTTTGATCAAGACTTACTGGAACTAGCACAGGAAAAAGCAGGGCTGGATTCTCCAGAGTATCAAGCGCTACTAGATAAAATGCTGAAAAACACCCGCGAAAAAGGCTTGGATGAGGCTATTGCCACACACGAACTTGATGCGATTATCGCACCTACTGGTTCAGCAGCCTGGAAAACAGATCCCATTAATGGAGATCATTTTCTAGGTGGAAGCTCATCCCCGGCTGCTCGAGCAGGATATCCTAATATTACGGTACCGATGGGATGGGTTGAAGAACTCCCCGTGGGCATCTCCTTCTTTGGTGGAGCTTGGACTGAGCCTTTATTGATCGAGATTGCCTATGCCTATGAGCAGGCTTCCATGCACCGAAAGGCTCCAACTTTTATAGAAAGTTAGATATACCATGAAATGGAGAAGCGGAACTTTGCTTTCAAGGTTCCGCTTTCCCATTTTCTATTTTACTTGATACCCAACACTTCTTTGGATATATGCATGGCTACGAGCATATGCGGTACATCCACTACTTCGGCAATCTTGAGGTCTCCGGCCAAAGAACAGAGTGCATAAGCTTCTGAAGTCGTTAAATCATGCTCGGCCTCCAGGTAATCTACCATATACTTCACCGCTTTCTTAGCAGCTTCATCGATGGTAGTTCCAAAAGCAGTAACGGCGTAGTAGTCATCTGTTTCATATTCTGGCTCATCGATCGCACGCCCTCCTTTTAGCACCTCTATTTCATACACGATCCGCATAGGGGCTTCGATAGCCGTACCACAAACTTCTCCCATTCCTTGAGCTGCATGTGCATCTCCAATTGAAAACAATCCTCCTTCTACAAAAACGGGAAAATAAACAGTGGTTCCCTCTACGATATTTGGGTCATCCATATTCCCGCCATTAGCTCGCGGTGGAATCGTTGACAACATTTCTTCTGTAGCTGGAGCAACCCCCATCACACCAGGGAAGGGCCGCAATGGCACATTGATTTTACCTTTAAATGGCACACTGGTCATACCTTCTTTCAAAGGAAAAGTACGGAGGTAAGGATCTTTGAAATCTTCAGCTAAAAAACCAAACCCTGGAAGTATCGCAGTCCAACCCCAATCCACCAGGTCAATCTTATGGATTTTCACTTTCAATACATCTCCTACTGTTGCACCTTCTACATATACAGGCCCTGTCAGTGGATGAATCGGGTCAAAACTTAGCTTATCCAAAGCACTGACATCAGAGTCAATTTCAAATTGTTCATCACTAGCATCTTCAGTAAAAGCTTCAATCACAGTTCCCGAAGGAACCGTCAAAACAGGCGCTATTGTACTACTGAATTTGCTGTGCGTCTGGTCCTTTGTCAAAGTATATTGGATCTCTGGTATGGCACTAGTTTCTTCTACAACTGCTTCCTCTTCTGCTGTTTCATTCGTTGCTGCTGAAGGTGAGTCACAGGCCATAAAGAAGGGAAGGGAGCATAACAGAAAAACTCCATTAATTAAAAACCGTTTTTTCATACTTAGTTTATGTTTTGGTTATGACGTTCTTTAAAAAAGTCTCACTGCCTATCTGAAGATCTAAGGTTATCAGAAGAATCTAGTTTCATTTAGAGGAGCTCCTCTAATGTTTTCCCCAACAAGCGCTCGACTCTCGGCTAATCTACAATAAGCTTCTTAATACTGAGTGGCGTATTGTTATTCACCAATTGGATAAAATACAGCCCACTTGAAAAATCTTGCACGGGTATTTCTACTTCTTGCACACCGGGAATCGCACGCCCTAATGATACTTTCCGTAAATATTTACCTGTTGCGTCCAGAATAACCGCATCCAATTCGCCTCGCAATTCGGGCATTCTAATTCTTAACCAGATCCTTTCTGCGGCCGGATTCGGGCTAATTAGCCAATCGATATTAGCTTTGGTTGGATCATCAACATTGCTGACACAGGTAGTCTTGAAGGTAAGGGACGGGGCATATTCACTTTGCACCAGGGCACATCGACTTTTAACTGAGACTTCATATTCTGCACAAGCTTCAAGATTATTCAGTACATAGGAAGTATCATTAATAATAGCCGCCAACCAATCCGAGTTACCTTTAATTCGATACCGTAAAAAATAATCTACGGCAGGAGAAACGCGATCCCAAGACAATCTAGCCATTGTATTGCCAACAGCTACCGTATCTAAACCAACTGGTATGTTACAGTTACCCGCTGGCACGATCTGTACGCAATAATCCTCAATCTCGCCAAATGCTTGACCAGAAAACGGACAAGTACCCGATACGGCTTGGAACTGCATGATCACACGCATCCGGGTTACACCTAAACGCGCATCTGGGGCAAGACTCAGGGTCCCTTCCACTGGCAAATTACTGGCCATGCCGGCATCAAATATCTCTTCTGAATTTTCAAAAAAACCATTCTGGTTGAAATCTATATAGATTTTAAAGTACTCGCTGAAACTGACCCCACCATATCCAGGCACCAACATTACAGGATAGCTCCCTCCCTGCTCAAGCTGCGTGAAACTTAATCCTGTATAATCCCCATATGCATCCGGATCAGAGCCGCTGCTATTGTCCAATGGACCAATCAATACACGCTCTATCCATTCGTTATCCGAGTTCAGGAATTCTGTCACGCAATATTCCAAATCAAGACAAGCGCCACACCCACTAGTACTGAAGTACACGGAAGCTCCAAAGTCCTTCGTACTTTCTCCGCAGATAGATTGCAATTGCAATTCATACATCATACAGGATAGTAATCCCGTCAAGGTAGTGCTTGTACCCGTTAACATAACCGTATCCCAACTTATAGCTTCATCCACACGAAAGCGCATTCTATAATTATCCGCAGCAAGTACACTATTCCAACTAACATTCGCTGTCGAGCTTGTAATTTCATCTATCACCACCTGATCAGGGGCATCACAACAACCATCACTTGTAAATACAACAGAGGAAGAATAATCCAATGTATCGTTTTCGCAGTATGCCTTCAACTGATACTCATACAGGGTACAGGCTGCCAATAATGGGAATTCATAAGGTGGACTGACTTCAACAATCTCGTTCCAAGTAGGAGTTCCAACCGGACGCCACCTTAAATCTGTTCGAGTATTGATGTCAAAATCAATCCAATCCAGGGTAGCTGAAGTATCCGTCAAAACTGTAAGAGTAGGGTTAGTGGTTGGGGGGCAGGTTCCACATCCTTCCATGAAGGCCACCATGCTGTTATTCAAATTCAAAACTCCTCCAGTCACTGTAATATCGGCTAAAGATTCGTTTGGTTTTGTTCCCTCCAGAATTTGCCGCTTTACTTCCAGCGCGGCAACGGCTGGGGCATTTTCTACAATATCCAGAAAATCAGGACAGGGCGAAGAATAGAGTAGAGCAATAGCTCCAGCCACCTGAGGAGTTGCTGCAGAAGTTCCTCGAAAAGGACCATAATCATTCCCTGAATCCAAGGTAAATACATCTTCTCCATAGGCCCCAAGGTCTATACTGACAGCCCCCCAGCCTGCTGATTCTACCTTTTCATTCCTGCGATCCATGTTGGTCACGGCAATCAAGTAATCACTTGGGCAACTAGTAGGTAAATCTCCGTCTACATCCACATCAACAATTCGGTTAGCAGTAGCACCTGCACTCAAAATCCCGTGCACCCCTAAGGAATCATATATCTCGCACCAAAGAGGAGCATCTTCTACTTCTCCAAAATTGAGTCCCCATGAGGAGTTTGTGGCCACCACAAATGCACCTAATTCTCCTCCTGTTTCATTGTATTGTTTTCTTAGCGCAAGCGGATAACTATAGGAAGAAATCACCCTAGCTTCTGTAGTATTTAGCCCATTTACGACCATCATAATCTTTACATTCCAATTTACGCCCGTCACACCTAGGCTATTATTTCCGACAGCCCCCACTATACCTGATACTGAGGTACCATGCCTTGGATCACCCACTATATCATCGTCATTAACCGCATTAATTGTATTCCATCCCCGATAATCATCAATAAAACCATTGTTGTCATCATCTAATCCATTATCCGGAATTTCATTGTGATTGATCCACAGGTTGTCCTGAATATCCTCGTGCATAATATCTACCCCCGAATCAATTACACATACGACAATAGTATCTCCACCAGCTGTTAGCCCTCCCGTTGAAATATCCCAGGCTAACTCTGCATCCATATCAGCACCAGCTAGACCTCCATCCAAGCCGATATTAATATATTGCCATTGAGAGCCAAAGAGAGGGTCATTGGGAGTAGTCTCTCGGTATTGTATTAGGTGATTGAACTGAGCCTTGGCCAGCTTGGAAGATTTCCGGATAGCATTTAGAAAATCGAATTCATTTATTTGGGTAAAATCGAATGAGGCACGCCAAATATTGAGAGGAACAGATATTTGTTCCTCAATCTGTAAACCTGTACTATTCCCTTTAAAAATTTGCCAATTTTTCGCCCAAACTTGGATGTCTTCTTCAGGCAGTAACTTGATCAACAAATCTCCTTGGACTCGATCTAACTGCTGTGCTTGTATAAAAGAGAGAGAGATGCCGAAAATAAGGAAGAGAAATAGAAAACACTTTTTCATAGGATTAAGATTATCAGCAGAAGCCGCTTCAAATTGTCGATAAGTAGATAGCCCATAAATCTACGCATTTCAAGTGGATAAAAAATAGGCCTTTTATGGGTTTGTCACAAAAGGAGCAGTAAATAATTGAGACAAAGCTTTTACCTTGTGGCACGAAACTAGCTGAAACACCAATGCAAAAGATAATGCCCATACTTGGCTTGAACTCATCCCATATCGGAAAACCACAGCAAAGCCTGGATCAAAGGAGAAATCTTACTCCTGCCAGCTTCCTATTGCCACTCTTCTTACTGCTACTCCTGAATCCGTTCTTATCACAGGCACAACGAGCTACTGCCCCTGAGGTTAACCTTGACAACCCGTATAATACGATGTATGTCCATCTTCATTTCTTGCAGCCAGAAACCTTTGCGCCAGATTCTGCCGCAAGGGCTTTAGACCTAGCAAATGGAGCCTCCGAAGTAGCCAGAAGACGAGCGATTCAGCTCAAACAAATCTTGGATGGTAAGGGGTTATATGTGCGCTTTGCCCAAATTCCTCAGGATGCGAATTACTTCGATAGCACAGCAAGGAGGGCGGTCTATATCCCTTTCCCGGAGGCATTGCCGGAAGTGTATTTGGAAAAAAAAGACAGCCAGTGGTTGTACAGTCCTGAAACCGTCGCTAATATCCCAGCACTTCATAAATCTATTTATCCTTTCGGAGCTGATTTCCTCTTAAATCTACTCCCAAAGTTCGGACAAAATAAGGTCCTGGGTTTTGCTATCTGGCAATTGGTAGGAATAGCAATTATGATACTATTGGCTTTCCTCTTACACTTCTTGCTAAGCCGGGCCCTGAATCCAATCGTGAAGCGATTAAGTGCTTCAAGATTGTATCCTTCCTTGGTAGATCCTGCTTTGGTAAAGCGTATCGCTCAATTGCTTAGTGTGTGGATTATTGTTAGGATTTTAAGGGTATTTATTCCTGCCTTGCAATTTGAACCAGAGGTACTGGTTTCTGCTGTGCGAATTGCCAATATTGTCAGCACCTTGCTCATCATGCTGATCGCTCTACGTGTCCTGGATATTTTTATGCTATACTTCTATAAGTTGACACAGCGTACAGAAAATAAACTGGATGAACAAGTTGTCCCTATTCTCAAACGATCACTACAAGCCGTTATCATACTTTGGGCAATTTTTCAAGCCCTCAATCTATTGGAAGTCAATGTAACTGCACTTATAGCAGGAGTTTCTATCGGAGGTTTAGCCATCGCCTTGGCAGCCCAGGATACAGTAAAGAACCTCATCGGCTCTGCTATGATTTTTGTAGACAAACCCTTTCAAATCGGCGACTACATTGACCTTGGTGGTTTTGCAGGTACAGTAGAGGAAGTTGGATTTCGTACAACTCGGATTCGAAAATCAGATAGTTCTCTCGTTGCAGTTCCCAATGGCGTGATCGCTAATCAGTCCATTACCAATATGGGAGTTCGAGTATATCGGCTTTTCCAAACACAATTAGGTATCGCATACGGTACCCCACCTGAACAAATTCTGCTTTTCACAAAGAGTTTAAAGCAACTCATCGAATCTCATCCTCATACGCAAAAAGAAGGCTACTATGTCCACCTCAATAATCTGGCAGATTCTTCTCTAAACATCTTATTTCGTGTTGCCTTGAATGTTGCGGATTATTCGACCGAATTAAAGGTAAAGGAGGAGTTGCTATTGGCTATTCTCCGAATTGCAGATAGCCTGGAGATCAACTTTGCCTTCCCTTCAAGCTCTATCTATGTGGAAGCTTTACCCTCAGCGCAAAAGGGCGAGGAGAAAGTAGGAGCTAATCTGCCGCCAGCCGATAGAATTCGGAATCTTTTGGAGGAATTTAAGGCTGACTTCAATCAAGATTTGCCTTAGGTTTACTGGAAGCTAACTTTGTTTTCATCTCCAATTCAGGGAAGTCTTGAATCAGGGGATATTGATAGGGGTGCTTCTTCAAATAAGCATTCCAAAAATCCAATATGAGCTGATTGCTAATTTCTGTCATTCGCTTTCCGGGTATTTCCCCTAGCTGACCATACAGATGCATGATTGGGAATACTACAGATAAATCCGTAAAGTCTGCATGTCGCGCTGCCCTAAGGGTGTATTCGAAATAATCAGCCTGCGTGTTGAGTCGGAGAAATTCGTTGCTCCCCATCCCATCTCGACTATACAGCATCATAAATGGGGTTACCAATGGTTCCCCGTTTCTTTGTCCGTACTGTATGCCATCAATATTGATAGCAGCCTTAACCCTAGAATCGCTTTTAGCCAATTCAGTCGCAGTAGCTCCACCTATAGACATTCCCATTACCCCTACTGAAGTACTATCAATTAGTTCATTGAAAATATACTTCCCTCTAGTCTCCACAGCTAAAAGCTGATCCAATACAAATCGATTATCTTCTTCCCAATAAGCAACTACTTCATTAAGTGTGGCTCCTTCTATAGCAGTTAACATAATTTGAGCCCGCCTAGTCTCTTCCTCAACTTCCAATATCGCCTCCCTAGCTGCCAAAATAGGCACGGAAGCTGCCTGAATCCAAGCCATGGCTTCTTTAAACGCTTCCCAGCTCCTGATAAATGGAGGACGTGCTATACCGGAGGAGAGCCGCACACGAATACTTTCATAGGGATGACCTATGCTGGCTATTATGTATCCATGGCTGGCCAAATGTTCCATCAATAATGTATTTTGGCTAGTAAACATCTGCAATCCATGATTAAAAAGAACTAATGGGAATAGTCCTTCCTCTTTAAGCGGATTGGCTTGCTTATAAGAATGCGTAGATACCCCTCGCAGGTACTTCATCAGGGTGCTGATAATGTCACGCTCTCCTTCATATAATTCGGCCCACAAAGAGACAGGCCTAGATGCTGAAGTATAGTAGGCAGGATACCAAACTTGCACAAATAATTCTCTGAGGTCAGATTCATCGGTAGTCAAAAGCTCTAGCCTATCCGGATCCGTCATCGTATAAGAAGAAACGCCAACTGAATATGGCCCCGTAGGAGCTGGCAACAACAACATCGGCATCCCCAAAGTGTAAAGCAAACTAATAGCTATAAGGGATAAACCTAAAAAGTAAGTAGGAATTCGTAAATAAAGCGGCGAGATCGTGTCTTTTAATAATAATGCTGAAGCTACAAGGAAGGAAAATCCAGCAGGTATTATATGCCATCGAAGAACTTCAAAAGCAATATGTAAGAACAAAAACACCAGGCTGCTCCACCAGGTATAAGCAATCACCTTTTGTTGTTTCCCTCTAAAACAAAGGAGTGTGAGGAAAACAAAGTTTATTAGAATGAATAGAGATTCAAAGAATTGCATGCTATGAAATTGTCATAGCATATGGACGAATCATATTCTAAACAGGTTACAGTCTCAGCCTATATCTTGGCTACCGTTATGATGAATAAGAAAGATTAGAATTGAGCCAAGAGTTGTAATTATGTTCCCCAACATAAAGAGCCAAATGCAAGAAGGCGCCTCCCCGAACTGGAGAGGCGCCTTCTATATATTGCGACCGTCATAAAACAATGGTCTTCTAACTATTCATATTCGTCAAGAACTCCTCATTACTTGAGGTATGAATTAGATGTTTACGCAAGAATTCCATCGCTTCGTCTGGCTTCATATCGGACAAGTGATTACGAAGGATAAACATACGTTGCAAAGTATCCTTGTCCAATAGCAGATCTTCCCGTCTAGTACTTGACTTTGTCAAATCAATCGATGGATACAATCGCTTATTAGCCAATGAACGATCCAATTGCAATTCCATGTTACCTGTACCTTTAAACTCTTCGAAGATTACTCCGTCCATCTTAGATCCAGTGTCAATCAAAGCCGTAGCTAAGATAGTCAAGGAGCCTCCACCTTCAATATTACGAGCTGCACCAAAGAACTTCTTAGGCTTGTGCAAGGCGTTTGCTTCTACACCACCAGAAAGAACTTTACCACTAGCAGGAGCAACTGTGTTGTAAGCACGAGCCAGACGAGTAATCGAATCCAGAAGGATACAAACATCGTGGCCACTTTCAACCAAGCGCTTAGCTTTCTCCAATACTACTCCTGCAACACGCACATGGTTTTCGGCAGGCTCATCAAATGTAGAAGCAATGACCTCTGCATTGACGCTACGCTTCATATCCGTCACCTCTTCAGGACGCTCATCGATCAATAAGACGATCAGGTAAGTCTCAGGGTGATTCTTTGCTACCGCATTAGCTACATCCTTTAACAACCAGGTCTTACCGGTCTTAGGCTGAGCCACGATCAAACCACGTTGCCCTTTTCCAATCGGTGTAAATAGATCAATGATTCGGGTACTGAAGTCACGCCCAGTTGGCGACATCAATAGGTTGAATTTTTCATTCGGGAAGAGTGGCGTCAAATAATCAAAGGGAACCCGATCGCGAATATCCTGCGGCTCAAGTCCATTAATCTTTGAAACCCGAAGAAGGGCGAAGTATTTCTCCCCTTCTTTTGGCGGGCGGATCGCTCCTCTTACCGTGTCTCCCGTTCTCAAACCAAAAAGCTTGATCTGTGAAGGAGAAACATAAATATCATCTGGAGAAGTCAAGTAGTTGTAATCAGCAGAACGCAAGAAACCATACCCATCAGGCATCATTTCCAAAATTCCTTCTCCTTCAATGATACCATCCAATTCGATATCAAATTTCGGAGGAGGTAATTCATATTCTTCGTTTCTTTCGTTGCGTTCAGGTCGTGCAGAACGATCTCCACGATTAGCGCGGGTGCGTTCTACTTTCTCCTGCTGTTCCAGTTCTACCTCAGAAGGTTGGTATTCCTTAACCTCTTCTGGTTCTGGTGGAGAAGAAGTTTTACCATCTGCAGAAGCATTATCCGCAGCAACTCTACTGTTATTAGAAGTGAAAGACTCTGGACTACCAGAAAGATCCGTCTTGGGATCTACCTTAGTACGAGCTCTGCGTCTTCTAGTTGGGGCAGGTGAGTCTTCTTTCTTATTGTTAGACTTTTTTCCGTTAGAAGTAGCGCTTTCTTCTTCTCTACCTCTTCGTGCTCTAGTAGCACGCCTTGGTTTTGGAGTTGGGGCTTTTTTTTCTTCTTCTTGCTTTTTTTCACTAGCTCCAATGACCGCTTGCTGATCCAAAATCTTATGAATCAGCTCCTGCTTATTCATACGCTTGTAGCCTTTCAACTCCAACTGCTCCGCAAGCTCCTTGAGCTCAGGCACAAGCATGTCATTCAATTGCAAGATATCAAACATAATGCTGATAATATGATGTTAAAATGAGAATCCAAAGAATGGTTCCTTCAATGATGAAAAATTATTTCTTCGAAAATTGCTTTCTTCAGGAATTATATCCAACGGATAAATGTTTTCTTTTGAGTGGCAGACTTTTATCAACTGGAATATAAAACTATGCGAGAATCTTTATTTCCTTTAAGGCAGATTAGGACCCCGTGATTGAGCTTAAGTTTTGGAGATCGATAGAACTTGTAATTTGTAGCACTCAAATCTCATAAAACCATACAACTCATGTGCCGAAATAGTGGGAAAAGCAGGAGTTGATCAAGTGAACACCTTTGCCAAACTTATATAAAAGATGTAAAAAGTGTGGGGCGCTTCTGCGTTCTTGTCACAGCAAAAATACATTTAATTTTTAAATTCAAATAGTATCTTTGCAAAAATTCTAACCAAAGAAAATAGATATAGTTCATTTCCACACCATATTTTCCCATTTTTTAAAAAATTTTAACAACCGCTATGCTTGAGATTAGTTACATCCGAGAAAACCGCGAACGTGTACTGCAGGGTTTGAAAGTGCGCAACTTTTCGGAAGAGGAACTAGGAATCGTAGAGGAAGTGCTTTCTCTAGATGATAAAAGGAAAAACCTCCAAACGGAGTTAGACAATAAACTAGCTGAACGGAATTCGCTTTCGAAATCCATCGGCGACCTCTTCAAGCAAGGTAAAAAAGAAGAGGCAAATGCCATGCGCCAACAGGTCAATGAGTTGAAAGAGGAAGCAAGTCAACTCGAGGAAGGGCTTAAACAAACCAAAACTACTTTGGCTGAAACCCTGGTACAACTTCCTAACATCCCGCATCCTTCTGTGCCTGCTGGTAATACAGACGAAGATAATGAGGTGGCAAAGGATTGGACTGGGAAATTACCTGATTTAGGCGATGATGCCAAACCGCATTGGGAACTAGCTAGTCAATATAATATTTTCGACCTTGAGTTGGGTGCAAAAATTGCGGGATCTGGCTTTCCTGTTTTTAGAGGAAAAGGTGCGCGCTTGGTACGTGCCCTAATTGCTTTTTTTCTAGATGAAGCCGCTCGTGCAGGATACGAAGAGGTAATCCCACCCTTACTGGTGAATGAAGCCACTGCTTATGGTACCGGACAGCTTCCTGATAAGGAAGGACAGATGTATTATGCAGAAAAAGATGACCTTTATCTAATTCCGACAGCCGAAGTACCTGTGACTAATATCTATCGCAACGTCATTATAAAGGATGAAAGCGATTTCCCGATACTGCTCACCGGCCATACACCTTGCTTCAGAAGAGAAGCAGGATCATACGGAGCTCACGTGAGAGGGTTAAATCGAGTTCACCAATTCGATAAGGTTGAAATTGTACGGATTGAGCACCCCGATAGATCATATCAGGCACTCGACGAAATGGTTGTCCATGTAGAAGGCTTACTGGAAAAGCTAGAATTACCCTACCGCATTCTTCGACTTTGCGGTGGAGACCTAGGCTTCACTTCTGCCCTCACCTTTGATTTTGAGGTATATTCTGCTGCTCAAAAGCGTTGGTTGGAAGTTAGCTCTGTATCAAATTTTGAGACATTCCAGTCAAATCGACTCAAACTGCGTTACAAATCAGATGGCGGCAATCGCCTAGCTCACACCTTGAACGGTAGTGCATTGGCTTTGGCGAGAATTATTGCTTCATTGATTGAAAACAACCAAAGTTCTGAAGGAATTCGCATTCCGAAGGCCTTGCAATCTTATACAGGATTTGACCTGATCGACTAATTTTTTATTGGAGTTCAATGTGCTGACCAGTTAAAAGGGAAGCCAGCTAGTTTTGCTATTGCGTTAATGCGCACATATTGCTAGTTTTATGTTGTACTCCTGATCATCAAAATTTAAGTTGGTCCATATGAACGGAATTTATTTAGGTTTTATCGTCATTACCGGTATATTCTCTTTCATCGGAATGATCGTGAGTAATCGCCTCAAGTCCAAATTCAGCCAGTATAGCCAAATGCCGCTGCGCAATGGCATGAGTGGGCGAGAAGTAGCTGAAGCGATGCTGAATCATTATGGCATCCACGATGTACAAATCGTGGAAGGAAAAGGCTTTCTGACGGATCATTACAACCCAATGAAAAAAGTAGTTAGCCTAAGCCCTAATGTCTACAGGGGCCGGCATATTTCAGCCGCAGCAGTTGCTGCACATGAATGTGGCCACGCGGTTCAGCATGCCAAGGCCTATACTTGGTTAAAATTTCGTTCAGCTATGGTACCCTTAGTGAATGTCGCTTCGCGTGCACAACAATTCCTGTTAATGCTAACGATAGGAGCGATGGGGGTATCCAATAATTCCACCATGTTGCTGATCACCGTAGCAACTTTTCTGGTGACCGCAGCATTTAGCTTCATCACACTACCAGTAGAGTTTGATGCCAGTAATCGAGCCTTGGCCTGGTTGGATAGCAGCGGCGTATTAGGTGGGGCTGAGTATGATGGAGCGAAGGATGCACTTAAGTGGGCCGCCATGACTTATGTAGTCGCAGCGCTATCAGCCCTTGTAATTTTATTGTATCTTTTGATGAAATTATCAGCCGGAAGAAGGAGATAGGCTAGTGTATAGTAGTTATTTCGAAGGCAAATTTCGGTGAGCTTTTGTATTTTGCAAACCGGCTCTGCTTATTATTGACAGATTGTATTTTAAAGATTAAATATTCCAAACATGGAAGACATAGAAGACATCATGGAAATGGCCAAAATGGGCATGGATGGGGCGATAGAGCACTTGCGGAACGAACTAATAAAAGTAAGAACAGGAAAGGCATCCGCGTCGATGTTGGGCGGGATCGTCGTGCCTTATTATGGCTCTCCAACTCCACTACAGCAGGTATCCAATATTAGTGCTTCGGATTCTCGGACACTCAATATTCAGCCATGGGAAAAAAACATGCTTGGCCCTATCGAAAAGGCGATTTTTGAAGCAAACCTAGGCATTACTCCGCAGAACAATGGAGAAGTGGTGATCCTGAATATTCCGCCATTAACAGAAGAACGCAGAAAAGAATTGGTTAAGAAAAGTAAGGTCTTGGCTGAAGATTCAAAAGTGGGTGTAAGGCAGGCACGCCGAGAGGCAATCGATGAAATCAAGAAACAAGTGAAAGCAGGCTATCCAGAGGATGCAGGTAAGAAGAGAGAGGACGAGATTCAAACACTTACTAATCAGTACACGGACAAGATCGATGAAATGTTCAAAGCAAAAGAGGTAGATATTATGAAGATTTAGGCTTAGGGATTTGTAAAATCCGATTTAAGCCTTATTTTTGTGCCTCTTTTGAAAAAGCTTTAGACCAAACATAAATACGTGTAGTAATGAAAAGGACGTTTCAACCTTCGAGAAGAAAAAGAGCTAACAAGCATGGATTCCGATCTCGTATGAGTAGCAAGAATGGTCGTAAGGTATTGGCTCGCCGTCGTGCTAAGGGCCGTGCCAAGTTGACTGTATCTGACGAGAAGCGCCTGAAGTAAGATAAAACGGAAAATTTCCGTTATTAATCTACTTTCAAGGTTCTATATATTAGCCTTTCACTAAAAAAGTGAATAGAATTCCTGTTAATTCTATTCACTTTTTTGTGTATTTATCTATTAGCAGTTTTTGCTAAGTCCCTATATATTATCTCCTCTTAATCTACGGAAGCGTTTCCGTGCCTCTACCGCAAATGTGCTGCCTGAAAAGTCAATAAATAAGGTCTCGTAGAGCGTTTTGGCTTTTTCTACATCTCCTAAATGTGTTTCGTACAGTTCTGCCAAGGCAAATAAAGAATTATCTGCTCGAATCTCTTCTGCGTATTTCTCAACGATCGTCTCATATAGTTCAGCGGCCTTCTCATAATTCCGCTTCTTCTTGAACACATTCGCCTTCAGGTACAATACATCATCTTGCAAGGAGTGTTCTGGAAAAGCAACCAGAAGGCTATCCATTTTGTCAAAAGCTTCCTGGAATCTATTTTGAAATACCAAAAGTTCCGCCTGTGAATAAGTGATCAAGGCAGCGGCGGAAGTATCCAATCCTAGATTATCCATAATGAAGACAGATAAATCTAGGGCATCATTGGCAATGAGGCGTGAGGTAGAGGCCTTCAGTATATCAAATTGAGTTTGTGCCCATTGGAAATCACCATTGAAATAGGATAATTTGGCATTTCGAAAACGAGCTTCATGCCCTAATAGGTCCTCCTTAAATGCTTTATCCACTTGAGAATAGAGAAGAGTGGACTCCCACACCTCTCCTTTCATCAGATAGAAGTCAGCCAAACTCAACTTCCCATTGGCTTGTACGATTCGATCAATCCCTGGGAAGTTAATTAGTTCATTTAAAATAGCCACTGCTTTATCCAGGTCATTCAGGTAAAATGCCTGTAGTTCGGCCAATTCCAACACGATTCCTGCCGTAGCTCTTGAACGCCCAAATTCATTGAGGAAGCTTTCATATTGAGTTTCCAATACATGAAGATCTTCCGATGTATAGTTGTAGCCTTCTACCAACTTATTTCGGCGACAGCGTAAGGCCTCTCTTTTTGCATCGATATAGAAGGTCGAAGCTAAGCCCTTACTTTCCACTATATAGTCATAGGCCGCGATCGCAGCGTCATAATCTTTATCATTGGAAGCGATCCGAGCTAGCCGATATATACGGCCTCCATTCTCTCCAAACCTTCGATCTAAAGCTTTCACTTGACGAAAAGCGTTTTTATAATCCTTCCGTTGGATAAAGACCCAAGTCAGCATTTCACTTAAATGAATCGCATTCTCTGACTTTTGCAATCGCTCATATAATTGCCGCTGTAGTTCTTTATAATCTTCTTCCAATAGGTAGCGCTGGAAGATGGTCTTCATATTGTTAAGACGTTCTGGTCGATCCTCCAAGCTGTTAAGGTAGTTCGTAATCATTTTGGGCACATCCCCTTTGCGGCGATAAAGGTCCCCAAGATTATAGGAGAAAATGCGCTTATTCCTTAGTAGTTGTGCGCCTTTTTCATAAGTGGCTATGGCCTCTTCATATTTGGTAAGCGAGAGAAATGAATTAGCTAATCTAGTAATCCGGTATTGCTCCTTCGGCAAGTTTTCGATCGCCGAGGCATACATCTTTTTGGCCTCATCGTCTTTGAACTGCCGTTCTAGCAATTTACCGTAAGTCACATACAGATTGACTTTTTCAGGCGTTTTGCGCAGCTGTTGTTTAATCACCGTTTCGCCGCGTTTAAAGTCTTCCATAGCTAGCAAACACTCGACGTAACGGTCAAAAAAGAAGTCGTTTCTTGTATTCTTGTTATACAGCTTTTCGTAGAGAACAGCCGCTTTCTCGTATTCACCATCCCTGAAATACTGCTGAGCCAATTGTGCTTCTTGCGCAAAGACAGAAATGGTCAGAAATGAGAACAACACTAGGGGCAAAAAGCTCCGCACTTTCATAAGCCAGTCATTTAAGAGATTATTCCAGGAATAGAACAAGATAAGGAATGAAAGTAAAAGGTCTTTACTTGCATTACAATAAAAACGTAGCTTTTGCTTAAAAGTTGCTTCGCAAAAGAAGTGCAATACTGCTAATTCCGCAGATTGGCCAAGTAGGCGACTCCCCATTAAGTAGGTAGTCCATAAAAAAAGGGCTAAGCTCCGAAGAACTTAGCCCTTTTGGCTTGCGCCGTATTCTGTTACTCGAGTTTAAATCTAACAGGAAGGTTGAACTGTACACGTACAGGTCGACCGCGTTGTTTACCAGGTGTCCACTTGATACCCTTAGAGTTCATCAAGTTTACTACTCGAAGTGCTTCGCCTCCACACTGAGCTCCAATGTCACGTACGACCTTGGCATCAGTTACAGAACCGTCTTTTTCCACAACGAATTGGATCACACAAGTACCTTCAACGCCATTCTCACGAGCAATCGCAGGATATTTGATATTCTTATAGATGAATTCCAACATCTTTTTATCCGCACATTGCTTCTTAGCAGCTTCCCCGCCTGATTCGTTTTCACAACCAGGGAAACGTGGCATTTGCTCAACCACCTTAAAGATTTCCTCTACTTCAGGCTCTGGTGGAGGAGGTGGAGGAGGTGGAGGTGGAGGAGGTGCATCTACAACTGGGTCTGGACGTTCTACTTCTGTTTCTTCATCCAAACTTTGATCCACAAACTCGGGCTCATCCTCTTCGATGAGTTCTTCCTCTGGTACCTCCTGGATGACAGGGGGTGGAGGAGGTGGAGGTGGCGGAGGTGGTTCAGCTGTCCGAGGAGGCTCGATTTCGATATCTTCCTCCAATGTGTCCATATATTGGCTCACATCAATTGTTTTTTCGAACTGTGTCCACCCAAATGCCAATACTGTTAAGCCAACGGCGACCACTAGGCCAAGATTGAAAAAAGTACCGCTGAGCTTAAATACATCCGCTCCCGGATACTTATTTCTACCCTCTAGTGGAGAACTGCCAGGCTTACTCTCGTATTGTTCAGCCAGCCCACTAGAAGATCTACTGGAATAAATCGATCGCATAACAAAGACCAATGCTAAGATCCCTACGATAATTGCTCCAGTAAAAGCCCCTAATTGACCACCTGTAACTGTCACGTCAAGCACTAACATACTGATAGGGTTTTACTTGAAAAAATATAAAAACAATAGGCTCGCTATTGAGCCGATAATATTAGCAATAATGTCAAGGAATTCAAAATATCGGCCGGGAAAAAAAAGATACTGCGCGACCTCCATAAGAATCCCGTAGAATGCACCCAGGCAGATAGCTAGAATAATGTTTTTCTTATTGAGAACCTTCTTTTTAGAAAGTCCCCAATAGATAGCCACTACCAAAATCATATATACCAGTGCGTGGGCTAATTTGTCCGGTGACATCAAGTCCAATTCAATCTTGGGTAAACTTTGTTTGGGCATCACTGAAGCCCAAGTAATAATAGCTCCCCAGATAAAGGCTGGTATAAAGGGTTTCAAACTACTTTCTGATTATATGATGCAAGGAAATTTCATTTGGGTGGGCGAGGCGCATTTTTTTTTAAATTTTTTTACTAACCAATCGCCTCTAGGTAAGCCTCTACATCCATCAGATCCGCGACTTCCGCAGGATTAGACATCTCTATCTTAATGATCCAACCCTTTTCGTAGGGACTTTCATTGATTAAAGTGGGTTCATCTCCCTCAGAATCATCAAGAGCAGGGTTAAACTCGAGTACCTTTCCACTTACTGGCATAAACAAATCCGAAGTCGTCTTAACGGCCTCAACGGTACCAAAAACCTCATCTTTATCGAGTGTTTCATCGATAGTATCTACTTCTACGTAAACAAGTTCGCCCAATTCAGATTGAGCATAGTCTGTAATACCGACAACAGCAATATTACCTTCCTCCACTCTGACCCATTCGTGTTCTGCTGTATATTTCAGGTTAACTGGATGTTCCATTTCAGGAATAATTTGGTTTGGTTAAATAATGAAAATGAAGTTGCTCAACCTCTTTTGAAAGAAAATCGAACAACTTCATTAGTGCTGCCCAAAAATAGCCAAAGTTTCTAAAAAAACGATAGGCTTATACTAGGCTTGACTTACTTCTTTAGCTAGCCACTCTTTCACCCACTTTGTAGTGACAGATTTTGGACGTTCCAATGGCATGCCAAGTGCTCTTGACCAGCACTGAGCAGACAATACCCCCAAGGCTCTGGATACGCCAAATAATACGGTGTAATAGCTATATTCTTTCAAACCATAGTGTACCAAAATAGCGCCAGAATGCGCATCTACATTTGGCCATGGGTTTTTCACTTTACCTAAGCCCTGTAAGATTCCCGGAACTACCTCAAACAATTTCCACACCACCTGTACAATCTCACTATTTGGTAGGTAGGCTTCCGCAAACTCCTTCTGTGCAACGAATCGAGGATCAGGTTGACGCAAGACTGCGTGACCATATCCGGGTATTACTTGGCCAGCTGCTAGTGTACTGTTAACGTAATCCGCAATCTGACTGTTCGTAGGTGTAGAGGTACCTAGGGCATCTAACATTTTGAAAATAAACTTGATCACCTCCTGGTTTGCTAGTCCATGCAATGGTCCAGCTAAAGCATTCATACCTGCACCGAATGCCAGATAAGGGTCACTTAGCGTGGACCCCACTAAGTGTGTCGTATGGGCAGAAGCATTTCCGCCCTCATGATCGGCATGAATCGTCAAATATAGCCGCATCAGACTTTTGAAGTCATCATGGTCTGAAACCCCCAACATGTGGGCATAGTTAGCAGCCCAATCTAGCGAAAAGTCTGGAGCAATATGCTCTCCATTGTGATAAGAACGACGATAGATGTAAGCTGCAATTCGTGGCAAACGAGCAATCAAGTTCATTGCGTCTTCGTAGGTAGGATCCCAGTATTCCGTCTTCTTGATGCCTTCTCCATAGCGTCGAGAAAAGCAACTCTCAGTTTGCATAGATGCAATGGCTACCGTGAACTGAGTCATCGGGTGTGTATCTGCCGGTAAACTATCAATTGTTTTGAAAGTGTGTTCTGGAACATTGCTTCTATGTCGCCATTGCTCTGTCAACCAAGCTACTTCCTCTTCCGTTGGAACTTCTCCGACTAACATCAACCAAAATAAACCTTCTGGTAGAGGTTCCTTGCCTCCAGGGGCCTTTGGTAAGAGCTCTTTCAATTCAGGAATAGAATACCCTCTAAATCGGATACCTTCAATCGGATCCAGTTGTGATGTTTCCCAAACCATCATCTTGATGCCACGGGCACCGCCAAAAACTTGACTCAAAATTACCTCATCAACTTTCTGCGCACCATGCTCTTTTAATAAGGCCCTCATCTCTGTCCGAAGGGCGCTCGATTTTTCGTTGAACTTTTGCTTTAAGGGATCCATTAACAGTATTATATTATTTATTGTGTTTTGAAAAGTCTGACCTTTCTTCAGTCAGTGTTCTATTGATACAATAACTGAAAAAGGAGATTTGTTTTATTCCATCTATATTGATCAGGGATTTCCCCGCTGAAAGGGGCATAAATATACCAAATTTCGCCTATCTGAAGCACGATCCGGCTATTCTTTGGCTGCTTAGAAGGCCATATTTGCGGCATTTTTACTTGCTTATGAAGGAATTTCCTCCTTTTCTGTCGTGCGCAAGATTTTTCGCAAGGTTTTTAGGCCAGAACGCACTAATGTTTTCACCGTCCCTAATGGTATCTGACAGGTTTCCGCTGTTTCACTTTGTGTATATCCCCTCATATAGATATAGTACATTACCTTTCGCTGTCTTTCACTCAGATAAACAAAAAGACTTTCTAAGCCTAAGGTGTCTATACGTAGTGTATTGAAATGTAGTTGATCTAGTTCTTGCCAATCTATCTGCTCCGCAGAATGATATTTCCAAACTCTCATATCCTTGGACCGTAGTCTGTCGATCGCCATATTTTTGGCAATCTTGGACATCCAAGTAAATAGTTTCCCCTTGTAAATGTCATACTTGTCAATGTGCTGCCAAATATTCAAAAATACATCCTGTAGAACTTCCTCCGCCATCACATCCACTTTGACGATACGCAGTATTAGTCGATAGAGTGCTTTTTGATAGTGCGCATGTAAATAATCCATCCCTGCTCGATCTCTAAGCTTGATCAGTTGGATAATAGAAGATTCCGATAAAGCACCAGGTGAAGGTTTTGAATATTGATTTTTAAGTGTAGACATAATAGTTACTGGCTTATAAGCAGTTTAACTTTCAAGCGGAGGACATCCAGTGGCAAACTAGCTTGGCACTGTTCGATGAGTTCTCCCGCTTGAAAAATCAATAAGCTCGGCAGATAGGCAATGTTGAAGGCCGTGATAAAAGTAGAGGAATGATGAACCTCAAAGTGGTAGCAACGTATCTGTGTTGCAAAATGCGTCTCCAACACTTGAAGTCGCTGTTGAAGCAAATAACTAGAACCTAGGGCTGCATGCCCAAGGCTAATCAAGACCGGCAATTGAGAATGGAGTACGGCCTCTTCAAACTGTTCATCATTCAGCGTAATCATTGCATCCCGAGCTTAATGGTGATAGAATGCTTATACACTAGGCAAGCGGGATGCCAAAAAACCAGGCATAGCAATAAAGATACAAGTAACTGATAATCAGTCTACTAAAATCAAAGTTTCTGTAAGAAGTGGAAGTTATGAAAAGAGGAAGTTCCGAAATATCAGAAATTCCTTAAATATCGAAGTTTTGGGTGCGGTGTATGCCTAACTTGCGCAATCGAGAATCCAAGGTTTTGGGATTAAGTCCTAAAATAACCGCCGCCCCCTGTTCTCCACTTACCTTGCCTTTGGTGTGAGCCAGTACTTCTAACATGTATTTTTTCTCCAATTCTTCCAAGGTCTGGAATTTCTTATGTTTTACCTTAATCGTAGACTTGGCAAACCAGTTCCCGATCTCCAATTTACTTCCAGAGCTAATAATCACTGCCCGTTCTACGATATTTTCCAATTCTCGAATGTTCCCCGGCCATTGATAACCTTCCAATTCTTGCAACAGCTTTTGAGACACCGTCGTAATATTTTTACCTGCTTTAGCACTGTATTTTTTTACAAAGTGCTGGACCAAATGTGGAATATCTTCCTTTCTTTCTCTCAGTGGCAAGCTTACAATTGGAAATACGTTTAACCGATAGAAAAGATCAGCTCTAAATTCGCCTTTATTCACAGCCTGCTCGAGGTTTCTATTGGTAGCGGCGATTACGCGTACATCTAATCTGAATGTCTTGGGGTTCCCTAGTCTTTCAAACTCGCCTTCCTGAAGCACTCGCAACAATTTTGCCTGTAACTCAAATGGAAGTTCTCCGATCTCATCCAGAAATATTGTCCCTTTATTGGCCAATTCAAAACGCCCAATCTTCCGAGCATGTGCGCCAGTGAAAGCTCCTCTCTCATGTCCAAAAAGCTCGCTTTCAATAATATTGGCTGGTAAATTTGCACAATTGACTTTGACGAGAGGGCGTTCTCGGCGCTGGCTTAAATTATGCACCGCCCTGGCCAGGAGTTCTTTCCCTGTACCTGATTCACCTGTAATTAAAACCGTAGAGTCTGTCCCGGCTACCTGCTCTACCTGTCGTAAAACCGCCTTATAACTTTTGCTTGTGCTAATAATCTCATCAAAATTATTGGCTAGCTTGATCTCCTCTTGGAGATAGATATTTTCTTCTTCAAGTTGGTTTTTCAGTAATTCTATCTCTTCTAGCGCTTTTTCCAGTCGTTGTTCCTTTTTGAGTTGCTCTGTGATATCTCGAACAATACTACACCTAAACTCCTCTCCATCAAACTCAAAAATATTGTTAGTGATCTCTACCGGGAAAGAAGTTCCATCCTTTCTAGTATGCTCCGTTCGAAAAATAAAAACACCATCTTCTTTAGTTTTGGACCAAAACTTCTGAGATTTCTTAGTGGAAAAGCCGGGATTGATATCTTTGGCAGACATCCCACGCAACTCTTCTATTGTGTATCCAAGATTACGACTCGCTGCTTTATTGGCACGGATAAACTTGGCTCCCTTATCAATCCAAAATATACCATCTGAAATGCTTTCGATCGTGAAGTCAGAGAAGCGCAATGATTTATCCGCTTCCTTGCGATCCGAGATATCCAGTATTGTCCCAACTAGATGTGTGAGTTCTTTTTCCTCATTATAAAAAGGTTGTCCAGTAGCATGAACATATTTAATGGGGCCATCCAAAGTATTTATCGTGCAATCAATACTATAAGCTTTGCCTGTAATAATGGCTTTGTAGATTTTATTCTCCACCAATTGCCGTTCTTCGTCCGAAGCATAATGTATGATTTCCTCCATCTTAGGCGGCGGCAAACTACGATCCATACTGTAGATCTTATAAACTTCTTCCGACCAGGTCACCTTATCCTGCTTGATATCGTATTGCCAGATTCCTAATTGAGCAATGCCTTGAGCTTGGGTTAAAAGTTTATTTTCTTGCTTCAGTTTACGCAATTGATCTTGCAGTTTCTGCAATTGATCTTGGAGGGCTTGTATTTGGGAAGAAGAGTCTTGGTGTTGCATACACGGCCTTTGACGAATAATTGATCGCCTCCAAAATTAACAATTCATAAGCAAAGTGAAATTAGGCTAACCGAAGCCCATTGACAAATAATAGAATAGATTACACCTAGGTTCAACTAGAACCTAGATAGCTATGACAGGAAAATAATCGGAAAAAATAGGTGTACAGCCAGCGAAAGCGCTAGATATAATCGCTACCGCTCTAACTTAAGTAGCGCCAATTCAACCTCTTCTTTAGAGGCACCCTTCATCTTTTTGCGCAAAGCTTGTTCTGCCGCTCGTCGGTCAGTTTGCTGCTTTTCCAGAAGGCTCAATTGCTTGTTTGTAAGAATCTGCGACAATTTCCCTTCCAGGTATTCTCTAAGGGCTCTCTTTTTTGCCAGATAAGCATTAGGGTTGGTATCTTTAATTGTAGCAATTTGTTCCAGATTCTGCACTTGTACTTCCACTATCTTCCGCACCTTGGTCTGCTGAGCATTACTCAAATTATACTGAGCAGTTAATGTTGCTGTAGCAAGGTTTACTTGATCGAATCGCTTACTATCCTGGGCATTTCCAGCTATCAAAAAACAAGCAAAAAGGACGCAGAATATTACTTTTTTCATAGAAGATTTTTTGGCTACCTGGTTTCACTACTCGTGTAAAAGGGATGTATACCAGGTCTTAATACTTTGAACAAATTTGAAAGGATATTGCTCCTTAACTGATAATCAGTGGAATACCCTTAGAACGCTAAGTTACACTTTTTACGTATTTTCTTTAGTTTGTCACTTTTAAATCCAGACCTTTGTCATTCGGAAGCCAAGCTTGTCTGCTACTTAATCATATAGCTGGTTTCAAGCCTTGTAAAAAACTGGACCACATGCTTATTGTTAAGGATATTTTGGTTAGTGATGATATTATAGAGCAGCAATTCATCTGCAACCTTGAAGCCTGTAAGGGCGCTTGTTGCTGGGAAGGAGATTGGGGAGCGCCTTTGGAAGAGGCAGAACTTGAAACATTAAAGGAGGTTTATAAACAAGTAGAACCATACCTCAGCGAAGAATCTAGAAGGAGGATAGAAGAGGTAGGACCATATACCTATTTTGAGGAGCCCGCAGAATATGGCACTAGCTTATTAAAAAATGGAGCTTGTGTTTATATGATTTACGATGAAAAAGGAGTAGCCAAATGCGGTATCGAACAAGCTTATGTAGATAAGAAAATTGATTTTAAGAAGCCAATATCTTGCCATCTGTACCCAATCCGTATCAGTCAGGATGAAGCCGTCGGATTCGAAGCACTCAACTACGATCGCTGGGATATTTGCACTGCAGCTTGCCAACTGGGAAAACAAGCGCAAATGCCACTTTACCGTTTTGTAAAAGATGCGATTATTAGAAAGTATGGTGAATCCTTTTATGAAGAGCTGGATTTAATTGCCAAATATATCAAAGAAGGGGAAGATAGTGCTTTTTAATTTATATTTAAAACAAGGTGTACACCAGTTTGCTGACTACAAGTTCTTTTCCCATATTATCTCTGTATGAAAGTGCTGAATAGGGCTACAAGCTAGGCCAGCATTGAATTTTCAGCTTAAATATTTGAATAAATCAAAATGTTATTTACCTTTGTTTAACTGAAAAATAAAAACACTTCCTAAACGCACACCCTTATAAAGTCATTCCCAGACCGATTATTCTTTTATCTCCGGAACTATAGCAACTTATATCTTGGGAAAGACCTCCCCCCTCTTGTAAAATTAGTATCTCATTTAGTAAAATGGATTAGCTTTTACCTGTCCTTTTGGGTAGTAAGAGGAATATCCACTCCTTAATGGTGCTTAGTTTGCTAGATGCAAACCCGTTTGTCTTTGGATTTATGCTATTGCTATCATAATGGTATGCCTACTTGAGAATCAAACGAGTAAAGATACAGCAAGACGGGTCTGAGTATTCAACTATGAATCACTGGTAATATCCATAGGCTGCGAGGCAGAAATGGAGAGTTAGGTTAGTACTTCCTAGTGAAATATCTAGCCTGCTGCTTCTACAGGTCAAGTAGATTATGATTAGCCTATGTAGCAAGAAAAGTCTTCTTTGGCCTTTTCTGTGATCGGACGAATCGACGTACTAAGTTTTTGTTTCGCATGCACAAAAAGCGCCAAGGAATAAACAACGAAATTTTCTCAAAGAAATATAAGAATTCACTCCTTTTGAAGTTGGATTTTGGAAGCCTGGCGGTGGGGACTGTCCAGGCTTACTTTTTTCCCGTAGTCGGTTAAAAAGCATCATAAAAAAAGGGCTATGACTCGATGGTCACAGCCCTCACAATTAAACACCTAAAACCCTATTAACTATCTTATTTAGACGGCTAGTTGCTTGAAAGCGAGCCGAGTAAAATACTTTTGAATTCTATACATAATACCGTTTTAAGGCGCTTTTTGTTGTGATAAAGCCTTTTAAAATGGTCACATAAATGTCATTTTAGCTTCAAGGCTATCTAAAGCTCCTATGCAGGTATTAGTTTAACCGATTTCTATCGTCCTAGCAGGCTTTTCCTTTGCTTCTTCTTTTTTAGCAAGTGCTAAAGTTAATATGCCATTTTCGTACTTAGCCGTGATGTTATTGGCATCGATACTACTAGGAAGATGGAAGGATCGTTTAAAAGAGAAGTAACTGAATTCTTTTCTTCGGTATTTGTTATCCTCCTCTTGTTTTGCTTCTTTGTTTGCGCTAATCGTGAGTGTCTTCTTTTCCACACTTACATTAAAGTCTTCTTTCGTCAAGCCAGGAGCTGCTAATTCAATTGAAAACCCTTCCTTGTTTTCCACAATATTGACTGCTGGTCGAGTATAGGTAGAATTATCGCGACCTACCGTCTTTGAAATATCTTTAAAGAAATCGTCAAAAATGTTATCAAATGCAGGCCAAGTTGTTGTTGCAGGTTTGAATCTTACCAAGTTCATGCTTTATTCTTTTTGTGTTATTTAAAACTTTAAGTGAAATTTTATTTGAATTACACTCCCTCTAGATCAATTCGCATACCAACACAAAAAAAAGCCCCAATTGATGACAAAGTGTCATCTTTTTTTGAACAATAATGACATTTTGTCATTTTTGTTCAAAAACTCATTCCTCTAGGCTGTCAAAATGGTAGACTGACGGCCCAAAAATATTTACCTTCGGCCCATGAATGTGGTAGACCTATTAATCGGAGGGATTTTAGCCTTTATAATGCTTAGTGTTGGCATGTCTCTCAACTGGAAGGATTTTAAGGATACCTTTGCCCAACCCAAAGCTTATTTAGGCGGGCTTTTTCTACAAATCTTGGTATTACCGAGTATAGCCTTTCTGATTGCAAGCTTAGCCCCCTTACCTCTAGCCTTCAAACTGGGCATCATTGTACTTTCTACCTGTCCGGGAGGCACCACCTCAAACTTTGTCACCTACTTACTCAATGCCAACGCCGCGCTATCGATATGCCTTACGGTGACCAACAGTTTCATTGCTTTGTTTTCTATCCCTTTCATTGTGAATTTAGGATTACAACATTTTTATGGCACATCTACTGAAATGGTATTGCCCGTTTGGGATACTATTCGGCAAATCTTTTTAATTATTTTGGTACCCGTGTTCATTGGCGTGTTTATCCGACATTGGCGATCGCAAATTGCAGATCGGTTACAAGCACCATTGAAATGGGTTACTTTATTCTTCCTTGCTATCTTATTCTTGATTAAATTTCTTGCATCCGAAGGTTCGGGAGGAACAGGCATTACGCTGACTGAAATCCAACAAATACTCCCTTTCTCCGTACTCGGGAACTTTCTAAACCTGCTGGCGGGGTTTAGTTTGGCCTATTTCATTCTAAAGCTCAAGAAAAATGACCAAGTTACACTTGGAGTAGAAGTAGGTATTCAAAACACCTCTTTGGCTTTTCTCATCGGCGGCACCCTCTTAGGCAATGAGGATGTACTCAAACCTGCGTTGGTTTATGCCATGTTTACCTTCTTTACCGCGATTATCTATGGTTTGCTGGTAAAGCCTTCAGAAGGCAAACAACTGCTGAGTCTGCTACGTAAAAAAAATCAATGATTGCTCTATCTCTTGCTATATTACTGACTCTTGCTACAGTAGTTCAATTGCTATATTGGATAGGGATTTTTTCTAGATTAGCTTTTTACAAGGAAAAAAAGGTTGAAATAAATGAAGAGAAAGCCCAAGAGCCCGTTTCCGTGATCATTTGCGCCAGGAATGAAGGAGAAAACCTAAAAAAAAATCTTCCCCACATCATAAATCAGAACTACCGTTCCTTTGAAATTATCGTCGTAAATGATGATTCTTCGGATGATACGGAAAAAATAATTTTGGATTTTAAAAAGAAATGTCAGATATTAGAGCTTGTAAATGTGGGACAAAAGATGACCGCTGGTAAAAAAGCGGCATTGAAAAAGGGCATAGAAGCTGCCCGCTTTGACATACTAATTCTGACCGACGCCGATTGTCGACCCGCCAGCACCAACTGGCTTTACCATATGCAAAATTCTTTTCGACCAGGAAAAGATATTGTTTTAGGCTACGGTCCGTATGAAAAAGCTAAAAGCCTTCTCAATACAATCATTCGCTTTGAGACTCTAAACACCGCTATCCACTACCTTTCCTTTTCATTCGTGGGATTATCTTATATGGGCGTAGGCCGAAACCTATCCTATCGTAAATCGCTTTACCAGCGAGTAGGAGGTTTTGAACGACATGCTCATATTGCTTCTGGTGATGATGACTTATTCATCAACGAAGCAGCCGACGGTGATAACACTACCGTCTCTTTACAACCAGATGCTTGGGTGTATTCTATACCAAAGAACACCTGGCGAGGCTACTATAACCAAAAATCGAGACACTTAACAACAGGAAGCAAGTACAAGCTTCTACATGTGCTGCTACTAGCCGGAATTCCTGCTAGTTTAATTACGCACTATGTATGTGGTTTGATGCTTTTAACCTATCCTGATTGGGTCTCATTCACAATTTTGAATTACTTGGTGAGAATAGTGGTAGTCTCTATCTTGTATGTAGTCATCCTGAAGCGGTTCCATGAACATATCCTAATCCCTTGGATTCCCTTCCTTGATGTTTTACTAGTCATTTACTACCTGCTGTTTTCGCCGATATTATTAATCGGTAGTAAACAAAGGAAATGGAAGTAGCAGTACAACAACCCAAATCAGCTTTATCTAAAAAAGCCTCTGAAGATTACGAATTGGTACAGAAAGCAGTGGCAGGATGCCAAAGATCCTACACTCAATTGATGGAGCGCTATAAGGGCGCCATCTATCATCTCATGTACAAAATGGTGAATGATCGCGAAGATGCCAATGATCTTACGCTAGAAGCATTCGGAAAGGCATTTACTAAATTGCCTAGCTACGTGCCTAATTTTGCCTTTAGCACATGGCTATTCCGTATCGCCATCAACAACTGTATCGATTACGTGCGTAAAAAACGCCTACACTTATTGTCTATTGACGATCCTGTAGAACCAGAAAGTGATCAAGATTACACCTTGAGTCTTCGCTCTAGTGTCTTGAATCCAGAAGAAATTGTAATTCGCAACCAGCGATTGAAATTGATGCGTTCAGTTGTAAATAGACTAAATGCCAAGTATCGCTTGATGATTGAATTGCGCTACTTTGAAGAATTGAGTTACGACGAAATTGCAACAGAATTGAGCATGCCTCTAGGTACTGTGAAAGCTCAGTTGTTCCGCGCCAAGGAGATGCTATTTGATCTTCTCCAAAAGCCAGGGGCTAGCGCACATTTCGAAACTACTCGCAAGAGACGAGTATAAAAACAGCAAACGCACTGATGAAGTAGGAATAGTCACAGAGGAATAAACAAATCCGATATTAAGTACGACCTTAAATCGAAGTTTTACTCTTCGTCAATTACACCCAAGTAAAATATTGATTATTCCTGCTTCTCAGTTCACAATAGCCCAAAGTCATCCCTATTCTAATTATTCGTCGGTTACTAGAGGCCCGTCGCTCTTCTCTATACAGAAAGGTAACTCGCGACTAGTAACCAGCGAATAAAGAATTTCAACAGCTTTATCATTCAACAATGGCATTCCGTTTTATTTCAAAATGAGAATGAACCATTTCAAGAACCTCTCCAGGCTACCAGCTTGGAGAGGTATTTTTATAACAGCAAAACCTCTCCCATAGCACCTTTACACAAGCTTAACTTGGTATTCTCAAAATAAAAGCAAAAATTGAAGACGATTTGGACCTTTTAGAAGTTATTAAAGTTTAGCTTCTTAAGTCAAATACACAGAATTTATCCAAACGCCATCAATAATGAGATCAACCTACATCGCTTTTATCCTAATCGGATTGTTCATTTGCTCCTGTACGCCCAAAGCCAGTGGGCCCATATCAAAGCCTACAACTCCAGGCACACCTGATAACTATGATACGCCAAAACCTGTTAAACTCGCCATCGTTCTCTCTGTGGATCAAATGCGATATGACTACTTCGAGCGCTTTGGCGACCTTTTCCAACATGGATTGAAGGAGCTGGCAGAAAAAGGAACACTCTATACGCAAGCCTATCACGAACATTCCATGACAGCCACAGCCCCAGGACATGCTACACTATCTACTGGTTGTTATCCCATGCACCATGGCATTATTGAAAACAACTTCTACGACCAAAAATCCCAGGAAACCATTTACGCTGTAGTAGATCCAAATGCAAAACTTATCGGTGGAGCCCAGGAAGGCCCCGGAGTTTCGCCCAAAAACCTAATGCGAAAAGCCCTTGGAGACCACCTGAAGAAAACCTCTGGTAAAAGCAAGGTTTTCTCTGTTGCCATTAAGGATAGAACAAGTATTCTCTTAGGAGGCAAAAAACCTGATCACGCCTTTTGGTTCGACAATGGTAGTCTCAAGTTCATCTCATCCTCTTATTATGGTACCAAGTTACCGGCCTACCTGGATGAAATGACTGCCGAAAAACTCTATGCTGCTGAAATGGAGAAAGGATGGCATAAGAAATTACCCGAAGAGGCCTACAGTCGCTCTCGGGAAGACAATTTTATTTTTGAAAATGGACAGTTTCTTCCAGAATTTCCGCATACTAAAAAACGAACGGCCGGATTTATTCGCCCTGAAATGAAAAATACTATGATGATGCGCCTCACGCCATTAGGAGATAAATATGTGCTTGATATGGCGGAACGGATCATTGAGGAAGAGCAATTGGGGGTAGATGACAAAACAGACCTTCTCTTTATTGGTTGCTCCAATGCTGATGCCATTGGTCACCATTTTGGCCCCATGAGCCAAGAGGTTCAAGATTACTATATGTGGTTAGATGAATACTTAGGTGAATTTATTGCCTTCTTGGACAAAACAATAGGAAGAGCTAATTATGTACTGGGGCTTAGTGCTGATCATGGAGTATTGACTATGCCAGAACAATTGAGCACGAATAATATTGATGCCAAAAGAATTCTAAGTAAGGATTTTACTAAGCTTTTGGATGAAGTGGAGCAAAAAGCGGAAGGTCAATTGGGGGTGAGTGGTGGCTTGTTTCAATCTGCCGGATCCGCAGGAATAACGCCCGATTACAATATTACACGTGCTGCGGGGCTTAGCGATAAAAAAGTGCGATCCGTGATTGCTGATGTATTAGCTACCCTAGATATCGTAGAGGAAGCCTATACCTTAGAATCCTTGGCCAAAAGTACAGGCGAAGAACTACAGGAACTCTTTCGAAGATCCAGCTATGCTGAAAGAGGGCATCACATAAAAATGCGATACAAAGAAAACTATCTAATTGGGTATCAATCTAGTGGAACCACTCATGGTTCTCCCTATGACTACGATCAACACGTCCCTATTTTATTCTTTGGTGGGAAGGTTCCCGCTCAAAAAATAGACCGCAAGGTAGCAACGGTTGACCTGGCACCAACGATGGCTCGTTTAATTGGCATACAACCAAAAGATAAAATAGACGGTGAAGTATTATTAGAAGCAGTAATGAGTCAGTGATGTACCCTGCAGTGCTCATTAGTCTAGATATCTGTATGATGCCACCTTGTTTTCATTCCTCCTCGATGGGAATAAAAAACAAGGTAGCATCTCCGCATTGCAGTGCCAACTGTTCTTTTTCGATTCGAAATGAACTAGCGACTTGTAGATGTTTCAGATACTGTTGTTCGATATCAGCGTACTTCGGGCAAAGCATTTTCGTTGCCCCAATTGATTTGATTTGAACACTATCTTTTTTGATCGTTGCATCTGCAAAGTACTGATTGCATATTCCTTTACCACTCAGTCGACCGTCAGCAAAAGTTGCTGTTATCGAAATATCTTCAGGTAGCGTACCAGCAGTCCAACTAGCTAATTGCCAATCCTGTCCACTGATTTCTAATTTTGTATCGTTCGGGCAGGCGGTACAGAGTAGAATCACAAGAAAAATAAATAACCTATTCATGATGGTTTGAGTTGGTGTGAGTAAGGTAGTAATGCGCCCAACTAGGGGCGAATCGAAGCGTGGAGAGAACAGGTATTGAATATCATGTATGATTGCATCCTTCCTATGTCACCTTTCTGATCAAGCGGACAGGTAACTTGAAACGAGGACCATGCATAACTCAATTGAGCTTGTACAAATTTTGCTCAAACTACGATGTCGGGATGAGTTATTACTGAAGATTTTAGTGGGGTTCAACCATAAATAATATGGCCAATTTATGAGAAGGCTTTTGGAAAGTATCCAAGCTTTCACCTTACTTGGATGGAAAACCTAGAGATTGGTTTTCTGAGGAATCGTCTAAAGATAGCAAGATAGATGTAGGGTTCAAAACATTCAAAATCATTTCTAATACACATATATGAAAAAGTCGGCCAAACCCTTGATCATTTTAGGAAGTTCCCGTAGTCATGGTAACACGCGAAAGGTAATTGATCGTTTGATCGACCTGCATAGTTGCGACTGTATTGATTTGAATGATTGGACGTTCTCCTACTATGACTATGAGCATCGGAACAAAGAGGATGATTTTATCAAGATCATTGATCAACTGTTGCTTTACGATATCCTGATTTTTGCTTCGCCGATCTATTGGTACAGTATGAGCGCCGTCATGAAGACCTTTTTTGATCGCATCTCAGACCTCCTCAAGATTAGGAAGGACCAAGGGCGGCAGCTACGTGGCAAGACCATGCTAGTAATTAGTTGCAATGGAGACAGTGAGGATTTCCCAAGTTTTGCAACGCCCTTCGAGTTATCGGCTGATTATCTTGGCATGCAGTACGTTGGCTATTACCATACCTGGCTGGAGGATGGAAATATCTCTTTGGAATCGGATAAAAAACTGGTACAATTGGCAGAAGTTTTAACTGCACTGGAAGCTAAATCATCAGACTAGCCCTATAGTGTCTGGTTTTCTGTAAAAAAAAATAGTTTATTCCCCAGCGGACAGATACCTGACACCTCAATATTACCATCGTATCAGGGAACTGATCCTTCATAGATTGTGTTGAGAATTCCGTTATGCCTCAAGAACCAAACTCCTTATCCACTTTCCTTTCCGCCCTTTTCCAAAGCGGAGAAGTCATGGTCAGCAACCAGCTAGAGTCATTCCTTGGGGAAGATTTAATGGAGGCTGGTCAGATCTTAGAGCAAATACATGAGGAGGAGCAACTAAACACACCTAAAGACCGTATCAATTTTGACACCAATGCCGCACTTTGGGCAGCACAGTTTTTATATCGAGCAGTCCAAATCACTTTGCTCCGCAGATTGGATGAAAAGACCATAAAGAAAGAACTCAAGCTTTATACCGGCACTATTGATGCCGCGAGTATATGTTCGGCAGATCTTTGCCTGCGCTACCTATTTGATCTCTTCAAACTTACCAAAGGATTGGCTCCCGGAGATGTCCTGCTGAGTTTCTTGGAGAAAATCGCAGGTCAATGGCCTTATTCTGCCATAGCCTGGGCCAAGCTACCAAATAAGGAACAGCTCTTCGATATTCTAAAACATGAAGGACTTCGACTCTTATTTCTGGAACGACTCATTGAGCGAAAAGCTTACACTGAAATAGAAAGGCTACAATTGATTCCCTGGCTCTATACCCTTTCCGGTTTGTATCCAGATCAACTACTTCCAGAGGTATTCAACCATTTAAAGAATGAAAACGAACCTACCGCAAATTAACCAATTGAACGAAGTACTCCATCACCTTAAAAACACTTTTGTTGGCAAGGATGAGATCATTGATTTGATGGGGATCGCACTAGTAGCGCGAGAGAACCTTTTCATGCTTGGTCCTCCCGGTACAGCTAAAAGTGCTATGGTCCGAGCATTGGCAAAATTGCTGGATGGGAAAACTTTCGAGTATTTACTTACTCGCTTCACAGAACCCAATGAACTCTTTGGGCCCTTTGATATTCGTAAACTCCGAGAAGGAGAATTGCTCACGAATACCGAAGGTATGCTACCCGAAGCCAACTTGATTTTCCTCGATGAATTGCTGAATGCCAATAGTGCTATACTGAATAGTTTGCTAACGGTACTCAATGAACGAATTTTCCGCCGAGGAAGAGAGACCAAAGATCTTCCAGCCTTGATGATCGTCGGAGCCAGTAATCATTTACCGCAAGATGATGCCCTTCAAGCCTTATTCGATCGTTTCTTAGTGCGTGTCAGGTGTGAAAATGTCGCTCCGGATCTATTGAGCAATGTTTTGGAAGCAGGTTGGAAACTGGAACAGAAAACATCACCTAACATCAAAGGGATTAGTGCTGAAGAAATTCTGATGCTGCAACAGCGAATAGGTTCTGTAAAACTTGACACTATCCGCAAGCCTTATTTGGCATTAATTCAGCAACTACGGAATGCTGGCGTTCAAGTTTCTGATCGTCGAGCAGTAAAAATCCAGCGTCTAATTGCCGCAAGTGCAATCCTATGCCACCGAGAAGAAGCAATCATTTCCGATACCTGGGTGATGCGATATATCTGGGATACCGAAGAACAAGAAGAAGTGATTGCAGGCATAGTAAACAGCCTAGTTGAGGAAGATGAATCTCAGCCACAACATCCTAGAGCCTCAAAAAGTAATCTTCCTGACCCTGACGAGATTTTCAAAGAAGTGAATCAACTACAAACTCAATGGGAGTTAGAAACTACTACTACTGCTGAACGGGTTCAGATAAAAGATAGACTTAGGTACCTGAATGGACGTTCGGATTGGATTAGTAATGAGACGCAACGCAATTATGTCCAGGAACCAATCAGTGAACTGTGGAAGAAAATATTGCAGCACGAAAACCAGAACTAGGAAAATGCCAATCCAGATTTTTCATATTGACAAAAACTATCAAAAGCAAATAGGGCAGATCCGGCATCTACCTGGCTGCTGGATAGCAGAATCCAATGAGACGTTTTGGCTCAAAATAGAGAAACCTTCGACCGGATTCCCATTGTCGGTAGAGCAGATTCCTGCTAAGGCGAGATACCGATTGGAACATGATTTACTATTTCCGCTCAAAGGTTCAACTCCGGTTGGCAAGCTTCCTGAGATGGAATGGCAGCCAATCACCTCCTTTATGACTGTAGAATTGCCCACTCCGGCTCTCCCAGGAAGCATTAAAAAACAAATTCAGGTAAAATTAATCCGGACAGAAAACCCCAAAGACGCCCCATTTATGCTAATCCCTTGGGAGAACTGGAAGAACTATGCCCTTCAGGCTTCAAATATCAGATTACAAACATTGTCTTTTGCCGTATCTGCAAAGCAGGATGTAATCGTGAGAGGCAATCCGCTCCCGCCTCTTCCCGGCCTACTCTTTTGGCAAAATCAACAGACCTTATTACCGGCAGGCTGGAATTTTGAACATTCGATCTTAGCCGAAATACTTTCCATCAACTACTTGAAGGGGAAGGAAGAATGGCTGCTAATCCGATCAGAACAGGAATGGGAACGGATAAAGAAAAAGAATTTCATTCAAGCATCAAGGAGTGCTATTCGCAAGACACAAGTATACCTTGATAAAATGATTAGTCTCTAAATTAATGAGTGCTTCATTAGTCAACATACATAACTATTTCCGGGCTTCTCAGCATTATTTCTGGTGCTGGGCAGAGGACGGGAATATTGTGGAATGGCAAAATGGGGATACCCTCTGCTATCGAGATGATCTAGCCTATGTGCTATCGAATGTAGTTGACCAAGGGCTTCCTCCATTGGGCACTCTACTACTACTACTCGGAGCTTGCCAAGAACGGTCCTTGGAGCTCACGGAGCAAAGCCTCACAAACTGCATCGACAAACTGGCAATGGACTCTAGCATGCGCCAAACGCTCCATGGATTCATTGTCCAAACTATTGAGTTTCTTGAAATCATACAATCTCTTCCAGCTGAGCTAAGAAAAGCCAATAACAGGATACATCTCTTAAATACATTGATTTCTAGGGTACCCAATAAAACGCCTAATCCAAGAGCTGAGGCCATTGTAGATTCTTTACAAAGTGGCCGTTGGGATAAGCTTTTTATACAAAACAACTTAAGGGTGCACCTCACGACAATCTCTACTGACCTAGAGAATATCTGCTACCTCTACAGTTGTATCCCTAGTAGGGAAGAATTACAACACCTCTTGGAGATCGGATCCAAGCGAGTTCCCACGCCTAGCCCCGACCTCTCGGAGGAAGAGGTAATCGATCTGTTGACCATTCTGGAAGAGGATGTTCGGACAGTTGGGCTTGCTCGGCTTGCCAAACGGCTATTAGCGGCTCTTCATATACCTATGCGCACAACGGGAGCTAGTGACCTACCTTTAGGAGGAATATCTGATATTACCAATCGAGGTGATTTTGACAGGTTACTGATCAGTGAATTGGCACAGGATCAAGATCTTCTTAGTGCACGCTTGGTCAATAACGAAGCGCTATACCTAAGGCGCGAAGAGCCTCCAGATCAGTCTGTAAGAGAACGTATCGTTCTACTAGATCAGACCATTAGAATGTGGGGAATACCGCGATTATTTAGTCTATCTGTTGCCTTAGCTTTAGGTCAAAAGAAAAAAGGAATAGCACGACAAGCTGTTTGGGGACTTGGAGGGAAACAAGGTCTTAAACTTGACCTAAGTCATCAGCAAGGAGTGATTGAAGCCACCAAGCAATTGCACCCTAATTTGCATTGCGGTGAAGCCTTGGAAAAAAACCTCTTAGGTAGTCAAAACGCTGGCGTAGAACAAGAGTCTTTTCTAATTACTGAAGAACGAGCATTCGATCAGCCTATTTTCCAACAACATTTTGCTAAGGTCAAAGGAGTGATCGATTATGTGGTTCTAATCAATCGCAAGGGGGAAATACGGTTTTACCAATATCGCAAGGCTAACCGTAAATTATTGAGTCAATCCAAGTTGGACCTCAACCAGCTTCTATTCACACCTGCTGAAAACCCTTTGATCAACCCTACCCGATCGGAATATTTACCCCATGCTCTGCGTTTGGAAACCTTTCCGCTCCTTTTTCCTAGTCTCCAATTTAATTACCGACGGGAATATGCCTTCTTACTTCCAGGAAAGAAGGGGGTTATCTGTATTACACCAGATCAAAGGTTATTGCTTTGGGGAGGCTCAGATTGGCAAAAAGGGGAGGCAGCTAAGGAGTTGCTAACGCATATAGAATATGGTGACTATTACTTTGGATACTTGCATGAAGGAATTATCCATCTTCTGGTTAGGCAGGCCAGCTTGTTGCAGTTGTATTCGATCAATCTCAGCATGCCTACCACCCACAAAACTACCCTTCAATTGGATACAGTCAACTCTCACCTAGGGGTGACTTTTATGGAGGGCTGTTTCAGGTTATATAGCTATAATGTAGACTATAAGCTTGATCCCATTACAGCTACATTAGAGAAACTAGAGCTCAGCTATCGTGAAAAAACCATTTACCAGCTTCATCGAAGTGCCAGTCAACAGTATCAGCATGATGCATCCATCATTAAATCCATTGCCAATAGCGGGTATTCCATCTTAAGCAAAATCAAACGCATTTATGTCAATGAATCAGGGTACCTCTGTTTAAACAATTGGCAGATCACCCCCAAACAAAAACAACTGGAGCTGGAGCAGATAGAACCTAAGAACGCTAAATATAAAGAGCCCAAAATTGATCAAGGCAAGCGACTCCTTAGGGAAAACCCCAATATCAATTTTGGTGTAAAACGGTGGCAAGATGGAAGCGAAGGTTTCGTAGACTCGAGAGGTTTCTTGCATTTGAGAAGTAGTAATGCCAAGATCCCCGAAATTTCAATCGTTTTAACCATAAACATGCCGTTAAGTTGTTGGTCCTCTAGAGGTCAGTATACTGGTCCTTACACCTTCATCCCAAAAAAAGAACAACAAAATTTAGTATCCGCCAAGCAGTTTTATGAAGAAATAATTCAACCTTTTATCCAACAACTGAAATGAAACTAAGACTTACATATCAGGCAGAAAAATCGGCAGAAGCTTCGGCTGTTTTTCTATCCACTCCTAAGTTAAACAACTGGCTAGGAGCGCTAAGTCGGTGGCAAGTAGCCTTTCAGGATATGGAATGTTATCCTGTTCCTGTCGGAATTGCTGATCCTACAGTTGCTGGACTTTTTGTTATTTTCAAAAACGGTCAAGTTCCTACACTTTCCTCCCTAGCTAGCACTTATCAATGTATTGCCAAGCAGCTATATATTCCCATGGAGGCGGCTCTTAGCCCTAAAGTTTTGCCTCAAGAATGGGAGGATTTGCTACTTCTCGATCGCATTTTATATCATCCGAGAGTTGGCTTAATTGGTTTTTCCATACAAGATCAACTAGATTTCAAAAAACTTTTGATCACCCCTGGCATCGTATCCCATCAATGGGAGTACGCTCAAAAGGGATTACTCCCTTATCCCGCCCTGACTTCCATAAAACTAAATACACCGCCCGTGTCTGACTTGCTGGCAAAACTCAAATCAGAAATGGGTACCCGTCCGTTAGATGAGATTCCAGGAGGAGGCAAAGATCAAGATCAAAGTCTAAAAAAAGACATAAATGCCCTACAACGATTCCTGTTGAAAAAACTATTGGATTCTACTAAAGGCAGGAAAGAACAAGGTCGAGGTAAACGTCCTTTTGATAGCCCGGGAGGGGCTGGCTCTAATCCATTTGCCAATCTATTTGGGAAAGCTGGCGCTTGGCTCAGTCAAAAACTCGATGACCTGGAAAAACGACGAGAACAAGAGATTCAGCGACTATTGCGTATGCTAGATGACGACCCAGACCAGGCGCTTCGTTATTCCATTCCGTTGGATGGCCCTTACAAGAATCGTGGTACCGCACCGCCTTCTTCTCGTTTGGGACAACGCATTCCCGATTTCAATTTAGGATCTCTAAGAGGAGGAGGAAAAGCAGATTTTTGGAACCTGGATAGGCATTACTATTCCCTTAGAGAAAAATATCAAAAGGCAGCAAAACAACAATTGGAAAAAGGTAATTTTCGAAAAGCAGCTTATATCTATGCTCACCTTCTAGGAGATTTCCACACGGCTGCCAATGCCCTGAAACAGGGGAAATATTACCGGGAAGCGGCTACCTTATATAAGGAACACTTAAACAATACTCCTCTTGCGGCAACTTGTCTGGAGGAGGGAGGCTTGATCCTAGAAGCCATTGACCTCTATAAGGAACTAGCAAAACATGAAAAAGTAGGGGACTTATATAAGCTATTGGACCAAAGTCACCAGGCTCACCCATACTATGAGAAGGCTATGGTTGAACGACTAAAGGCTGACAACTACTTGGAAGCATGCCGGATATGTGAAGATAAACTGGGGGAATTGGAACGCACGCAAAAACTGTTGCTGGAAGGATGGAAAACTTCTAAGCAAAGTGAGGAATGCCTGCTTCGTTACTTTGAACATAAAAAAATACACGACGGCGTCGAAGTCTTGGAGGAACAAATTAATTGGATCTATCAGCAGCATGTTCCTACCCATAAAAAGAGAGACTTTATTCCCATCTTGATTTCGCTTAAGCAAAAACATACGCACTTGAAAGCAAGCGGGCAAGATATTGCTTATGAGATCATCAGCGAAACCGCAGTCAATGGTCAATCTGATCTTTTACCAAAACTTCGGCATTTTGTTGATCAAGACCCATTGCTACACGAAGATACCAGTCGTTTCTTATTTCAAAACAAGGCATACACTCCCCCATTTACGCCAAAGGCGAAAGCCATTCAACTCGATCCAACCGTAAAATGGAAGGCTGCTCTAGCGTATAATCGGTCCTTGATTATTATGGGGGTAAAGTCTGGTAAGCTACACATTGCGCGAGCCAATTGGAAAGGCAAAGTAATTTATGCTGCAACTTCTCATCAAGTCCAGGAGTCTATCCAGTTTCGTTTTCTAGAAGCCAATGGCCCTAGCACAGACTTGATAGTCCTAAGTTCCCAAGCTTTGCCTATAGATCCCATAAATTTACCGGTCGATTATCATTTCCATAACGAAATAAGGATAGTATTTCCTCAATGGATACCAAAGCAAGCCGTGCGCATCTGTCGAGGAAGAGGGCAACGTCCATCTATATTGGTCATCAATCATGCTGCTCAAGTTCAATGCCTACATTATGATATAGAAGGAAATATAGCTGCCACCTACGACTGTAAAGTAGAAGGACAGCCACTATTTTGGGAAGGAGAACAGGGATTGATACCTATGTTTTTCCGGAACAATCACTTTTATACTTTCATGGCAGGTAAGGTTCTACGTATATCGATGAAAGGAAGTACGGAAGTGCTATCTGGATCTAGTGTAATCAATGCCTTACACATGTCCCCTGCCGGAACAGCCAAACGCTTAATCTATCAAAAAGATACGCACTTAACCTACTTGCGACCTACTTTTAAACAGCTTAATGCGGATCGAATGATGCTGCGGAATAAATTGAAGGCTCCTAAACATTTGGCATTCCTAGCCAGCAGAAACCTATTAATTGCGAGCGAAAACTCAGGAGAAGTCTATGACTTGAAATATCACCGCATCATTTGGCGTTTCCCTTCTAAAGCATCTGTTATTGCTATTACTCCCGCTGCTGGACGTCGAGAATTTGCCTTGATCCACACCAATGGATTGATTACAATTCAAGATGTTCCAGCTGTATAGATGGATGCTTGTCTCATGCTCTGAGCACTTATTTTTTCGTATCTTCCCCCTGTATTAGCCATCAAACTATGGAAGGACAGCCTTTAGATTCTCCCCCTCAGCAGGAATGGTGGTCGCTACTGGCCGATCACATATGGCAATTGTTTGAACAACATGGTTCTAGCCGTATGGTGTTCCATCACTTTGCCTTTTGTAAGGGTGTAGCAGAAAGAGCTATAAGTCTAGCTGAACCGTTGAATCTATCTCCGTCTGATAAAAAAGCGGTAGGTATGGCAGCATGGTTTTATCCAAGTGGCTACTGGTTGCAGTATAACGACCCGATTCGCAAAAGCAGAGAATTAGCTCAACAGTTCCTAGTGGAAAAGCAATTTCCTGATCAAGTCGGAGCGATCGTTCTAGAAGGACTCACAGCAGATGACACCTCAAAGTCATTAGTAGCGCGCATTATCAAAGATGCCTACCTTAGCACAGCCTACGGCGAAAATTACCCTCAGCAACACCAACTACTTCGATTAGAAAGAGAATGGGCTACTGGTCAGCAATACACAAAACTTGAATGGGCACAGCAACAATTGAATGAGCTTTTGAACCTCAAGTTGCAAACACCACTCGCACATCAACTCTATGGTCAACAATTGACACAACATATCCTTTTACAACAACAACAAAAGGATAAGCAAGCTGCCCGTAGCCTTTCACCAATCGGACAGTCGAAGGAAGTCGCCAGTCCCTTCCAAGGTTTGGAAAATGAAGCTACTGCCCGTACGATACAAACTTATTTTCGTACTAATTACAGGAATCATATTCATCTCAGTTCTATAGCCGATGACAAAGCTAGGATCATGATCAGTGCCAATACGATCCTTATCAGTGTGCTGATTACCTTACTATCGTACAGGAACATTGCCGAGACACAACCCATGATTCTGCTCCCTGTTGTTCTATTCTTAGTTACAGGACTGACATCCCTTACTTTTGCCATTTTGGCCGCCCGGCCCCGTGTTACTAGCGGGCAGGTTGACACGGAGGAACCTGTACCTTCTCCAGATAATGTGGTCTTCTTTGGAAACTTTGTTCAATTAGATCTGGAGCAGTATGAGGTAGCTGTTGATAGAATGTTTCGGGATAGTGAATCATTGATTGGAAATATGGCAAGAGACCTTTATTTCCTAGGTAAGGTCCTCGACAAGAAGTATCGATTTTTAAGTGTTTCCTACAATATCTTCCTCGTAGGGTTCATCGCTACCGTTATCTCTTTTTTAATTGCATTATTTGCTTAATTACACAGCAACAAGCTGTCTCAACTCTTCGTATTCATGGAGAGAGTTCTCCTGGCATATCGCTGACTCAAATTCCCTATCATCTGGCTAAGTATATGCTTGATTATCATCAAAATAGAGCAGGATTGTTAAAAAAATGATAATTTGGTTAAATCACTACCCGAAAACACCTGACTTAGACGTTGTTTGCATGATGATGCATAACTAGGCAGTGATATTGATATATATAAGTGCTTGGACAAATTAGATCGCCAGAAGGGTAGCCTAAAAAATGCATCCAGGCTTTATCCCCACAAAACAACAAATATGTTTATTCGAATCCTCAGTACAGCCTTACTAATCACACTAACCCAAACTTGCTTCGGGCAAAAGCAAAATCTTGAGTTTCTCGATTATATCCGAAAATATCATAAAATCGCCATTGAAGAGATGGAACGAGCAGGTATCCCTGCTAGTATCAAGCTAGCCCAGGGCCTCCTGGAATCTAATGCCGGTAGAAGTTATTTGGCGAAGAGAGGGAATAACCACTTCGGTATTAAATGTGGTAGTAATTGGCCTGGCAAAAAAGTATTCCGCGAAGACGATGACTATGATGAGAGAGGTAAATTGATTAAGAGTTGTTTCCGGAGTTACAGATCTGTCGCCGCTTGCTACATTGCCCATTCAGAGTTTCTCAGAGACCCTCGAAAAGAGAGTCGGTATGGTTTTCTATTCCGCCTTCGCCCTACTGACTACCGCCGTTGGGCCCAAGGATTGAAACGCGCAGGCTATGCAACTAGTGCAACTTATGCGGAGAAATTGATTGACCTTATTGACAGATACGAGCTATACAAGTATGACCGTATGTCTACGCTTGATCTCGACACTCCAAGTGATGCTGTTGCGGCAGCGATCCTCAGTACGAATGATGTCAAATATACAATGACGGAGGAGAATGAGACCCTGGCAGATATCGCACGTAGAACAGATGTAGCTGTTCGAAACATTCTTAAATACAATGAAATTTACAAAGACTCTGACGAACCATTGGCGGAAGGATCAAGGGTATTCATCCAACCCAAAAGAGGGGCCTACAGGGGTCGGCAAGTGTATCATAAGATTAAGGATTATAGTGATAATATGGCGAGTATTTCGCAACGATATGGTATCAAGTTGTCCAAGCTGTATAAGCGCAATCGAATGAGTGCTGGAACTGAACCAGCTATTGGCCAAGAAATCAAAATTAGAGGAAGAAAAGTAAAGAATACGCCGAGATTAAGAAGAAAAGGAGATGTTCCTCCACCGCCACCACCACCAAAGCCGCTACCAAAGGTAGATACTACTGCTACGAGCACCACACCCCCTCCAAGGGTTGAAGACAGCCGCCCAGATCAGGAGGGTACACTGCCGGAAATTTCTCCAGAACCCAATCCTCCATTGAAGGATGTTCCCTCTGAACCTATTCCCGAAAACCCTAGCAGCAAAGTTGATGATCCATCAAGTGCGAATCCAGCACCGCCAAGTATTCCCAAACCCGTCAAAGAAGAAAAAGACCCATTAGAAGAAGATGTCTTCGGTGAGGATAAATTAAGCCCGGCTGATCCTCCATCTATCCCCAAACAGCCAGAATCAGGAGCGGCTTATCATACTGTGGCTGACGGTGACACCTTATGGAACATTAGTCGCAGATATGGAACAACCGTAGCTGAACTCAAGAAGCTAAACAAATTAGACAACAACAATATCAAAAAAGGCATGCGTCTTAGGGTCAAATAAGCAAAGATGGAGGTTCTCTCAATTTTTACCGTTCCTCAACAATTGAGAGAGCAATAAAAAATCCTAACTTTGAGCAAAATCTTTCTCTTGCTCTTCCTGTTCCCATTCAAGTGGAATTCTATCTATCAAGCTTAGATACACCTATCACTTGATGAGAAATACAAGAAGAGCAAAGAATCAGAAAATACTTGACTATGCAGAGATTTGTACTGCCTATCCTGTTGCTGTTCTTTCTACAAACTGGACAAGCCCAGGGCTATTACTTTGGATTAAAAGGAGGACTGACCGTTGGCACTCAACAATGGCAATCGCTTGATCGTGATCCTTTGTTTAAATACCATGGCATCGCTTTCATAGAATCCATTGCAGAAGAAAATGCCTTTGGGATATTTGCCCAGGCAGGCTATCACTTGAAAGGTAGTGCCATCCGAAACCAACTCTTTCGCAATCAACTCAACGGTGGCTTTTTCCGGGCTCCCGCCTATGAATTCATTTTCAGGAACGCTTCCTTGACATTGGGCGCGAAACAGAAGTTTGACTTTGGCCGGACCGGAAAGTGGTTTTACTTGATCGGAGTCCGTGGGGATTATAACCTGGGCACCAACTTAGGAGAGTTTAGACGTTTTATCGAACGTAATCCAGCATTTGCTATATTTCCGATAGATGAACCTGAATTCATTCGAGATATCACCTATGGTGTGACGCTAGGAGGCGGTTTCGAACTTCCATTTACAGAATTCATCGGCTTGGTATTTGAACTAACGATCAATCCAGACTTTTCTCTTCAATACGTACAGCCTGCTATTCCCAATGTACAGGACCCCTTCACCGGGACTAATAGAACCATTCCAGAGCGCCAGATTCGAAATCTCACCTTGGAATTGACGGTGGGTTTTAGGTTTTTACGAAAAGTTGAATACATAGATTAATGATTCTTAGAAGTAAAGAGCTGGTCAAAATATATGGCCGAAGAAAGGTCGTCAAAGGCGTATCAATAGAGGTGAACCAGGGAGAGATCGTAGGACTCCTCGGGCCCAATGGTGCAGGTAAAACAACTACTTTCTATATGGTAGTAGGTTTTATCAAACCCAATGAAGGCTCCGTTTTCCTCAATGAAGAAGAGATTACGGAGTTGCCCATGTACAAAAGGGCTCAGAATGGAATCGGCTATTTGCCACAAGAGCCTTCTGTGTTTCGAAAATTAAGCGTCGAAGATAATATTAAGGCCGTTTTAGAGATGACCGAACTTGATACCCAAGAACAAGCTAGTCGGTTAGAAGAACTCATTGATGAATTTGGGCTCGAAAAAGTGCGTAAGAGCCGTGGCGACACACTTTCAGGTGGAGAGCGGAGGCGCACCGAAATTGCTCGAGCACTAGCCACCAGTCCCAATTTCATCTTGCTCGATGAGCCTTTTGCAGGTATTGACCCAATCGCAGTGGAAGATATCCAGTATATCGTGGCCAAGTTAAAGACCAAGAATATTGGTATTCTGATCACTGACCATAATGTACAAGAGACCCTTTCTATTACCGATAGGGCCTACTTAATGTTCGAAGGCAATATTCTGAAAGCGGGCACAGCTGAAGAGTTAGCAGCAGATGAAATGGTGCGAAAGGTTTACCTAGGAAAGAACTTTGAGCTTCGTAAAAAGGTAATCGATGTTGCGCCAGAAGATCCAAATGATGTGCTACAACGAGAAAACGGGAACGCGTGATGAGGAAGATAGCTATCAATACTACGATATCCGTTCTCTGTGTATTTATCAGTTTAACATTGGTTTTGTCCGCCTGTGGTGGAAAACGAGGAGAAGCCAAGGTGCGTCTTAGTTCAACCGAGCGTTCACTCATGGACTCCTTATATATCAAACAGATCGAGTCCCTACGACCGTATTGGGATAGTTTATGCGAACTGAACTTTAAAACATCAGTAACTGAGGCCGTAGATTCTCTGATCAAAACCAGATTAGAAGAAGAGATTCGACTAAGGGCAAGAATTAATAAACAAGAATGAAATTAAGGGCATTAGTGGCATTATGCGCTTGTTCTAGCCTAGTTAGTTTGACCGCCTGTGGTGGCGATTCAAGTACTAAGGTGCAGCGTATGGCCTATATAGAGGAACAAGTTGAGGAGAGAATAAAGGAATATAAACGAATCTTGGATGATCGGTGTAGGGAGGATGTATTGGAGGAAGCCAATCGTTTGACCGATTCTATTTTATTAGTAAGGGCGCGACTGGAACGAGATTCTTTAGATAAACCGCCAATACCAGATAAACCGGATAAACCAGAGGTTAAGACGATTATTGATTCCGTTCCTGTCGCGCCCTTATTTACAGACAGCAGTGGAGTACTACGAAGCCAAAGCGACAGCATTCAATAATTCAGTAGCTCTTACTGAACCCTTAGCCGCTGCTTCTTTCCAATCTTCTACAAAGCTACCAGAGCCAGCCTTTTGTGCCGCCATGCCTCTAAATAATAGCACCTCCGAATCAGAAATTTCTGATCTTCCAATCGGTGTATTTAAGCTATCATCAAAGGCAGTGCGAGCTGCATCAAAATCCTGAATCGATAGATAGGCATTGCCTAAATCGAAAAGCACTTTTCTTCTCCACTGATAATTAGGGTTATCTGTAGTGAATTTGCGTTTCGCAAACATTTTTAGATCTTTGATCCCTTCTTCGGTTTCATTCAACTTAAAGTGGCATTCCGCCTTTCTTCGCCGAATTTTCCAATATATCGGTTGCAAGGGTATGGACACCTTTAGTGCTCCCTGAAGGTCACTGATAGCCTCTTGTAGTCCATCTTGGGCGATATGCACAAAAGCACGACCAAAGTAAGCTTCAGCATTTCGAGGGTTGATATCTATACTCTTACTATAGTCATATAAAGCATCGGCATAATTGCGCAGGCGATAGTTCACGAAACCTCGGCGCTCATAAGCAGTAGAGTGGCGCTCGAATTTCTCGATGGCACGACTTAATGCTTCTTTTGCTTCGCTTTCTTTACCGCTTTCGTTAATCAGTTCCCTACCTTGTAAAAAAGCTCTTACGGCACTTTTATCACTTTCCGGTTCGATTCGCGCTTCGCGCAATATTTTCCCATCTTCGATCAACCAGGCATTCAGATCGCCAGAAACTGCATATTGAGAGATATTCTTGAGTAGATTGACCGTATTGCGCCAGAACTTATCCTGAACTTGTGCAATATGTCTAGGAATATTAAGTGCCGCTTCTTCTTCGATGAAGATATCCTCTATTTCGAAGATCACTTCGGACTTATAATAATTTTCCTTTCGATGTTCAAACATCTTAATTACCTGCTGGTAACTGCGGGGGGTGCCGAAATCGAGCCTACCCGAAAAAATACTTTTGTAAAAAATCATTGCGCTGCCGTTTTGTAATTGGGAACCGAATGTTTGTTCATAGCTTCGTTTATATTCACAACTCGACCAGTCACGTTCTGTGCGAACATGGCTATGCGCTGGTCGCCTCTCAATATATATGCAATCAACTATAAGAACTTGATATTCCACATCCTTGCTAAAGGAAATGTGAATTATGTAGTTTTCTCGTTATTTGCTATAGCTCTTTAGGGTTGATATAAACTATATCAACTATAATATATTTAACTGTGTTACCCTGCTCCAGGCCTTAGAAACCGATGGCTTCCAATAAGGAGAGATTGGAGCATTTGGTATAGGGTTGGCTGTTAAGTATCAAGACCTGATCTCGTAAAGAATGAGGCCTATTTGATCAGTAATAGTGGTTTTCCAGAATCTCGCTTGGACGTTTATCGTAACGTTTACTTGGAGGTGTTCAGTAGCATGGGATGAAATAAATCGACAAAGTATTGCCGTGAGTACAAAGATCGCATTTTTTTCCATAAGACACAAATAAATTAGCCTTTAAAATGCGGAAAAATTGCCTGAATGTTAGCGGGTTAGCGCTTAGTACTCACATCTGTATCAAGTAGTTGTGGAAAACCATGTGGAAAACATAGTTTGCCGTTAACAACTGTATGTGGAAAACGTGTGGAAAACTTTTTTTGAGCACGTAAAATTAATGCTAGATGTTAGATGTTTTGCTCTTTTAGATTACGAGAATTCAAGTGCTGAAAGGATTTTCTTTGGCAAAAGTTACTTCAAAGAACTTTTTACACCCCTCATATTAATTGTTAGTAAAATTATTCTTTGCAGCATGCCAATTAACAAGTTTTGTGGAAAACTGTTATTCACCATACATGGACGTTATATATAAGCATCTGATTATGAATCAATAAGAGTGCAAATCTGCGGCATTCCGTTTCTGCAAGCAAAAAATCAAGCTATGAGGAAATTTGATCATGTAAAAAAAAATACACATTGATAGTCGCTTTTTGTTTCAAAAAACGAGCGCTCAACTCCTCCAATTAAGAAATCAATCGAATAAGGTTTATCTACCCAAAGAACCAGATTGGCTATTGAACAATAAAATTATCAGTCTAAATAAGATATTAACAAAGAGGTGTTAGTCAACAATTGAAGTTGGTCTTAGTGCCATACTTTGCACCCTTCAGTACAGTTCGTGCAAATATCAATCTGGTCTCTTCCCTCAAAGATCTTTTCTCTGAAACCTCGATATGCTTCATCCTGCCATATGGCTGCCAGTGGCTTCTGCTTAAGATCCCCTAAACGATGCACAGCATCTTTATCAAAGCAACAAGGTACTACTAGCCCATCCCAAGTAACTACGCAGGAATGCCAAAGTTTCCAACAGTGATTCAGGAGTTCATTCTTAATCAGGTAGCGGCCATCATCCCCTTTTCGATAACGTGCATATTTATCGATACTCGGAATAAGGGGATTGCCAAATTCATAATCATAAACTTGTGCCGTTTTCAGTTTCACCTCATCCACCCCAATCTCGGATGCGAGGCGATAAACTTCTTCAATTTGATGTTCGTTCGGTTTGACTACTAAGAATTGGAAGATGACATGAGGTGTTTTCGACTTTAGCTTACGCTTCCATTTGATAATATTCCGTGCTCCTTGCAGAACCACCTCCAGTTTCCCGTTTTTTCGATACTGATGATATACCTCTTGAGTCGTCCCATCAACCGAGATGATCAACCGATCAAGCCCAGAACGAATCGTAGCTTCGGCATTTTTTTCGTTGAGGAAATGTCCATTTGTAGAGGTTATCGTATAGATTTTTCTATCATGTGCATATTGTACCATTTCCAGGAAATTCGGGTTAATGTAAGGTTCTCCCTGGAAATAGAAGATTAAATACAAAAGATGTTCATGCAATTCACTGATGGTCTTGCGGAAAAAATCTGCACGGAGATTGCCGGTAGGGCGAGAGAAAGCTTTGAGTCCACTTGGGCATTCGGGGCAACCTAGGTTGCAAGCAGTGGTGGGCTCTATAGATATGGTAAAAGGTTTACCCCATTGAATAGGCCTTTTCAGCCAACGGCTGATATAAAAGGAACTCGTAATCAGGAGTGCATTCCAAAAACGGCTAATGGTGAGTTTTGACAGAAAGTTGATGGTATCCCAAAAGTAAATTCTCATGCCTGTTCCTGGAGTAAGTGGACTTTCATAAAAGTAAGACTGCAAGGTACACCTCCAGTGTCTTATACTGAGGTAAGTCTGGAGGTGTATCGTTCTTCGTTTTCAATGTTCCTGCGGTTATCATTGGTTGTTTATAAACTCTACCAATACAAAAGTCCACCAGGATGAGTTGTATTATTTCACTTCAAAAGTGATCTTAACATTCACTCGGAATTTACCAACCTCGCCATCCTCAACCGTTACACTCTGGCTTTGTACGAATACTGATCGGATATGCTTCACTGATTCAGAAGCTTTCTTTACAGCATTTTTTGTAGCATCTTCCCAGCTTTTCTCAGAATCTGCTAATACTTCGATAACTTTCATGATTGCCATCTTACTTGATTTTTAATGAATAAATTGGATTGATATCAATAAAAAGTCTTTTCAAACTTTTAATTCCTTCTACTATCGGGTCCTTTAAACTCCAAGCGTACACTTTCGTCAATTTTGGTGACCTTCACCTCTGTTCTTCGATTGAAACTGTGTTCCTGTTCATCGCACTCAGCTCCATCTATACAATGATTTCTAGGGTAGGCCTCGCCATAGCCAAACACTTGTATGCGATGAGGCTTAATCCCTTGTCTCAACAAAAAACGCTTGGCCGACTCTGCACGTTTTAGCGATAATTTGAGGTTATAATCATTCTCTCCTCTGCTATCAGTATGTGCTCCTAACTCAACCTCCATGCTTGGATAACGCTTCATCAGCTTAGCTAAAGCCTCCAAGTCTCTGGCCTCACCAGAACGAATGGCTGATTTATTGAAGTCGTAATAAATATTTTCGAGAATAATGACCGTACCAACAGAAATAGGTTCTTTGAGAAGGTCCAAGGATTTCACTTTCATGCTAATTTCAGCAGCGATATACCGATTTCCTCGAATCCCTTCCGTTGAAACCGAACTCCAACCTTCTTCATATCCATCTTTGATCACTCTGATACCGAAATTGCAGCCTATTTCCAGGCAATGCTCAAACTTCCCCTCAATATCTGTATGCGTAATAGACACCTTACCGTTGCATTCATTGGTGATCTGTACTCTGGCATTCGTAACGGGCACCTTATAAGCATCAACTATCACATCTCCGGCCAAGGTTAAGCAATTATTCGGCTCCATTAGCACTTCCAACGGACGCACACGGAGTTGATCAGGAGATGTGAATTTTATCTCTTTGGTTTTGTACCCGCGCTTAGTGACAATTACCAGGAATGACTTCCCCACTTCAAACGGTACAACCGCCTCCCCATTGCGATTGGTTAAATACTGGGGATCTCCAAGTTCCTCATCCTTTTTACGCACTAGCGTCAAAGAAACCTCTCCTTTTTCATTGGGCAACATCTCCAGATCGTATAACTCTTCATTATCAGCCATACCATCTGCCGACAGCGGATATACCCTTACCCCAGCGCCAAGGATCCGACGACTGGATTCCACATCATAGACCGAAACTAAAGTGTTGTTAGTCTCTGGCAACTCGATGCCCTTTAAGCCCGAAGGTGCATCAAATAGATAGACATCATCTTGTCCACGATTATCCCTTTCTCGATTAGACGTAAAATATCCCCTTGTTCCATCTGGCCGTAGCACTAAGCCTAAATCATCTTTCTCGGAATTAAATGGCAGTCCAAGATTAATCACACGCCCCCACTTTCGATCACTTAGATCAATCATAAAGATGTCCAGCCCTCCTAGGCCTTGGTGCCCATCTGAAGCAAAGAATAATGTCCCACTCTCATGAGAAAACGGGAAAACTTCGTTTTTAGGCGTATTAATTTCCGGTCCAAGGTTGATAGGTGCTGACCAGCCACGACTTGTTCTTTCCACAAAGTAAATATCCATCCCTCCAAATCCCCCCGGTTTATCGGAAGCGAAAAATAGGCGTTTGCCATCCGCAGATAAAGCTGGATGTAGACAGGAGTAGCTATTATCATTGAAAGGCAATTCTTCTATATTCTCCCAGTCGAAATATCCTTTATCAGCTTTGTATATTTTCAATCGTACACGCCCCTTTTTATCTGCTTTACTCAATCCCTGTCGTTGATTACTCCTAGTAAAAAAGATTTCATTCCCTTGTCGATTAAATGATACAGGACCTTCATGTAGATGAGAATTGATTTCCACAGAGAAATTTTGTCCCTTTAGCGGTTGGCCATTCGGATCTACTTCGGCATAAAATAATTCATAAAATGTTTGGCCGGTATTCTCATCGATAGGGCCGTTTTTTCTTCTTGACACATAAACGATCCCATTCCCGTAAAGCACAGGCGAGAATTCCATTCCATCTGTATTGATATTGCTGGCATTGGAAAGTCTAATATCTTTCCGATAATCCTCACGACCATAAAGTGCCTCGAATTTCTTGTTTTTTCGCTGCGCAGGAAGCAATAAGGGTAAGCACATTAAAATGATAAGTGGGTAGAATAACTTAGATGTCATTTTGATCCAATTGGTTAAATAGGTGAAAGTGTTGCAGGTCAATGGTACGTCCAAACAGGAGAATATCAGGCTGCTATTAGTAGACACTTGGGTCAACTCAATTAGGAGTAGCCTTTATCAGAACGATATCTGTTGCTATTAACTTGCCCAAACGCTTGCAAAGAGGTGATCAATTGTGAAGCGTAGACATATCTTATTGTTACTGAGTATTATCCGTATAGACGATCTGCAGCACCTGGACCGATTACTAGGGTAATTCTTATAGGAGTTCTAAAAGAATCTGGGACTAACAAAAGTCTCCCCTTCAGACCGGCCTCCTATACAGTAGCGAACAACAGCCTCTATACTTCCACTATTATACGATCTAAATTCTGAAAGCGTTGCATCATACGATAATCCAAGTAAAAGGCTAGGTGTCACTTGCGCACCTAATAAGACGATAGCTGATTCTCCAATTCCACTGCTAATTGAGCCTCCTAATCGATACCCGAGACCCGCTGTTACAGCATTTTTGAAGATAAAATTGACATTTACATCTCCATCAAATGGCGTTCCATTGACATACTTCAGCAATACCTGTGGTTGCACTTGAAGATTATCTCCCCAATCGAATAACAAACCAGCCATTGCATAGATATGACGTACTTCTTTGGAAATAGTGACATCTCCATCAGCCAGATCAATATTATTTTCTAAAAGTCGAGGAACAGAAAAACCTAAATAGAACCGCTTGCTACTATAGTAGACCCCTGCGCCAAAGTTGGGAACGAACTTACTTTGTAAATCGGCGGGAATAGCGGTATCAAGATCTTTTGATTGGATGGCCTCCGTTTGACTATAGTTGATTCGCAAAAATCGGACAGAAGCCATGATGCCAATACTTAATGTACCTGGTCCCAGGTTCGGTCGATAAGCATAAGCGGTTTCCGCCGTTAGCATTTGAGAAACACCGATCGATTGTCGGTGTACTGTAGCCCCAACACCCAGACGTTTTCCCCACATTGGAGTATTGAAAGAAACCAATTGTGATTCTGGTGCTCCATCCAACCCTAGCCATTGATTCCGGGTCAGGGCAGTAATACAAGCCCCATCATTGTTCCCGGCATAGGCGGGGTTCAAGCCCATTTTATGGTACATGAACTGAGAGAAATGTTCCTCCTGTTGCGCTTGCAAACTAAGCCCGAAGGTGACGAAAGCGAGAAAAAGATATAGCTTATTCATTTTGTAGAGATTCATAGGGTGATATTAACGTTGGATCAAAACAAAACCATTGGCTGGTTCTCGCCCATCGCCATAGTTTATGATATAGAAATAGGTTCCATCAGGCAGGTTTTCTCCACTGTAGGTTCCTTGCCAGTCATTCCGGTAAGGTGTGCCTGATTTATAAACTTCATCTCCCCACCGGTTAAATATAATCACCTGACTAGAAGAAAAAGCGGTTTGATCCAATAAACAAGGGATAACAAAAGCATCATTGATCCCATCACCATTAGGCGTAATGATGGAGGGAGCTTTGCAACTTGCATCGCCGCCAACAATCAAGGTAACCAAAGCCGAAGGTGTAGTACATCCTTCGCTCAATAACTGGTAAGTAAATTCAACCGCCCCAACAAAATTAGGAGGAGGCGTATATCTAACTACCCCGGAAGGGTCTACCGTAATCGTACCCTCTTTAGGTGGATCTAAGATATCTACCGTCGTATTCGGGACTAAAACATCATTCCCTATCAGATCCAACTCTGCTTCCTTTTGGAAATCAATGGGAATAATATCCGGATTTGCGATCGGGTTTTCCTTATACAATACAGTAATCGTATCTCGCGACCCTTCTCCGCAAAATCCTTCATCAATGGTCCACACAAATTGATTTTCTCCGGCCGTAAGATTGCTAACCATCGTCAGTGGATTATCAGAATCATCGATTACTGCATCTGGGTTAATCGTAGTCCATTGTCCTTGACTCCCTTGTGTAGGTGGAAGCGCCTCAAGCATAGCTGTACCCTCATCATTGCAGGCTACCGCATCCATTCCGGCAAAAGGTTGGGGATCAGAAATGATAACCAGCACATCCGAACTATCTCGCCCACAGACGGTATTAATCGTCCATGTGAAGATGTAGATATTATCAGGCTCCAAACCAGTAATCAAGGAAGAGGCCATAGTATCGTCTTCGATCTTGACTCCCAGAATCCGCTGCGCCTCCGGCTGCGTCCAGGTGCCTACACTCCCTAACTCCGTTGGGGGAGTAGCTCCGAGGTTTACAATCTCATCCTCACAAGCTAGAATATCTTCACCGGCAACGGCTTCCTCCCCTTGACGAACGGCAATTTCTACCTCATCCGAAGAGTAATTCACACAGGCTCCATTCGACAAGGTCCAACGGAACGTATAAGGTTCTTCCCTTCTCAATAATCCACTAACATTCGTGCTAGCTTCTGTATTATTGGCTATAATAATATCTGGTGCATCGGAAAGTAAGCTCCAACGTCCGGTACCAATGGTTGGCATTTCAGCATTCAACCGATAAGTTCCCAAACAAATTGACGTATCGATTCCGGCAAATGCCTGACTGGACGGAATGCGATTTAGTTGTGTAAAAGTCGTATCGTTTCGGCTAGATGGACACCCATCCAATGTTGCATTCACATAAAAAGGGAAAGTCCCATCTGTATTATAATTCGTGAAATCTGTAAAAGAGAAAACACGACTAGTATCCGGTGTTTCTAATGGCTCATCTGAAAAACCATCATACCAACTGTAGACTGCACCATCTGTCAAACTGTTATCACTTAAGCGCAAGGTAAGCACTGCCTCAGGATGACTGATACAATGTGGGCCATCATTGGTAATCATCGGTACAGCAGGACGCGGCTTTACTCGCACTTCCACTCGAGCTGTATCAGATGGACAACCATTGACCACCGACACTACCTTATAAGTACCATTTTCTCCAGGTTGATTATCAGAATTAAAAGAAGGGAATTGTATGGAAGAACTGAATTCGAATCCATCCGCACTCCATTTATAGGTAGCTCCTTCCATTGAAGAAGCAGATAGGCGAATATTATCGCCCCTACATACTGGGCTATTGGAGGTCGCTTCGATATTAGGTATTGGATGTACTGTAATATTGGTCAGGTCTGATTCTAAAGATGAACATCCATCTATCACCACATAAACTTTGTAATCCCCATCATCTGTCAAATCAGCAGCATCAATGGTGAGGCTTCGCTCGGTGGTAGTCACCATTGATAGATTACCTTTCTGCCAGAAATAAGTAACCTCTCGCCCTGGTATGTTATAGTCCGTGGTGAAGAGCGTAATCTGATCTCCATTGCAAAAAGCCGTTGTCCCATCCTGGGTAAAAGGTCTGTCTGGCCGCTCCGGCGCATCCTGGAGTTCAACAAATAGATTTTCCACCACTGAGCACCCCTCTGCCGTCGTGACGGTAACCGAGTAGGTTCCAGATTGAGCCCCGGTCGCAGACGGGATCGTTGCATTACTCCCTTCAAACTGGAAGTTGTTGGGACCAGACCAAGCATAACTATAGCTTCCATCATCTGGTGGGAAGGTTAAGGCGGTCAACTCTACATTAGTCGGTGCATAAAAGCAATTCGGAGCAGAATAACTCAGGTCCACTTGACTAATTCCTTCTAGTACCTGGACAAAAATGGACGTTGTATCTGCACATCCTGAAAGAGAGGTAACCTTTAATTGATAACTACCTTGATCCAGGAAGGAGGCATTATTTAAGGTCAAGTTTTGAATCGTCTGTTCTGTTTCCAAACCAGGTCCAGACCATTGATAAATTACCCCACCAAGATCCGAGGTTCCCTGCAAGACAATATCTCCGCCTTGACAAACCGGATTGGGTATGGCCGCAGCACCTGCGGTAGGTCTTGGGTTCACCAGGGCTTGTGTTGGATTGGAAAGGTCCGAAGCGCAGCCATTTCTTACGATAAATAGTTGCCAGTTACCGGCATCCCCTTCGTCAGCATTAGACACACTGTAGCTAGGGGTAGTGGTTACAAACTCGTTATTCCCATTTTGAATCCAATGATAAGCACTGGCTCCACTTGATAAAGTAGAAAAACTCAGGGTATTATCTCTACAGATCGGACCATTGCTGGTAATCGTTGGCTGCTCTGGCTTGGCTTTAACATTCAATTCCACACTGGCTTGATCCGATATACAGCCTCCTTTGCTGATACTTAACAAATAAAAACCTTCATCTAATTCATTCAAGGGCCCTATCTCAGGGAATTGTTCAGCAGAAGAGAAATCGTTTGGACCACTCCAGCTGTATTCCAATTCGGGTCCTACGGTAGATGTTCCAAGGTTTATGGTTTCACCTTCACAAATAGAAGTATCGGCAAATACCAATTCTACAATAGGTTTTTCGACGGTTTGTATTCGGGTAACATTGGAAGGGGCTGAGGTACATTCATTGGCTTCTACAATCAAATAAAAGTCTTGGTCTCCTACGGCATGCGGTCCAGCAATGGTAAATGTCGGCGCTGCCGTAGATCCTAGCAAGGTACCATTAGGTGGCATTCCCTGATACCAATGGTAGGTTACATTATCATCAGGCGGAAGGTCCATAACTCCCAGCACAATATCATCCACACTACAGATAGAAGTATTAGCGGCAATCTCTGGTCTATAAGAAATCTCTTCCACATTAACCAATACGGTACCTTCAGACCGGCATCCTGTAATTCCCTGTACAACCACTTTATAGACACCTGATAAATCTCCATCGACATCAGGAATAACCGGATTCTCGTCCGCAGAAAAGAAAATATCATTTAAATACCATTCATAGGTATAGGCTTGGCTTCCAGGAGATGGGGGATTCGCAAACAGGAATAAGGTATCCCCTCCACAAAGGTTAGGTGTAGCTAGAGGCTCCGGGCGCTCCAACGTCAACCCAAAAGTAGTTGCACAAGTTGACTCTAGGCCTGCTCCGTCGCGTACGGTCAAAATGATATCTACCGTACTACCTGCATCAACACAAGTAAATTTGCTAGGCGTGATAAACATGGTATCGATGGAACAATTGTCCGTGCTCCCTAAATTTACATCTGAGACATCAAATACCTCATCCACAAGGCCTGAAGGGCTAATACTTAGGTTACCAATGGTTTGACAAGATGCAACTGGGGGAGTGGTATCTTCGATTGTAACTAAATAGCTACAAGTATCTGGATTACCACTAGCATCTTCTATAATATAAAAAACTTCCGTCTCTCCCAGGTTGAATTCATGTTGGGGAGATAAAACAGGTTCCTGCATTGTCGTTAGAGGAATCGTCGTCGCGCCTTCTGCGTAATAAGACGGTGTAAGGCTTGAGTAACTCAATGTTCCAAACATGTAACTAGTTCCATCATTAGCTCCGTTTTGGGTGACGGCGTCTGTATCACAAGGATTAATTCCATCACCAGAGACTCCAGGCGGAACATTAATTTCTTTTGGTGCTACGCGAATACTTACCACTCCATCCATTGCCCACGCATTAAAGGTTGCTGCGGGGATCATGATGGAAAGTGTTCCTACGGTGCCACAATCCGCATCTCCAACGGTGGACTGACCCAGCAAGCCATCATCTTCTCCAAAAACTTCCACAAAGGCATCATTCGTATTAAAGTCTCCTTGGAAACTCAATATAAAGGTCGCCGGCCCAATCGCATTGGCTGCCACCGAATTAAAATTAAAGGTTCTTTCATCGGCCAGATACTCATTCAGGTTGGGATCCAAAGTAAATGGAATCAATGCACTCATTGTATCCAACGGTAACTGTTGCTGGTACTCTCCGAAAGCATTACAGTTATCCGTAACGCCCTCTGGTAAAGGTAAGCTTACCGTTTTCTGACAAGAATCCGCAGCCAAGCTCATAACGATATCAGTTGGACAAATTAATTCCGGTGGGATGTCATCTAAAACATCTATTTGATAAGAACAACTATCAATATTACCGGCACAATCGGTAACAAAATAAGTCACAGTATGGCTTCCAGTTTCTAGGTTAACCATTTGTGTCGCAATGGGAGAAACAGCCACAGTGGGGCCTTGATCTACTCGATAACTGTAACTAATCCCTTGCAATTCATCTACTTCTATATTTAGTGCCGCATCCACCATACCTGTTGGTGTACAAATGGCATTAATCGCAAATCTTCCATCCAGGCCATCAGGGATATTGGGCTGCAATTCCAACTCAATCACCCCATCTGATGCCCACATATTAAAGGTAGCCGCAGGAATCGTGAATTGTTGTGCGGAATTTCCGCACTGAGCATCCGTTGCTGCGGTAGTCCCCAATAAGCTTCCATCTTCTCCAAAGACATTGAAGAACTCATTTGCTTCTTCCCCGTCTACATTGGTTAGGGAAATCGTCAATGTTCCATCTGCTATAGCATTGAGCGGCAAGTTTTGCGTTATAGGCAAACTAAGATTAATTGGGTTGACGGGGGTCTCTCCTTCCTCTCCAGGAGCCGCATTAGAGCTCAATGTGGCATTAGCATTCAGGCCAATAATCTGGCTAGAGGAAATGTCACACTCTTCTGAAATCTGAGGAGGAACTAAACTCACCGTAGCATCGCAATCTCCGCCATCAATATTTATCGTTATATCATCCGGACAAATGAGGATGGGAGGGTTATTGTCGACTAGCGAGAAAATAGCTGTTGTCGTATCTCGGTTCCCACAAAGGTCTTCCACGATAAAGTCCACTGCTTGAGAAAGTAAGGTATCTGAAGGAGATGGACATACGATTCCGGGCAAACTAGGAGAATTATTCGTTCCTGCATTCACCGCTGTCCAGCTTAGTTCTTCCTGATCTGAACAGTTATCCTCAGCAGTAGCACCCGCTCGTCCATCAAGCCAATTCGTAAAGGCTGTTTGCAAATCCGTCCCATCCAGGCAAGAAATACTGAGATCCTGTGCTTCTTGCTCAAATACAGGTGCCAATTCATCGTTAATGGTAATTAGCTGATCTGATTCCGTAAAATTTCCGCAGACATCTGTCACCTTCCAGGTTCTTCGGATGGTTCTATCATCTGCACAAAGTCCATCAATAACCACATCTGAAAAGGTAACCACGGGCTCAGGATCACAGTTATCCAAGACATCCGTCGGCTCTCCGGTCGCATTCAGGTCGTTGGCTTCATTGCAGTCAACTGTAATGTCACCTGGCACCACAAAGGTTGGCTTCTGCATGTCTGCAACGATAATCGTCTGAATTTTCCCCGTTACATTACCGCAGAGGTCTCGTGCCCGCCAGGTTCTGACAATAGTTCGGTTAAAACTACAACTTCCTGCTTCTTCAGCATCTGTAAAAAACACCCGAACACTATCTGTAGGTGTACAATTGTCCATCGCATCTATCACATCTCCCGTAATAGAGAGATCCAATGGATCTTGGGTACAATCCAAAGTAATATTATCGGGCACCGTAAAAGTAGGTGCGTTATCATCTTCAATGGTGATTGTTTGTTTGAATATGGTAGAGTTTCCACAATTATCTGCCGTCATCCAGGTACGTATAATACTATACTCATACTCGGAGCACGTTCCGTCCATTATCTGGCTATTCGTCTCACTAAAGTTTAATTCAGGAGAAGAATCGCAATTATCCATGGCTGTCACTGTGGGAAAGGGAGGAATGGGATCATCGCATGATAGCGTCAAGGTAGCTTCTGTTGGAATGCCTATTAGTACGGGTGCGACGGTATCAATTGTAGTATAGGATACAAGCTGTTGAGTCGTATTACCACAATTGTCGATCAAAGTAACTAAAACACTCAGGGTAGCACAATCTTCCTCGAAGGTGTCGGGGGCATCCACAGTAAAGTCATCGGGTCCCGAACAGTCCTCGGTACCCGCAAAATTGGAACCAATCGCAAAATTTAAAGTGCTGAGCCATATATCATACCGCAAGGCATTGTCTGCCGCACTTGTTTTGCTTAATTCGCAAGCTACTGTATCTACAAAGTCGGCTAGAATAGGCAAGATCGGAGGTCCTTCATTATCTCCTTCGATCGTGATGGTTTGAGAGACGGAGGTCATATTACCATCCATATCGGTAGCTGTCCATGTCCGGGTGATTATCCCTCCTACACAAATATTAATTGCGGAGGAATCCGGGCTATCCGTTGGACTAATCTCTTTCGGAAAGGAAGGATCAGTATCATCAGTCGCAGTCAAGGTGACTTTGGGAGGAAGATCTGCTAAGCAACTAATGGTTATGTCTCCCGGCGTTGCATCAGTGAATTCTGGAGGGTTCACTGTTTGGCGATGAGGAGCAGAAATAGGCTTAGTTGAATTAGAATTTGTTTTGGCCTCTAGGTCTAAGGCTGGCATAAACATACAAGAGATACAGAAACACAGGAGCAGCTGTACCTTGCAACGTAAATAGTTCTTCATATTACGTATGTTTAATCTAGGGATTATAAGTGGTATTTCGGAAAATACGTTTTAAAGGTGTCGGAAAATGAAGGAAGTAGTAATACGGGAAGCGCAGACGCTTGAGGTGGAATCTGGAATCGTGTTCATGGGGAATCGGTTTTTGTCATCTATACTTGGATGCAAATTATTAAATATTGACTAATACATCGCATTAGCCATGTTAAAAAATTCACGAAACCATTGTTTTTCAGCAAATTTGAGTCTTAGGTGACTCTATTCTTCTTCGGTAGTGTTGGTGTGATCTTCTCTATCTCGAAGTTTTTTGTCTTCTACGTTTTCGTCTAGAAATTGATTCAAACGATCCACTTCCAGGTTGGTCTTTATCTCACCAAATTCATTGATCTTGATATCAAAGCCCTTTAGTTCTTGATGTACATCAGGCTTTTTATTCGTGTTATTCTTCTTTGGCATAGGTCAATAGGGTTGTACGTAATATCGCGCTCTTGAGCGTTTGCGAAAGTAGTCAATTAAAGGGAGTTCCGCAAACCCATCTTTTTGATTTACCGCGATTTAAAAAGAGTAGTTATCTTAATAGATTGTAGCCATCTTACTGATAAAATTGAATGGCTGTGTAAAAAACTCCAAATCTAGAAACGTGCTCAGACTATAAATTAATGACTAAATCTTTAGGGTTAAGGAGTATTGGTGATGTTGCGCCGAACGAGCCCATTCCTTACTCCACCGCCTTTCTACCTTTGATGGCCTAATCAGCCCTAACTTGGGTGGATGCTTTTCACACAACCTATCCTAGGATGAAACACTTTTATTGCACAGCCGCCTTAATCTCATCAAAAGCGGTAAAACCTTTCTCCAGGCGAACTTGAATCTCACCTGAGCCTAACAATTCCATCATTTCAAACACATCTGGCCCCTTCACGGTTCCAGATACAGCCACTCTTACTATTGGCAAAACATCACCAAATCCAAGACCATTCGCTTCCATTGCAGAGACGATGGTAGATTTAATATTAGCTGCCACAAATGGGTCTAGGCGAGCTAAATCGGTCTTCAATTGATCAAAAAAGGCTCGGCGCTCAGGCTTCCATTTTTTTCGAATAGTTTTGCCGTCGTAGTTCAACTCATTCGTAAAAAAGTAATAGCCATTCGTCCAGAAATCAGGCAACAAGTTGACACGCTCTTTCATCATACCACAAAAGGCTTGCAAAAAAGCAGTCTCTACTTGATATCCTTTTTCCTCCACCATTGGCCGGACCAATTCTGCCAGTTCAGCACTGGTCGATTGGATAATGTATTGTTGATTAAACCATCTGGCTTTATCTATATCAAATCTAGCTCCAGCTTTCCCTATTTTCTCTAGCGAGAAAACTTCGCATAATTCTGTTAAAGGGAATATCTCTTGCTCTGTGCCAGGGTTCCAACCTAGGAAGGCCAAAAAATTAATAGCTGCTTCTGGTAGAAAGCCATACTCTTTAAATCCTGTAAAGGACTCCTCTGGCGTATCGCCATCCCAAGAGAGTGGAAAAACAGGAATGCCCAGTTTATTTCCATCACGTTTACTCAATTTACCTTTACCTGTTGGTTTCAGAATCAAAGGAAGGTGCGCAAAGCTAGGCATCGTTTCCTCCCATCCTAATGCTCTGTATAATAATACATGATGTGCTGTACTGGGAAGCCATTCTTCACCTCGAATAACATGAGAGATCTTCATCAAATGATCATCCACAATATTGGCCAGGTGGTAAGTAGGCATTCCATCTCCTTTCAGGATAACCTTGTCATCCAATTCGTTACTTTGAAAGCGTACTTCTCCTCTAATAATATCCTGAATGACCACTATCTCATCGGTTGGAATCTTCAAACGCACCGTATAAGGCGTACCAGCATCAAGCAATGCCTTTACTTCATCCGCCGTAAGGCTAACACTGTTTCGCATTTTCCCACGTACACTAGCATCGTATTTGAAGTTGTGATTACCAGCCTGTTTAGCCTGCTCGCGAGCAGCATCTAATTCCTCAGGGGTATCAAAGGCATAGTAAGCTTTGTCATTATCAATCAATTGCTGCGCATACTGTCCATACAAACCTTTCCGTTCCGATTGTCGATAAGGGCCATATTCTCCACCATAATTTGGTCCTTCATCTGGTTGTAATCCCAACCATTCTAAAGCCTCAACAATGTACTGTTCAGCGCCATCAACATATCTAGTTTGATCAGTATCTTCTATCCGCAAAATAAAAGTACCTTCAAAGCGTTTAGCTAAGAGGTAATTATACAATGCCGTACGAACCCCACCAATATGTAATGCCCCGGTAGGACTTGGAGCAAAGCGAACTCTCGGTTTTTCCATGTATCAAAGACTGTAATTCAATTAAAAATGTTATTCGTCAGAAAGACCATCTAGGCAACAAAAATTCAGTTGCAAAGCTTGGTTTTTACATAAAAAGTTGTTGATAGGAAAAAAAATTCAAAAAAACACTGCTTTTTTCAATAATTTTAGCAGCGTTATCCACCTTCAACGCGTTTAAATTTCTAAACCCTTTAGTTTGAAAGATTAAGGTCAAGATCGTTTATACGCAAAAATAGTATAAAATAGTGACCTCCCACGCATTATTGCGCGGTATAACCACACCAAACTTTTACCCCTAGTTATCAAACTGTCTCTGGGCAGCACTTTTACTTATTTCTCATCCGCTGTACTGGGTATTTCAATACGCAGCACACTTGATGGAGATTGAATAAGCATATCCAAAACAGAATCATAAAAGCATGATTCTGAACAAAATAGCTGAAATATTATTTATTAATTATCCATGAACATTAATCCCAAATTATTATGTACCTAGTCAAGACCCCCCAATTCATCCAAAACTTGTTTCCCAATTTCACCTGGCGTGTTCCCACCCAGGAAAAACAACTATTCTTAACCTTTGATGATGGGCCAATTCCTGAGGTAACGCCCTGGGTATTAGAACAATTAGCTGCCTACAATGCAAAGGCAACTTTCTTCTGCGTGGGAGACAATATCAGAAAACACCGAGATGTATTTGATGCCGTTGTGGAAAATGGCCACACTGTCGGTAGTCACACCTTTAATCATTTAGATGGTTGGGCGACTGACAATATCCCCTATTTCCATAACGTTCGCCATAGTGCTAACATGGTGGATTCGACCTTATTTAGACCTCCCTACGGTCGCTTGAAGCCCAAGCAGGCACAATTCTTGATGCGTCATTATCAGATTGTAATGTGGGATGTATTAAGTGCTGATTTTGATGCGAATATCAGTAGAGAGCAGTGCTTAAAGAATGTAACTAAGAATGCTGGCCCCGGATCGATTGTCGTATTCCATGACAACATCAAAGCCATCGAACGCTTGGAATACGCTCTACCTCGTGTTTTAGAGCACTTCACTTCATTAGGTTACGTCTTCCAATCCTTGACGGATCAGACATTATCTGATGAGCGTTCGTTCCAGAAACGTGCTTAATGAAACAACCGGCCATTCTTGGCTTGGATCATGAGCACCGCTTAATTGAATTTTTTGTAATGCTAGATAGAAAGCCGCCGCGCTTTGTGGCGGCTTTTTCACTTCCTTCCCTTATTCCTCATCATGGTTTCGGTTGATTTGGCAAGCCCAATGACGAGTCGGGTGTAAATATCCATTGGTTCTGGTTTTTTAACGCTTAGTTGATACCACAACCCAGGATTTCCCCGTTTTATACTAACTTTGGGCGCATTTTGTAATGCTACTTTCTTAACCCCCAGTTGATTAATCGACTCATGAACGTTCAAAATATAGCTTTAGTGAAAAATATAGTTCTTCTTATACTCTTCCTTTCTGTTAGTACGGTTAGTATAGCCCAACGTGGATGGGAAGCAGGCCCTTGGGCTGGTGTAAGTTATTATTTCGGAGACCTGAATACCAGCTACAACCTTAGTAAGCCACAGTTTGCGGCAGGAATGATCGCCCGTTATAATTTCAATAATCGATTGGCGCTTAAGTTCTCCGGTAATTATGGCTATATCCTGGCTGACGATGCAGATTCCAAAAACATTTATGAGCGAGCTAGGAACTTAAGTTTTGAATCTCCTATCATCGACGCCTCTGCACAATTTGAATTCAATTTTCTCCCTTACATTCATGGTAGTCGAGAAGAATTCTTCACTCCTTATCTTTTTGCAGGGCTTACAGCCTTTTATTTCAATCCACAGGCAGAGCTCAATGGAGAGCTCTTTGAGTTGAGGTCCCTGGGCACCGAAGGACAATTCAAGGGAGAGGAGTACTTCACGGTACAAGGAGCCTTGAATTTTGGCATTGGTTTGAAATTGGACATCAACTATGAATGGAGCCTAAACTTTGAATTGAGTGTCCGGCAAACCTTCACAGATTATCTGGATGATGTTAGTACAATCTACCCCGATGAGAGCGACCTCCTCCGAGCCCGGGGTGAGTTAGCCGTTCAACTATCTGATCGCTCCATTACTATTCCTGGTGTAGTAGAAGAGATACTGGGAGAAGAAGGCCGTCAACGTGGCGATAGCAGTACCAATGATTCTTACCTATTTCTAGGGGTAGGAATTGTATATTACTTTGGCGATTTGCGTTGCCCAGGCTACGGTAAAGGCCGATAATTCGTATTCACGCACCTCATTGCTCACTTCACTGTAGAATACTAGCTATCTAGTGTTGCTGCGAATACTTTTGAGGTATTCAACAGCACCTAGATGACTATGAAAATTTATCATTCTCCTCTCTTTTACGCCAATATTGTTTTCTTTCTTTTTTTCCTAAAGACTTTGTCCTCTTTTGCACAGGAAGCATCAGCACGAAATGATGGAAGCCTCATTCTAGTTCTTCTCTTGTTTTTTGCAGGCGCATTAGGAATCGCCTGTGGATTATTAATCGATTATGGCATCCGAACCCTCATTAGCTCCCAAGGAGTGAGTTGGGGGCTTCAATTAGCGGCAGCTGTTCTGATTGGAACAGGATGGTATAAAGGCATTTTATTGCTCAGTCAATAAAGCAATTCCTATATATTACAAAACCTCAAAATACCTACGATGGAACAATTACACTTTTACTATCAACTAGTAGAAAAAGCCATTACTAAGATTGGACTCGATCCTACTACATGTAGAAAAAAACCGGGGCAATGGAGTCTCACCAAGGGTCAAATTCCAATTTGGATCGATGTTTTCTACCTGGAAAGAGAAAAGAATATCTATTTCCAAGTAGCCGCCCCGATCATGAAGGTTCCGCAGGAAAACGCTGGGCGCTTAGCTATGGATCTCCTCCTCTTGAACAACCAGCTCTTTGGTGTTGCTTTCACCGCCAATAAAGGGCATATCTATCTGAAGACACTAAGAGAAACTGAAGGCTTAGACATTAGCGAGGCACATGCCATGATCCTTCGCATTGGCAATTATGCCGATCAATATGATGATGAGTTGAAGAAGCGCTATCCAGAATGGCATGCCGCAAAATTTGACTCTTCCCAAATCAACCCCAACTAACAAGGACTGGCAGTTCAGAAATAGAATTCCTGCCAAACAAAAAAAGCGGGTGCTGATTGATCAGCATCCGCTTTTCCTTTTATATTCTATTCTACCTAGGCTAAAGACTTACGGCTTAGCTGCAGGTTGTTTCGGAAAGTAAACGGTTATGGATTGGTTGATCGTAACCTCTGCGGTTCTTAAGCCATTCCAAGCCATTAAATCTTCTATACTGCAATTGAAAAGCATAGCTAGGGTTTCTATTCGGTCACCAGCAACTACTTGGTAGGTACTCTTGAATGTTCCCTCCGGCATGGCTGCTTTAGTGCTTTCGATTCCTTTTTCAGTAAGGAAACGTAGGAAAGCATCACTTGCACTAGCAGGCAAAGTCAAGAGATGTCCAGCTTTGCTTTTGGGAATATAGTTATTAACGTACCCTGGATTTAGTTTCTTCACTTGTGCGAAGTTCAATCCTAGCTCCTGAGAAACATCATACAACCGAAGGTAATCATATACACGATATACCTCTGTATTTTGCATTTCGTAAGAAGGATACTTCGGTGTAAGACCATGATCTTCATAGTGCTTTACCAAGTAAGAAGCAGCTATATAAGCAGGAACGTACTTTCTGGATTCGGCTGGCAAGTATGGAATAAGATCCCAATAGTTGTTACACCGAGCTTGCTTAATGGCCCGCTGAACGCGGCCAGCGCCGCAGTTGTAAGCCGCCATTACCAATGCCCAATCTTGGAATTCTCGATACAAGTAAGCCAAAAGTTTCACAGCAGCTTCCGTTGCTTCATAAGGGTTCAATCGCTCGTCTACATGGTGATTGATTGACAAATCGAAGTAACGTGCTGTTACAGGTACCAATTGCCACAAGCCAGCAGCACCTGCGTGCGACTTGATATCAGGGATGAGTCCAGACTCTACAATAGGTAGATACTTCAACTCTTGAGGCAGTTGATAAAGGCTTAAGTAGTGCTCGAAAATTGGGAAATAAAGGCTGGTACGTCCTAAGATATGTTCTGCATCTCTGTATCCAGCAGTAGTGTAGCGTTTGATGTACTTGTAAACGTCTACATTGTACTTGACCTCAAAAGGAAAGTTCATTTGGTCAAGTCTTTCTGTGATCACCCCTACTGTTTCTGTATTCCAAGGTTCGACAGCCTTGTCTAACAAACTGAGGGGTAGTCCGTTAGTTTTAGTAACTGTAAATAACATTAATGCTATTACAGCAACTTTTGTCCATGGGAATTTCATTATAAAACTGTTTTTAACTCAATGGTCAACAAAAATCCTCGGGATTATTAATAATTAAAGCTTTGGGATATGTTTGAGGATCCCGCGGTCGCACTAGGTGCTTCCGAATTTGACCTTGATTCTTAGCGTCTCATAGGGTGACCCGCTATTCCGGGGTTTCTTAGCCCTCTCTTACGGTCGAATCAAAATAAAGATTCAGGCCTTTCTGAGAAAAGCTGACGCAAAACTATATGCTTTTTCGCTCATTGTCAACGAAAAAGGCAGCAAGTTATCCACATTGAGACACAACAAACTGTTTACACTGAATTCACAACAACCGTGAAGTCGCTAAAAATGAGGGTTTTAGCGTAGAAAAAATGGACCCCTCGTTATTTTTATACCATAAATAGGGTAGATCGCAAAATTTTATGCGGACTACGGAGAGGGAAAAATAAAGTGCCAAAAAAATGTTAAAATTTTCTTAAATCCCCATGGAAAGGACCAGATCCTTTGTTTTTTTGACCTTTCCCTAAAAGAAAAGTCACATTTCTTTGTGTTTTATTTATATGAAAAATGTATATTAGTGAGTTTTGAGTGCTTCCCATACTAATGACGATTCAAATCCTCGCCTTATTATATAGTTCGCTATTTTTGCTTTGTTTTTGAAAGAAAATGGATCTTCTATTTGAGCTGCTTTTTTTTCAATCAGGAGATGTAACGTTTTATGATAATCCTCTTCTTCGATCTCCTCCATCGCTTTTCGAATACAATATGCAGTAATTTGCCTTCTTTTTAATTCTTGTTTGATTCGGTTCCTCCCCCACTTCTTAATATTGAATTTCCCTCTGGCGTATGATCGCGCAAAGCGCTCCTCATTTAAGAAATTATCTGTGATCAATAACGCCATAATTTCTTCTAACGTATCTCCATACACGCCCAAATCCAATAATTTGCTTCGCACTTCAGAATGACAGCGGTCTTGATAGGCACAATATCGTTGCAGTTTTTTTAGGGCATCTATCGAACTTATGTACTTTTTAGGCTTTTGCACAGATGATTTGATATTGAATTAATCTAAACGTGTGTCTTTTTTATAAATTACACGTCTAGATGAATATGCGTGTAGGTTTGTTTTCTCCATTTCGTAAAACCCAACCTATTCAATCTATTTTCTACATACATCCACAAAGTTAATTAAAACCACACATTATGAATTTGGACAGTATACTCGAAACCATCCAAGGCTTTATTGCGGAATACTCGCTCAGCGTCATTGGAGCATTGCTAACGCTCATTATTGGCTTCTGGGTTGTAGGTCGAATTACTAGTGTTTTGAGTAAAACACTCACCAAACGAGGCGTTGATGAAACCATCAGACCGTTTCTTGTTTCCTTAGTCAGTGTTGGCCTTAAGGTACTCCTGCTTTTGAGTGTTGCCAGCATGTTTGGTATTGAAACTACTTCTTTTGTTGCCATCTTTGGTGCTCTCGCCTTCGCCATTGGTATGGCGCTCCAAGGTAGCTTAGGTCATTTCGCCAGTGGCGTATTGTTGCTAGTATTTAAACCCTATAAAGTTGGTGACTTAGTCACTATCGGCGGTGGAGAGACCGGAACAGTTGAAGGAATTCAAATTTTCAACACGATCTTGCTAACCCTAGATAACAAAAAGATCATTGTGCCTAATGGCGTAGTGACTAGCAATATCATCACCAACATCTCTGGTCAAGGGATTATTGGTGTGGAACTCACTTATGGCATTGGCTACAATGATAGCATTGATAAAGCCAGAGAAGTAATCTTGAAAGTGGGAAAAGAATGTCCTCATATCCTAGAGGATCCTGCCCAGGGAGTCGTAGTAGCTTCTCTCGGTGATAGTTCTGTGAATTTGGCTACACGTCCATTCTGTAAGAGTGAACACTATTGGGATACTTTCTTTTATATGCAAGAAAATGTGAAAAAAGCTTTTGATGCGGAAGGTATCAGTATTCCATTCCCACAGATGGATGTGCATGTAGACCAAACCTCTTAAGAAAATTTGTAGGACGCCTCCTATTAAGGCTTCCGTAAATACACTAGGTTTCCGTCATTTGGCGCTTTAGCGCTTAGAAAAAGAGTTTGAGCTTTGTATCCTAAGAATGGGTGCAAAGCTCTGCTTGTTTAAGCGACCTTTCTTCTGACCTATTACTCTGCAAGTAAGCTTTTGATTCTTGCTACTCCTCTGCTGATTAACCAAATCCAATAATTAGCAAGAAATTTGCCTATACACACAAGCAAAGCCCTACATTTAGAAGGTTGTTTAAAATTGACTGATATGAAAAAGGCTTTGTTCTATACCTTTCTACTCCTATTCATTACTAAACTTGGAATTGCTCAAGATGGAATTCTCGACCTTAAGAGTAATTTACAAGCTACATTAGATAGTATTGTGGAGGAGCAAGAGCTTCCGGGTGCAACGGCTGCAATTGTCATGGCAGATGGCCAATTGATCAGTTTGGCCGCCGGTCTATCCGACAAAGAACTTAAGATGGCCATGCCTCTAGGTGCTCAAATGCTATTAGGCAGTGTAGGTAAGATCTTTGTTTCAGCTGTGGCCTTACAATTAGTGGATGAGGGTAAGATCAAGTTAAGTGATAAAGTTAGTCAGTACTTCAATGGAGTAGATTGGTATGATCAAATGCCGAATGCAAAGGATTTAACTATTAAATCTTTACTCAATCACACCAGTGGCATTCCTCGATACGTTTTTTCACCTGCCTTCACAGCTGCCATTGAGAAAGATCCCATGCGTAGCTGGACGCCGGTTGAGTGCTTAGCAGTCATTGCTTCCCAGGAGCCCAAACACCTAGTAGGTCAAGGCTGGGGATACTCTGACACCAACTATCTTTTGCTAGGCCTGGTCATCGAAAAGGTCACAAACTCTACTTACTATGCCCAGCTTGAAAAGCGCATCATATCTACCTATCACCTTCGATCAACTTATCCTTCTACACAAAGAGAACTTCCCGGCCTCACTCAGGGGTATATTGGAGAAAACAATTTCTTTCACCTCCCCAAGAAAGTAGTCTCTGATGGACTATATGCAATGAACCCGCAATTTGAATGGACAGGGGGAGGGCTAGTGACGAATGTAGAAGATCTCGCTTATTTCATCAAATGGCTACACACTGGCAAGATCCTCAAGCCCGCTACCTATAAAGAACTAATCCAGGCGGTGGATTTCCGAAGTGGTAAGGTATCAAAAACGGGTTATGGATTGGGCACCTTTGTTTGGTCCAATCCTTCTGGACCGAGTTTTGGACATGCAGGCGTAATGCCTGGCTATTTTACACATGTTGAATTTGCCAGGAATGGTGGATATGCCGTAGCCATTCAAGTTAACACCGACCAAAGTGGGGTGCCGGCTAGCCACGGAAATGTCAGACGATTGGGTAAATTAGTCGAGCGATTTCTACAAGATCACTAATTCTTCAAGGAACGAATCCGTTTTTACCCATATTTTCGGAAAAGAACCTTTTCCATATATGTCTCAGGCCGCATCAATGGCTCAAATCCAAATTTTTGGTATAATCCATGAGCATCTCTGGTGGCCAGCACCCATCGTCGAAAACCTTGACAAGCGGGGTGCGCCATGATGGCATCAATCAGCCACTTCCCTAAGCCTTGTCCTTGGTACTCCTTTAAGATGAAAACATCTGCCAGGTACCCGAAGGTCGCTGCGTCTGTGATCAAGCGGGTATAACCTATCTGCTTACCCTGATGATAAACACCAAAACAAACAGAACCTTGGGCTGCATTTTCTACCGTCTCACGTGGTATCCCGGCTGACCAGTAGGATTGATCGCATAAATAGTGATGAATAACATCAAAATCAAGCTTGTTTGAATCAGTAGAAATCAAAAAGGCTCCTTTTCGAACTTCGTATGACTTCCGGATATTTGGTATTTGCTCCATAATTCAATAAAAACCATTGGCTAATTTTGATCAAGCATTAGCACCTCTTGCAAAGCCTGCTGAATAATAAAAAGATCGGATTCCTGGGTTTGCCAATTAGAAAAAGCCGCTCTGATGCAGGGCGTACCTTTCCAGTCGGAAGGTGTCAGGAAAACCCGACCATCATGTGTCAGCGCGGATAGATATTGGGTGATTAAGCTAGAGAGTTCAGCTGTTGGTGCATCTAGTGTGAAGCAAACCACATTGAAATGGACAGGTGAAAGCAAAATAAAATGAGGTGAACGATCTATCCATTCCCCCAGTTGCTGGGCTAGTTCCACATTCCGCTCTACCAAATCCTGAAAGCCCGCCCGCCCATAAGCTTTTAAGGAGAACCAAGTAGGTAATGCTCGAAAACGTCGAGAGTTTTCAGGTGTAAGGTGAACAAATGGTACCTCTTCCGCATTCACTTCCAAATAACGAGCGCCGCTGTTCTGAAATACGGCTTGCTGTAAATCTTGGTGACGCGTCAACTGGATGGCAGAATCATAGGGCACATTCAGCATTTTATGCAGATCTATTGTGATAGAGTCTGCTGCATTGATTCCTTCCATGAAATGCGCATACAAAGGTGAGCAGGCGGCAAAACCTCCGAAGGCAGCATCAACATGGAGCCAGAAGGGGAATTCTTCTTTGAGTCGACCAATAGCTTTCAGGTCATCAAAATCAACACTGTTCACCGTCCCTGTATTCGCTACTACAATACAAGGTCGGCCTTCCTGAGCTTCCAAAGCGTTCCTTAATGCCTCTAGGTCTACTGCTTCTCGGCCTTCCTGAAGCGGCAAGCGTTCAACACAAGACCGCCCCATTCCCAACATGGATAATGCCTTAAATACACTAGAATGTGCACAGCCACTCAATACCTTAATCTGACCTAATGCGGCCAAGCCTTCATGTCCTATATCTATACCCAGCTCCTGGCCCGCCCACTGGCGACCAATAGCCAAGCCCGTGAAGCTTGACATCGTCGCTCCAGAGACGAAAGTGCCAGTATATGCTTCATCAATATCAAATAGTGCTTTCAGCCAATTGACGGCTTGATATTCTACCTGATTGGCAGAGGAATCTCCAGCACTAGCCACGTTTTGATCAATAACACTCGTTAACCAATCTCCAGCAAGCCCTGCAGGCGTGCTCCCTCCGGTAACAAACCCCAAATATCGAGGGCCTGGGCTACCTGATAGGCCAGAACTGAACTGTTCTTGAAAAGCTGCCAGAGCAGCCAAGCTGCCTATTCCTTTTTCCAATAGTGGTTCATCGATGCTTGGCGAAGTCCGGATGCCAGCTGGTCGTTCTGATAACTTAGCCAAGAATGCTAAGGACTCTTTCAGGGTTTCCTCTAAAATAACCCGGATTTGAGTCTTATCCCTAAGCAACTGTTGCTCCATTATTCTGATTTCTTTACGACAAAATTAGTGAAGATGTGTTATAGAAAACAGATTCAGTTTTCTATATTTAAACCATATCAGATAATTTTATGACAGCATTCCTATATGAGCGTATCGCCGATGCATTAGAACGCAGTATCCGTCAAGGTACTTTAAAAGAAGGAGACAAACTTCCTTCTGTCCGCTTTTCCAGTAAGCAACGAGGCGTAAGCCCTTCCACCATTTTTCAAGCCTATTATTTGCTGGAAGCCAAAGGTTTGATCGAGGCGAGATCCAAATCGGGTTACTATGTAAAGTTTGAGTCACAGCAACCTTCCCGGCCTTCTTATTTGGCAAAACAGAGCCATCAACCTACGCTCAAACAAATAGACACTGCCCACATTGTAGCAGAAATGGAGGAACTAAGAGATAGTCATTCCATCTTAAGGCTATCAAGCGCATATCCTCCCGCGGCTCTATTGCCCACAGCTAAGATCCAAAAGGCCATAGTGGAAGCGACTCGCACAAATAAGGAGAGCCTTCTACCTTATGCCTTACCACAAGGCAACAAGGCATTGCGAAGCATCATAGGGAAGCAAATTCTAGAGTGGGGAGACTATTATGCTCCCGAGGAGATGCTGATCACTACAGGTTGTATGGAAGCGCTCAACCTATGCCTTCGAGCAGTGACTAGAGCTGGAGATATTATCGCAGTGGATCAACTCACTTACTTTGGGATCGTACAAATGGTGGAGAATATGGACCTACAAGTTATCTCCATTCCCATTCATTATGAAAATGGATTGGATATCGACTTTTTGGAGAAAGCCCTGAGTACCTTCCCCGTAAAAGCTTGCCTCTCCGTAACTAATTTTAATAATCCAACTGGGACCATTATACCCACCGAGCAAAAAAAACGGCTAGTACGTTTATTGAATCAATATCAGATCCCCTTGGTAGAAGATGATATTTATGGTGATTTGTATTTCGGGGCCACCAGACCAAGTACTTGCAAGCAATTCGATAAAGAAGGATGGGTCATGTATTGCTCTTCTTTCTCTAAGACCTTGGCGCCTGGTTTTAGAGTAGGTTACTGTTTACCGGGGCGTTTTCTCAATGCTGTAGTTCAGCAAAAGCGCATCCAATCGATCAGCACTGATAGTTTAGCACAATTGGCACTTTTACACTTTCTACAGAAAGGCCGATATGGATATTATTTGCGTAACCTCCGAACCGCATTTCACAAGCAAGCCTTACAATATGCAAAAGCCATTAGAGTTCACTTTCCGACTGAGGTTCGATTTGTTATGCCAGCAGGAGGAATGGTGCTTTGGTTAAGTTTTCCACTAAAGTTTGATGGCTACCAACTATTTAAAGAGGCTAAACAACACGACATCGGAATCTCTCCGGGGCAGGTCTTTGCTGTAGAAGGTTCTTTTAAAAACTACATTCGACTTAGCTTCAGTCACCCTTTTGATGATAAAGTGGAGGCCGGACTAAAGCAACTTGGTCTTTTAGCAAAAAAACTACTACATTGATTTCTGAATTACTGCAACATTTTGCACTATCCATTAACCATTTGCCTTCTTTGACAAATCCCGTGGACAGCTATAGATGAGATGAGCACATGCTGCAGACCTATACTGCTGATGTGCATTAAATTTCATTTTTGAACATCTTCAAACACAGGATTTATCCGAGAACCACTATTTATTATGCAATCAAGATTTGTCGTTCTAAGCCTGGTCATTGCATTATCTGCATGCCAGCGTAAAGTAGTCAGCACTAGTCAAACCTTACAACTCCCTCAACAGTTTGAAAACATTAAAATTGATGGAGGGGGCCTTAGCCTAGAAGGAGGGCCTTGCGAACCAAGCATCGCTATCAATCCAACTAACAGAGACAACATTGTTGCAGGTGCCATTCTAAACCGTTCCTATCACTCCAATGATGGTGGAAAAACCTGGACCAAGCAGATTTTGAAGTCCAGTTATGGTGTATTTGGGGATCCCGTAATCACCCCAGATTTTAAGGGCAATTTTTATTATTCTCATCTTTCTGATCCTAGCGGAAAAGGCTGGGCAGACGCAAGTATCCTAGATCGCATTGTTATCCAAAAATCAAGTGATGGCGGACAGAGTTGGGATGATGGTAGCTATACAGGGCTACGCCACCCGAAAGATCAAGACAAGCAGTGGTTAGCTGTACATCCAGAAAATAACACCATATACATCAGTTGGACAGAGTTTGATCAATATGGTAGTCCTGAAGCGAAAGATCACTCTCGCATCCTCTTTTCTCAATCTATGGATGAAGGAAAAACCTGGGCTGAACCTATCCAGATCAATGAGTTAGAAGGAGACTGCATTGATGACGACCAAACCCCTGAAGGTGCAGTCCCCGCTGTTGGGCTTGATGGATCTCTCTATATCGCTTGGTCCTTTGATCAAAAGATATACTTAGACAAGTCAACAGACGGTGGAAAAACCTGGCTTGAAAAAGACATTCTGGTAAGTACTCAGCCTGGTGGTTGGACCTTTGACATCCCTGGAATTTTCCGAGCTAACGGACTTCCCATAACAGCCATTGACAACAGTAATGGCCCAAACCAGGGTACGATTTATATCAATTGGTGTGACCAAAGAAATGGCTTGGCAGACACGGATGTATGGCTGGCTAAATCAACAGATCAGGGTGAAACCTGGTCAGCTCCGATTCGAGTCAACAACGATGCTCCTGGCAAGCAACAGTTTTTTACCTGGATGGACATAGATCAAACCACTGGACATCTATATTTTGTCTTCTATGACAGGCGAGCCTATGAAGATGACAAAACAGATGTTTACATCGCCTACAGTTCAGATGGAGGAAAAACATTTATCAACCAAAAGGTAAGCGATACTCCATTCCTTCCAAGCAAAAATGCTTTCTTCGGAGATTATAACAATATTAGTGCCCACGATGGCCGAGTACGCCCCATTTGGACTAGAGCAGATGGGGTAAATCTAAGTATTTGGACCGCCTTGATAGAAATGGATAAAAAATAGTAGCCTTCTTGAATATAGCCGGCTACAGCGTCTTCTTCATGATCCACATCTTGGCGATCTCCTTATTTTTCATTGGGAGTAAATCGAAATAGGCGGCACGGGTGATCTCAAAGCCTTTTCGCTGGTAAAAGGCAATGGAATCATGGCTACTCTGCATAACTTCTAACCAGAGGTATTCACGCCCTGTCTGTTGAGCTTGCTTTTCTGCTTGCTGGATTAGGGCGGAGCCAATTCCTTTTCCTGCATACTCTGCCAACATATAAATTCGCTGAATGTAATACCCCAATGCCACTCCATCTAAATCTTTCTGCTTGTGATCTACTAGGTAGCCAACAACCTCTTCCTCTTGCAGCGCTAGATAGACATTGCGTTCAGGTGCCGTAAGAAATGCCAAAAAAGTGGCTAGATCATAGTACTGTTCTAAATAGGCTTTTAGCCCTTCTTCCTCCCACAAATAGGGGAAATGCTGATGATAAGACCTTACGGCCATTGCCTGCAATGCGGGGACATCGGATCTGGTTGCAAGACGCAATTCAATATTCATGGATAAAAGCTATTTTTGAGTGCCTCGAAACACGAGAATTGTCTAAGAATCTTAAAAATAAAGTACATGCGATCCAGTCTGTCAGTCCTTATCCTTTGCTTTGGTTTCATTAGTCTAAATGCGCAATCTCCTCCAACGATCTTCGAACAATCGAAAGGGCTCGAAACGGCTACCTATGAAGAAGGGATATCCTTTTACCAAGAGCTATCCAAAAGACATTATCAGAAAGCACAACTTAAAACTTTCGGCCTGACCGACAGCGGGAAACCTTTACATCTTTTTGTGGTTTCCTCGGATGGCGACTTTGATTTTGATAACATCCACGCCAAAGGAAAGTTGGTGCTATTGATCAATAATGCCATCCATCCGGGAGAACCAGATGGGATAGAAGCCTCCATGTTGCTGGCTCGAGACCTACTTGAGAAGCAAAAGCTGTATGGGCGTTTTCTCGATCAAGTAGTAGTAGCAATTATCCCTTTTTATAATATCGGTGGTGTCCTCAATCGAAATAGTCATACCCGAGCCAATCAAAATGGCCCTGTTTCATATGGCTTTCGAGGAAATGGTCGGCATTTCGATCTCAATCGAGATTTTATCAAGGCAGATACGCGTAATGCCCGAAGTTTTGCAGAAATATTTCATACTGTCGATCCAGAGGTTTTCATTGACACCCACACCAGCAATGGAGCAGATTACCAATATACCCTGACCATTATCCCCACCCAAAAGGATAAACTAGGTGGGCCAATGGGCGAGTATCTTGATCAAAAAATGATGCCTTTCTTGTTTGATCACATGGCGAAAAGCCCCTACGAAATGACGCCCTACGTCAATAGCCTAGGGCGCAGCCCAGATGCCAAAGGAATTACCGACTTCCTAGAATCGCCACGCTATTCTACTGGCTATGCAGCCCTATTTCACTGCATCGGATTCATGCCTGAGACACATATGCTAAAGCCATTCAAGAATCGAGTAGAATCGACCTACACTTTCATGCAAGGGATGATAGAAATCCTCAAAAGAGATGCGCAGGAAATTGTCAAACGAAAAAAAGAAAGCAAAGCACTAGTTGCTCAACAAAAGGAATTTCCACTACAATGGACTCGTGACACTTCCTCCCATAAAATGATCGATTTTAAGGGATATACCGCTACTTCTGCTGTAAGTGAAATTAGCGGCCAAACTCGTATGAAGTACGATCGAGATCAACCTTTCACTAAGTCTATTCCTTACTATAATAATTACCTCCCTTCCAAATCTGTAGAACGCCCCAAAGCCTATATCATACCGCAAGCTTGGCATACAGTTGTAGAACGCTTGCAGGCCAATGGCGTGTCTATGCAGACACTTCCGGCAGACACTACAATCGAAGTAGGGGTCTATTATCTCGAAAATTACCAGACCAGTCGCAGGCCTTATGAAGGCCACTATATGCATTACCAAACTCAGGTGAGGAAAGAGACTAGGAAAGTGGCTTTTCGGGCTGGAGACTGGCTCATCCCTGCTACACAGTGGACCAATCGTTTCATTATCGAAATATTAGAACCCGAAGGCCCCGATTCATTCTTTAGCTGGAACTACTTCGATTCTATTTTGCAGCAAAAGGAACACTTTTCATCTTATGTGTTTGAAGACAAGGCTCTTGAATGGCTAGAGCAGATGCCTGAGTTGAAAGCAGAACTAGAACAGCGTAAACAGGCAGATGAAAAATTTGCTAAAAGCGGTCGGGCACAATTAGATTTCATCTATAAACGTACGCCACATTACGAAAAGGAACATCTAAGATATCCGGTATTCAGGCTAGAATAATACGCACAAAAGTTTAATTTTTTAATCAAAAAAGTTATATTTGGGTTTTAGTTGACCCTTTAACCAAAACCTAACATGGCTGATCATCCGACCTTACACTATATGCTGGATTGGAAATATACCCAAGACAGCATGCTAGAGTTGTTGCGAGCTGGCGCAAATCCAAATGAACGATATTGGAAGTATGAAGAAAACGCCTTGCACGTCGCAGTACGGCGTAGACGCCTAGAAAGTATCACTCCTCTTTTGGAACATGGTGTAGATATAAATGCTAAAACCAAAGGTGGGAAGACAGCCTATGCTCACGCCATCCGCCGAGGTTTCACAGAAATAAGTGTCTTCCTGGAAGAGAAAGGCGCAGATACAGCCTTAAATGAAGCGGATCAGTTAGCCATAATTTTAGGTAAAGGAGAGATAGAGCAGGCGAAGGCGATGATCGTCAAAAATCCTAACTTAGTTCCTGAAATGAATGCCGAAGAGGCCCGTATCCTACCAGATTTGGCGGGACGGGCTCGCACAGATGTGGTGCGTCTGCTTTTGGACGCAGGTGTCGATATCAATAGCCGAGGCTTAGATGAAGGCACAGGCCTACATATGGCTGCCTGGTTTGGCCAACCAGCCAACACACAATTGCTCATCGATTACAAAGCGCCTTTAGAAGTTCGAGGTGACCTCCATAATATGTCAGCCCTAGGTTGGGTCGTGCACGGTTCGGTCTATAGCGGTTCAGCAGAGAGCCATGCTGATGACTATGTTAAGATCAGTAGAATATTACTAGAAGCAGGTGCATCTTTGCTTCACCCTGATCTACCTGACGACACGACAGGAGCCTGGTTATTAAAAAAGGTAGCCCCAGGTGTTGAGACTGTGCTACGAGAATTTGGGGCCTCTAATTAAGATTCTCCTCCAACAAACCCTATCAACAAATATAAAATGCGATGAATAAGTGCCACTGACAATTACTGTCAGTGGGCGAGAAGTTGAGTATTCCCTTCATAATGCTTACCTTGTTATCGTATCGAACGTTGCTCGAATATTTTCATGCGAAACATTTATCTCACAGATCGTTTTTTCTGGTTGTTAGGAGGATTAGCTGCTATGTTTGCTGCTAGTTTTGCCATCACCTTATTATTTCCTATTGCCTTATTAGCATTTACCATTGGCCTTAGTCTTATTTGTTTCGATGCCTTCATCTTATTTAATCGTCAGATGAAGGTGGAAGCCAAACGGCGGCTACCAAAGGTTTTTTCGATGGGAGATCCAAATCCCGTGTATATTGACTTAAAAAATAGCAGTACCCAGAAAGTTTGGCTTACCATTATCGATGAATTACCTATTCGATTTCAGCTACGAGACTTCGAACAGAAAGTAGAGTTGGATGCCGAATCTGATCTACAGTTAAAATACGAGCTCACCCCTTATATCCGAGGAGAATATGATTTTGGAAGCATTAATATTTATATCGCCACCCGACTGGGTTTACTAGAGCGACGATACCGCCAGGATCATCCGATGAAGATTCCCGTCTATCCCTCTATTGTTCAGATGAAGCAATTTGAGTTGAGGGCATTTGACAAAACCAGCCACAAAAAAGGGATCAAAAAAATGCGACGAATCGGACATAGCTATGAGTTCGAGCAGATCAAAAACTATGTACGAGGGGATGACTATCGGAGTATTAACTGGAAAGCCAGTAGTCGTCGAGGGGAATTGATGGTCAATCAATATGAGGATGAAAGGGCTCAGCAAATTTACTGCATCATTGATAAAAGTAGATCAATGCGTATGCCCTTCGAAGGTTTGAGCTTGATGGACTATGCCATTAATAGTAGCTTAGTTCTTTCCAATATTGCTTTACAAAAACATGACCGGGCAGGCTTGATCAGTTTTTCGGACAAAATGGGGACGACCTTAAAGGCTGACAGTAACCCTACTCAACTCAATAAGATTCTTTATGCCTTGTATAAGGAAAAAGAGCGATCAAAAGAAGCCAATTTCGAACTACTATATCACGCCGCACGGAAACTGATCACAGGTAGGAGTTTACTACTATTATTTACCAATTTCGAAAGCTCTCAGGCTTTGGAAAGAGTACTCCCCATACTCCGGCGCATTAATACCTTCCACTTGTTGGTGGTTGTATTCTTTGAAAACACAGAGATTAAAGACTATGCCGAACAAGAGGTAGATACCTTGGAAGACATCTATCATCAGACAGTGGCTCAAAAGTTCTTATCAGAAAAAACACAAATGGTGCAAAGGCTCCGCCAATATGGCATTCAAGCCATACTAACTCGACCCGCAGACCTTTCCATTAATACCGTCAACAAATATCTGGAACTAAAAGCAAGAGGCTTGATCTAGTCCTGGGTATAACTTTCAATCAATTCGATCAATAATCGAATACCAAAAGCTGTGGCACTCCGTTGAATGGAGAACTCTGAATCCCCAAAAGCTACGCCAGCAATATCGAGGTGAGCCCACTTGGGATGTTCCTCAGTAAAGAATTGAAGGAATTTAGCTGCCCCAATCGCTCCAGCTGTTGGGCGGCCGCTGTAGTTACGTACATCGGCTACATCGGACTTGATATCTTCCTTATAAATATCCCAAATCGGTAACCTCCAAGATTTTTCTCCGTTTTTCTTTCCCGTTTCCTGGATACGGCCAGCTAATTCATCATCATTGGAGAAAAGAGCAGCAGCGTGATAGCCGAAGGTGCGTACTGCGCTGCCTGTGAGGGTAGCTAGATCTATCAAAATTTCAGGTTCGTAGTTCTTCACCATATAGTTGATCCCATCCGCGAGAATAAGTCGACCTTCTGCATCTGTATCGATGATTTCAATGGTCTTCCCGCTATACGAATCAATAACATCACTGGGCTTAATAGACTTTGCATCAACACTATTTTCTGTGGCAGGCACTATTCCAATTAAATGCACCGGCAGCTTGAGTTTAGCCGCCATTTCCATGGTGCCAAAGACTGCTGCAGCCCCTCCCATGTCACTTTTCATAAAGTGCATATTGATCGAAGGCTTAATGGACAAACCGCCAGTATCAAAGGTCACGCCTTTTCCTACTAACCCCACTTTCTTATAAGTACCATTCCCGCTTGGCTTATGCTCCATGATAATGAAAGAAGCTGGATATTCACTCCCTCGATTCACCGCCAACAAAGCCTCTAGACCGCTTGCTTTAATCTCCTCTTGGTCAAAGGCTTGTACTTGATATCCATGCGATTCGCCCGAATTTAAAGCCCAGTTGGCCAAATCAATCGGAAGTTTTTTATTACTAGGTGCATTGACCATATCAAAAATACTCATTTGAGTACGCGCCATCTGCATCCCTCGTTCCGCGGCTACTTTGCCTGCTTCCATAGCTTCCTCTGGAAGCACAAGGTTGAGATTAGCTCCCTCTTGAGCAAGTGGATGAAGCTCCCCATTTTTGGACTTGAATCGTCCAATCTGATAGGTCCCCAGCACCAGTCCATTAGTCGACGCCTCCACCCATCGTAAGCATTCATCGGCACTTTGGCAGTACTGCCAATTCACTGCTAGGGATTCATCAATTTTACTTTTATACTTATTAGAGAAACTACGGAAAACTTTTAGTACTTCAGCGAATTGGGGTTGCGCTCCTAAACCTAGCAAGAAAAGGCTTTGTTTGGCAGTGTACACCATTTGTATCTCTCCTAAATCAGCCTGGTATGTTGATTGCAACTGTTTCGCAGCTATCCCCGCTTGATTGGCAATGTCTTGTAGCGTATCATCCAGTTGATCATTAGCCAAAATAGGCAGAATGAGATGATCGATCTCGGTTTCTAGGGAATAGGATAGTTTAATCTGCATTAATCATTTTGCTTTTGGAGTGAAGAGGTATAACTGCATAGGGTCAGTAATTCTCGCTGTATGTTAGAGCCTTCACAAATACTATTCATCTTCGCAAGAGTATCACTCTGCATCAAGAGTCTTGAAATAGCTCCTAATATATCGCATTAAATGCGTATTAATTATGCCTTATTTTCTTCACTTGACTTATTAAAAAATAACCAAGCTATAGCTCTAGGAAATTCTTTTCCCCACCTCGCTTCGTTGTGTTGGCCCTTTGGATCAATGGATAGATCAAATTCTATATTGGCCGCTGATCCTTGTTGTTGTATGGCCTGCTGAAATTTTTTGATATTGGGAACCATCGTTTTGCTCTCGCCTTCACCTCCATAGATGTAGACGCGAGTGTCGTGAGCTTCCTCAAAATTGATCGCATGAAAATGAATATTCGGTGCAGCCCAAAGTGAGGGAGAAAAGATTAGCAAACGTCCATAGACTTCGGGATACATTAGTCCCGCATAGATACTAATCAAGCCCCCCATGGAGCTACCACCGATTCCAGTATGAGTGCGATCCGGTATTGTTCTAAAGTGCTTATCAACATAGGGCTTCAAGGTATCAGCTAAAAAGCGTACATATTTCTTTCCTTCTCCTTTGCCCAGATTACCACCAATACCAGGTGTAAACTCCTTGACTCTATCTGCCTCAGCGTGATCAATCGCAACCACAATCACATCGCCAATCCCTAATTCAGCTAAGGCTGCTAGTTTTTTATCTATCGCCCAATTACCGAAGGGAGCATAATCATCAAATAGGTTCTGGCCATCCTGTAGATAGAGCACAGGATAGTTTTTGCCGCTGGTTTCATAGTCAAAGGGTAGTAAAGCAGAAATTCGCCTAGTTCTGATCAATTGTGGAATTTCAAAAGCTTCATCCAGCACTTGAATTTTAGGCAAGAAATCTGGTGAATACCCCAATCCATTCGTACGCCATCGACCGATTTGCTCGGCTTTGAATCCTATATTAGAAAGAAGGTGTCTATTCTCTATTTCCTCTCCATACATTGTCAGTTCTCTACCTTCCCAATCCCCCTTTGCATATTTATATTCTAACAATGGGGGTAAATTGGAGATGTCACTGAATTCAAAACGATAACGCCCTTTTCCTACTTTATGAAGACGATATTTTTCATCTGGCAACTGCCAGGCGTTGAAATTCCCAGCAATGTAGACAGGTCTATCATCATCAAAATTACTACTTACAGATAGCGACAATGTCCCTTCTTTTCCCTTCCTTTGAATTGTAGTTTTATTTTCTGCCATGCCTCGCTGTGGTATTGCACTGTTTGTAAGCCATTTACGGAAGCTTTCTCGAAAATTTGTGCAAAATTAAAAAAATAGCAGGGTTTACACACTGTGGCCGACCATTTTTGCCCTTGTGTACACGGGATAAAACATTTAAAAAGAGTTTAATAGGTTCTCTAATCCACCTTGCTTGAAATTTCAAAGATTAATTTATGGAGCCAATTTGGGGAATAGACCTGGGGGGGACTAAAATAGAAGGAGTCATTTTAAAAGATAGTCAAAGTATAGAAGTACTCCACCGACTCCGCGAACCCACCGAAAAAGAGAAAGGTTACGATCACGTCATTAATCAAATACAACTGGTCATCAATCGATTATCAGAGGCGTCCGGCTTAGCCCCCGAACGAATTGGGATTGGCACTCCTGGAACGATAAGTCCGCAGACCGGTTTAATGAAGAATAGTAATACCACTTGCCTGAATGATCGCCCCTTCCGGGATGATATTGAAAAACAGCTAGGTATCCCAGTCAAAATGGCTAATGACGCCAATTGTTTTGCTGTGGCGGAGGCCAACCTCGGAGCAGTAAAGGATCACTTGCCTAATGCCCAATTGGTTTTTGGTGTAATTCTGGGAACCGGAGTAGGTGGAGGCGTAGTGATTAATGGACAAGTATGGAATGGCGGTCAAGGCATCGGGGGAGAATGGGGGCATACTTTTCTTGACGAATCTGGAGGCCCCTGCTACTGTGGGGATGTCGGCTGCACCGAAATGATCATTTCTGGCCCAGCCCTCGAAAAATACTACGAAAAGATTAGTGGTCAACGTCTATCCTTAAAGGAGATTACACAACTTCATAAGGCACAAGCAGACCTTCACGCCACGGAAACTATGGAGCGACTCTTGCATTTCTTCGCCAAAGGGATTTCCAATATCATAAACGTTCTTGATCCAGATGCCATTGTCTTGGGTGGTGGTGTTGGGAATATTGATCTACTCTATACAGAAGGCGTAAAGCGAATCGAAAATTTCATTTTCAATAACACCGTCAATACACCTTTCTTCAAGCCTAAACTAGGGGATAGCGCCGGGGTTTTTGGGGCAGCATTGTTAGTGTCTTAACATTATCCACATGATGTTAATTATTTGCTTGAAAAAAGTACGCAAGAAAATGTAGTTTTGCAGCTTACAGATTGATCGATAGGCCTTTATTTGGTATTTTGCTTATAACATTCACGAAAACCAGGCACGAATATGAAATTCAGCGTTTCTTCTTCCGAATTGCTTAAACAATTACAGATTGTAGGAGGGGCTATTGCCTCTAATCCCGTTTTGCCTATTTTGGAAGATTTTCTGTTTTCCATCAGCAATAACAAATTGAGTATCGCTGCTACCGACTTAGAAACCTCCATCTCTACAGAGATCGAGGTGATGTCGGATGCAGATGGATCTGTTGCTGTGCCTGCTAAGATCCTGCTAGAAACACTAAAAGCTTTGCCGCAACAACCCATTACCTTCTCTATTAATGATGAGAATTTTGGGATTGAAATTACCTCTGCTTACGGTAAATACCGCTTGGCAGGAGAAGACGGCAAGGATTTTCCAAAAATTCCAGAGCCTGATACAGTAGATACCATTAAAATCCAGGCCCCATCTTTGACCCAGGGGATCACTAAGACGCTTTTCGCCACCTCAACGGATGAACTTAGACCGGCGATGACTGGCGTTTATTTCCAGATCGACTTCAATAAATTGACTTTAGTTGCCACAGATGCACACAAACTAGTTAAATACACTTTTGCCGACGTAACCAGTGAAGTTTCGACTTCCTTTATTGTACCTAAAAAAGCATTGACATTGCTCCGTTCAGCACTACCCGCTGGAGATGAGGTAAACATTGCTTTTAATAAAGCCAACGCTTTTTTCACTTTTGGAACTACGAACCTAGTCTGCCGTCTGATCGATGCCAGATACCCTGATTATAATGCGGTGATCCCCGTAGACAATCCGAATACGCTTTCGCTACAAAGGACTGATTTCCAAAACTCGCTGAAGCGAATAGCGATTTATGCTAACAAGACCACCAATCAAGTGATCCTCAACATCGTGGATGGAAGCTTGACCATTTCTGCACAAGATTTAGATTTCTCTAATGAAGCCACTGAGCAGCTTGCTTGCACCTTCGAAGGGGAACCGCTTAACATTGGTTTCAATGCTAAGTTTCTAATCGAGATGTTAGGGGTTTTGGAATCTGATGAGGTTAAAATCGAGTTATCTAATCCAACTCGTGCAGGTATCTTACTTCCTACAGAAGAGCCAGATGGAGAGGAGATATTGATGCTTGTGATGCCCGTGATGTTAAGCAATTAGAACCAGGTTTGTTTCGACATTGCTAAGCATTTGAAGAGGTCATCACCTCAGTCTACTGCAAATCCTGTTCTATGAGACACTATTTGATATTAGGCCTCTTATCCTTACTATTGTTTTCCTGTCAAGATGAGCCTAAAGACGCCGATGCTGATGCGCTGATGGCTCCCTTACCGAATACACCAGAGGCAGTTGTAAGGGATTACCAAGCCTGTATCGATAGCAATCGCTTTGAAAGGGCTGCCTTACTCAGCACGCCGGATGGTAAAGACATGCTCAGTATGCTAGCTGAGATCATGGCCGGTGATCCTCCTGATTCTTCCATTGTTAACACTCAGATTCTTTCCATGAATTGTACAACTGTTGCAGATACAGCACGTTGTCAATGCCAGCTGAAAGATGAGTATGAGGAGTATCAATCCTTGTTCAAATTGATTAGAATGGAAGGGCAATGGTTCGTGGATGTTCCAGAGGAGGAGGACATCGAAATGAGTGAAGAAAGCTGGCAGGAGGAGGATTTGCAAGAAGATAATCAGCAATAGTCTATGAAGAAGACAGGCTTATTCTTTGGTTCATTTAATCCGGTACACATCGGTCATATGATCATTGCCAATTTTATGGCAACACAAACCGAACTCAAACAGGTTTGGATGGTTGTATCTCCTCAAAATCCATTGAAAGCAAAAGCTTCTTTAGCCTCCGATTATGATCGACTCCATCTTGTACAACTGGCCATTGGGGACAATCCTCAACTATTAGCTTCAAACATAGAATTTAAACTACCTCAACCTTCCTATACCATTGATACGCTTACCTATCTAAAAGAAAAATACCCCCAAAGGAAATTTGTACTAATCATGGGGGGAGACAATTTGGCTACTTTACACAAATGGAAGAACTTTGAGCTGATACTCCGGGACTATGAGATCTATGTCTACAAACGACCAAACTATCCGCTTGGAGATTTAGCAGGTCACCCCAATGTTCAGATCTTTGAAGCACCTCAAATGCACATCTCTGCCAGTTACATCAGAAATTGCATCAAAGAAGGTCATTCTATTCAGTACTTGGTCCCTGAAGCAGTATTCGAGAACCTGGAAAAAAGTAGACTTTATCGCTAGTATTTTTCGCCAGATCATTTAGATTATATTGTTCAATAATGGCAAAGATTACGCTCAATTTTGCTGGTCCAAATCGATACCTCCCCACACTCTTGTTGATGGGGCCATGCCTCGGATTGGCTGGATACTTCATGGGGTCAGCGGAGAAAATGGGAGAGGCGCTACTAATCCATACTGTCATTTGCCTATCTATTGGTTATGGTTTACTTTTTATCCTGCATAACAAAAGTTGGATGCTTCCTGGTGGGAGGCCTGACTGGCAACAAAAACTTGGCTTGGCCCTGCTTTTTATCGCAATAGGAATTGTGGGGAGTGAAATTGAGCAGATGGTACGTATGCTGCTATTCGAACACGGGCCTTATCACTTCATGCGACTTCATGGAGGTCATGCTTTCAATGCTATACTAAGTCCTGTACTCGGATTTACCTTCGATCGAATTTTTAAGGAAATTCCCTCCAAGGAGGAAGCTAAACCACCAACTAAAGTTATACTTGAAAAGATTCCGGTAAAAAAAGGAGACCATACTATCTTCATCCTAGTCGAGGATATTGCTTACATCGAAGCTGCTGATATATATGCTTATCTATATTTGGTATCCGGGGAAAAACAACTCTGTGATTATGCTTTAGGTTTTTTAGCTGACCGCCTCCCACCCGAATTCATGCGTATCCACAGAAAATACATCGTGAACCAAAAGCTGGTTACACAAATCGCCCCCCACCTCAAAGGACGCTACCAACTAACCTTGGCCGACAGTGGTAAATCTACCTTAGTTTCAAGCAACAGTTACTCCTCCATCATCAGGTCAATGATCAAGATATCTGATTGAGGTAATTGGTTCTTAGACAAACCTCGCGTTTCGAGACACTCAAAAATGAAATGCAACGCTTTACTGACAATAACTGTCTACTAATAGTAATCGTCGGTGGTACTTCTTCATCTCATTTTATGGCTGCCTATGAGTATTGTCTAAGAAGGAGGTATTTTTCGCCTTTCTGTATACCCATTTCACCTATTTATAGACCCCACCCGCCTATTTTCGCTAGTGTCGACCTCTTTCTCCCTCTAGATTTGAAGCAAAAACAAATCCATCTCATGCTTCATCAAATCAATATTTACACCCACATCATTGCAGGAAGTCTGGCACTCGTCATTGGTCTAATTCCATTTTTCACCAAAAAGGGTAGCTCAATTCATCAAAGATATGGGCGCTATTTTCTTTATCTTATGGGGGTCACTATTCTTACCGCCACTTTAGGAGTGCTGTTCTTTCGTTCTCGCCCTTTTCTTACTATCGTTACTTTACAAAGCGCTTATATGTCTTTCGCAGGATACCGAATACTGAAAACCAAAACCAAAGGTCCCGAAAGAATAGACCTAATAGCCACCTTATTTTTGGTTACCATGGCTGGTCGATTTCTCTTCCTGATTGGCACTAGAGGGGCCGTCTGGCATCAGTCTGTTGTAGTCTATCTCCTAGGGTTTCTCTTTGCTGTAGCAGCTTATGATATCCTGCGTCATTTCAAGCCACAATTGGCAAAATATTGGCTATTGGAACACATCTTTAAAATGACCTCTGCCTACATTGCCCTATTTTCAGCTTTTGCAGGAACTGTACTATCCGCTTGGCAGCCTTACAGCCAAATCATTCCCTCCGCGATGGGCACGGTTTGGATCATCAGTACGATCTGGTATTACTCCCGCAAAAAGCTTGGTGCATAACTCTTTACTGAAAAGACGCCTTAGCCCTCCGATGTTTGCTAAGACCCCAAATAAAAAGGCGTTGGCTCATGGAAGATTCCATTGGGCCAACGCCTATGTTTGAGACGTTATGGTCAGCGGTTACAGGCTTTTAGATTCCGCCGCCAGCGCCTTGCTCTATTGTTTCTAGTTCTTTCAGAAAACGAACAGCATCTTTATAACCTTTGCTAATCGTAATCCGTTGTACATCCTCATTGAAATATACATAGGAAGGATAACTTAGTTTGCCATCTAACATAGCATAAGCTAAGGTGTGAATGGGTCGGCGCCCGCCATCCACCAACTCAAAGTTTTTACCTTGGAAGGTTACAGGAGCTTCTTTTTCAGCATTAAACTTGACAGCATAGTAATTCTCATTCATATAGTCAATCACGGTTTGATCGGTGAAGGTCTTTTTGTCCATAACCTTGCACCATCCGCACCAATCTGTATATACATCAATAAAAATCTTACGTTTTTCAGTTTGATTAGCAGCTAAAGCTTCTTCAAAAGTCATCCATTTAATTCCACCTTCTACATAATGCGGGTTTGCTTTGTTTACTACTGTTTGACCGATAGCTGGTTCAGGAGTTTCATTAGCTACCTCAGCACCAGCATTATTTTGAGAATTGCAGCTGGTCACAAATAGCGACATAAGAAGAAGCCAAGTAATAGTGGATGCGTTACGAATTTTCATGAGAAAAGCTTTTTAAATTGTTTAACAGGTTTGACACCCCAAAGTTGCCCTATTCTCTTCAATATGTCCGATTTCTGACGGTTGGATTTTTTGGTGGAATTTGGGTCTACAACCTGTTGTAGACCCTCTAATATTGACTAATCCAGAATATTTGTAGGTTTCTTTACCACGACTACTCTACTCTTCCGCTTAGCGGTACGGGCATCTAATTGAACATCACCTGAAAGCGCAATTGGTCCTTCATATAGAGAACCATCGCCTAGATAGATGTCTAATCCAGGAAAAGCAATATTTGCCTTGAGCTGATTATCCTCAACTATTGCACCAGGCAATGGCACACGGAAATCAAAGCCGCCAAATAGGTAATCCAGGCGCTTCAGCTCTCTTTGTCCTAAAGCATTAGCGAATTCATTCCAGGCTACATCTAAAGCCGCCGCCCGTTGTTCTGGGTTCTCTATTGTTCCCCAATCCGGCCTAGGAGACCAAGCCCGCTCCGCTAACCCCATCAATTTAGGCAACAAGTAGTATTCCATCATTGAGGGCCCCTTCACCGTTTCACTCCACAATGCCCCTTGTATACCTCTAATATTTTGAGGAGCCTTTAGCGGTGCCATGTCCTTATAATCCTCCTCGGGGTTAAAGGCATTCCCGAGTGGATCATGAGTAGTAGATTTCAATACATCATACGGCAAAATCTCAAAAGCTTTCCGCGTATCAATAAATCCGCCCCAATAAAAGCCAGGTTCTTCCGGATCTTTATTATAGGCAAGATCAAAATATAGGTTGGTCACATTGCAAATGACAATTGGGTAACCCGCATTCGCCAAACGATGTCCCAGGTCCTGATTACCCCACAAGTTTTGCCAGACATAAGGCAAGAAGTTAGCATCCGTAAAATCGGGATGAGCGATAAAGCCGCCTTCAGCCTGCTTTAGCATAGCTATTTCTTCCCAACCAGCAGTAATTAAGCCCCGCTCGGCAAGAATCTTATTAATACGTCCTATAAAATAGGTAGGAAGGTCACTAGGGCTATTCACATTCGGATTTTGCGCCATCAGCTCCTTACAAATGGGGGAATTTGTCCAAACGCCACCAGGTACTTCATCTCCACCGGTATGAATCGTCTTCAGCGGCACCTGTGCCTCTGCAAACATTTCTACCACATCATCCACTATCGTTTCATAAAATTCGTAGATGGACTCTTTACAAACGCATATTACATTATCTGGATAAAATTGAACACTCTCATATTTCGATTGGTCTTCAAAATCAGTCAACAAATATTGCTCTGCAGCTTCTTTTTCACCCGCTTCCATCAATCGGCGATATCTGGCTTCCATCGACTTGATAGCCGCTCGAGCGTGTCCCGGTACATTTAACTCTGGAATCACTTCAATATGTCGATCATGGGCCCAACGAATGATGTCCTTAAACTCATCGCGCGAAATGAATCCATTGCCATGTGAATTGGGATCGTCTGGATCATAGCCAGACCCATAAGCCGGCTGGAGAAACTCCGTTTCTGTGAAGGTGTGACCTCGGCGTGATCCTACCTCTGTGAGTTCAGGCAATTCTTCAATAGCTAGACGCCACCCTTCATCATCGGTTAGGTGCAAATGCAGTTTATTCAATTTGTAGAAAGCCATCACTTCAATGACTTTCTTAATGGATTCAGCTGAGTTGAAATTTCGAGCCACATCAATATGTAATCCTCGATAAGTAAAACCTGGCGCGTCCTCAATGGAAATGGCCGGGATTTCCAACGCCCCACCGGACTGTGCATAGTTCGCAACAGGAATTAAACCGAGTAGGGATTGAATACCATAGAAGACGCCTGCTCCATCTTGACCAGTAATATCTATTCGCTCGGGACTAACGACCAAACGGTATGCCTCCGCTTGCTTGGCTCCTCCTTCTTTAAGCTGCACCTGCCCTTCTTCAGTTCCTATTGCTAAGTTGATCTTCTTACCGAAATGTTGCTGCAAATACTCCTGGAGATATTTCGCCTCCTTCTCCAACCCTTTTTCATAATTAACTACTACATCGTCTGACCAAACAAACACACCTGCTTTGCGTTGATACGAACGTGGACTTGGAGTGATCGGTGCTATTTCATCTGCTCCTAACAAACCAACCTTTTGATTGGCTTCGAAGCGATTCTCTGCTGTCGGAATTGGAGTTTTATCCGATTTGAAACGGTTAATCTGCTCCGGTTTAGTAAAAGGCAATATCTCATATTGCGCAACCGGCACAAAGTCAGCAGTATCTCCCTTCTCATGAAAGGCAAAATAGAGCCCCTTGGGGGAGTCGGCTTCCTTGATGGCCCAGGCTGAAAGATCCCAGCTAATTTCAAGGCTTCCGCCAGCTGGAATGGTAAGTTCAGCTGATGGTCGCAAACGATAGAAATCACCTCTAAGTAATTCAACCGTAGCAGGTCCTTGGGTGGAACCTGGCTTTATTTTTCGATTGGTCTGATTATAATATAGACTCCAATCGGTGCTCGTAAGGTCCTTCTTTCCATTATTAATAAGTGTAAATTGAGATCGGTAGCCTGGTTCCTCACCAATTTGGTTACTGATCAGTTCCCACTGAACCGAGACCTCAGCCAGTTGTTGCCCTAGATTCATTTCTTTTTCTGGTGTGCAGGCCAAGCAGCCGCAAATGATTAACAAGACAGGAAATAGTCTTTGCATGAAATTTTTACGTATTGATTTTTCTAATGGAGAAAATTAGTAAAAATTTATCTACTTCTAGGGAAAGGTTGACAAGAGGGTATAGGGATGGCAAAGAAAAAGCCCCTGCCCCGTCTAGTCTCTACTAGATGGGCAGGGGCGGTATATGATCATTATTAAACCAAAATAGTATCCAAAAGAAAGGAAAGGGGAACTAGCCTATTGCCAACTAGGCATCGGCTAATACCTTATCCTGCTTACCTGTGCTATCGGTACCATTCAACACAGCAAATTGAAATTGCTTCACTTGATCCGGTAAGGTTGGATTTTTCCTCGAAATAGTTTTCACGTCTATAGATCGATACTTAGCATTAGCTTTAAAGTCTTCGATAATTTCGATTACATCCTGATCAATATTAATCGAACGCGATGCATCAAGAATTACGGTTGAATTATCAGGAATCTGGCTTAGGGTTTTAAGAATATTAGCCTTATGTAAAAAGGTTACATCTTCAGCTAATTCGAGGCGAATAGGTTCTCCTGATTTATATTCTGATTCTTTGAATAGGTAAGGGCGCTTGTAATTGTTGTACAATAGGAAGAAAATAGCTACAACCAATCCAAGTCCAATTCCTACAAGAAGATCTGTCAATACTATTCCTACTATCGTTACCATAAATGGGATAAAGTGAGACCAACCCAGCTTATACATTTCGCGGAACAAAACAGGCTTAGCAAGTTTATACCCCACTATAAAAAGGATGGCTGCCAAACTGGATAACGGAATTAAGTTTAATACAACTGGAATGGCCATCGCACAAAGCAATAATAGCACACCGTGGATAATAGCAGACATCTTCGTCTGACCACCAGATTGAATGTTGGTAGAACTTCGCACGATTACCTGCGTTACAGGCAAACCTCCGATCAAACCGGAAAGCATGTTACCAATACCCTGGGCTTTCAATTCCTGGTTAGCAGGTGTAACACGTTTTTGTGGGTCAAGCTTATCAGTAGCCTCCAAACACAAAAGAGTCTCCAAACTCGCTACTACTGCAATAGTAACCGCAGTCATATACACCGCAGGGTTGGCCAACTGACTAAAATCCGGGAATGTGAACTGCCCAAAGAAGCCAGAAAGGCTATCAGCTACTGGAATATTCACCAACTGTTCTGTATTCAGTGCCAAACTAGGAATTGAAGAAAATACAATGTTAAGTAATATCCCTAATGCCACTACAACCAATGGTCCCTGAATGATCTTGAAGATTGGCTGCCTCGTCATAAATGGACGCTGCCAAAGAATCAAAATAGCCATAGAAACTACTGCAATAATTAGTGCACCAGGAGTAATAGCCTCCATCATGTACATCAGTTCAGAAAAGGTATTGTGTCCATCAGGTTGGTTGAAGGACAAACTTCCTTCATAATCTTTGTCGTATCCTACCGCATGCGGGATTTGCTTTAATATAATGATGACACCAATACCTGCTAGCATTCCTTTAATGACGGAAGAGGGAAAGTAATATCCTATAATTCCAGCTTTGGCAAACCCTAGTGCAATCTGAACAATCCCAGAAAGGAATACTGCCAATAGGAAAATTTCGAAAGCGCCAAGGTCCTGGATCGCTGTCAATACGATGACTGCAAGGCCTGCAGCAGGGCCACTTACACCTAGCTGAGAACCACTGAAGGCTCCAACTACTATTCCACCAACGATTCCTGCAATGATTCCTGAAAACAAAGGCGCGCCAGAGGCAAGTGCAATACCTAAACAAAGGGGAACAGCTACTAAAAAGACAACAATACTCGCTGGTATGTCGGATTTCAGATGACTAAATAGTCCGTTTTTATTATGTGAACTCATTAGTGATACTTCTTTTTTTGGAATAACAAATCCCAGGTCTCAAGTAATAACTTAAGACAGTTAATAAATGAATTGTAAGATGATTATTGTGTATTCAGATGGAGGCTAGAGAGCGACATCTCCTTATTGACTATTGTTCTGGAGGTAGGAGTGGAATGGTTCGGTAGTTAAGACTCAAGGGAGGAGAAGCATAAGTAGTACTATTAATATCACTACCTTCTAGATAGCAATAAGACAAAGGATGATAAAAATCATCATCCTGCTGCACTTCAAGCTCACATTCCTTATTTTCATCAGTCTCTTCGAGTGAATCTACTACCTCAATATATTCATGCCCGATCACAACGTCTTGACTACTGGCCCAAGTATTGTAGCTCAAAAGCATAACCAACAATAGAAAGAGTGTCCGTAGCAAATGGTTGCTATTGTAAGTGCGAAGTGTATTTCTATATGTTGGTAAAGTATCCATTCAAGCACAAAGAAAATAAAAATTCTTAAAAAATAATAGTTTTACTATCTTTTGAAAAAGTAGAATATCGCAGCAAAGTAGTAAAACATCCCTAAATGAAAGAAGGTTTTACATTTCGTACTTTTTTTTTAATTTTTTTTGCGCCTTGTCTACGCCAAAAGAAAGACAGCTTTCATCATTATAGATAATCGTCGAAACCAGATCGAGAAGCTGCCAGGTAATTATTCATCAAGGAGGATATTCCAGTGTATTTGAACTGATATACCCTCTGATAAAATGCTTCTAAATCTATGTTGCAACGACGAAAACCTCGCCGAGAATCGCCTGCAGTGAATGCAGGATCCATGGCAGACATCGCCTTTTTATTACTTATTTTCTTTTTGGTCACGACTAAAATATTAGAAGACCAAGGCATTTTGGTGAGATTGCCCATCTGGGAAGCGAACCCTCCAACTGATGTGCTGGCTGATCGAAATGTTTTAACTGTGAAGATTAATGCAGCGAACCAATTACTAGTAGAAGGGGAGTTGGCAAATGCTTCTTCTCTTCGAGAAACTACAAAACGATTCATTGTGAACCCAGGGAATAGCCCTTTATGGGCTTCTAGTCCAACGAAAGCAGTTGTTTCTCTTCAGAATGATCGGGGAACACAGTACGAAACATACCTGGAAATCTACAATGAAATTGTTGCTGCCTATAATGAACTCTGGGAAGACTTGGCTCAAGCCAATTTTGGAGAACCTTATGAAGAGTTGAATAAGGCGCAAAGGAAATCTATCAGAATTGAAATTCCGATGATAATTTCGGAAGCCGACCCTACCTCGCATGGAGATGTAGCTGGTACTTAGATAAAAAGAGCTTTTGGAGTCAAATCTCTATTGCTACCTCCAAAAGCTCTTCCTTCTGCTGAAAACCCTTAATTCTCCACCACGACTTGATCCGAACTGATGCGCTCATTCCCTTTTGCATCAATGGCTGTTACTTCAATCGTATAGATTCCATTTGGGAAGATGGCTTGTCCATTTTCATCTAATTCAGCTGTATCCCAATATTGTTCATCACTTTCCGGTAAATAGACTTGGTGTTGTTCATCCACATTAGTGATAATGTAATGAGAGACAAACCTATCCCATCCGTTGGGAACACCATCTGGAAAAAAGAGTCCATGATATTTGAAAATCATAAACGCTTGATCTGCTTCATTTTCTACGGGTGTTACCCTGAGTGCCCCAAAATCAAATGATTCCTTTTCTCTGAGGACATCCTCCCCTTTTTTGATCTGATATCTAATCTTTCTAACCGTTAATCGATTCCCATAGTTGCCGCCATTACCAGGAACTGTACCATTGGCATAAGCTCCTACATCACGCATGCCTACCACAATGTCAACCTTGCCATTGACCTTCACCAAGCCATCGTTTTTGAACTGATTATTAGAAAACTGTTCAAAGAACAAAAATGGTGTTTCAATCACTGGCGGAGCGGCATCCTCAAAAAAGAAGAAATCATCAGGTTGCACCTCTTCAAAAGAGTCAAACCGTTGCCAACTGCCATTATCTATACGGTGGAAGCGAGAAAGATGAATATGTTGTAAACCGTGGAAGTTGACTTTTCCCAACAACTGTCCTTGTTGAACAAAGTCACCTACCTCTACTTCAAAATCGTAGATGTGGGTATAGCCCCAGGCTTCTCCAGCCTTATTTTTGTCTTCAATAATTAAGCTGCGATAGAATTGATTCCCGCCAATATTAGCTCGCACAAAACCAGAATCAACCGCATAAATTGGAGTGCCATTGGCTAACATAATATCCAGGGCTGCATGAAGGTAGGTATCATTTGGAGCATCCCCTGATTGGTATTGTCCAAAGTTATTTAGGATAAATAACTTGTCCTGCATCGACTGGTATTCTCTTTCAGAGAAGGCCGGGGCATGCTGTGGCCATGGAAGTTTACCTGTAGGCGCATTGACTTCATAGGTAATTTTCTCTTTGGTTCCAAAAACATCATCAGGGTCTGGCGCCTTTTCTTTTTTGCAGGCTAGGAAACATAACACAAAGAATATGCCCCACAGGTAAGTATTTAGCCGTTTCATTAGAAAGCATTCAGTCAGGAATAAAATGTCTCAGTTAAAATACACTTTTGGACTGAAAAGGATGCAGTACACCTTTGTCACAAATACAACAAAAAGAAATTTAGTAATGGCCGACTATTAGCATCTGGATCAATCCTGCTCTTTGATTTTTTGTTCGATGGAAGTGGTAGAATAACCAGGTATGAAAGATAAAACTTTGACCTCTCCACCAGCAACTTGTACTTCTTGTGCACCTACAATAGTGTCAGGTGTATAGTCTCCGCCTTTTACCAAAACATCTGGTAGGATAGATTTGATCAGGTTTAAGGGAGTATCTTCCTCAAAAAGCACGACCCCATCCACAAATTCGAGAGAAGCCAGCATCATTTGTCGAGTATTGATATCTTGTATAGGGCGGTTTGGTCCCTTCAATCGGCTCACAGAATCATCAGCATTCAAACCTATGACTAAACGGTCTCCCAAATCTCTAGCTTGAGCCAGATAATGTAAGTGCCCATAGTGCAAGATATCAAAACACCCGTTAGTAAAAACCACCTTTTCTCCCGCCTTTGCCCAATCTCTTCGAAGCGCTCGGGCCGCAGGGATAGATAACAACTTGGATTGGATTTGATCAAGGTAAGACATAAGAAATCAGCATTGATTGTTAGTAGCGGCTATGCCTCTACTTTTCCATTTCTATTTCATCGGAGATAGCAGGCAGTTGTGGCGTATAGTTTCGATTAACTATCGGTAAGGCTATTAGAGCGATCAATCCGATCAGCACATTACACCCTAGGTTAATGGAGAAAAAAGCAATATTAGCCCAAGAAAATCCATCATCTCCACTCACTCCATACATCGTCAGCCCAGTTTGAGCCAAAAAATGATAGGTTCCCATTCCACCTGGTGATGGAATAACCACCCCCCAACCACCAAGAACAAATACGACCAGACCAGCCACTGCTGATAGATGCGCCGTCGGTTCGAAGGCAAAAAAGCAGAGGTAAGTCATCATAAAGTACATGAACCAGATGTTGACGCTATGGAAAAGGAACAACCATGGACGATCCAGTCGGCGAACCGTTTGAATTCCTTGCCAAAAACCTTTTGCCAGATCTACAATCTTAGCGTAGATTTTCGTAGCCATAATCTGCTTCCTCAGCAAATAGAAGCCCCCCCCGAATACAGCTAAGATTCCTAAACCGAGTAGGGCGAGGTTCCAAAGTCCGCCAAACTTGTCACTAATATCAGCGTATTCATTAAGGAAACCCCAAATGGTGTCAAATGCCAACAGCAAGGCCAAGCCGCTTACGATTAGAATGCTAATCACATCGATGATCCGATCCACTACAACTGTACCCACCAGTTTTTCTAACGGTATTTTTTCATATTGAGCCATAGTGGCAGGCCGCAAGACTTCCCCTAACCTAGGAAACCCAAGATTAGCGAAGTATCCAATTACAGTAGCAAAAAAAGAATTGATGAATCGAGGTTGATACCCGAGCGGGCGAATCAACATATTCCAACGGATAGCCCTACTGACATTACTAATGGTAAAGCTCAGTAGGACTAAAATGATCCAAAAATAGTTGACGGATTTAAAATCCGATATGACTTTCTTGATCAGACTGCAATCTTCAGCAGTCACATTATTTAGCTCACACTCTGCTTGATATGCAGCATTCTGATTACTATACACAAAATATAGAATCACCAACCCGACACCAAGGAACAGGCTAAATTTCAGCAAATTGATCAAGAAGCTTTTCAAGGTACTATGCTTTGGATAATAATTGGATAAACTAGAATAAGAGCGACCAAAATTGGGATCTTGATCCGCAATGGGGGCAAGAATCCTGTTAAACAGGTTTCATGTAATTACGCCAATCGATAGTACTTTGTTGCAAAAGCGCAAGTATAGCCCTCTACATCAACTAAGGGTGCTGGATTTGCTTATTGTTTTCATCTACCAACACAACTTTTGGCTTCACACTCTTAGATTCCTCAATGTCCATGTATACATAAGACATAATGATAGAAATATCTCCAGGGTGGAACAATCGAGCAGAAGCACCATTCAAACAAATAATACCAGAACCTCTTTCTCCCTTAATCACATAAGTTTCCATTCTGGCTCCATTATTATTATTGGCGATCTGTACTCGCTCTCCTTCCTGTAGATCCGCAGCGTCCATCAAATCCTCATCAATAGTGATACTACCCACGTAGTTCAATCTAGCTTGAGTAATAGTACCTCTGTGGATTTTGGATTTTAATCGTTGAATCATCATATGACAAAAAGCTTTTGTTTCTGTTATTAAAATTTTATTCAATAGTTGGGCAAACCGCCCTCAAAACATCGCGCGAAGATAATGAAGTGATGAATTTTATGGAAAATATAAATGCTTCCTTTGCAATTAATCCAAATTGAGCTCTAAAAGAACCTTGAACACAATGTTTTTGGTCCACTTGCTATGGCCTTTTTTGCAAAATCATGTTGTCAATTAATCTCACCTCCCCCGCCCAAACAGCAGTGCAAGCCACTACAAAACTTTTCTCTGTGATGGTCTGTAGAGGTTGTAAGGTTTCTCCATCAACAATATCAAAGTATTCAGGCCGAAAATCTTTCTGTTGCAAAGTGGCCAATGCCCATTTTTGCAAATCAAGTACGGAATGGGTAAGGAGCTTTTCCTTCACAGCTGAAAGCGTTTCATATAAAATCGTTGCTCTCGTGCGAATGGCAGGATCCAAGCGTACATTGCGCGAACTCATTGCCAATCCATCTGCTTCCCTTTTGATAGGGGATACAACCAATTCCACTGGAAGTTCATGTGAATTGATCATCCACCCTATTATGGCCGCTTGTTGATAATCTTTTTGCCCCATGTATAAACGAGAAGGTTGAACAATATCTAACAAACGTTTAACCACCTGAACTACCCCTTCAAAATGTCCAGGGCGAAATTGCCCTTCCATTCCTTTCACCAAATCCCTAGGAGGAACAGGAGCGTCCAAATTGACCCCACTGGGATAGACTTCTTCTGGAGAAGGCATAATAATAATGTCGCATTCGGCACTTGCTAATAATTCGATATCTCTAGCTGGCGTTCTTGGATATTTATCAAGATCTGTGCTCTCGTTAAATTGCGTGGGGTTGACAAATATGCTACAAACAGTTATGTCATTTTGTTGCTTGGAGGCTTCTATGAGGGAGAGGTGCCCTGCATGTAAGGCCCCCATAGTTGGGATAAAGCCAATGGAATCAGCTTCGCCGCCAAGAAATTGTATATAGTTGCTGTATTCTTGTACAGTTTTAAACAAGTACATATGTGATACTGAGGTCAAGTGATTAAAATGGCAGGCTAAAATGCCCGCTGTATTTGATACGGGTTAAATGCTTGCAAAGACCTGCTTTTCTATAAAATTCGCGCAAAGATAGTCGTTTTGTCTTTCGAATGTAAAGGAATTTCGATGAATAGGTGGGAGCGGAGGCATTCGCTTATTTGGCGGTATTTATTATGCCACCAATCTTAATCTGGCGAAGCTATCAAAACTAAGCTTTATTAACAAAATGTCCTCGAATTTTACTAACTTTGCAGCCTTGTTCATTGATATTCAGTGACCTGTTAATTTGACTAACAATATTTTATTGGCTTTATGAGTAAAAAGAAAGTGCTGATCGTGACGCAGGAAATGCAGCCATATACTGCACTCTCCGAAATCTCTGAGATTGCCCGAAAGCTTCCCCAATTTGTCCAAGAAAACGGTATGGAAATTCGTGTCTTGATGCCTCGCTTCGGCACGATTAACGAAAGACGCCATCGCTTGCACGAGGTTGTCCGGCTTTCTGGTATGAATATCATTGTTGATGATGATGATTTCCCTTTGATTATCAAGGTAGCTTCACTTCCTGAAGCTAGGATGCAGGTGTACTTTTTAGATAACGAAGACTTCTTTCAGCGCAAAGCGATCTTCAATGATGAGGATGGCAATCTTTTCGAAGATAATGCAGATCGAATGATCTTCTTTTGCAAGGGCGTGATTGAAACAGTGAAAAAATTTGGGTGGCCACCTGACATTATCCATTGTCATGGTTGGATGACCAGTTTAATTCCTCTATATCTTAAGACAGCTTACCGCAATGAGCCTTTATTCCATGGCTCTAAGGTGGTCTACTCTGTTTATAATAGTGATGCTGAGAAAGAATTTCATGATTCTTTCATTTCTAAAGCTTCCATTAACAATTTGACAGAAGAAGACCTTAAGGCTTATCAGAATGGTGCAGGTGTTAGCCTTCACCAAGGAGCAACCACTTTTGCTGATGGCTTTGTGTTAGGCAGCGAAAGTTTAACTCCAGGCGTTGAAGAACAACTATCTGGTAGTGAAAAACCATCTACACCATTTATTGGTAAGGAAGATCTTCCGGCTTATGTAGAGTTTTACAAGACCTTATTAGCTGAGGAGGAAGTGAATCAATAATTCTTAGGATTTCACTATTGTTTAGGTAGCGAAAAACGAACCAACAATATCTATCAAGGCTTATTCACATGAATTTTTACATCGGTAAAAAAGTGGATACAACCAATAGACATTGTTGGTTCTCTTTTGTATGACAGGATTACAAGGAGCCCTTGTAAATGTACATAGGTGCTTCCCAAAAAATTAACTTCTCCCCATCCTTTTCGGCTTATTCACCTGTCTATTGTCTATGAATGGATGTTAGATAAAGGATCTTCATTATTAGGAGAAGGAAAAAACAATCTAATTCGATGAATCGCATTTTGGAAGGCTTTATACTAGCCGTTTGTTGCCTCAGTTTATTGGTGGTAGGGTGTACAGATCCTACTATTGTGGGAGAAGAATTATTGGAGGGGGATAAGGTACAACCCGGCTTTACCGATACCATTAGTATTACCTCCTACACCGCACGCCTTGATAGTTTTCGCACTTATTCTTCAACTTTAACTAGTCAATTGGCTAGATACGCAGTTGGAAACTATAAAGATCCAATTTTTGGCGCTATGGAGGCCTCTACGGTCATTCAGGCAAGAATGCAACGGGATCCTGTATTTTTCACACTTAATCCACCTACTTTTTCCACTGGCACTACTGTTGATTCTGTCGTATTGGTATTGCCATACGATCCAGGTAGTTTTTATGGGAACCTCAATGAGATCTATTCTTTAGATGTTGTGGCCTTACAGGAAGGTTTTGCTCGTGAAGATGACTATTATTCTAATTCTTCGATTCCTGCGGAAGGAGATCTATTAGCTAGCCATTCATTTAGGCCTTCACCGAATGATAGTACGGAAACGATCAATTATTCTTTCAATATTGCTGATACGATACGGTTCCCTCATATTCGAATACCGCTCCCGACCAGCTTAGGAGAACAGATCGTAAACCTAGATTCAACCTTCTTCCAAAGTGATAGCGCATTTTTAAGCTTCCTCCCAGGCTTGATCTTGAGAGCAGGTTCTGAAAATGGAGGCTTGTCAAGTTTCAACCTGTCCCCTGCTGCTTCTAATGGATCACGAGGAGGAATTTATGTTTACTATCAAACCAGCACGGATATTAAGAATCAGTACCTTTTTGGGTTCAATGAATTCACAGGTCGCTACGTTAATTATGAAACAGACTTTACTGGAAGCGAAGTACAACCCTACCTGGGAGAAGGAAAAGGAGATACCCTGCTATTTTTGAAAGGAGGACTAGGCACTGAAGTAAGAATCCAGTTTCCACATATAACTGACCTAAAGGGTTTGATTGTTAACGAGGCCTTGTTGGAGGTCGCCTACATCGATTATCCAGGTGCAATGGATGAAATTTATGATCCTGTACAACAATTCATCCTATCTAGAGAAACTGTGGATGGAGATATATTCCTCATTGATGACTTTGTGCTGGCACCAAGTGATCTAGTAGGGTTTTCTTTTGGTGGCGATTTAGAAGATGGGCCAAATGGAGAAGCTGGTTTATACACCATGAATATCTCCACGCATCTACAACGAATGATTGATGGAGATGAGGTGAATGAATTGATTCTATCTGTTTTTCGACGAGGAGACAACCCAAATCGAGGGGTACTAGCAGGAGCCAAGCACCCAGATTTCCCTATCAAACTCAAAGTTACTTTCACTAAACCATAACCGATATCAATATTTGATATTAAGCTGTACAGCTAAAAACTGTACGCAAAACCGCTCTTTTTAATGGAACATTAAGAGCGGTTTTGCGTATAGCATTGGGTGTGCTCCTGCACAGTCATTTTCTTACCTTTTATTTACGTTAGTTTAGTGTTAAAATTGAGCTGAACATCAAAAAATAAATATATTTGTACATATATTAATTTTTTAGCGTACATCTACCAAACGAATGACTGACTTTCATTCTCATAATTAATTGTTCACAGTCAGCGTCCCCTTCACATTTTATTCATTACATGTCCACCTAGTACCATTCGGTACGCTTATAAAGGAGCCCATAGATTATTTTATTTACAGCAAACGTATAGGACTCGCTTGCAGGGTCGTTATTATTTGTTTCACCTAGATAAACCGAAAAAAAGATGTGTGGTATAGTAGCTTACATAGGCGAAAAAGAAGCCTATCCTATTTTGATAAAAGGACTACAACGATTAGAGTACAGGGGCTATGATAGTGCTGGCGTAGCCTTGCTGAACGGTGATATTACTGTTTACAAAAAACAAGGGAAGGTTCAGGATTTGCTAGACTATAGCAAGGATTTGCCCAAAACAGGAAGTATTGGTATCGGTCATACTCGTTGGGCTACACATGGTGTTCCCAATGACATTAATGCTCATCCGCATTCCTCCGGTAATTCTCGCCTTACGCTGGTGCACAATGGCATTATCGAAAATTATGCTCCACTAAAAATAGCCTTAGAAAAAGAAGGGCATGTATTCACTAATGATACCGACACAGAGGTGCTTGTACACCTTATAGAAGAAATCCAAAATCGGCAGAATTTGCCATTGGAAGAAGCGGTTCGAATTGCGCTAACTCGAGTCGTTGGGGCCTATGCCATCGTGATTATCGATAGAGAAGATAAAAACAAATTGGTAGCAGCCCGAAAAGGCAGTCCTCTCGTAATCGGAGTAGGAGAGGGTGAGTTCTTCATGGCTTCGGATGCTACACCAATCATTGAACATACGAAGAAAGTAGTATATCTAAATGATGAAGAGATAGCAGTAGTTACCCGAGATGGAAGTCTTGAGGTAAAAACCATCGCAAATGAAGTTCAAGACCCATTTATTCAGGAGCTGGACATGAAAATAGAGATGTTGGAAAAAGGAGGCTATGATTATTTCATGTTAAAGGAGATCCACGAACAACCCAAAACAATCTCCGACGCCATGAGAGGGCGCCTCAATGCTGACAACCACTGGATCAAATTAGGCGGACTCGACGAAATGGCCGAACGCATTATGAACGCCAAGCGGTTTATTATTGCGGCATGTGGTACCTCTTGGCATTCTGGTCTAATTGCGGAGTACTTGTTCGAAGACCTAGCTAGAATTTCAGTAGAAGTAGAATATGCCTCAGAACTCCGTTACCGCAATCCTATCATCACACCTGAAGATGTTGTGCTTGCCATCTCACAGTCTGGAGAAACAGCTGATACACTGGCTGCATTAGAATTAGCTAAAGAAAAAGGGGCCTTGCTATATGGAATCGTTAATTCCGTAGGTTCTTCTATTGCTCGCATAACAGATGCCGGCTCCTATATTCACGCCGGACCTGAAATCGGAGTAGCTTCAACCAAGGCTTTTACGGGTCAGGTAACGCTGCTCACAATGATGGCCTTGAGTATCGCTCATAAGAAGGGGACGATAACAGATGCTTATTTCAGACAACTTGTTATGGAATTGGCAAGTATCCCGGACAAAGTAAGTCGCGTTTTAGAAAGCGATGACCAAATAAAATATATAGCTGGTGAAATCAAAAACCGTTCAAATGCGTTATACTTAGGAAGGGGTTATAATTTCCCTGTAGCGCTCGAAGGTGCCCTAAAACTCAAAGAAATTTCCTATATTCACGCCGAAGGATATCCGGCCGCTGAAATGAAACATGGGCCAATTGCTCTGATCGATGAGGAAATGCCGGTTATAGTAATAGCTACTAATAAGAGCGCTTACGAAAAGATTGTTTCAAATATTCAAGAAGTTAAAGCGCGTAAAGGATTTGTAATTGCAGTAGTGACCGAAGGAGATGAAGTTATCAGTAAACTAGCTGATCACACCATTGAAATTCCAGATACGGAAGAACCTCTCACACCATTGTTATCTGTTATACCACTGCAGCTGCTTTCTTACCACATTGCCGTTATGCGAGGTTGCAATGTTGACCAACCCCGTAATCTAGCCAAGTCTGTTACTGTTGAATAAAAGAGTAGCCTGAGTTCAAACGGTTGTGAGGCGTGCATTATAAATGAAATTATAGTTAAGATGAACGAACATAATATGGAGTATAATTCATCTAGAGAGAATCTGATCATCCCAGAGTATGGGAGACATATTCAGAATCTAGTGAATCATGCTAAGTCAATTGAGGACGCGGAGTTGCGGCAGGAATTCGCTCATAGAATCATTGGTTTGATGATGCAGATGCACCCTCAGAACCGCAGTATTGACGATTATCGGGAAAAAATGTGGAAACACTTATTCCGCATTGCTAATTACGAACTGGAGGTAGTCGTACCAGAAGGTATCCATCCTAGTCCGGAAGATGCTAAAAAACATCCTGAGAAGGTACCTTACCCTCGGATTGAGACTAAGTATAAACACTATGGTAATAATGTTCAAAAATTGATCAACAAGGCGTTGGCCATGGATGAGGGCCCAGTACGTGATGGATTTGTTGCTGTCATAGGTTCTTATATGAAGTTGGCTTATCGCACTTGGAACAAGGAACATTATGTATCTGATGAGGTGATAAAGAATGATCTTAAGAACCTGTCAGGTGGTAAACTTGAACTTTCCGAAGAAGTCTCTCTGGATAACTTAGGCTCTAGCAATCGAAGACGCAAGCGTCCAGGTGGAGATCGCGGTGGAGATCATCATCGTGGGCGGGATAAAGATAGAGGTCACGATAGAGGTGGTCACAAGCCAAGAGTACGTATACCACCTAGTCGAAGACGACGAAACTAAGCTATATTTCAGTATAAATTCGCTCAAAAGGCGAAAAGAAATATCAGCGTACGATAAACGGAATATGGGGCAAATCTTTACTTAAAGGTGCCCCATATTTTATTTATCACCCTGTTCTTTTCTTTTCTTTGTGAGCACAACAACCAAATACCAATTTACAATATGCCAACAGATGCTTTTGAGGTCATTGGTGGCCACAAACTTCACGGAGAGATTACCCCCCAAGGAGCCAAAAATGAAGCTCTTCAAATCCTTTGTGCCGTACTACTTACAGAAGAAAGAATGGTAATCTCTAATATCCCTCGTATCAGAGATGTGGAGCATTTGATTCAATTGCTAAAGGGATTAGGGGTAGAAGTAGAGGAACTCTCAAAAGATACCATAGCATTTACTGCTGGAGATATAGATATCGCATATATTCAAAGCCAAGACTTTAGACAAAAAGCAAGCCGAATTCGAGGTTCGGTCATGCTTATTGGCGCACTACTCGCCCGTTTTGGAAAAGCCTTTTTGCCTAAACCAGGTGGAGATAAAATTGGACGTAGACGTTTGGATACCCACTTCAGAGGATTTGAAAAGCTGGGAGCCCAATTTGTGTATGATCCTGAAACAGATCTTTATAGTGTAGAAGGTAAAGAACTGAAAGGAACCTACCTCTTAATGGATGAAATATCCGTTACCGGAACTGCTAATGTAGTAATGGCTGCATCTATGGCCACGGGTACCACCCAAATATACAATGCCGCTTGCGAGCCATACTTGCAACAGCTTTGCAAAATGCTGCAAAGGATGGGGGCTAAAATAGAAGGGGTAGGATCTAACCTATTGACCATTACTGGTGTAGAAAGTCTGAGCGGTACGTCTCACCGTATTCTTCCCGATATGATCGAAATTGGCAGCTTCATCGGCCTTGCTGCTATGACCCAATCCGAAATCACTATAAAGGATGTAGCCTTCAAGGAGTTGGGGATTATTCCTAGTATGTTTGAAAAAATGGGTATCCAACTTGAGGTACAAGGAGATGACATCCATATCCCTGCCCAGGAGAGTTATGAAATCCAGACCTTTATTGACGGATCAATTATGACCATCTATGATGCACCATGGCCCGGATTCACACCAGACCTGATGAGTATTATGCTGGTAGTAGCTACGCAAGCCAAAGGAAGTGTTTTGATCCATCAAAAGATGTTTGAAAGTCGGCTATTCTTTGTAGATAAACTCATCGATATGGGGGCTCAGATCATCCTGTGTGATCCACACCGGGCAACCGTTATCGGCTTAGAACGTCGAACGCAATTAAGAGGAATCGAGATGACCTCTCCAGATATACGAGCAGGAGTCGCCCTTTTGATTGCAGCGCTTTCTGCCAAAGGCAGCAGTCTGATCAAAAATATCCATCAGATCGACAGGGGATATCAAGAAATTGACACCCGCCTGCAAGCACTTGGTGCTAAAATCACTCGCTTTTAAGAAGCTATTTGAATTTGGCTTCTGAAAATTGTTATAGGTCAATTTTATGGCCATTGAGGCACCAAAACCGGAGTTTGGCCTTAGCCAAATGAGGATTTTGGGAACGAAAAGGGCCGGAAAATGGATCATAACAAAATCTGAGTGTTAAATTCAAATAGCTTCTTACGATTTGATAGTCCCTCCTGCAAGAAGTAGTGGTAAGTATCATAGATGACAGTACATCAAAAAAAATGCCTCAACAAATACTTGCGTATCTGTTGAGGCATACTTTGTGGAGACGGCGAGAGATTAATCTTTCGAGCTTCTACCTTGATTATCAATGAGTTAATTTTCCAATCTGTTCTATAGAACGGTTTTTTGTTCTATGGAACCGAAATAAAGGTAGTTTTTTTGACGGAATGAGGGCGGGAGTTTAGAGGTTGAAGCTGTGAGTTACGAGGAACAAAGGAAAGACTTTATTCGTTTTGGCACCTATGCCATATTTATCCACTATTGGGAGCCCGATAAAGATTGGCTTCGTAATAGTTTGATAGGCAATACCATCAAATTGTTAGCTGCGTCTCTGGAACATGAGTATTATCCTACCGAATCTGGTACTAACTATGACGCTGACGATTTCCAACAATTGATCGGCGTTGTCTAATGTATATCATCAAATTTGAAAATAGTGCTGCAGATGACCTACTCAGACTCTGGAAAGAAAATGCTAAGTACGTGGCTAAGTTACTAGATTTAATTTTTGATATCAAAAAGGGAAATCCATATGAAGGAATTGGTAAACCCGAAGAGCTTAAACACGACTTTGGAGGCTGGTGGTCTCGAAGAATCAAACAAAAACATAGACTGGTCTATAAGCTGGCAGATAATATGCTGATCATACTTGCTTGTTATGGGCATTATGACGACTAGAGATTAGTCTTTTGAACTTCTTCGTTGATTATATAGTATTTTTTATAGAATAAGGTGCTTTAACAGAATGGGTAAATAAGACCAAAAGGACTGGGGAGACTGTTACAAAAAGTGTGTCAAGTTAAGCAACAAAAAATAAGACTTAACTTAGACAACATGAAAAAGAAAAACA